>Ga0335070_10006788_pt1 | contig 13450 bp, 14 predicted proteins | sample Lox_Sample_13_FD_206722 | JGI IMG/M metagenome (GOLD analysis project Ga0335070, IMG submission 206722) | Soil microbial communities from Loxahatchee National Wildlife Refuge, Florida, United States - Lox_Sample_1.3 | ecosystem: Environmental > Terrestrial > Soil > Wetlands | place: USA...
GTTTGTCGACGAACGGTGAGACTTCGCTCAGGTCCATGCTGCGGATCATCATCTTGATCGGTCCGATGTTCGCCGGCTGCATGGACAGCGTACGAAGCCCCAGCCCCAGAAGGGCCATGGCATCCAGAGGTCGGCCTGCCATCTCACCACACAACGAAAGCTCCCCGTGAGCCTCGGCCGAACTGTTGATGATCAAACGGATGAGAGTCAGCGCCGCCGGATTGAGGTTGTCGTACCGCCGCGACACTCTCGGATTGGTCCGATCCACGGCAAACGCGAAAGACAGCAGGTCGTTCGAACCGATGGAGACGAAGTCGGCATTGCGCATGAGCTGCGGCAGCATGAAGGCGAGCGACGGGACCTCGAGCATGGCGCCCACCAGAACCTGCCGCGGCCGGTCCATCCCCAGCAAGCGGGCCCGCTCGATCTCGCGATCCACGAGCGCCCGCCCGCGGTTGAACTCGTCGACGTTGGAAACCATCGGCAGGAGTATCCGCAGCGTGCGGCCGGCGGCGGCCATCAGCAAAGCGCGCACCTGGTAGCGCAGCAGTGCCGGCCGGTCGAGCGCGATGCGGATCGCGCGCCAGCCGAGCGCCGGGTTTTCCTCGCGCTCCCACCGCGCATAGGGCAGCACCTTGTCGCCGCCGAGATCGAGCGTGCGGAACACGACCGGCCTTTCGCCCGCGCTCTCGATGATCGAACGGTAGAACGCCGCCTGGTCGGCGAGGCGCGGCATCGTCTCGCCGATCATGAACTGCAATTCGGTGCGGAACAGTCCGATGCCGTCGGCGCCCGATTCATCGAGGTGCGGCATGTCCAACTGCAGCCCGGCGTTCATCATCAGCTTGATCTGGACGCCGTCCCGGGTCACGGCCGGAAGGTCGCGCAAAGCGGCGAACCGCGCCTGCGCATGTTCGCGCAGCGTGCGCTTGGCTTCGAACGCGGCGATGATTTCCGCTTGCGGACGCAGATGTGCTTCGCCCGACTCCCCGTCGATGACGATGCTGTCGCCGACGCGCGCCGAGTCGGTAATCCCCTCCGCCGAGCCGATGAGCGGCAGACCCATAGAGCGCGCCACGATCGCGACATGCGACGTCGATGCCGCGTCTTCCAGGACAAGACCGACGAGCCGTTCGCGGCCGCAGTCCAGAAGCTCCGCCGGCCCCATCGCGCGCGCCACGATGACCGCGTTCATCGGCAGCTCCTGCGCCGCTGACTCTCCGGTCAGGTGGCGCAGCAAACGGCGCGCCAAATCGTCGAGATCGTGCAAGCGCTCGCGCAGGACCGGATCGTCCAGGCGATGGACGCGGACGCGCATTTCGTCCTGAACGCGTTCGACCGCGGCTTCGGCCGTCAGGCCGGTGCGGATGGCGTCGCGCATGCGCTGGCGCCAGCCCTGATCGTGGGCAAAGAGGCGGTAGGCCTCGATGACTTCGCGCCCCTCTCCGGTCAGGTCGAGTTCGCTGGAATCCAGCATCTCGTCCACGGATTCGCGCAGCGAGCCGATGGCGTCTTCCAGCCGCGTGAGTTCTTCGGCGGGGTTGTCGGCGATCATGCGCTCGACTTTAACCCGCGGCTCGTGCAGCACGACCCGGCCGACCGCGACGCCTTCCGAAAGGCCCTCGCCGTGGAAGACGCGCGGGCGATCGATGCGCAGCTCCGGCTCGTCGAGCTCGGAGATGTTGAACAGGCCGCCCTGGGCGACGACCTCGGCCAGCACCATCGAAACGGTCTGCAGCGCTTCGACTTCTTCCTCGGCGTAGAGGACGGCCGCGCGGTTCTGCACGGTGAGCACGCCGAAAACCTGTCCGCCGCGCACGATCGGAACGCCGAGGAACGATTTGTACGGGTCTTCGCCGGTTTCCGGCCGGTACGAGAAATGGGGATCGGACGGGGCGTCGCTGAGATTGACCGGTTCGGCCGTTTCAGCGACGAGGCCGACCAGGCCCTCGCCTTCCTTCAGGCGCGTATTGTGGACCGCGGCGCGATTGAGGCCTTCGGTGGCGAAAAGCTCGAGCGCCTTGCCAGCGCGGCGCAGATAGATCGAACAGACTTCAGCGACCATGTTGGTCGCGATGACGGTGACGAGCTTGTCCAGACGAGTCTGGGCGCTCGTCTGTTCGGCCATGATCTCGCGCAGACGGCGCAGCAGCAGACGTGGTCCGCCCGCCGCGACGGCCATCAGACGGCGTCCAGCTCGTAAGCGGAGTGCAGCGCCCGCACCGCCAGCTCGACATATTCTTCGGCGATGAGGACGGAGACCTTGATCTCCGACGTCGAAATGACCTGGATGTTGATGCCCTTCTCGGACAATGTGCGGAACATGGTCTGCGCCACGCCGGGATGGGCGCGCATGCCGATGCCGATGATCGAGACCTTGGCGACGTTGGCGTCGCGCGTCAGCTCGCGATAGCCGATCTGCGGAGCGGCCTTCTCGATCGAGGCGAGCGCGCGCGCCAGTTCGCTGCGCGATACTGTGAAGGTCAGGTCGGTTTTTTTGCCGTCTTCCGAAACGTTCTGGACGATCATGTCGACATTGACGCCGGCGTCCGCGAGCGGACCGAAGATGGCGGCTGCGATTCCGGGCCGGTCCGGAATCTTGTGCAGCGTGATCTTCGCCTCGTCCCGCGAATAGGCGATGCCGGTAACGGGTTTCTTTTCCACGATATCTTCCTCGTCGCAGAGAAGCGTGCCGCCCGCGTCCGGATCGAACGTCGAAAGCACGCGGGTGGGCACACGGTGGAGCATGGCGATTTCGACCGAGCGCGTCTGCAGAACCTTTGCGCCGAGCGAGGCCATTTCCAACATTTCTTCGTAGGCGATCTTCTCGAGACGCCGGGCCTTCGGCACGATCCTGGGATCGGTCGTGTAGACGCCGTCGACGTCGGTATAAATGTCGCACCGGTCGGCTTTCAGGCCCGCCGCAACGGCGACGGCAGAGGTATCCGAGCCGCCTCGTCCCAGGGTCGAAATGCGGTCGTGCGGCGCGACGCCCTGGAAGCCCGCGACGACCGCGACCTCTCCGCGCGCCATGCTCTCGTTCATCAGTTCGGGGTCGACGCCTTCGATCCGCGCCGAGCCGTGGACCGCCGAGGTGCGGATCGGAATCTGCCATCCCATCCAGGAGCGCGCGGGAACGCCGAGCGCGCCCAGAGCGACCGCGAGAAGTCCGGCCGTGACCTGCTCGCCCGATGCGACAATCACGTCGTATTCGCGCTGGTCGGGAACACCGAGGACGTTGGAGCCTGGCAGCTTGGCGATCTCGTTCGTCCAGCCGACGAGCTTGTTGGTCTCGCCGGCCATGGCCGAGACAACGACCGCGACGTCGTTGCCGCGGTCATGCTCCCGCTTCACGAGGGTGGCGACATGGCGAATGCGGTCCAGATCGGCCACCGACGTGCCGCCGAATTTCATCGCAATCTTCGCCATTAACCCGTTCCGTTTGCCGTTGGCATGCCGGGGGCATACATAGACGGCAGTCGACCCACGCTCAACGCGAAATCTGACATGAGTGACGCAACCGTAGACGAAGCCGAAGTGGCCAAATTCTCCGCGCTGGCGGACGAATGGTGGGACCCGTCGGGCAAGTTCGCGCCGCTGCACAAATTCAACCCGGTCCGGTTGACCTTCATCCGCGACACCGCGTCCGCGCATTTCGGCCGCGACTCCCGCAGCCTCCGGCCCTTCGCCGGCCTGACGCTGCTGGACATCGGTTGCGGTGGCGGCCTCCTGACCGAACCCATGACGCGGCTCGGCTTCGCCGTGACGGGTATCGATCCGTCGGAGCGGAACATCGGAACGGCGAAAGCCCATGCCGCAACGTCCGGACTGGACATCGCCTACCGGACCGCCGCAGCGGAAAGCCTGGCGGCCGAGGACGCCCGGTTCGACGTCGTGCTCAACATGGAAGTCGTCGAGCACGTCGCCGATCTTCGGGCCTATCTGCGGGCGTGCGCCAAGCTCGTGCGCCCGGGCGGAATCATGGTCGTGGCCACGCTGAACAAGACGCTCAAGTCGCTCGCCCTGGCGAAGATCGGCGCCGAGTATGTTCTTCGCTGGCTGCCGCCCGGCACGCACGACTGGAACCGGTTCGTGGCGCCGGCCGATCTTCGCAGGATGCTCGAAGAATCCGGCCTCAACCCTCTGAAAACGCAAGGTGTCGAGTTCAATCCGATGTCCTGGGACTGGCGGCTGTCCGGCGATGTCGACGTCAATTACATGGTGGTAGCGAGCCGTTGATTTACAAGTTACGCTAAATGGGTATTTCAACGACCATTTAGTGGGGGTTCCATGAAATCGGTATTTGCCTTAGCCGGCGTCGCCATTGCCGCAGCCGCGCTTCTCATCACGCCAGCCGCGGCGAAAACCAAGTCTCACAAGCCGAAACCGGCAGTCTGCTCGCTGAACATCTCGCCGCAGAAAACCGGCAAGCTCGTCTCCGACGCGACGCGGACGTTCTACGATTTCCGCAGCAGCATCCCCGACAGCGTGCTGAAGCGCGCCAAGGCCGTCATCATCGTTCCCTCGCTGGTCAAGGTCGGGTTCATCATCGGCGGACAAGGCGGCGATGCCGTTCTGCTCCGCCGCAACGGCAAGGTCTGGAGCTACCCGGCGTTCTACTCGCTCGGTTCGCCCTCGCTCGGCCTTCAGGCCGGAATCAGCAGCGCCCAGGTGGTGCTGGTGATCATGACCGACCGCGCGCTCGCCGCAGTCCAGCAGGAACGGTTCCGGCTGGGCACCGAAGCCGGACTGGCGATCCTCATGGCCGGCGGCAATGCGGGTGCGACCAGCTACGACGGCGACATCATCGGCTGGGCGCGCGCCGCCGGCGCCTATGTCGGGCTGACGATCAACGACTCGACGCTGCAGCAGGAACCGGCGATGAATGCCGAGTACTACGACCGCGCCGTTCCGTTCGACGACGTCTTCATGGGTCGTGCATGCAACCGCAATTCAGACCCGCTGCGCACGGCGCTGAGATAGGATCGATTCCGATCGCTTGAACGAGAAAGGGCGCCTTCGCGGGCGTCCTTTTTTGTCGGGCTATTCCGCGTCGAATATGCCGGTGGGAAGTCCGTCCATGCTGAGGACGTTCTTCTCGCGGCGATATTGTTCGAGGCCCTCCGGGCCCTTGCTCTCGGCCCAGTTGACCAGGGATTCGCGTTCCTTCTGATAGCCGAAGAGCGGCACTGCATAGCCGCACGACGTCTTCACCAGGTCGATGTCGAGCATGACGATCTGGCGGGCGCCCAGAGGCTCGGACGCGGAGAATTCGTCGCGAATGAGTTGCTCGTACCGCGCATTGCCGCGGGAAACGGCCCCGCCGCGGCCGTACAGCCTGAGGATCATCGGCGGACCCTCGAAGGCGCACAGCATGATCGTCGCCCGGCCGCCGGCGCGCAGATGCGCCGTCGTCTCGTTGCCGCTGCCCGTCAGATCGAGATAGCAGACCTGGTTGGGACCGAGAATGCGAAGCGCGTCGGTGCTTCGCGGCGACAGGTTGACGTGCGAACCGCCGGCTGCCGAGGCGGTGAAGAATATCTTCTGTCGCGCGATGAATTCCCGATGCGAATCCTCGATCGACGCGAAGTCCTTCGCCATCAGTTCGCGTTCTCGAGGTCGGGCGGCAAGGGCGCGACGTCGACGCCCTCCTCGACGAGTTCCTTGGCCTCTTCGAGCGTCGCTTCGCCGTAGATGTGGCGGTCTTCGGACTCGCCATGGTGAATCTTACGCGCTTCCTCGGCGAATTTCGGGCCAACATAGTCGGCGTTTTCCTGGACGTATTTGCGCAAGCCGGTCATGAATTGGCGCATCTTCTTGGCTTCGGCATCCGTCACCGTCGACTTCTTCGCGCCGGAGACCGCCGGCGCCATGATCGCCTTTTCCACGCTCCGCACGTCGCAGATTGGGCAGACCAGCCGTCCCGACTTCGCCTGCGCGTCGAAGGCGGCGGAGTCCTTGAACCACCCCTCGAACTCGTGGCCGTTCTTGCAGCGAAGGTTGTAGACGATCACGCCAGTGCCTCTAAGCCAGTTCCCGAAGTTGCGGGGCCAATCTGGTATCCGGAACCCTAATTCGCAAGCCTTACCCTCGACGGCGGCGCGATGGCAAGGATGCGAGCGTTAACCAGGCACCGCTGGCGGCGAATTTTTCATCTTGCGTCCATGGAGGGCCAAGCTTTTTGCCCATCTCTGCGATGCGAGCGCGGGCCTGTTCGGCCGTCAGCGGCAGCGCCTGGAGTTCGCTTTCGATATCGCGCTCCCGCACCCGTCGCACCGCGACCGACCGTCGCTCGCAGGCGGCAGCGACCGCGTCGCGATAGAAGTCGCCCTCGGCGGCGTGGATGAGCGCATGCGACGCCAGAATCGATTTCAGATCGGGCAACGGCTTGCCGGACGCGGTGAGAACGCAGCAGGCCGAAATTGGGTAACGCTCGACAAGCTGCGCGACGGCGGCTTCGGCAAGCGCGGCCGTCGATTGCGTGCAGCGCGCGATGAATTTCTCGGCGGCGCGCGCCGGCATCGGTTCGGCTCAGTGAAACGGCTGCTTCGAGCCGTGGATCGATGGATCGCAGAGTTCGAGGTGCCCGCGTTCGACGAGCTCGGGATTCTTCGCATCGCCCACAAGCACTACATAGGCCGCCCAGCCGGAGTGCGAGCGCACGCCGAGGGCGGCGCGGTCTCGCTCAGGGCGCTTTGTAGGGCCGGTCATGCTGCAAGCTTGGCACGCGGGTGCGCGCATCAGTGACAGCAGCCAGGTCGATGTCGGCGGTTATGACGCCGGGTTCGGTTCCGGCATCGGCCAGAATCTCGCCCCATGGCGCCACGATCAGCGAGTGCCCGTAGGTCTTGCGGCCGTTGGCGTGCGTCCCGCCCTGGGCCGGCGCCAGCACATAGGCGCCATTCTCGATCGCGCGCGCGCGCAGAAGCACATGCCAGTGCGCCTTGCCTGTCGTCTCGGTAAACGCAGACGGGACGGTGAGCATGCTGGCGCCGCTCTTGGACAGCGACCGATACAGATGCGGAAAGCGCAGGTCGTAGCAGATGGTCATGCCGATCTTGCCGAACGGCGTCTCCGCGAGCGTCGCGGCGTCGCCGCCGGCGACCGTGTTCGACTCGCGATATTTTTCGCCCGACGGCAGATCGACGTCGAAAAGATGGATCTTGCTGTAGCGAGCCGCGATGCGGCCTTTCGGATCGATGAGAAAGGAGCGGTTGGCCGTCTTCGTTTCGCTCACCTTGATCGCCAACGATCCGATCAGAAGCCAAACCCCGAGCTCTTCGGCGAGCGCGGAGAATTTGGGCAGCGCGGGATCGTGCGCCTCGTCGAAACTGCGCTCGAGCTTCGCGCCTCCGTCGGGCGCCATGAGCGTCGTGTTCTCGGGCGTCGCGATGAGCGCGGCGCCCTTAGACTTCGCCTCGCGAATGAGCGCCGACGCGGTGCGGACATTCTCCTCGACGTCGTCGGTCGAGCGGAGCTGCACGCAAGCGGCGCTGAAGCTGCTCATCCGGCCAGCAGCGGATCGAGCTGGCCCTTGCTGTCAAGCGCATAGAGATCGTCGCAGCCGCCGACATGCGTCTCTCCGATGAAGATCTGCGGCACCGACCGCGCACCGTGCGACCTGTCTTCCATTTCCTGCCGCGCATCGGCGTCCATGAAGACGTCCACTTCATCGAAAGCCGCGCCCTTCTTCTTGAGCAGCGCTTTGGCGCGGACGCAGTAGGGACAGATCGGCGTGGTGTAGATTTTGATCTTCGGCATTTTGGTCGACTCAGCGGCACCCTTTCGTGACGTTTATATAATATCGCTTGCTAACGGCCGGACAACGCGGGCCAGCGCCAGCACAAAAACTTTTGCCGCACCGGCCCGTTTCAACGCCCGCGCACAGGCTTCGACGGTGGCTCCCGTGGTTAAGACATCGTCTACAAGCAGAGCATTCCGCCCGGTAACGGCGCTTTTGTGGCCGTCCGGTACCCGAAATGCCCCCTGCATGTTTCGGCGCCTCGCACGGGGCGAAGGCATCTCGCCCTGGCTGGGCGTGTGCCGGGCGCGGATCAGCACCTCGAAATTCACCGGCTTGCCGGTGAGCCGCCCGAGGGCGCGGGAGAGTTCGGCCGACTGGTTGTAGCGCCGCGACCAGAGGCGCCTGGCATGCAAGGGAACGGGGACGATGATGTCGGTGTCCGCCAGCAAATCCCGGCCCCCGCGGCGCAGCCAGCGTCCGAAGGCGGGCGTCAGATCCAGCCGGTCGGCATGCTTCAGGGCCAGAATCGGGCCCCTGCTCTGTTCGTCGTAGCGCATAACAGCCCTGGCCTTGTCGAAGGCGGGCGGACTCGCGTGGCAGGTCGCGCATAGCGTTCCTGCACCCGGATCCAGAGCGAACGGCAGCCCGCAACAGGCGCATCCCGGTCCGTCCAGAAACCGGATCTTTTGCCAGCACGCCGAACAGAGCGACCCTTCGTCCCAAATGTGCGCGCGGCACGCGATGCACTGGGGCGGAAACAGCAAATCCAGGGCGCGTTTCACACCGCCCCGGATCAACCTCTCCATCCCGCTGTTCATTTGCTCTAGTCTAACAAAATGAGCGACGGGCCGCCCCGAATTTTCGACCGACACGTTCTCGCGCTTCATCGCGCGCGCGCCCGGCGCATCGCCGGCGACGCGTTCCTCGAGCGGGAAGCCATGCTTGGACTGGCAGAGAGGATCGAAGCGGTACAGCGTAGATTCGAAAACGCGCTGTTGCTCGACGGTTCGGATGCCGCGCTGGATATCCTCCGACCGCTCGCCATGCATTGGACCCGCGCGGAACTCGACGCGCATGAAAACGTGGCGCCACCAGGCGAAGGATTCGACCTGATCGTCAGCGTTCTCTCGTTGCACAGCGTCAACGATCTTCCGGGCGTCCTGCTGCAGATCCGTCGTACGCTGAAGCCCGACGGGCTCTTTCTCGCGGCACTGTTCGGCGGCGAGACCCTGCATGAGCTTCGCGCGGCGCTGGCGGCGGCCGAGATCGAGACGAAGGGAGGCGTCAGTCCGCGTGTGGCGCCGTTCGCCGATGTGCGCGACCTGGGCGCGTTGCTGCAGCGTGCCGGTTTCGCGCTTCCGGTCGCGGATGTCGAGCGCAGCGTAGTCCGCTATCGGGAGCTGACACGCCTGGTCGCGGACTTGCGTGCCATGGGCGAGACCAATGCGCTGGTCGAGCGCGACCGGCGGCCCTTGTCGCGGCTGACGTTTGCCGCCGCGATCGCGCACTATGGTGACAGCCATTCCGACGAAGCCGGCCGCCTGAAGGCGACCTTCGACATCGTGTTCCTGACAGGCTGGTCACCGCACGAAAGCCAGCAACAGCCGCTCAGACCCGGGAGCGCCGCCGCGCGCCTGGCCGATGCACTGCATACGACCGAGCAGAGCGCGGGCGAGGCCGCGCCGAATCCTAGAGGAAGGGTGTGAGCGACTGAAAGAATCCGCTCAGCGTCGTTCCGATCTGCGTCACGCTCGCCACGATGATGATCGAAACCAGTCCGGCGATCAGCGCATATTCGATCGCCGTCGCGCCGCTTCGATTTGCGGCAAACGCGTTCACAGCAGATCGCGCAGCATCGGCACGAGCGGCAAGTCGGCGGGCGGCATCGGAAACTGCACCAGCTCGCGTGGCTTGACCCATTTCAGCGCGGCGTGCTCGCGCGCCGTGACCGTTCCTTCCCAGCGCCGGCAGACGTAGAGCGGCATGAGAAGATGAAAGTCCGGATAGGTATGCGAGGCGAACGTGAACGGCGCCAAGCACGGTTCCCTGATTGTGATCCCGAGTTCCTCCCGGAGTTCCCGGATCACCGTGTCCTCGGGACGCTCGCCCGATTCCACCTTGCCGCCTGGAAATTCCCATAGGCCCGCCATCGACTTGTCCGGCGGGCGCTGCGCGATCAACACGCGGCCGTCCGGATCGATCAGCGCGCAAGCAACCACAAGGACAAGCTTTTGCACTGACGCGGTCACGATGAGGGGGCCCCCGTTAAGGTGGGATTAAACAGGTCCGTAAAACTAGCGCAATTTGGCCTGCCACCAAATCAGCGTGCCGTCGTCGGCATCGTACGAAGTGCCTGTTTGTACAAAGCCATTTCGCGCGAGGACGCGCTGCGAGACGACGTTCGACGTCGCCGTGGCGGCGGTAACCACGAATATGGACGGATCGAGCCGCGCCAGACGCAACATTTCCGCGACGGCCCCCGATGCGTAGCCGCGGTCGCGACGGCCCGAAGCAATTCCGTATCCGATTTCGACCGTGCCGTCGTCCGTCGGCGGTTGTTTGTAGCCGCAGAGGCCGACGACCTCGTTTCCCGCCACGATCAGCCAGCTGCCCCGGCAGCCCGCTTCGTTGAGGCGGCGCGTCATTTGCCGAAGCAGTCGGAGGATTCCGGGCGAGTCGACGCCGTCATGCGGCAGCTTCAGTCCGGGAAACGGCGCCGGGACCTCGCCGAGCATCCAGGCAAAATGCGCGTCGACCGCTTCAACCAGCATGCGGGCTCAGCTTCGGTAGCTGCCGTTGATGTCGATGTAACCGTGCGTGAGATCGCAGGTCCAGACGCGAGACTTGCCCTTACCGAGACCGATATCGATCGCGATCTCGACTTCGCGGCCCTTCACGGCCTTGCTGGCTGCCGCTTCGTTGTATTTGGGCGAGCGCTCGCCCTTTTCCGCGACCACCTGATTGCCGAAGGAAATCTTGAGTTTGTCGCGATCGGCGGCTTCGCCCGACTTGCCGACGGCCATGACGACGCGGCCCCAATTGGCGTCCTCGCCAGCGATGGCCGTTTTCACCAATGGCGAATTGGCGACGGAAAGCGCGATGCGCTTCGCCGCCTCGTCGCTCTCCGCGCCTGTCACGTCGATACGGATCAATTTCTGGGCGCCCTCGCCGTCGCGCACCACCTGGAGGGCGAGATCAAGCAGCACGGCATCGAGACGCTGGCGGAACTCGTTCAGACGCTTGTCGTTCGCCTTCGCGATCGGCGCGTGATGCGCGCCCTTGCCGGTCGCGAAGAGGAGGAGCGTGTCGCTCGTCGACGTGTCGCTGTCCACCGTGATGGCATTGAATGACGGCTTGACCGCCGCGGAGAGCAATTCCTGCAGCACCGCCGACGGCAAGTTCGCGTCGGTGAACACGAACGAGAGCATCGTCGCCATGTCCGGCGCGATCATGCCCGAGCCCTTGGCGATGCCGTTGATCGTCACCCGCTTGCCGTCGATCGTCGCGGATGCGGTCGCGAGCTTCGGGTAGGTGTCCGTCGTCATGATGGCCTCGGCGGCGGCGCGCCATCCGTCCGCCGCGCCCTCCTCGGCGAGCGTCCCCAGCAATTTCGTTATCTTGCCCGCCGGAAGCGGTTCGCCGATGACACCGGTCGAGGCGATGAAGACTTCGCCCGGACGGCAGCCGACGACCGCCGCTGCGGATTCGGCAATCTGTCGCGCCCCCTCGAAGCCCGCTTTTCCGGTGAACGCGTTGGCATTGCCGCTGTTCACGACCAGCGCGCGCGCCGAGCCGTTCTTCAGGCTCGCCTTGCACCAGTCAACCGGAGCGGACGCCGTTTTTGACTTGGTAAACACGCCCGCCACCTGGGAGCCGGGCGACAGAACGGCCAAAAGCACGTCGGTCCGATCCTTGTAGCGGACACCGGCGGCGCCCGTGCTCAAGCGGACGCCTGCCAGAGGGCGCAAAACGGGGTGACTTTTCGGCGCCAGCGGCGAGATGGCGTGCCCGGCCGCCTTGGCCGAACTGGCTGCTGATTTCGCCTTTGGCATGGACGCGCCCTACCCCGCGATGACTGGCCGCGCATGTGACCGGAATCGCCTGATTTGACAAGGGGGTGAGGCGTTCTTATCTCTCCGCCGCGGCTGCCATGCCGGATACGCGCCCCAGGGCCCGCACCATCAGGCGGTTTTATGAGGATTTCATGCTGGGTTTCAGCGGCATAGCTCAACGACTCTTCGGTTCGGCCAACGAGCGAAAGCTGCGTCCGTTCCAGGCCCGTGTCGCCGCGATCAATGCGCTGGAGACGAAATACGCGGCGATGCGCGACGAAGATCTGCGCGCGCTGACCCCCGCCTTCAAGGAGCGCCTCGCCAAGGGCGAAACGCTCGAGGACATACTGCCCGAAGCCTTCGCAGTCGTTCGCGAAGCGGCCAAGCGGACCCTCGGCCAGCGCCACTTCGACGTCCAGCTCGTCGGCGGCATGGTCCTGCACTTCGGAAACATCGCCGAAATGAAAACCGGCGAAGGCAAGACCCTCGTCGCGACCCTTCCCGTCTATCTCAACGCGCTCGCCGGCGAAGGCGTGCATGTGGTGACGGTCAACGACTACCTCGCCAAGCGCGACGCGGAGTGGATGGGCCAGGTCTACAAGTTCCTCGGGCTGTCGGTCGGCTGCATCGTCCACGGCCTCACGGACGAGGAACGCAAGGTCGCCTACGACTCGGACGTCACCTACGGGACGAACAACGAGTTCGGCTTCGACTATCTGCGCGACAACATGAAGTATTCGATCGCGACCATGAGCCAGCGCGGTCACTCCTACGCGATCGTCGACGAAGTGGACTCGATCCTCATCGACGAAGCCCGTACGCCGCTCATCATTTCGGGTCCGACGGACGATCTCACGGCGATGTACGTCGCGGTCGACGCCATGGTTCCGCAGCTCGTCAAGACAGACTACGAAGTCGACGAGAAGGCGCGCAACGTTACGTTGACCGAGACCGGCAACGAGCACATGGCCGAACTGCTGCGGGCCGCCGGGTTGATGACGGTCGGCGATCTCTACGACATCGAGAACATCTCGCTGCTGCATCACGTCAATCAGGCCCTGAAGGCGCACAAGATCTTCCAGAAGGACCGCGACTACATCGTCAAGGCGGGCAAGATCGTCATCATCGACGAATTCACGGGCCGTATGATGGAAGGCCGGCGCTATTCCGAGGGCCTGCATCAGGCGCTCGAAGCGAAGGAAAAAGTCGAGGTCCAGCCCGAGAACGTCACCCTGGCGTCGATCACGTTCCAGAACTATTTCCGTCTGTACGACAAGCTCGCCGGCATGACCGGCACGGCCATGACCGAAGCGGCCGAGTTCATGGACATCTACAAGCTCGACGTCATGGAAGTTCCGACGAACGTGGCGGTCAAGCGCGTCGACGCCGATGACGAGGTTTATCGCACCGCGGACGAGAAGAACGAGGCGATCATCAAGCTGGTCGAGGACTGCCGCAAGAGAGGCCAGCCGGTGCTGGTCGGCACGACCTCGATCGAAAAGTCCGAGCAGCTCTCCGACCTGCTCAAGAAGCGCAAGGTGCAGCACAACGTTCTGAACGCGCGCTATCACGAGCAGGAAGCCGCTATCGTCGCACAGGCCGGCGCGCCGGGCGCCGTGACCATCGCCACGAACATGGCGGGCCGCGGAACCGA
>Ga0335070_10006789_pt1 | contig 13450 bp, 10 predicted proteins | sample Lox_Sample_13_FD_206722 | JGI IMG/M metagenome (GOLD analysis project Ga0335070, IMG submission 206722) | Soil microbial communities from Loxahatchee National Wildlife Refuge, Florida, United States - Lox_Sample_1.3 | ecosystem: Environmental > Terrestrial > Soil > Wetlands | place: USA...
GGCACGCGCACCTCGATGACGGTCGGCCTGGTCGCCGTCGCGCTGAGCACGATCCTGGGCGTCTTCCTGGGCGGGGTGTCCGGGTATTACGGCGGCTGGAGCGACCTGGTCATCCAGCGGGTGATCGAGCTGCTCCAGTCGCTCCCGACCATCCCGATCTGGCTCATGATGACGGCCGCCCTGCCGCAGGACTGGCGCCCGGAGCAGGTCTTTCTGGCCATCACCATCATCCTCTCCTTCATCGGGTGGACGACCCTGGCGCGGGAGATCCGCGGCCGCTTCCTGTCCCTGCGCGAGGAGGACTTCATCCTGGCGGCGGAGCTGGCGTCCACCAGCCACATCATCGCCGCCAGCACCCTGGCCATACCGGTGATGATCATCAGCGAGACCTCGCTCAGCTTCCTGGGGCTGGGCATCCGGCCGCCGGCCATCAGCTGGGGCGTGCTGCTGCAGGAAGCCCAGAACATCCAGACGGTGGCGCTCGCGCCGTGGCTGATGGCCCCCGGTCTAGTGGTGATCCTCGCGGTGCTGGCGTTCAATCTCGTCGGCGACGGCCTGCGCGATGCCGCGGACCCGTACGGGCACTGACCGGGCGACTGGGACAGCGACGGGGACAGGGGGCGGAAGGCGATAACGGTTCCAAGGTCCTCCCCCTGTCGGTGGGACGACAGGGTGATCGGACACGGACAGGGGACGAGCCGGCCGTGGGTTCCAGCGGGACGTTCCTCCCCTGTCGCTGTCCCTGTCCCTGTCGAGAAACCATCGGCGAGGCCCGAAGAGTGATGGCAGTGAAGGACACAGGTGGTTGGCGTGAATAGCGGGAAGATCGGCGCGCCACTCTTGTCCGTGCGCGACCTGAAGACCTATTTCCTGATGGACGAGGGCGTCGTCAAGGCGGTGGACGGGGTCAGCTTCGACGTGCACGCCGGGCAGACCTTCGGCATCGTCGGCGAGAGCGGCTGCGGAAAGAGCGTGACCGTGAAATCCGTCCTTCGCATCGTCGAGGTCCCCGGAAAGATCGTGCACGGCCGGATCCTCCTGCGCCGGCCCCGCCGGGACGGGGCGAGCGGAGAGGAGGAGCTGGACCTGGCCACGCTGGATGCCCGCAGCGAGGAGATCCGCTCGATCCGCGGCGGACAGATCGCGCTCATCCCGCAGGAGCCGATGACCTCCTTCAGCCCGGTGCACACCATCGGCAACCAGATCGTCGAAGCGATCATGCTCCACCAGTCCATCGACAAGCAGGCGGCGCGCAGCCTCGCGCACGACATGCTGCGGGACGTGGGCGTGCCGATGCCCGAGCGGCGCCTCGATGAGTACTCGTGGCAGCTCAGCGGCGGGCTCCGCCAGCGCGCCATCATCGCCATGGCCCTCTGCTGCCATCCCCGGCTGCTCATCGCCGACGAGCCGACCACCGCCGTGGACGTGACCACCCAGGCCCAGGTGCTGCGCCTGTTGCGGGAGCTGCAGCGCGAGCGGAACTCCGCCATCATCTTCATCACCCACGACCTGGGCGTCATCGCCCAGATGGCCAGGTTCGTCATGGTCATGTACCTGGGCCTGGTCATGGAGCAGGGGCCGGTGGACGACATCTTCCATGCCCCGAAACATCCCTACACCCAGGCGCTCCTGCGCTCCATCCCGAGCGTCAGCTCTGAGCCGCGCGTGAGCCTGCCGACCATCAGCGGATCGATCCCCCACCCCTTCAACAAGCCGGCGGGGTGTCCCTTCCATCCCCGCTGCATCAAGCGCATGCCGGGCCGGTGCGACGCGGCGACCCCCGCGCTCCAGGCGGTGGGAGAGAAGCAGCGGGTGAGCTGCTTCCTGTATCACGATGTCGAGGTCTCCGGATGACGAGCGCGAGCACCGCCCCGCTCCTGGAAGTGAAGAACCTCTGCAAGTATTTCCCCATCCAGAAGGGGTTCTTCAAGAAGACGATCGGCAACGTGCGCGCGGTCGACGACGTCAGCTTCTTCGTCGAGGAGGGGGAGACGCTCGGTCTCGTGGGGGAGAGCGGCTGCGGCAAGACCACCACCTCGCGCTGCGTGGTGCGCGCCCTGGCGCCCTCAAGCGGTCAGATGCTGTTCCGCACCGGCGAGGGGCAGGTGGTCGACCTGGCCACGCTGGACCGGGACGCGCTGCGGCCGCTGCGGCCCGAGATGCAGATGATCTTCCAGGATCCCTACAGCTCGCTCAATCCGCGCATGAACCTGTTCGAGATCGTGGGCGAGCCGATGCTGGTCAACGGACTGGGCAACCGCAAGCAGCGCACCGATCAGGTGGCCGAGCTGCTGCAGCTGGTCGGGTTGCGCCCCGAGTACATGCAGCGCTTCCCGCATGCCTTCAGCGGCGGCCAGCGCCAGCGGATCGGCATTGCGCGCGCGCTGTCGGTCCGCCCCCGCCTGGTGGTGGCGGACGAGCCGGTCTCCGCCTTGGACGTCTCGGTGCAGGCCCAGATCCTGAATCTGCTGCTCGATCTGCAGCAGCGCCTCAGCCTCACCTACATCTTCGTCGCGCACAACCTGGGCGTGGTGAAGCACATCTGCGACCGGGTGGCCGTCATGTATGTCGGCAAGCTGGTCGAGATGGCGAACACCGGCGATCTGTTCCACCAGCCCAGGCATCCCTACACCGCCGCCCTGATGGCGGCCGTGCCCGTGGCCGACCCGCGCGTGGAGTCGGGGAATGTCGAGCTGAAAGGAGAGGTCCCGAGCCCCGCCAACCCGCCCTCAGGCTGCTACTTCCACCCGCGCTGCGCCTACGCGGCCGATGTCTGCCGCAGCGAGCTGCCCGCCTTCCGCGAGATCACCCCCAGCCACTTCGTCGCCTGCCATCGATCGGAAGAAATCACCCTCCCCGGCATCAGCCTCACCTGATTCCCCGCCCCTGCCCGGAGCCGGCATCGCGAGCTACGCTGCAGCCGTCAGCCTGGCGGGACGTGGGCTCTCCTGAACCCTCCGCGGCATCGTAATTTCGCAGGGCGGAGGTTGCCGCAGGAGGGAATCGCCCCCCGGTCAAGCCGCTCGGGGAGGCATGGAAGAGGGTCAGAGAGGACTGCTGCCAAAGAATAGGGGACGTTGCTTCTTTAGTCGCCTTGCGCTTCTTCCGCCGTCTTTCCCCCCGCTGCCACTCCTCCCCCGCCTCTGCCCGGAGGCGGGCTCGCGAATAATGCAGGTTAGGGGGGCACTCGCGAGGCGGCTCCCCCACCGAGCCATCGGGGTTTCAGGGAGCGCCGGCGGAGGCTCGGCTCCGGTGGGGAGACCCGCGCGAGCGAGAATCCGCCGGAGGAATGCTCTCATCGAGAGCGAATCCCCGGCAAACTCCTACGGGTACGTAGCGAGGGTGTCAATCAGCAGGCCAAAGAACCGATCCACGTCCAGCGTCATTCCGATTTCAACATTGGGCGACTCGCCGGGCTTGGTGCCACCGCCACCCTTGACGGGCGTGCCGGGGGCGGTGATGTGGCGCAGATCACACACGGTCATACCCCGGGTGAATTGGCCGTCCAGTTCAACCGCCACATGGGCCCTGACGGAGCCGATGAGGGTCGGATCGATCAACCAGGCGACGGCGCAGGGATCGTGCAGTGACGCGCCCCGCAGCCCATACATCGCCTGCACCCGCTGGCTGTACCACTCGACGATCTCATACGCGATCCGGCCGACCCGGTTCCCGAGGGCTCGCAGGCGGGCCCGGCGCTCGGGGGTCGCCTCGGCCTGCCGGGTCAGGTTCAGCCCAACCATCCTGATCGGGACGCCACTGCTGAGGACGATGTGCGCGGCCTCGGGGTCGCACTCGACGTTCAGCTCGGACACCGGCGAGGTGTTCCCCACATAGGTCGCGCCCCCCATCATGCTGATCTCGCGAATGCGGCCGGCGATGCGCGGCTCGCGGCGGAACGCTGCGCCGACGTTGGTGAGCGGCCCGATGGTGGCGAGGGTGACCCCGTCGGTGGACATCAGCGTGTCAACGATGAACTCGACGGCGTGCTTGGGATGGATGCGGGTGGTTGGCTCGGGCAGACTGGGCCCGTCCAGACCGGTCTCGCCGTGACCGGACGGGTGGGGCGTCAGTGGCTGGATAAGCGGAAGGTCCGAGCCGCGGGCGACCGGAATGTGAGTCAAGCCGGAGAACTCGAGGATCTTCAGGGCGTTCCTAGTCGTCTTGTCGACGGTCTGGTTGCCGTGCGTGGTGGTGATCCCGAGGATCTCAAAATGCTTCGCCGCCAGCAGAATCGCCATGGCGTCGTCGTGGCCGGGGTCCGTGTCGATGATGAGTGTGCGCCCCATGTCCGCCCCCGTATCCTATGCATACCTGCCAACGGCGCCGATCAGCAGATCGAAGAAGCGGTCGGCGTCGATCTTCATCCCGATCTCGGCGTTGGGTGGGAGACTCCCCCGGATCCCGCCGCCGCCCGAGCTGCTACCCCCCGGCAGCCGAAGGAAACGCAGGTCGCAGACCGTCATGCCGCGGGTCCGCTTGCCATGGAGCTCGACATCCACGTGGGCCTTGACCGACTCGATCAGCGAGGGGTCCAGCAGCCAGCCGACCGCAATCGGGTCGTGCAGCGCCGCGCCAGGCAGGCCCCAAGCCGCGGCCGACTTGGCGTTATACCAGTCCAGGAGCCCGGCCACGATCCGGCTCGTCTCGGTGCCGATGGCGCGGATGCGGGCCATCCGTTCTGGGGTCGCGAGGGCCTGGCGGGTCAGGTGCAGTCCGGCCATCTTGATCGGGACCCCGCTGCCGAAGACGATGGCGGCCGCCTCGGGGTCAACGGCAATGTTGCTCTCCGACACCGGGGCGCTGTTTCCCACCGTGGCCGAGCCGCCCATCAGGCTGATCTCCACAATCCGGCCGGCAATCTCCGGCGCGCACCGGAGGGCGAGGGCGAGATTGGTGAGGGGACCGATGGCGACGATGGAGACATCGCTCACGGCCCGCACGGTGTCGATGATGAAGTCCACTGCGTGGCCGGGAGTCACCGGCGTGCTCGGCTCGGGCAGCTCCAGCCCATCCAGACCGCTGAGGCCATGGCCCATGGGACTCTGTCGCAGCGGCTCGATCAACGGCACGGCTGCCCCGCGCACGACCGGGATCGACGTGAGCCCACTGAATTCGACAATCTTGAGGGCGTTCTGGGTCACCCGCTCGACGTAGGTATTGCCATTGACGGTCGTGATGCCCAGGAGCTCGCAATACTGCCCGGCGAGCAAGATCGCCATCATGTCATCGTGACCGGGATCGGTGTCGATGATGACCTTTCGTTTCATCAGGCTCTCCTTGGTCATTTGAATGCGCTGGAGACGATGCTCCGCACGTAGTATTTCTGCATCGACAAGAAGAGCACCATGGGGACCAGAGTGGCGACAGCCGACGAGGCGAACAGGCGGCCCCAGATGGCCTCGTCGAAATTGATGTTTCGCACGATCTCGATCTGGATGAGGACATGCTCCGGCGTGGGCGCGGCAACCAGCGGCCAGAAGAACGATTCCCAGATCTGATTGAACATCATCAGGAGGGCCGTCACAATCACGGGCCACGCCAGGGGGAGCGCGATGCGGCAGTAGACCTGGAGCCAGGACGCCCCGTCGACCAGGGCCGCCTCGAACAGGCCGCGTGGGATGCCGGCGAGGAACTGCCGAAACAGGAAGATGATCAGGCCGTTCGCCAGGGCAGGGAAGATCAGCGCCTGGTAGGTGTCAAACAACCCCATCCCCTTGATCAGAACGTACAGCGGGATGACGATGGATTCGAAGGGCATCATGAACGTCGCCAACACCACGGCAAACAGAATGCTCTTGCCCTTGAAGTCAAAGATCGCGAAGGCGAAGCCGGCCAGCGAATTGATCAGCAGCCCGAACACCGCCGTCGTGCCACCCACGAAGAGCGTGTTGAAGAGCGCCCGCGGGAAGTTGCTCGGCGGGGTGAAGATGTACTGGTAGTTTTCCCAGGTGAGCACCCTGGGGATGAACGTGTCCCAGGTGATATCGCGGGTGAACTTGAAGATGGTTTTGGCCGGCTGGACCGAGGAGATCAGCAGCCAATAGATCGGCAGGAACATGAGCAGCGCGATCAGGATCATCAGGAGGTAGCGCAGGAGTTGCACCAGGACGGCGCGCCGCCGACCGCTAGCCATAGCTCTGCTCCTCCGCCCGGAAGAACTTCAGCTCGACACAGGCAAAGGCGGCGATGATGAGCAGGATGGTGGTGGAGATGGCCAGCGATCGTCCCATGTTGCCGTACGTGAACGCACTCTGGTAGGCGGTGAACATCAACAGATTGGTGGCGCCCATCGGGCCGCCCCGGGTGATCAGGTAGACCGGCGCAAAGAAGAGGAAGTTGGCGACCGTATCCGCCACCAGGACGAAGGCGATCGGGCGCTTCATCAAGGGCAGTGTGATATAGCGAAAGCGGGCGAAGGATCGGGCCCCGTCGATCTCGGCGGCCTCGTAGAGCAGGTGAGGGATATCGTTCAACCCCGCCAGGAGGAAGATCATCCAGTACCCGACCCCCTTCCACGTCGCCAGCCAGATCAGGGACGGCATCGCCTGGGATGCGCCGGTGAAGAAAGGCTGCGGTGGAATGCCCAGCTTGCGGAAGATGCCGTTGACCAGGCCCAGGCTCGGGTCGAGGAGGAGGTTCCAGAGGATGGATGCCACCCCGATTGACACGGTCATGGGAAGGAAATAGGTGGTGCGGATCAGATCGATACCCCGGGTGCGGCGGAAGACGAGCAGCGCCAGGGCCAGGGCGACCGCAATCTGAAATGGATTGATCAGAAGATTGAAGATCAGCGTCAGGCCCAGCGAGCTCCAGAAGGCGGGGTTTGCGACCAGATCAAGGTAATTCTTGAGCCAGACGAATCGTGTCTCCCCCATCAGCGTTTGACCCGTCAGGCTCCCCACCAGCGAGACCCCGATCGGGGCAATGCGGAACGCGATCAGCCCGAGCAGGGCGGGCAGGATGAAAAGGTACGGAGTCACGCGGCTCTGAGTGCGCATGAAATCCCCGGCGGCGTCTTCCTCCACCTCGGGAAGATCGAGGGGCCGGCTCGCGCTCCCCGTGGCGGGCACGGCCGGCCCCGGACCCCGGCAATGGTCATTGCTTGTACTTCGCCAGCTCGTTGTCGATGTCGGTAGCCGCCTTCGAGAGCGTGGCCTTCACCGCTCCTCCCTGCTGGATGTCCTTCAGCGCCTTCAGGAGGATATCCTCGTATTCCCGATACCCGGGCGTCGTGGGGCGGGGTACTGCGGTGTTGTTGAGCTCGTACTGGACGATCTTCCACATCTGGGCGTTGAAGACATCGGGCAGCGCCGCGTAGACCGTCTTCTTGACCGGCGGGTACCCGCGCAGCTTGAAGAAGGCGATCATGTGCGGATCGCTGGTGAGGAACTTGACAATATCCTGCCCTTCCTTGAGATGCCGGGAGCGCGGATTGATCCCGATATGCCAGGACCCGGTCGGCGTGACCGGCTTGCCCCCCGCAAAATAGGGATGCGGGGCCACGCTGAAGTTCAAATCCTTGTAGCGCGACTTGAGCGTGTTGTACGAGAAGGTGCCGCCGACGAAGAAGCCGGTCTTGCCCTGGCCGAAGATCTCGAGGGCCACGTTGCTGTCCACCCCGACTGGGCTGATCTTCCAGGTCGTGTAGAGCTTCTGGTAGAACTCGATGGCCTCGACGAACGGCGGCGAATCGAGGTAGCCCTTGGACTTGAGCCCATCATCCGAGAGAACCTTGGCCCCCTTGGATTCCGGCATGGCCAGGATCTGGTACGGACGGTCAGCCTGCTCGATCACCACACCCCAGATTCCCTTGTCGGGGTTCGCGACTTTTCTCCCCGCGTCGGCGAGTTGTTCCCAGGTCCAGCGCTGACTGGTGTCGAGGGGCGGGGGCGCAACCCCGGCAGCCTTGAGGAGGTCGACGTTGTAATAGGTGAGAACCTCGCTGGTGGCATACGGGAAGGACCAGAGTTTCCCGTTGTACGTGCCCTGGTCAAGTGCGGCCTTGGTGAAGTTCTTGAGATCATCTCCCAGGACCGGGCCCGCTTCGAGTAGATGGCCGCGAACGGCATAGGAGGCGGTGAGGGGGCCATCCACGCTGTAGATATCGGGCAACTCGTTGCGCGCTCCCAGGCGCACTTCGAGGGCGGGGACAATCTGCGCCAGGGGGAGAGCCTCGACCTTCAAATCCAGGTCCGGGAACTTGGCCGAGACGGCGTCAAAAATGGCCTTGATCTGATCGTCAGGCCAGCCGATCCACAGGATCCGAATCTCGGTCTTCGCCCCGGCGAATGCCGCAGGGGCGGCGGACAGGACCACTGCGATGATGGCGAGAAAGAGAAAGAGCCAAGAGAGGCGAATTCTCATGTTGCCCATCCTCCTTTTCCGTCCGAGATGCATCCATCTTTCCCAGAGATGTGCCGAGACCTGGTGTCCCTGGCCTCAGATCTCCTTCTCGTGCGAGTCGGCCCCGATCGGCCCGTCTCATGCCTGGGCGACTTGTGTAAGGGCGGCGAGGGAAACATCCTCTTCTAGCGCTTCTCGCGCTCGCAGTCAAGCTCTGGAGTCCCGTGCGAGCTGGAGGCCGGGTCCGGTCAAGGAAGGCAGGGGGTGGCTGCTCGCGATCCCCGGGGACGAGCCCACACGGGAATGAAAAGCGTCGGCTGCGGACCCAGGGTGGTTGCCCCAGGAAGGACACTCCATCGCAGGATCAGATGGGCGCAACCCGCGGGGCGGATGAGGCCCGTGGGGACAACAGGCGAGAGAAGGAAGGAGGAATAGTCTCGCGGTCACGGAATGCCCCGGATGCTTCACAAGGTAACTCAGCGAGAAGCGGCCCGCATTAGGATACGGGACATTCCCATATCACGTGTGGTTTTGCACTTGACGGCCGCGTCCCGTGGGGCGGATACTCCCCTGACCGCGGAGCGTCCCCCGAGAGCCTCTCTAGAATCAGGGGGTCCGGCTCGGGGGCGACGCGGCGGGGCTGGCCGTTCGATCGTCGCGCGTCCCGAAACGCGATGGTCGGTCACGCACCGTCACTCCACCTGGTGGGCCATATGCTCGTCTTGATCACGGGCATCGCCGACCCTTTCCACCTCCTCGTGTCGCGCGAAACGATGTATGGCGAGCGCCTTTTCGCGCCCGCGCGAAGTGGCTTCGGCAAGAGGCTCCCCTTCCCCAGACGGCGCTGTCAGGCGGAATTGTCTCCGCCCGCACCCTCGTGTGATTCCTCCTCCTTCCCATCGGAATCCTGAGGCGATGCGTATGAGCAGAATGACGTCGCGGCAGGATTTCATCGGCGGCCTCGTGGTGATCGCGGTTGCCGGATTCGCCCTCTGGCTGGCGGGCGATCTGCCGAGTGGGACGTCCGGGGGGATAGGTCCGGGGACGCTGCCCAAGGGCCTGGCCGCACTGCTCGGCCTGCTCGGCGTGCTGCTCGTCGCGACGTCCGTCGCGAAAGAGGGATCGCCCCTCGAGCGCTGGTCGATCCGAGGGCCGGCCATCATCCTGGGGGCCGTCGTGGCCTTCGGGCTCACGGTACGTCCTCTGGGGCTGGTTGTGGCCGGCCCGCTCTCCATTCTGGTCGCCGCACTGGCCGGCGAGGAAGTGCGCTGGAGGGAAACGACCCTGTTCGGGGTGCTGATGACCGGGTTCTGCATCGGCCTGTTCAAATTTGCGCTCGGGCTGCCCGTCCCGCTCGCGCCCTGGCTGCTCGGGTATTGAGGCCGACCATGCTTGATCTTGTCAGCCACTTGGGTCTCGGCTTCTCGACCGCGCTGTCGCCGATCAATCTGTTTCTCGCCTTCGTCGGATGTATGGTGGGGACGCTCATCGGCGTGCTCCCGGGCGTGGGCCCGATCGCGACCATCGCCATGCTGATGCCGCTCACCCTGAAGGTGGACCCGACCGGCGCGCTCATCATGCTTGCCGGGATCTACTACGGCGCGCAGTACGGCGGCTCCACCACCGCGATCCTGGTCAACATCCCCGGCGAGATCACCGCAGTGGTGACCACCCTCGACGGACACGCGATGGCAAAAAAGGGGGAGGCGGGCATAGCGCTCGGCATCGCCGCCATCGGATCGTTCTTCGCTGGCACCGTCTCGACGATGATCATCGCGGCGATCGGGGCGCCGCTCACCAGGCTGGCCCTGGTGTTCGGCCCGGCCGAGTATTTCGCCCTGATGGTACTCGGACTCGGGCTCGCCATCGTGCTCGCCCGCGGCTCGGTTCTGAAGGCGGTCATCATGGTCGTGTTCGGCTTGCTGCTCGCGACGGTGGGCACCGATCTCGAGACGGGCCAGGAGCGTTTGACGCTGGGTATCGCAGAGCTGTCCGACGGGGTGGACTTTGCGGTGCTGGCGATGGGCGTGTTCGGCATCGCCGAGATCCTGCGCAACATCGAGAGGCCGGAAACGCGTGGCGTCGAGATGGGCCGCATCGGCCGGCTGCTTCCCTCGCGCGAGGATCTGCGCCGCTCGTTCGGGCCGATCGTGCGGGCGACGGGCATCGGCGCCGTGCTGGGCATCCTGCCCGGCAACGGCGCCGTGCTTGGGCCGTTCGCGTCCTACGCGCTGGAAAAGAAGCTCGCCGCCGACCCGTCGCGCTTTGGCAAGGGGGCGATCGAAGGCGTGGCCGGTCCCGAGAGCGCCAACAATGCGGGCGCGCAGACCGCATTCATTCCGTTGCTCACGCTGGGCATCCCGCCCAACGCGGTGATGGCGCTCATGGTCGGGGCAATGACCATTCACGGCCTCATTCCCGGCCCGCTGATCATGACCAAGCACCCGACGCTGTTCTGGGGAATGATCGCCTCGATGTGGATCGGCAACCTGATGCTCCTGGTCATCAACCTGCCCCTGATCGGGGTCTGGGTACGCCTGCTCAAGGTTCCGTACCGTCTGATGTTCCCGACGATTCTCCTGTTCTGCTGCATCGGCATCTACTCGATCAACAACAATCCCGCCGACGTGTATTTCACGGCGTTTTTCGGCCTGGTCGGGTATGTCCTGATCAAGCTCGGGCTGGAGCCGGCGCCGATGCTGCTCGGCTTCGTGCTGGGCAGGCTGATGGAGGAGAAGCTGCGGCAGGCGTTGGCGCTGTCCGAAGGCAGCTTTATGACGTTCATCGAGCGCCCGATCGCCGGGATCCTGCTGGTCGTCGCGCTCGCCGTCATGGTCATCGCGGTACTGCCTGCGGTGCGCAAGGGACGGGAGGAAGCATTCCAGGAGTGAGGCCGCCGGGAAAACGTCTTCGACCATAGGGGGGCAGCCATGCAGCGACTTCTCGCCGTGCTTGTCGTTGTGACCGCCGCGCTCGCACTGTCGCCCGCGCTCGCGCTCGCCCAGAATTACCCCACGCGCCCGGTGACCATCATCGTGCCGTTTGCCGCGGGAGGCCCGACCGATATCATCGCCCGCATCGTCGGCGAGTACTACTCGAAAGCGCTCGGACAGCAGTTCATCATCGAGAACGTCGCGGGCGCGGGTGGCACCACCGGCATCACACGCGGCGCGCAATCCAGGCCCGACGGCTACACGATCATGATGGGGCACATGGGCACCCACGGGGCCGCGCCCGCGCTCTATGCCAACCTCAAGTACGACCCGACCAAGGACTTCGAACCGATCGGGCTAGTGGCGGGAACGCCGATCCTGATCGTGGCGAGGAGGGACTTTCCGGCCTCCGATCTGAAGGAATTCATCGCACGCCTGAAGGACCCGAGCGCCAAGGCAAAGCAGGCCCACGCCGGCGTGGGCTCGGTCTCGTTTACGACCTGCACGCTGCTCACCTCGCAATTGAACGTCAAGAACATCCTCGTCGCCTACCGGGGAACCGGGCCGGCGCTGAACGATCTGGTCGGCGGGCAGGTCGATTACATGTGTGACCAGATCGTCAACGTGGTCGAGCAAGTCAAGGGGGGCACGATCAAGGCCTATGCGATCGCCACCCCTGAGCGCTCGCCGGCGGCGCCCAGCGTCCCTACCGCCACGGAGGCCGGGCTGCCGGAGTACCAGGTGAGCGCCTGGAACGCCCTGTTCGCACCCCGTGGCGTGCCCAAGGAGATCATGGCGAAGCTCAACGAGACGCTGGTGAAGGCGCTCGACGACGCCGCCACGCAAAAACGGCTCCTCGAACTTGGCAGCGTCATTCCGGATAAGGCGGGTCGTTCCCCGCAGGCGCTTTCGGATCTCGTCAAGACCGAAGTCGCCCGCTGGACGCCGACGCTGAAGGGCATCCAGACCACGCCGTAGCGGCGTTCGATCACGAGCCTGCGCTCACAGGTTGCTGAAACACTCGGCAAGCTGGTCCAGGCGCGGGTGCGATGTGAGAGGGTAGAGCAGAGCGCTGGCCACCCGAAGGGAGGGAGAGCCCAGCTATTCGTTTCTTCTCGTCTGTCGGAGGGGACGTTGCTTCTTTTGCTGCTTTCCGCCCCTCCCGTCGTCTCTCGCGCGGATATTACGATTTGGTCGCCTCCAGCTCTACTCCCCCATCGGGAACTGCCATGCGGGCAGCAACTTGGCGGGACGTGGCCTCTGGCAAGCGTGTCCTGCCGGCCACAGCCCACGGGGGGAATCCGGGGCAGTGCGTGAAGGCGCGGCGATCTCCGGGCGAGGGACGGAGGAAGAGTGAAGGAGTCTGAGAGAGAGAACGGCCCCCTTGACGTTGACCAGGGAGACCTCACCGCATCATCCATTCGTGTAGGAGATCGATGGACCGGAGTTCAGGGCGGCCATGAGCCCTCCGTCCACCGCGATGCATGCGCCGGTCACGAACGCCGCGTCGTCCGAGGCGAGGAAGACCGCGACCCTGGCGACATCTTCCGGTTGTCCGAGACGATTGATGGGATGCGCCGCTGCGAAACGCCTGAGCTGTTCGCCCGGATCCGGCGCACAAGCCACCTCGCGGCGGAGCATCGGTGTATCGATCGCCCCCGGCAGCAAGGCGTTGGCGCGAATCGCATAGGGGGCGCCTTCCAGCGCGAGCGCCCGCATCAGCGCGACCATCCCGCCCTTGCTCGCGGCGTAGGCCGCGATCTCGCGCGCGGTCATGAAGGCATGGGGCGACGACGTCATGAGGATGACCCCCGGCTCATTTCGGCGGCGCATGTCCCGCATCGCCTCGCGCGCCGTATAGAACGCGCCATTCAGGTTGACCGACAGGACGCGTTCCCAGTCCGCATCGGTCGTGTCCCAGACCGATTTGCAGAGCTCCATCCCGGCATTGGCGTGGAGAACGTCGACGCGCCCGAAGGCCGCAATCCCTTGCTCGATGAGCCGCACGCAATCGGCACCCCGGCCGACATCTGCACCGATGAACCGGGCCACGCCGCCCTGATCGGCGATCTCCGCGGAAACGCGCTCGCCTCCAGAGCAGTCAATGTCGCTGACGATGACGTTGGCACCCGCCGCGGCATAGGCAATGGCGCAGGCTCGGCCGATACCGG
>Ga0335070_10006790_pt1 | contig 13449 bp, 8 predicted proteins | sample Lox_Sample_13_FD_206722 | JGI IMG/M metagenome (GOLD analysis project Ga0335070, IMG submission 206722) | Soil microbial communities from Loxahatchee National Wildlife Refuge, Florida, United States - Lox_Sample_1.3 | ecosystem: Environmental > Terrestrial > Soil > Wetlands | place: USA: Florida...
GTGGAGCACGTTTCCGCTGGAGTCGAAGACGGACGAATGGCAGGGGCAGAAGAAGACCTCGGACGAAGCGTTGTAGGAGATCTCGCAGCAGACGTGGGTGCACAGGAGGCTGAACGCCTGGATCGAGCCGTCCGCGAGCTTGAAGAGGGCGTTGGGGTGCCTGCTGTCAGGGTAGCTGAAGGTGACCGGGATCCCCACCTGGAGATCGCTCACCTTGGCGATTACGCCGGAGGGGTTCCCCCCTGCTGTGGTGCTCTGGGTGGTGCTTTGCGAGCTGCTCTGGGACGTGGCGGTCGAAGAGGTGGTGCTCGATCCGCCCGTGGACGGCTGCGACGAAGTCAGGTCGATTACTGAGAGGATCACGGTGAGCAGGAAGAACGCGCCTGTCGAGCCCACGATCCTGATGAAGGACCTCCTCTCGCTGCTGGCGGCGGCCTCGAAGTAGGCTCCCTTCCTGGCCCTGACCCTGGGACGCGGCGCGAGGAAGTAGACGGCCAGGACGGCGAACTGGGCGACAAGGAGGACGTCGTAGGCGGGCAGGCCGAACAGGTAGGACGCGAAGTAACCTATCGTCATGTTGTAGGCCGGGGCGGTGACGAGGTCGCCGACTTGGAGTATGACCTGGCCGATCGCCCAGAGGGGAGCCAAGGAGTAGAACCTTCGGGCTCCCATCAATATCGCGATGCCCATCGCGGCATTGATGACGGACATCACGGCGAGGCCGTAGGCATGTGAAACAGCGAGGTGCCATAGGGAGCCATCGGTGGCGAGGAGGTAGGCGCCTGAGGCGGCAGAGATGAAGAAGAGCGCTCCTATCACCATCTCGGCTCTCCTCTGTCTCTCTTCGATTCCTGTATTGGTACTCTTGTTTGGCTTCATTTTATCAACGCTGGGGTAGGCCATCGTCATCCGACCCTTGCTCTCCAGCGACCTTCCGTGGTCATTCCAACGTCAGCCCCCTAGATAAACGCTGGCGGCGAGGTGAAGGACTTCCAGGGCCGCCGTCGGAGATCGAGTCACCGAAGGTGATTACATGTTGTGAGCCAACTATATTATCTCCCCGGGGCATCACCCGATTGGATGAATGGGGTGAGGATAACAGAGGGAGGCCGCGTCCGCCTCGGAAAGGTGGAAGGAGACTTGACGGCGGAAAGGGACGTGATTGTCGAGGCCTCCCAAGGTCGGTCGGTGACAGTCACGGGGAGGGTCGTCCTCGAAAGAGGGGCGGAGTTCGACTGTGACCTAGAGTGTGAATCGCTACAGTCTGACAGGGGCCTCGTCAGGGCCAACGGCGACCTCAAGGCCAGAGGTGCCATCGATATCGAGGACGCCCTCTATGCCAAGGGAAGCGTCAGTGCCGAAAGGGTGGAGGTCGGCGGCACCATGTCCGTCGCAAAGGAACTGAAGTGTTCGAGGGTCACTGTGGGCGGGAGGCTTGAGGTTCAGGGTAAGCTAGAGGCGGACAGGGTCGTCTCCGGAGGGACCGTTGACGCCCAGGGTGAGGTCAAGGTCAGAGACATGGACGTGGGGGGAAGGGTAGAGGTCGGCGGAGGGGAAATCCTGGAGAAGGTGGAGGTGGGAGGTACCTTCAAGGCCAGGTCGGAGGTGAAGTTCGGCGAGATAGAGGCAGGGGGGGTCATCGAGATGGTGGGCGGGGAGGGGCTTTCGATAGAAGTGGGAGGTAGGCTGATCTCACACAAGAAGCTCACATCAAAGAAAATCGAGGTGGGAGGGGAGGCCGAAGTGATGGGGGACCTGGCCGGGGACGACATAGAGGCCGGAGGGAGGGTGAAGGTTACGGGAACAATGAGCATGACGGGTAGGATCGAAGTGGGAGGAACGCTCGAGGTCGACGGGGACCTTTCGGCTTCAGAGCTGGAGATCGGGGGGAGCCTGAAGGCCTCCAAGGCTGAAATCAAGGGAAAGGCGGAGATAGGGGGTTGGGTGAACACGAGAGAGGGACTCAAGGCGACCCGCATCGAGCTTGACGACGGAGCGAGGTGCACAGGTCCGCTGGTCGGAGGGGAGGTCGAGATAGGCGACGGGGCGGAGGTGCAAGACGTGTATTGCGACTCGCTCATGGCGGGCGACGACGTCAGGGTGGGCAGGATCTACGCGAACAAGGTCGAGCTCGGCGACGGCTGCGAGGTCGACGGCGTAGCGTTCACGGTAAAGCTGGAGGAGGGCGACGACGTGCGACACCACAGCCAGCCAGAGAGGGTGAGCTCGCTGCCACGGTTCCCGATATGAGAGGATGGGCAGGTGGATGGCGAGGTGAGCAAGCAGACGAAGAGGACGAAGACCGACATCTACGCGTCCATCCTTGAGGTTGTGAGAAGGTACGACGGAGGCGCCAGAGTGACTAGGATATCCTACGGGGTGGGGGTGCCACTGGACAGGCTCAAGGAGATGATAGAGAGCCTGACGTCATACGGGCTCCTCAGGAGGCTGGAGGAGCAGGGCGAGACCAGGTACATGGCGACGACAAGGGGCCTCGAGTTCCTCGAAACCTACTGGAAGATGAACGCCTATCTTGAGACGTTCGAAGAGGCTCCAACCAGGGGCCTCGCTGCGGTGATGTTCACAGATTTGGCGGGCTACACGGCGTCGATGCAGAGGAACGAGCAGCACGCGCTCAAGCTGCTCGAGGGGCATCAGGCGCTGGTCAGGAGCCTCCTGCAGAGGTATCATGGCAGGGAAGTCAAGACCATAGGTGACGCCTTCATGGTCGAGTTCGCCAGCGCGCTTGAAGCCTGCAACTGCGGGCTGGAGATCCTTGGGAAGACGCATGACCGCAACCTTTCGGCGAGAGAGGAGGACGTGGTGGAGGTAAGGTTGGGGATACATGTGGGAGACGTGGAAAGGAAGGGAAGCGACCTCTTCGGGGACGCGGTGAACATCGCCCATAGGATCCAGGAAGCTGCGGAGCCGGGTCAGGCATGCATCTCCAGGCAGGTCTTCGACCAGGTGTGGAACAAGCTGGACGCCCATATTTCGGAGCTGGGACAGAGGAAGGCTAAGAACATAGACATGCCCTTGGAGCTCTTCTCAATAGACGTCCCATGGAGGAGCCGGAGCGAGGAGAACCCTGGGCCGTACGCCAGCGAAAGGTAGAGCCGTGTCCAGAGTCAAGCTGGCCTTGAACCAAAGCCTCCGATGACAATACGATAGAGCGCGACATGGAAATGGCCCGAAAGTCAAATGACTGACGGTTCCCGCAGTTGTAAAGGTCCTCCAGAAAGGCGAGCAAGGACTAAATAACGCATGGGCGATCGAAGGCTGCGATGCCAGAACTTCTCGGCGCAGACTGCCCCTGTGGTTTCACTTTCACAACCCCCCACGGCAAAGAGGACGCGATCGCCATCATAACCCTCCACGTGAACAGAGTGCACGCCAAGGAATTCCCTCACGGTATCTCTAGGGCCGATGCGATCGCCGACCTAAAGAAACGCTGAGGGCCGAGTCCTTAGCCTTTTTTTGACCGATCCCTGGCTACTCCAAGTGAAGCACCAGGCTGGAGACTTCATTTGGCTGAGTCGAACTCGATGATGCCATCCTTAAACTCGATGTCGATGTGGGTCCGGTCACACAGGGGCTTGTTGGTGGATGCCCCGCAGCGACAGAGTGTGACCCGGTTCCGGACTTCATAGGGCTTTCCGTCGTGGGACTCGATCCTAATGCCTCCTCTGACCCATAGGGGGCCGCTCAGGCCCAGGTCCGTATCCTCGAGCACACCGATAGAGGGCGGCAATTTCTTCTCGATCTCCATGTCCGTCTTCCTGTCCCGTACAACCAGCCTCCCAGCGGGACAGTTGTTCGCTTCGCGTATGACCAGTTCCCGAGCTAGTGGGTCGCCGGACTTTGTGTTGAGCCTCCAGATGCCGCCTTTTGCGTCACAGAATCGCGCCAGAGAGCACAGCTCCTCGGCGTCGCTAAGGATCAGGGTAGGTCCTACGAAGTTACTTGCGAAATCCGAGAAGGGCAGACGGCTGGCAGCCTCCTTCCCCTTGAACCTCATCCGCTCATGAGTGAGGTCGCAGAAGGGCTTGTCATTCGAGCCACCGCATCGGCAGAGCTGATATTCCTCCTCGACCTCGAAGGACTTCCCTTCCTTCCAGTCCCAGGGGAAGCCATCTTCGTCGGGCACGCTAACCCAGACGGAAAGCGGGACCTTCCCATATACGATGAAAGGACCGCCCTTCGAGACCACTATCCTCTTCTCTGAAGACGTTGGCACATGTCATCTCCGTTCTGCGCACTAATAACGCTGATGCCCCCGCGCAGGAATCCCCCCCTGCTATGTCATGTCGGGACAACCATCAGGTTCCAGCCCACGTATCCCCATGAGCTCTTCCCATTCGGACCTCCCCGGAGCATTTGTTGACCAGCGGATTCAGCCTTTTCGCATCAGCCGCCGTCGTCCTCTCCCTTCATCTGGCGCAAAAAGGATAATTATCGCCTAGTGGAGAAAGAACCGGCGGACCTCAATGTTTCCGCTGTACGCGGCTGAGAAGTCGAATCGAATAGCGGTGGTGACGCTAGGTCTCATAGCCGCGAACGTGGTGGTCTTCGTGGCCGAGCTTCTCTACACCAACGGCCTGGATTCCTGTCTCTCGAGTCAGCTCTTCTACAACTATGGGCTCGTTCCCTATTCGGTGGTCAACGGAGTCCAACTGTCATACGATTGTGCCGCCGACGCGGTGAACGTCGTAGGCAGCTCCCCCGCCGTCTATCTCACCCCCCTGACCTCCATGTTCCTGCACGCTGGCTTCGAACACATCATAGGCAACATGTGGTTCCTGTTCGTCTTCGGAAGGAACATCGAGATGAGGTTCGGCAGGGCCAAGTATCTCGGATGCTACCTGGCGTCAGGACTCGCGGGAGCGCTGGCGATCATACTTTCCGCTTACGCTGTCGGGCCGCCGGACATATACATCCCAGGCATTGGAGCCTCGGGAGCCATATCAGGAGTGATGGCCGCATATCTCGTATTCTATCCGAAGTCCCAAATCATCACATTGGCGGGATACGTTATCATTCCTGTGAGGGCATTCTGGTTCATCGGGGGTTGGTTCCTCCTGCAGGTCATCTACCAACTGGGCGGGCTGAACAGCGGCGTGGCATACGCTGCGCACATCGGGGGGTTCCTTATGGGGCTCCTGCTGGCATTCGTGGTCAAGGCCACCACCAAGAGCGATGATGAAACCGAGGGATCGTCGGACCAGTTCAGACCCGGCAGGCTGCCTCTCTGAAGTCCTGGGAGCGGGCCCGTTTCTTCTCAGGTTCAAGCCCACGCCCTTAGATCGCTCTTTAGAAAGGTTTGAGAGCTCTTCCCCTTCGGTCAGCCAGTCGACTTGAAATGCCGGAGCGGAGTAGGAGGATTGCGCCGAGTGGAACGGCTGCCAAACCGGTCACTCCCAAGGCCCTGTCAAATAGAGTGGGGGTCGTCGGAACACTCATCACACAACTGCCGAACGCGGTTGACATGAAGGAACAATGTGGAAATCCGGTCGCGACATAGACATGAGGACCAATCGCAGCATTCCACAACAGGAAGATGCCACTCAACAGGATTGCAACGCCCGAATAGTGAGTCAAGACTTCCTTGCAATAGCGGCTCATAGCATCGACCTCTAGGCCTTCTCCTAGGCCGAGATGAACTGAGCTGTCATCCTTCTTGAACCTTCGCACTTGGCAGCCCATTCTCCGCAGGTCCGAGCCCACGTCTAGCAAGACTATGTTTGTCCAACGAAGCACTTCAAGGGCGAAGAACAGTCTCTCATCGTGTTTGCCTAACCTACAGGTTGAGCAAACTTAAACTTCAGAGTGGATTTGCTTCGGGAAACCGTGGTTTGTCTAACGAAGAGCCCAGAGGCCCAAACCCACGCCACGTTTACCCTATTTTCTTCTATGACACAATGCCATACGGGACAAGAATCACGCCCGATCTCATGCCCCAGAAGCAGACCAACTATCTGGTCAGACTCTTCCATAGGCAAGTGAGGGCCGGCGGCTAGATGGAAACCGGCTGACGCCCTGCCCTCTTCTAGTCATGACGACAAGCAGCAGCGGGAGCATGAGTTGTATGCCGAAAGGATCGTCAAGGAGGGCGGGCGCTGCAGCACCCCCTATGGGCCTGCATCCGTTGATGAACCTGCCCGTCTCCGTGATGTTGCCGTTCATGGTGACATAAGCAGGGTTGTTCGTGCCCGTGTAGTTCCCGTTGCCCAATCCTTGCCAGTTCTGGAACGAGTAGCAGCCCTGGGCCGGAGTGGCAGTGATTTGGACAACCTCACTTGCATTATGCCAGCCGCTGCTGGGGCTAACCGTTCCCCTTCCGCTCCCTCCTGTCTTCATCGTCAGGTAATACTGCTGCTGCTGAAGATAGAAGTTGGCTGTCACATTAATCGGAGCTCCCATGGTAAAAGTATGCGGGTTATCCGAGCCCGTGTAGTCGCCGGACCATTTGTCGAAGCTGTAGCTGCTGCTCGAGTTTGCCATGACAGTGACGTCGGAGTTGTAGGGCTTGTATCCGCTGGTCACATTCAAATACCCGCCGTTAGATGGATTGACGGATAAGCTCAGGTAGACGTCGAAGTTGGCTGTCACGCTCGTCGGCGCATTAATGTTGAAGTTGTGAGGGCTGTCATACCCGAAATAGTCACCCGACCAATGAGAGAAATTGTACAACTGATTGGGGCTTGCACTGATTTGCACGGGACTGCCTGGATAGTAATAGTAGCTGCCAGTTCCAGGAGTCGTGCTGCCGCCCTCGGGTGGACTCGACGCCATGGCAAGCTGTACGTAGAAGGTGGCTGTCTCCGTGCAATTCGAGCTTATCATGAAGGTGAACGAACTTGAATTGCCGCTGTAAGCAGGGCCGGTCCAGTAGTGGAAGTCGTACTGCGGATAGGGGGCTGTTGCGCTTACGTTGACGTTCGTCCCAGGCTTGTACCAGCCCCCGCCCGTCAGGCTAACTCCACTCTGAGGGAGGGACTCCAGGTCAAGGTAGCTCTTCCTTGCGAAGTTGGCCGTTTCGTTGACGGGACTGAACATCTGTATCAGGTACCAGGAGGAGTTCCCCGTGTAGCTACTGCAGCCCGAGCCCGCCCAGTCGGTGAAGTAGTAGTGTTCGCCGTCCGTGGCTGTCAGGGCCACGTAGTCGCCACTGTCGTGCCATCCACTGCTCGGCGAGACGGAGCCGCTCCCGTCGGGATTCATACTCATAGAAAGGTAGTACTCCGCGTAGTAAGTGACGTTGACGACGCTAGTGTCAGGCACGACTATGCTGCCCCCCGAAGGCGAGGAATAGTACTGCGTCCCCCCTCCAACGTTCACCACCGCCTGCGCGGACCAGTTCCTGCTTCCCCCCGCGACGTTGAAGAAGAAGATGGAGCTGCTGTTCGAGGTGAGCTGGGCGGAGGAGACGTATACTTCGGAGGACCAGCTCCCCTGGGTCGGCTCAGTCTGGACGTATTTCGATATGAAGATCCAGTCGATGGAGATCGATCCGGCCGACCATCCCCTGACGCCCCACTTTCCATAGTTCGAAATACTCGTGTCCGTGGCGGACACGAACGCAGAGGAAAGGTCATCCACCGTTCCCTGCAGATGGCTTCCAGCGACTTCGAAGTCTCTGATGTGGTATGTCCCTCGCGAGCCCAAGTTGTCCGACTTCGCGCTTGAGATGAAGGAGAAGCTGCCCCCGATCTGCTTCTCAACGTAGATGTTGTTGCTGGTGTAGTAGTAGGTCGTGTAGAGGTCGTACCAATTCGAGGAATCCTGGTACCTGCCCAGCAGGTCCAGGTCATCCGCGCCCGAGTTGCAAGTTCCGTTGAGACGCACCCTGGCGTCTTGGTAGCTACCTTGGGTGTAGAAGATCATGTTCCCGCTGTTGGAGCCGGTCGCCTTGCCGCCGGAAACGGACCAAGACCCCGCTCCCACTGACCAGATGGTCGAGTTCAAGGAGGTGCCGCTGTTGAAGTCATCGAACACCAGGAACGTGTCCTTGCCGTCCGACGCAGACGAAGATCCTGGGTTGCCGTAGTAGAGATAGATGGTCACGGGGGCTGACGAGATGTCGGCTGAAACCTTCACCCACACCTTGGCGGAAACCCCTGCCACGTAGCTCTCGATCCAGTAGGGCAACAGGGTGGAGCCGTCCGACGCGGTGAATCGGACGTCTTCGAAGTCGGTGCGGGAGTGGCTGTTGAGGTAAACGTCGTAGGGCCCATCGGTGCCAGATCCATAGCGGACCGTCAGGTTCACCTGGTAACCGGTGCCGGCTCCTGAGGCAGGATTGACCGTATGCGTCTTGTAGTAGCTCCATCCCGACAGCCCTCCGGCCGTCCCGAGCGTTGCGTACCAGTAGGTGCCGTTCGGCAGCCCTGTCTCCGTGAAGTTGACCACATACTTGAGGTCCCTGACGAGGTTCCAGGCGTCAGGCGTGCCGATGCCGGTAACGTAGTCCCACCCGGTCCCCGCAGGATACCCGTTGTCGCCTGTAGTAACGTCGTTGAAGGCCTGGTACCAATCGTCGGACGAATATCCGAGGGAGTAGAGGTATGGGTTTATGAAGCCCAGCCTCTGCCCACGGAAAGCGACCGCGTCAGCCACGAGACCTGCGAACAAGGGAGCGGCCGCGCTGGTTCCGTTGACCCGGAACTGGCTTTGGTTTTCACCTGGCGCAGGTGTCGCCGACATGAAATACGCAATGTCCACTGCCGGGAAGGCGATATCTGGCACGTCTCTGAACGTCGAATTGGAGGGGGTGGCTACTCTGCCCTGCGTCTGGTACTCCGGCTTGGGGTAGTACGGATAGGGGCCACCTGAACTCAACGACCAGCCAGTCTGTCCCGCTACCCCTGGAGTCGATGAATTAAGAGAGTTCTGCACGCCGCCGACAGTGGCAATAAGCGGATCTGCAGAGGGGTAAAGCAGGCCGTTCTTGCCTTCGTCCCCGCTAGCGGCCACGATGGTTATCTCCTTCTCCGCCGCCTGACTGAGAAGATCGTGTAGGGCATCCCTTATGGTAGTGTTTGTCGCACTTTCAGGGAGATCATCCGACGAGCTTATCACGTCAGGATTAAGGTCGGTAACAAGATAGTGCCAGACATCATAGTACTGTGTGGCCATGTCTTTGGCGTCATCGTTGTCTTCGACGATGGTGATATTCGCATAGTGAGCGGTAACGCCTGTCATTTCTATGTCCAGCATAGCCTCTTCAGAGTTGCCGTAATAGGTGAAATTGGAACCGGCGATCATATGGAGTGTTACCGTTGAATATGGGACGCTGAAGTTGTTCCAGAATGCTTGGATGTCTTGGACGTTAACGGCGCCGCCGTTATCACGGCCAGTCCCGACTTCTCCGACAATCCCGATGTTGACTCCGCTCGCATTGACACCTGCCTGATACATGTCAGCGAAGTCATAGTAGTCATACAAGTCAGCAGGAATCAGGACAGTGCGACCGTCGGCCGTAGTCGTGTGGTGGACGATACCGGAGTAGTTGAAGAAACCAAGAACTCCGCTTATATAACTTGAAACTGCATCCGGAATGACGATGTCAGTGGGGTTCGCGTAGAAGACCTTGCCGTCGGTTCGATAGAGGTCGATCTGCGTGCCGAACATGCGTTCGGCTTCTCCAGCAGTGACTCTCACCTCAATGTCATCTGCCCATCTCAGCGTGAAGCCGCCGAGCCCCAGCTCGCCTAGCCAGGTCTCCACGGCAAAAACAGCTTGGTGCGTCGGCCCATACTTGGCGTAGAATTGCTCCGTGGTGAGACCAACTCGACCTGTAGAGATATCTCTTGCGAGCGCAGTACGGTTGATGGCAAGAAGCAGACTAAGCGTTACGTTCTGACCCGGGTCGAGAGGGCCAAGATAGGTGGCTGCGAAACCGCAGGTATGACCGACCCAGCAAGAACCGTTGGTAGGCTCTTACTCACGACAATATCCGAGGTCTGCTGGATGACAACGTGAGTAAACGGTACCAAAACCGCCAGAGAAATGCTCAGTAAGACGAGCAGAGGAATCCGCGGGAACCCAAGCGGCATATGTCTCTTTTGTCGGACTCTTTATTAAATGGCGCGTCAACAGACGATAATAGTTAAATGGCTCTACCGTATAGGTCACATATTTAGAAGGACAACCTCCATTGTTGTTAGATTCTGCTGGAGCCGGCGCAGTCGAATTGGATTCTGGCTATCTGTGTAATGAAATACGTATAGTGAACGCACTGGTTTGGTCTGAGGCGGTCGAACATGAGAACCTGTATAAACTGAACCAGAAATCTGATGTCCACTGTCTGGTCTCGAAAGAAGAATTGAGTTGTTCGGGCGATTTGACAGGCCTTCTGCACTCCGCCGTTACCAATCTGCGGAGGGAATACGTCGGCGCAGAACGGAAGACTATGGCAGCGGTCTATGGCATCATTCAAATAGGGCCCGCGTGTAGTTGGGCATGAAGTGGGCCAGCTGGGCAGTCAGACGAGGAGCGGAGGGTTTGGAAGGAAACCTATTCTATGGTCGATTCTTGCGATTCTCATCATCGCCAGCTTGGGCCTGTACTGGACGAACCTGAGGTCGCCGTCAGCAAAGATTTTGACCGACCAGAGCTTATGCCACGAGACCTACTGCGAGATTTCCGTGACACCTCTCCGGGACAGTCTCTCCGTCACCTCAGCCAGTATCGACGGGGTTCTCGATATCCAAAGCAATGATCTGTGCGTAGATGGTCTCTGTCATCACATCGTAGCCCCGTTCCCCTTAACCCTGGTCAGGGGCTCAACGTTGAACCTGATGCTGAGCGCTGGACTGACCGCGGGAAGGAACGCGACCGCGGTCGTATATCTGAGCGACGGCACCGAGATTTCTGCACAGATTCTGGTGACGCCTTATCTGCCAAACGGCACCAGCTCGCCGTGAGTTGGTCTCAGTCAAGCGGGGAAGAACATTGAGGCTTCGGCCTCAAGCAGGTCATAGACTGACGGCTCCTCTAATCACACTGTTTGTCTTAGAGCGGCAACTTGCTGATATGAGCATTCAACTGCAGCCGTAGCCCTAGGCGTGACTCAAAGACTTGTGATATCAGTATCTTGGTGCCTCAAGCCCAACTTCAACGAGTCTAGGTTTGCCTAAGTTGTATCTTGCCCAAGCCCTTCCGAACTGCTCATGAAACGACTGGAACTGTTTGCCTAACCTACAGGTTGGGCAAACTTAAAAACCACCCACCTGAATGGCTAGGTGCATCAAGGATTCGGGTGTATTCGTTTGTCCGACCCAGATATCAGCGTCGCGGACGAAGAGGGAAGCAGCGACAAGCTGATCACTACACAGCTGTCCGAGAAGACCCTGATCTCGACGGGCATCAGGATCGGCACGACCGTCAAGACAAAGTACATGGAGGGCTACATCGCCAGGAGCAGGCCCGATGGCCTACACCTCATCGACATGAACAAGACCCTGAACAGGATCGAGGTGGCCGGCAAGTTCATCGCCAGGTTCCCGGCCAACAGGGTCGTGGTCTACACCGCCAGGGACTTCGGGAAGACCCCAATCGAGAAGTTCTGCGAGGCGACGGGGTGCATCGCGATCGCCGGCCGTTTCATGCCCGGGACCTTCACGAACCCTCAGCTGCCCTTCTACCGGGACGCTGACCTCCTCCTCGTTGTTGACCCCGCGCTCGACCACCAAGCGATCGTGGAGGCCTCGGCCATCGGTTTTCCAGTGATTTCGGTAGCTGACACAGACAACATCACTGAGAATGTGGACGTCGTGATTCCGGCCAACAACCGAGGCAGGAAGGCCCTCGCGGCTGTGTTCTGGCTCCTGGCCAGGTCCGTTCTGATCCACTCAGGCGCGCTCTCGGCGGAGCAGCCGATGAAGTACTCCATCGACGACTTCGAGACGAAGCTGGTGGAGGAAGAGGAGAGTGAGGGTTAGAAGGCCCGCCGTCGCAGGCCAGTTCTACCCATCGGATCGCTCCCAACTAGAGACTGAGATTCGCGAAGCCTTCCTAGGGCCCACCGGGCCGGGGAAGCTGCCGCCGGGGACCTTCGACGGAGAGATCATCGCCACGGTGAACCCCCACGCTGGCTACGAGTACTCCGGAGGCTTCGCGGCCAACTCCTTCTACGCGCTGTCGTCCAAGAAACGGATTGACCTCGCGGTCGTTGTCGGCCCGAACCACTACGGCCTTGGCAGCGGGGTGGCCGTCCCCCAGAGCGACGAGTGGGAGACGCCTCTGGGCAAGGTCGGCATAGACCTCCAGGCTGCGAAGAGGCTCATGGTGGAGTCCCACCTGGTGGACATGGACGACGCCGCCCACTGGAAGGAACACAGCATAGAGGTACAGGTGCCTTTCCTGCAGTTCACGTTCGGCTCGGGCTTCAAGCTCCTTCCCATCAGCATGGCGATGCAGGACATGCCGACGGCGGTAGAAGTGGGGGACCACGTAGCCGGCATGATCAAGGACAGGAACTTCGTCCTCATCGCGTCCTCTGACTTCACACACTACGAGCCTGGGCCCGTGGCCAGTGAGAAGGACCATGAGGCGCTGGAGGAGATCCTCTCGTTCGACGTCGCCGGGCTCTACAGGGTCATCGAGAAGCACGACATTACGATGTGCGGCTACGGCCCCGTCGCGGCCGTGATGACTGCCGCGAAACAGCTGGGCGCAGACAAGGCCAAGCTGCTCAGGTACGGCTCCAGCGGCGACGTCACCGGGGACTACTCGTCGGTCGTAGGATACGGCTCGGTCGCCTTCTACAAGTGAGACCGTTTGATCTCCCACGCGAGGGCGCCCGGCAAGATCATACTTCTTGGAGAGCACTTCGTGGTCCACGGGAACCCGGCCCTAGCCGCGGCACTGGACAGGGGGGTCGAAGCAGAGGCATCCGCCGATTCGGAGGACCTCATCGTCTCGAAGGACCTGGGGCTGGAGTGCCCGATCTGGTCGCCGTCAGGTCAGCTGGAGCCCGTTGCCGCGGCGCTCCAGAAGCTCATGCGGGACAGGAGCCTACGAGGAGTGAAGGTATCGCTGAAGAGCTCCATCCCGGTGTCGGCCGGCCTCGGGTCCTCTGCCGCGTCGTCAGTTGCGGCGCTGGCCGCCGTCGCCAACTACTTCGCGGTGACGGTCAGCCACGACACCCTGTACAACCTTGGCATGGTCTCGGAGAGGCTCGTCCACGGTAACCCGTCGGGAGTGGACGTCTACGTCGCCGTCCAGGGAGGGATGGTGTACTTCAAGGGAAGGGACAGGAGGGTCCTTTCTCTTGGACAGAGGTACCCCGTCATGGTGGCATGTACAGGAGTGGAGCGGAGCACCGGGGAGCTGGTTTCGCGGGTGGGGGCTTTCAAGGACAGGTCGCCTTCGCTCTACAGGACCCTGGCCAAGGCCTCGGAGAAGCTCGTCGAAGACTGCAGGAAGGCCCTGCTCAAGGGGAACGCG
>Ga0335070_10006791_pt1 | contig 13447 bp, 15 predicted proteins | sample Lox_Sample_13_FD_206722 | JGI IMG/M metagenome (GOLD analysis project Ga0335070, IMG submission 206722) | Soil microbial communities from Loxahatchee National Wildlife Refuge, Florida, United States - Lox_Sample_1.3 | ecosystem: Environmental > Terrestrial > Soil > Wetlands | place: USA...
GCTCCCACGACGAGCTGCAGAAGCTGACCGACGACGAGATCAAGAAGATGGAGGACCTGAGCAAGGGGAAAGAGAAAGAAGTGATGCAGGTGTGAGCGTAGCGAAGGATCTACGCGTTTATGAGCGAGCCGACCTTTTCCCCGGTCACCACCCGCTTGATGTTCCCCCGCTTGTTCAAGTTGAAGATGACGATGGGGATGTTGTTCTCCTGCGCCATGGTGATGGCGGTCAGATCCATGACTTTCAGGCCCTTCTTCACCACATCCATGTAAGAGATGTGGTCGAACATCTTGGCGTCCTTCACCCGGACGGGGTCGGCGTCGTAGATGCCTTCGACCTTGGTGGCCTTCATGATCACGTCGGCCTTGATCTCGTTGGCGCGCAGGGCGGCGGCCGAGTCGGTGGAGAAGTAGGGATTGCCGGTGCCGGCGGCGAAGATGACGATGCGCCCCTTCTCCAGGTGGCGCAGGGCGCGGCGGCCGATGAACGGCTCGCAGATCTCGTTCATCTCGATGGCCGACTGCACCCGGGTGTAGGCGCCCGCCTTTTCCAGCGCATCCTGGAGCGCTAAGGCGTTGATGACGGTCGCCAGCATGCCCATCTGGTCGGCGGAGACGCGGTTCATTTCTTTGGCCTGCTCAGCCACTCCGCGGAAGAAGTTGCCGCCGCCCACCACGATGGCGATCTCCACGCCCAGGTCGCGCACTTCTTTCAGTTCGGCGGCGATCTCAGCGATGCGGATGGAGTCGATGCCGAAGCCCTTGTCGCCGGCCAGCGCCTCGCCCGACAGCTTCAGCAGGATGCGTTTGAATGCCAGGGCCATCTTGAGCAGTATAAACCCGCCGCAAAGGGAAAGAGGCGGTAGGTGGTAGCAAGTCGGCGGTAGGATTCGGCTCCTACCAGCTACCTGCTACCTCCTACCGCCTCGATGGGGCCGAACTTACTCGGCCTTTTCCTCGACTTGCTTGCTGGTGGCCGCGGTCCAGCTGCTCTCGCCCACCTTGAAGCGGGCGAAGCGGCGGACGGAGATGTTCTCGCCCAGCTTGATGAAGGGCTGCTCGTACAGGCAGACCTCCTCGTAGAACTTGCTCATCTTGCCCTCGACGATCTTCTCCACCACCGCCGGGGGCTTGCCCGTGCTCGCCGCCTGCGAGCGGTAGATGTCCTTCTCCCGCTCGTAATCCTCGGGCGTGACGTCCTCCTTGCGGATGTACTTCGGGTCGCTGGCCGCGATGTGCATGGCGATGTCGTGCAGCAGCGACTGGAAGTCCTCGGTGCGGGCCACGAAGTCGCTCTCGCAGTTGACCTCGACCAGCACGCCGATCTTGCCGCCGGCGTGGATGTAGTTGGCCACCGAGCCTTCACTGGTGGCGCGCGACGCCTTCTTGTGGGCCGTTGCCATGCCTTTCTTGCGGAGCCACACGATGGCCTCTTCCACGTTGCCGTTCGTGGCCTGCAGGGCCTGCTTGCAGTCCATCATGGGAGCGCCGGTCTTGTCGCGGAGCTCCTTCACTTGTGTCGCCGAGATATTCATAGCTGTCGTACCCATGATTGCCGTTACATCCCTTCCTGGATTCCCTCACATGAAATGACCCGCGCCGGCTTGCCAGGCGCGGGTCGAAACTTCGATACGGCGCCGATCAGTGAGTTTCTGCGTGCCGGGCTTCGGGTTCCTCGGCCTCCGCAGCAGCGGCCGGACTCTTGCGGACGTTGCCGCCCAGCACCTCGGCCATGTTGACATCCTCGCCGCCCTCGGCGGCAGCGGCCTCTCCCTCCGCGGCCGGGGCCTGGGCCGGCTGCGCCGCAGCGGCAGCCTCGGCGATCTCGGCCCCCTGCTTGTCGGTGGCGGCCTGGGCGCCTTCCACGATCGACTCGGCGACCTTGCTGGCGAACAGCCGGATGGCGCGCAGCGCGTCGTCGTTGCCGGGGATCACGTAATCCACTTCGCTGGGATCGCAATTCGTGTCGACCACCGCGACCACCGGGATGCCCAGCTTGCGCGCCTCGCGCACCGCGATCTGCTCCTTGTTGGAGTCGATGACGAAGACCGCGTCCGGCAGCCGGTTCATGTTCTTGATGCCGGCCAGGTTGGCCTGCAGGTGCTTGCGCTCGCGCTCCAGCTTGATGACTTCCTTCTTGGGCAGCAGCTCGTAGCGGCCGTCGGTGGCCATGTCGTCGAGTTCCTTGAGCCGCTTCACCGACTTCTGCACCGTGACCCAGTTGGTCAGCAGCCCGCCCAGCCAGCGCTGGTTGATGTAGAACATGCCGCAGCGCGTGGCCTCTTCGGCGATGGCGTCCTGCGCCTGGCGCTTGGTGCCCACGAAGAGCACGGTCTTGCCCGCGGCCGCCAGGTCCTGGACGTACTTGCTCGCGTCCTTGAACATCTTCAGCGTCTTCTGAAGATCGATGATGTAGATCCCGTTGCGCTCCCCGAAGATGAACTCCTTCATCTTGGGGTTCCAGCGCTTGGTCTGGTGCCCGAAGTGGACGCCCGCTTCGAGCAGCTCCTTCATGGTGATGTTCGCCAATCAACCTCCTTATTCGGATTGCATCCGGCCTGGGTCCAAAACCCTTCCGGATTAGTCCCGTACCCGCTCCCAACCGGGTGCGGGAAGATGTGAAACCGCGGTTACCGCTTGCTGAACTGGAAGCGCTTGCGAGCGCCCTTCTGCCCGTACTTCTTGCGCTCCTTGGCGCGCGAGTCGCGGGAGAGGAAGCCCTCGGCCTTCAGCTTCTTGCGCAGCTCAGCGTTGAACACGAGCAGGGCCCGTGCCACCCCCAGCTTCAGCGCGCCGGCCTGGCCGTTCACGCCCCCGCCGGAGACGTTGGCCACCACGTTGAAGGTGCCCGCGGTCTCGCTCAGCACCAGGGGCTGCTTAGCCTGGCTGCGCTGGGCGTCGGTGACGAAATATTCGTTGAAGGCGCGGCCATTCACCGTGAACTGGCCGTCACCGGGACGCAGATACACCCGAGCCACGCTCGATTTCCGCCGTCCCGTCCCGTAGTACTGAACCTGTTCTGCCATTTGCCTGCTACTGAACCTTTCCTGGATTCACCATCTCTATGCCCGCTTGCCCTCGAGGGCGAGCGCTTCTGGCTTCTGCGCCGCGTGCGGATGCTTGTTGTCGCGATAGACTTTCAGCTTCTTGGCCATGGCGCGCCCCAGCTTGGTATGCGGCAACATACCGACGATGGCGTCCTCCACCACGGTCTCCGGCTTGCGCGCAAAGCGCTTCTTGTACTCCTCGGTCCGCAACCCGCCGGGGAACCCGGTGTAGTGGTGATAAACCTTGTTCTCAGCCTTCATGCCGGTCAGGCGCACCTTGGCGGCGTTGATCACCACCACATGGTCCCCGGCATCGATGAAGGGGGTGTATTTGGTGCTTTCTTTGCCCGCGAGGATGCTTGCAACGCGCGTCGCCAGGCGGCCGAGCGTCTGCCCGTCCGCATCCACGACATACCACTTGCGCGCAATTTCCCCCTCTTTGGGGAAATAGGTTGACATCAAAGACTCTCCCAGATTTAAAGACGCTTCCGAAGACCGCTGGAACGACCCCGCACGAACGGCAAGGCCCCAAGACGGGTAACCCACGGAGCAGCAAAGTCTTAAGGATACCGGAGCCGAGCGCGCACTGTCAACGCAGGAACTGCATCCTGGCGGCTATTCGTACGCCAGCGCGTCGATGGGGTCCTTCTGCGCCGCCTTGAAGGCCGGATAGATGGCGCCCAGCACCGCTCCACCGAGGGCGATCAGGGCCGCACGCATCAGCCAGTGCTGGGGGACGGCCACCCGCAGGGTGGGGAAGTGGCGCACAATCCCCGCCCGCGCCGCATAGCTGCAGGCTATGCCCAGCACGATCCCGGCCACCGCCAGCAGCAGGGTCTCGCGCAGGATCACGTTCACGATGTAAAGCTTCGACGCTCCCAGCGACTTCAGGATGCCGATCTCGCGCGTCCGCTCCATCACCGCCGTGTACATCGCCTGGAAGATGACGATGAAGCCGATCACCACCGCCACGCCGATCACCACGTCGATGAAGATGGAGAGCCCGGGCAGATTGCCCATGGTCATCAGGGAGAGGTATTCGCGCATGGAACGCACGACGTACTTTTCCATCCCCGGCACCTGGCGGATGGCGGCGGCCACGCTGTCGGCGTTGCGGGCGTCGTCCAGCTTGACGTAGAAGATCGACGCCTTGCCCTGGGCGCCGACCAGCTCCTGCAGCGAGCGCAGGGGCAGGAACTTGCGCGCCCCTTTGCCGTGCTCCACGATGCCGCACACCGTGAATTCGTGGTTCAGCACCTCGATCTTCTGGCCTACCTTCACCTTCTTGGATTGCGCGAAAAAGTCGTCCACGAGGATGCTGTCCGGCCCGGTGAAGGGCCCGCCCGAGAGGTAATGAAAGGGCCCGCCCAGCATCTGGAAGGAATCCAGGTCGATGCCGTAGATGACCTCCAGGGTGCCGGCCGTGCTCAGTTGGGTGATGACCGGCGAGACCACTTCCACGTGCTCGATCTTTTGCAGGACTCCGGCGACCTTGGTCGAGACCGGCGCGCCGGTGATGCCGCTGAGGAACGACGAGCCCGGGGGCTGCACCATCACGTCGGCGCCGATACCGCGCTGCCTCTCCTTGGCATCGTCGAGCAGGCCCAGCGCCAGTCCCACCATCAGCAGGATGAGCGTGACCTCCACCGCGATGGCGACGATGGAGATGATCGACCGCAACGGGCGATGCACCAGGTTGGCCAGAACCATCTTGTTCATGTCAGCTTGCAGGATGCAGGGGGCAGGCTGCGGCCGTCAACTCCCATCTGCTTCCAGGCATCCGCGTTCCCATTACTGCGGCTGTGTCTTCTCGGGATTCTTCGCAGTGCCGTCGGCCGCACTCTGTTGCTGCGGCGGCGCATCCAGGCGGACGAGTTGCGCTCCGGGAGGCTGCGGCAATTCGAACTGATCGTCGTTGAGCGGCTCGTTCAGCTTCAGTTTCAGCACCGTCAACGTGATCGCGTATTCCTCCAGCGGGCGGTTGATGAAGATCTGCGAGGGGAACATCGCGCTTTCGTATTCTTGGTACTTCTCGTAACGGGCGTCCGTGGCCACATTCCCCGCCTTGTCGTACACGATCTGGCGGTACGGTCTCAGGTCCACCCGGCTGAACACGATCTTGCGCGAGAGATACCAGCCATGCTCCCCCCGTGCCACCACCACCAGGGTGTAATCGGGCAGTTGCACGGACTTGTGGGTTTTCGGGTCCTGGGCGGCCTCGCTGGTCGATTCCACGACCGCCACTTCGTTTTGCGGGTCGATGGGCCGTACCAGGAGCGCTTCCAGGATGTGCTGCGGGCGCAGGCTCTCCAGCGGCTGGTTCGACGGGTGGACCACATCATTGCGTCCCACGTAGAACTTGTTCTTGACGGGCACGGAGAGCCGGAAGATCTGGCCATCGCTGGCCATGTCGAAGGCCCGGTTGCGCAAGAGGGGGAACAGCCCGATCATGCGCAGCATGGCCGGCTTGCGCACCAGCACGTAGCCGCGGATCTGTTGGTATTCGGTGACCTTGCCCTTCTTGGCCCCGCCCACGTCGGTGTCGATGTCCACCGTAGCATTCAGCGACTGGATGGCCTGTGCGGAGCGATTGACCTTCTCGATGAGGTCGGCTTGCGAAGCCTCCTGCGCCATGGACGGCGACGCCTCCCGGGCCACCCGGTGGGAGCGGAACAGGCAGCCGGTCAGCGGCAGCATGGCCGCCAGTGCCAATATCAGCCTTGCTCGGGTCGGTCCTGAGGGGCGCACCATGGGCAAACAAGAAGTATACCGAGGGCGGTCAGCATCCGTCAGTTTCTGCTTGTCGAGTCAGCGCCCACCCTGGCCCCGGCGGTACGCCGCCACATTCTTTGAGTGTTCTTCCAGCGAATTGGCGAAGCGATGGCGGCCCTGGTTGTCGCTGACGAAATAGAGGTAGCCGGTCGCGGCCGGATGCATGGCTGCCTGGAGAGCCGTCCGCCCGGGATTTGCGATCGGTCCCGGCGGCAGACCGGCGTACTTGTAGGTGTTGTACGGCGAGTCGTATTGCAGGTCGGAGACGCGGATCACTCCGGTGTAGCGGCCGGCCAGCAGCGAGGCATAGATCACGCTGGGGTCCGCGTCCAGGCCGATGCGCCGCTGGATGCGGTTGAGGTACACGCCGGCCACCAGCGGCCGCTCCTCCGCTACCGCCGTCTCCTTCTCCACGATCGAGGCCAGCGTGACCACGCGATGCATGTCGGCGGTCAGGCCGATGGCCTTCGCCTCCTGGCGGAAGCGATGGGTCATGGCGGCGGCCATGTCACGTGCCGACTGGGTGCGGGTGAACTCGTAAGTGTCGGGAAACAGGAATCCCTCGAGCGAGGGCGCCTGGGGATCGAGGTCGCGGATCAGCGAAGGGTCCTGGACCACGTTCAGGAAATCCTTCTTGCTTGCCAGCCCCGCCAGTTCGATGGCATTGGCGACGTCGAAGATGTTGTAGCCTTCGGGAATCACCACCGTGTGCACGTAGATGTCGCCGCGCGCGACCCGGTCATAGACCTCGAGCGCGTTGGCGGGATGGTCGAAGCGGTACTCGCCGGCCTTGAGCGAACGCGATCGGACGGCATGCAGGAGCAGGAAGGCGGAGGCGTTGCGGATCACACCCTGGTCGCGGAGTTTGTAGGCGATGGCGCGCGCGCTCGAGCCGGGACGCAGCATCACGAACTTCTCCCCGGTCGGGCCCACCGGCAGCAGCAGCCCGTAGGCCAGCCACAACCCGGCCGTCAGCACCATCAGCAGGAGGAGTTTGAGCAGGAACCGCAAGCGATCAGTCTAATGGATGCGATGCCGGCGTCTCCGGTTCCGAAGGTTCACATCCGGGCACGAACCCTGGTTCGGGAGGGGGTTTGCTGGCGACTGCCGACTATTCTCCCAGCCACGTCCCGTAGGGCCGCATGCTCTCCACGTGGTCAAGAATGATCTTGAGCGCGGCGGTGAGGGGAACGGCCAGGATCAGTCCCATGGCGCCCCAGATCCATCCCCAGATGAGCAGCGAGATGGTGACCACCAGCGGATTCAGCTGCAGCCGCCGCCCGATCAGCTTGGGGTAGAGCACGTTGATGGCGAACAGATGGAGCGCCAGCACCGTCCCCATGATGGCGGCGATTTTCGCCCCGCTCAACTGTCCCAAGCCGGCGACCAGCGGCGGCACCATCGCCAGCGGTACGCCCAGGTAGGGCACCAGGCTGAGGAAGCCGCTGATCACGCCCAGAAAGTAGAAGTATGGCAAGCCAATGACCGCGAACACCACCAGGCTCACCACCGACATGAAGAGCCCGATCACCAGGTTCCCCAGGATGAAGCTGCGGATCATCTTGGAGATGCGTCCCAGGGTCACGTAGGCGGTGTTGCGGTGCTCCATCTTGAACAGCATGACGGTGGCGGCGCGCGTGTGCTCCTGCCAGGTGAGCATGAAATAGGTCAGGAAGGGGATGAACGAGACCGTGAGCAGCGCCTCCCAGACCGCCCCTGCGCCACGGGTCAGGGTTTCCGCCCAGCTGGTCTGCTGCGTCACCCTGACGCTGGCCTTTTCCTCCGGGGTGTCCGGCAAGACCGCTTGTGTCGTCCTCTGGATCTCGTGGGCGCGCTCCTGGAACCTCATCACGTTGCTGCGGATCTTGTCCGAGTACTTGGGCAGCTCGTGCACGAAGTCCACTGCCTTGTGGTAGGACAGGTAGGTGAGGCCGTATAGCGCCGCCAGGACCAGCAGCACCGCGACCAGCGCCCCCACCGCATGGGGAATGCGGAAGCGCTCGAAGAACTCGACGACCGGGGTCAGCACGAAGGTCAGCAGCACGGAGACGAAGATGGTGATCAGCAACAGCTTGGCGAAGTAGCAGATGGTCAGGACGGCGGCCACCGACAGGATGACCAGCGCCGTCCGCTGCACGTCGTCGCGCTCCAGCGGCGTCTGCTCCACCGCCACCGGGTTGCGCGCCGGGGGCTCGAGGAGCTCGTGCCGTGATCGCTCGTATTCGTCCGGCATAGGGGTGTGGGCTATCGTACAAGAACTCGGGGAGGGGCGGACTATACTTTCCAGATGCCAGAGGAGCTGCCCGGGCGCATCCTGGCCCTCGACGTGGGTTCGCGAAGGATCGGCCTGGCTGTCTCCGACCCCCTGGGCATCACCGCCCAGGGGCTCGAGACCCTCCAGCGCAAGAACAAGCGCACCGATCTGGAAGGACTGGAGGCGGTCATCCGCCGCTACCAGGTCCGGGAACTGGTGGTCGGATTGCCTCTACGCATGAGCGGCGCGGAGGGGACCCAAGCGGAGAAGATGGCGGCTTTCGCCGAGGAGCTGCGCCGCCGCTTCCAGCTGCCCGTGCATCTCTGGGACGAACGCCTGACCTCGGCCCAGGCCAACCGGCTGCTGCGGGAAGCGGACTTGAGCATCGAAAAGAGGGCCAAGGCGGTCGACCGAATGGCCGCGGTGCTCATCCTGCAAAGCTTTCTGGAATCGAGAGCGGCTAGGAAAATGCCCTAAACGCCAAAATTGCCATCAATGCCAAGATTCAAGATCATGGCAGTTATGGCAATTCCGGCGATTATGGCAGTTCCCGAAGCTACGCTTCGGCCGTGACTTCCGGGAACTTCAGTTTGCACTTAGCCAGGGCCTTGCCGAGGAATTCCTCGGCTTCAGGCTCATCCACGTTGCGGGCCAGGGCCAGTTCGCTGACCAGCAGGTAGCGGGCGCGCTCCAGCATCTTCTTTTCGCGGAAGGAGAGCGGCTTGGACTGGTTGAGCAGCAGCAGGCTCTTCAGCACCTCCGCCACATCCATCAAGCAGCCGGTGCGCATCTTCTCCGAGTTTTCCTTGAAGCGGTATTTCCAGTCGTTATGGTTGTCGCACTTACCGGTGGTCAGGTGATCGAGGATCTTCTGCACGTCGCCGTTCCTGACCACGCGCCGCAGGCCGACGCTGGCCACGTTGTGGAACGGCACCATCACCTTCAGGCTGCTGGACTTGATGTTCAGCATGTAGTATCGCTCGACCGTCGCGCCGACAGTCCGGCTGCTGATCTGTTCGATAACTCCTACGCCGTGGTTGGGGTAAACGACTTTGTCACCTACGCGGAAATTCGGATCGCCGTTCATGCGGGGCACCCGTAAAGAGGGGGAATACGGGGAAACGTGAAGTACACGCCTCATTATAGGATAGGCGGCCCTCCCCGTCAACTTCGTGGCACGACCCAACTCGCTGTCCGCCTGAGATTTAGCCGATTTTTGCACAGCGCGGAGGCGACCACGGCCCAGTTTGGCCTCCCGGGCGCTATAATCCCCTGATACCGTTCGTGGGCCGAGGCCCCCGTATATTCCCTGTTACCGCCTGTCGGGCCGGGAAGCGACCCCACTGGGACCGGGCGGGCTAGGTTGTATGCCGGAGCACATAAAGAGGAAGCTGGAAGACGAGATCCAGACGCTGGAGCACGAGCTCAACCACGAGCTCCCCAAAGAGCTGAAGAAAGCCATCGCCATGGGGGACCTCAGCGAGAACGCCGAGTACCACATGGCCAAGCAGCGCCAGGAATTCGTGCGCGCCCGCCTGGGCCAGCTCAAGAAGCGCATGGCCGACCTGTCCCTGGTGAACCTGGCCAACATCCCCAAGGACAAGGTCGCCTTCGGTTCCACGGTCACGGTCTACGACGCCGCCAAGGACGAGAAGATCGAGTACAAACTGGTGACCAGCGAGGAATCCGACGTCACCAAAGGACTCATCTCCACCACCTCGCCCATCGGGCGGGCGCTGCTGGGGAAGAAAGAAGGCGATACCACGGTAGTGGTCACGCCCAACGGGAAGCGCGAACTCGAGGTCCTGAAACTGAGCACCATCCACGACGAGGCTTGATGAGCTGGACGGGATCATTCGGACGGGCCTGCCGCGTGCTGCTCTACGGCATCGTGCACGGCCTCGCCCTCACCCGCATCAATCCCAATTACCTCACCTTCATCGGCCTGGTCATCAACATCATCGCCGCGGTGCTGTTCGGCTACGCCACCGGCGAGAACACCCAGCGCCTTTTCTTCTATGCCGGCCTGGTGATCATCGCCGCCGGCATCTTCGACATGGTGGACGGGCGGGTCGCCCGCGCCACCGGACAGGTGACCGCCTTCGGCGGCTTTTTCGATTCCGTCATCGACCGCTACAGTGACGTGGCCCTGTTCTTCGGACTGCTGGTGTACTACGCCCGCGCCAACCGCTTTTTCTATGTGGTGCTGGTGGCCTTCGTGATGACCAGCTCGGTCATGGTCAGCTACGCCCGGGCCCGCGCCGAAACGCTGATCGGGAGCTGCAAGGTGGGGTTCATGGAGCGCCCGGAGCGCATCGTGCTGGTGCTGATCGGGGCGCTGTTCAACCGTATGGCGCCGGTGCTGTGGGTGATCGCCGTGATCTCCACCTTCACCGTCATCCACCGCATCAGCTACACCTATCGCCAGTCCCAGCTCCTCAAGCAGGCCCAGACCACCTTGCCCACGCCTGACCCCGCCCTGAGCCAGCAATAGCCAAGCCCGTTTCGGCGGAAGTCCCGTTTGCCCAAGATTGCCGCACAACAAGTTCTGCGCGTGCGACGTTCCTCCTCGCGTCGGTCATCCAGCGCTTTTGGCTGGGCGCGACAGCCCTTGCAGCTTCACCAGACCAGCGCCTTGGCGCGGCATGTGAGAGCCCGGCACGTAAGTGCCGGGTAGGTGGGCCAAACAGGGGCCGAGTCCCGCAGGGACGGCACCGTTAACCAAACACCTCCGCTGGATCGAACGCGACACCGGACTTGCGCAAGAGCGCCAGAAACTCTTCCTCGTAGTTGCGCTTCGTGTGGTGCTCCGGCTGATGCTCGAGATACTCCTTCACCGCCTCCACGTTCGAGGCGCTGACGCTGAATGCGCCGTAGCCTTCCTGCCAGGCGAAATCAATCCCGTGCTCGCCGATCCAGCGGGAGGAGTTTCCTTTCAGCAACTGGATCGCCTTTGCCACCGCCATGTCGGAAGGGAGCGCAACCAGCACGTGAGCATGGTTGGCGGTACCCCCAGCCGCGAGCACCGGAAATCCCTTGTTCTTGCCGATCCCGACAAAATATCTCCAGAGCTTCGGCTGGAGTTCCACGGGGATGAGATCACGGCGTCCTTTGGTGCTGAAGACGTAATGGATGAGGACGTTCGGATATTTGTGGCTCACGGTGCCGTCCCTGCGGGACTCGGGTCTCTTTGCCGGGCCCCCCGGCACTTACGTGCCGGGCTTTCACATTGCGTCCTTCGGACTCAATGGTGCCAAGCCTTCACATTACGTCGTGGTACCGGGCTTTCCCATCCAGTCCTTGGGACTCAGGTCGCTCTGGGATGCGTAGCGTCGCACCCCGGAGCGACCCTCATCTGCACCACCTGCGAGTGCCGCGCCTACTCCAGCACGAAGATGTTCCGCTTGGCGCACATCTCCTTAAGGACCTTCGGCCAGACGGTGACTGTGACCTCGCCCAGATGCGCCTTGCGCAGCAGCAGCATGAGGGTGCGCGCCTGCCCGATGCCGCCGCCGATGGAGAGCGGGATCTCCATCTTGGTGATGGCCTGGTGGTAGGGGAACTTCAGCATGTCGGTCTGGTTGGTGAGCGCGAGCTGCTTGCGCAGGGTCTCGGGGTTCACCCGGATACCCATCGAGGTCAGCTCGTGCCGCCGCTTGGTGACCGGGTTCCAGACCAGGATGTCGCCGTTCAGCCCGTGCATGGGCCGGCCATCCTCCGACCGGGTCTCGGTGACCCAGTCGTCGTAATCGGCGGCCCGCATCTCGTGCGGGTAGCCGTCCTTCAGCGTCCAGCCGATCCCGATGATGAAGATCGCCGGGTACTTCTGCAGCACCTGGGTCTCGCGCTGCTTGCGCGGCAGGTCGGGATACATCTCCAGGATCTCTTCCGCGTGCAGGAAGGTGAGCTCGTCCGGCAGGCTGGGATACTTGCCGGTCTTGAGCTGCGGGAACAGCCCGTGGGCGAAGGTTTCGGCCCCCTTCAGCACTTTCCAGATCTTGCGCACGACGTCCTTCAGGAAAGCAAGGTTGCGCTGCTCGGCGGTGATCACCCGCTCCCAGTCCCATTGATCGACGTAGCAGGAGTGATCGTGGTCGAGGAAGTAGTCCTTGCGCACGGCGCGCATGTCGGTGCACAGGCCCTCGCCCACCTGCATGCCGAACTGCTTGAGCGCGACCCGTTTCCACTTGGTCGCGGCCTGCACCACTTGGGCGTCGATGGGATGCTTGTCGTAGTCGTTGGAGATGTGGAACTGGATGGGGGTGCGCGAGCCGTCGCGGTCCAGCATGTCGTTGACGCCGCTCTCGACGTCCACGATCAGCGGCACCGTCACCATCATCAGGTTCAGTTCCCGGCAGAGGTTCTCCTCGATGTAGTTCTTGACCGCGAAGATGGCCTTCTGCGTCTCCTTGGGGGTGAGCAGTGAGCGGTAGTCGGTGGGCAGGATGCGTTCGACTTCTTCATAGGTGCCGATGCCCGGTCCTGCCAGGTCAGCGACCTTGGTTGCGGTAGCCATAAGAACGTAACCTCCGGTTTACAACACAGGCGAATGATGACGGCTCTAGTGGATGCCCGCCGCAGGCCGGGCCGCAGTGATGCGGGTCACCGGCTTGTGTGGCGTCTGCTATCATCACAGGTTTTGCTGAGGAGCCCGTTTGCCTGATCCCGTCCTTCTCGTCCACGGCGGCGCCTGGAACATCCCCGACGACATGGTGGAACTGCACCTGAACGGCGTGCGGCATGCGCGCGCTACCGGCTGGGCGGTGCTGGCGCGCGGCGGGTCGGCGCTCGATGCCATCGAGGCCGCCATCGCCGTCATGGAGGACGACGAAACCTTCGACGCCGGCCGCGGCTCGTTCCTCACCAGCGAAGGCCACGTCCAGCTCGACGCCATGATGATGGACGGCTTCACCCTGCGCGCCGGCGGCGTCGCCTGCGTGGAGCGCATCCGCAATCCCATCCATGCCGCCCGCAAGGTGCTGGACGAGAGCCCGCATGTGTACCTGGTGGCCGAAGGGGCGGAGAAGTTCGCCGCCCAGCACGGCATCCCGCTGGTGGACAACCGCGAGCTCATCATCCCCCGCGAAGTGGAACGCCTGAAGGCGGCGCAGATCATGGCCTCGGCGGGCAAGCCGCCGGAGTTCTTCGCCGAGCACGATACGGTGGGCGCGGTGGCCCTCGACCGCGACGGGCGCATCGCCGCCGGCACCTCCACCGGCGGCACCATGAACAAGACCCCCGGCCGAGTGGGCGATTCTTCGCTCATCGGCTGCGGCTGCTACGCCGACAACGAGAGCGCCGCCGTCTCCACCACCGGCTGGGGCGAGCCCATGATGAAGCTGGTGCTGGGCAAGTGGGCCTGCGACCGGGTGGCC
>Ga0335070_10006792_pt1 | contig 13447 bp, 12 predicted proteins | sample Lox_Sample_13_FD_206722 | JGI IMG/M metagenome (GOLD analysis project Ga0335070, IMG submission 206722) | Soil microbial communities from Loxahatchee National Wildlife Refuge, Florida, United States - Lox_Sample_1.3 | ecosystem: Environmental > Terrestrial > Soil > Wetlands | place: USA...
GTTCTTGACCAGCGCATGAACAGATTCGCGGGACGAGACATCGACCTTCGCCGTGCTCACCTTGAATCCTGCGTCGCTGAGAACCTTGGCTGCAGCACCCGCATTCTCTTCGCGCAAATCGGCAAGCAGGACGTGCTTGCCGGCGCTGACCCGCCGCGCAATGGCCTGGCCGATCGAACCGGCCCCGATGACGACGATCACCTGATCCATGGACGCTCTCCTTCGCAAGGCGTTACAGGCCCGTCATCTTCATCATAGCTTCCGGCAGTCGGTCGCCTGCCGGTTTGAACTTCGCAGCCATCGCCTCAATCGCCTGGAGCTCCTCCGCGGTGAACGCGATGTCCGCTGCGCCGAGATTCTCCTCCAGGCGGTCCAGCTTCGTCGTACCGGGAATGGGCACGATCCAGGGCTTCCGGGCGAGCAGCCAGGCAAGGGCAACCTGCGCGGGCGTGGCGCGCTTCTGTGCCGCGACATCGCGCAGCAGATCGACCAGCGCCAGGTTCGCCTGCAACGCATCGGGCGCGAACCGGGGCACCTTGGTGCGGAAGTCCGAATCCGCGAAGCGGGTGTTCTGGTCCATCTTGCCGGTCAGAAAGCCGGCACCGAGTGGACTGAACGGGACGAAGCCGATCCCGAGCTCTTCCAGCGTCGGCAGGATCTCGGCCTCCGGTCCGCGATACCAGAGGGAGTACTCGCTCTGGACCGCGGCGACCGGCTGCACCGCATGGGCACGCCGGATCGTCATTGCGCCCGCCTCCGACAGACCGAAATGCCGGACTTTGCCCTGCTGAATGAGCGCCTTGACGGTGCCGGCGACATCCTCGATTGGCACTGCCGGGTCGACCCGGTGCTGATAGAGAAGATCGATGGCATCGATCTTCAGGCGCTTCAGCGATGCCTCAGCGGCAGCCATGATATGTTCGGGACGGCTGTTGACGCCGGCGCCGCGTTTCCCGGTATCGAGATCAATGTCGAAACCGAACTTGGTGGCGATCACGACCCGATCGCGCACCGGGCGAAGCGCCTCGCCCACCAGCTCCTCGTTGGTGAACGGTCCATAGGCTTCGGCGGTGTCGAAGAAGGTGACCCCCCGATCGACCGCGGCCCGGATCAGCGCGATCCCGGCCTGCTCATCGACGGGCTGGCCATAGGCATGGCTCAACCCCATGCAGCCGAGACCGAGGGCGGATACTTCCAGGCCGCTTTTTCCGAGTTTGCGTTTGTGCATGGCGAAATGGCTCCTCTCGAACACGGCTTTGATCAGACACGCAGCATGGTCTTGATCGCGCGCCGCTCGTCCATGGCGCGGTAGCCTTCGGCGACATCGGCGAGTGGCAGCGTCAGGTCGAACACCTTGCCTGGATTGATCTTGCGCGTGAGCACGAGATCGATCAGGTGCGGCAGAAACCGCCGCACGGGTGCCGGGCCGCCGAGCATCCCGGTCTGCGAGAAGAACAGCGCCTGCCCGTCCAGCTCGACGCCGTGCGGCACGCCGACATAGCCGATCATCGAACCGGGACGCGCGCTCTGGATCGCCTGGGTCATCGATTCCTTGGTGCCGACGCATTCCAGGACGGAATCCGCACCGATGCCGTTGGTCAGCTCCTTGATCCGGGTCACGCCCGCATCGCCGCGCTCGGAAACGATGTGGGTCGCACCGAACTCGAGCGCGAGGTCCTGACGGGCCTTGTGGCGACTCATCGCGATGATCCTGGCGGCACCCATCTGTTTCGCGGCAAGCACGCCCATGAGACCAACCGCGCCGTCACCCACGACGACGACCGTCGAACCGGGCCGTACGCGCGCGGCATCGGCCGCGTACCAGCCGGTGCCCAGCACGTCCGAAGTCGCGAGCAGGCTCGGAATGAGGTCGTCCGCAGGCAGCTCCGGCGTCGCGACCAGCGTACCGTCGGCAAGCGGAACCCGCGCCAGCGGTGCCTGCCCTCCGGTCATGAACTCCCGCTGCTGGCACGACGACTGGAAGCCGAACCGGCAGTGCGGGCAAGTATTGTCGGAGATGCAGAACGAGCCGACGACGAACTGGCCGGGCCGAACGGTTTTGACCGCGCTGCCCACCGCCTCGACGATGCCACAGTACTCATGCCCCATCGCCATGGGCGCCTTCACGTCGTTCAGCCCGCGGAAGGGCCACAGGTCCGAGCCACAGATGCAGCTCGCCGACAACCGGATGATGGCGTCGGTCGGGTGCTGTATCTTCGGCTCCGGGACCTCCTCGCAACGCACGTCGCGCGGTCCGTAGAGAATGGTGCCGAGCATCAGATGTCCTCCTCGAAGGCCTTGCGCAGGATAGGAATCGCCGAGTTCGCCACCGGCCAGCCGCCATAGAAGGCGAGGTGGGTGACCAGTTCGACCAGCTCTTCGCGGGTGACGCCATTGGCCAGCGCGCGGCGGACATGGCCGGGAAGTTCATTGGTCCGGTAGAGCGCCACGAGGCTGGCGACGGTGATCAGGCTGCGGTCGCGCCTGGAAAGTCCCGGGCGCTCCCACACTTCGCCGAAAAGAACACGGTCGCTGAGGTCGGCCAGCGCGGGAGCGACATCGCCATAGGCCTTCTGGGCCGGGCTCGGTTCCTTGGCCATCACTTCGCCCCCTTCGCATAGTCCTCGTCCGTGACCTTCTCCAGCCAGGTGACGGCCGACCCGTCCTTCATTTCGGCGATGGCGATGTGGGTCATCGCGCAATCAGGAGCGGCGCCGTGCCAGTGCTTCTCGCCGGGTTCGATCCAGACGGTGTCGCCGGGACGAATCTCCTCGATCGGGCCGCCCTCGCGCTGGACGCGACCGAAGCCCGCCGTGACGAGCAACGTCTGGCCCAGCGGGTGGGCATGCCAAGCGGTGCGTGCGCCGGGCTCGAAGGTGACTGTTGCCGCACTCAGCGCACCACTGCCGCTGAACGGAGCGTCAACCCTGACGGTGCCGGTGAAGTAACTCTCGGGGCCACGGTTCGAGGCCTGAGAGCCGCTGCGCTTGAGATCCATCCACTTATCTCCTCGATCCTGACGAGGAATGTAGGCAGGAGAGATTTCCAGGATTAGGCGCTATAATCAGCATGTGGTCATATCGGGAATTCATGAATGCACCGCAACGATCTTATTGATCTCAATGCATTTCTGACGGTCGCCGAGGCGCGCAGTTTTACGCGGGCTGCGGCCAAGCTTGGGACATCGCAATCATCCTTGAGCCACACCATTCGGCGGCTCGAGGCGAGGCTCGGGGTTCGCCTGTTGACCCGGACAACCAGAAGCGTGGCGCCGACGGAGGCTGGCGAGCGGCTGCTCGGCACGTTGAAGCCGGCGATGGAGAACATCGGCACTCAGCTGGAGTCGCTCAGTCAGCTCCGCGACAGGCCCGCCGGCACGATGCGGATCACGGCGTCAGAGCACGCCGCCGACACGGTCCTATGGCCGACGCTCAAGAAGCTGTTGCCCAAATACCCCGACGTGCATGTCGAGCTCAGCATCGATTCCAGTTTCACCGATATCGTGACCGAACGGTTCGATGCCGGCGTGCGCCTGGGCGAGGCCCTGGCCAAGGACATGATTGCCGTGCGGATCGGGCCCGAATTGCGCATGGCGGTGGTCGGTTCACCCGCGTACTTCAAAGGGCGCCACGCTCCCGTGACGCCGCACGACTTGGCCGAGCATCGGTGCATCAATCTGCGCTTCCTGAGCGGCGGCGGGCTCTATGCGTGGGACCTTGAGAAGGACGGACGCGAAGTGCGCGTGCGGGTCGATGGCCAGCTTATCTTCAACAACGTGAATATGGTCGTCCGCGCGGCGCTGGCGGGATTCGGGCTCTGCCTGGTCATGGAGGACCATGTCCAGGAGCATATTGCGAAGGGCCGGCTTGTGCGCGTGCTGGAGGACTGGTGCCCGCCCTTCCCCGGATATCATCTCTACTTTCCGAGCCGCCGCGAACCCTCGGCGGCGTTCACTCTGCTCGTCGAGGCGCTGCGCTATCGAGGCTAAATCCGAGGCAAACGCCAGACGCTACATAATATACTGGCCACCATTCACGCGCAGGCCGTGGTGACCGACCTCATCCTGGGTGCGACGCCATATTGTTTGACACGCTGGGTGCCTCCGCGACCTTCAGCAGTGCGGCGCGCGACCGCTACTGGCACAACGCCCGCACCCGCGCCTCGCACAACCCATGCATCTACAAGGATAGGATCGTCGGCGACTACGCCGTCAACGGCACCAACCCGCCGTAGCGATGGCGCGTGGGCCAAGCGGGATAGCCGGAGACCGGAGCGGACAGAAAGTTTGGGGCGAGCACGGCGCACGATGCCGCCGTGATACGAACTGGCGTCCCCAAGGGGATTTGAACCCCTGTTCCCGCCGTGAGAGGGCGGTGTCCTAGGCCACTAGACGATGGGGACATCCGGGCCGGCGGGCCTTCTGATAGAGGATGCCGCGCCGGGGATCAAGTCCTGTCTGCTCCTGACCTGCCGGGCGGCAAGCCGCTGAAACGGCGAGCGGATTTCTCCTGGGCCGCGCGAACCGTCACGCCGCGGCGGCGACCAGCTTGGCGGCGGCGGCGATGAAGCGGTCGACGTCGGCGGGGTCGGTGTTGAAGGCGGTCACCAGGCGGATGGTGCCCGGCGCCGCGTCGGTCCAGTCGTAGAAGGCGAAGCCCGCCTTGCGGAGGCCGGCGACGACGTCGAGCGGGAGGCAGGGGAAGAGCTCGTTGGCTTCCACCGGATAGAGCAGCGAGACCTGCGGCAGGCGCTGCAGGCCCTGGGCCAGCCGCGCCGCCATCGCGTTGGCGTGACGCGCCAGCTTCAGCCAGCGGTCGTCGGCCAGATAGGCCTCGAGCTGGGCCGAGACGAAGCGCGCCTTCGAGAGCAGGTGCCCAGCCCGCTTGCGGCGGAAGACGAAGCTCTCCGCCAAACCTTCATCGAAGAACACCACCACCTCGGCGCCGAGGGCGCCGTTCTTGGTGGCGCCGAAGGAGAGCGCATCCACGCCGGCGCGCCAGGTGATGTCGGCGGGTGCCACACCGAGATGCGCCGCCGCGTTGGCGAAGCGGGCGCCGTCCATATGCACCTTCATCTTGCGGCCGCGCGCCACCTCGGCGAGGGCGACGATCTCCGCCGGCGTGTAGCAAGTGCCGGCCTCCGTCGCCTGGGTGAGGCTCAAGACGGCCGGCTGCACCCGGTGCGGATCGCCGGTGAGCGTCTTCTCCAGCAGGCCGCGCACCACCTGCGGCGTGAGCTTGCCGGCGGCGCCGGCCAAGGGGACGAGCTTTGCGCCGCCGGTGAACATCTCCGGCGCGCCGCATTCGTCGAGATGGATATGCGCCTCCTCATGGCAGAGGATCGCGCCATAGGGCGGCGTCATGACCGAGAGCGCCAGGGCATTGCACGCCGTGCCGGTCGCGACCGGGAAGGCGATGACCTTGCGCTCGAAGATCTCGGTGAGCTTCCGCTCGACCTTCTCGGAATAGGGGTCGGCGCCGTAGGAGGAGGTCGTGCCCCGATTGGCGTCGATCACCGCCTGCAGGATCTCCGGCGCCGCGCCGGCCACGTTGTCGCTGCGAAAATCCATCGTCTCCCGCCTCTCGGAAAATCGGTAATCTCGGCGCCGATGACTCACCCGCCGCACACCTCCCCGCCTGGATCCGGCACCCTGGTCGAGATCGCGATCGCCGATGCGCAATCCGGCGAACGGCTCGACCGCGCCCTCGCCGCGGCCCGGCCGGAACTCTCGCGGAGCCGGCTCAAGGCCTTGATTGAACAGGGACATCTCAGGTTGCTGGGTCCCGCGGGAAGCGCGGCGACGATAGACGACCCGGCCTTGAGGGTCAAACCGGGCCAGGTCTTCGCCCTGACCCTGCCCGCAGCGGCGCCGGCCCAGCCGGTCGGCCAGGCGATGGACCTGAAGATCGCCTATGAGGACGACGACCTGATCGTGATCGACAAGCCGGCGGGCCTGGTGGTGCATCCGGCACCGGGCAATCCCGACCGGACGCTGGTCAACGCGCTCATCGCCCATTGCGGCGCGAGCCTGAGCGGCATCGGCGGCGAGCGCCGGCCGGGGATCGTCCACCGCATCGACAAGGACACCAGCGGCCTCATCGTCGCTGCGAAGAACGACGCCGCACACAAGGCGCTCTCCGAAGCCTTCGCCGCCCACGACATCGAGCGCGCCTATCTCTGCCTGGTCTGGGGCGTGCCGGCACCGCTCTCCGGCGAGATCACCGGCAATATCGGCCGGCACCCGGTCGATCGGAAACGGATGGCGGTGGTCACGAAAGGCGGCAAGCCCGCCGTCACGCGATACCGGGTCCTGAAGAGCTTCGGCCTCGGCGCGGCACTGGTGGAATGCCGGCTCTTGACCGGCCGCACCCACCAGATCCGGGTCCACATGGCGAAGATCGGCCATCCGCTGATCGGCGACCCGGTCTATGGCAAGCCGACCCCGGCCCGCCGGGCGCGGCTTGGCCCGGCCGCCCGGAAGGCGGCCGAGGCATTTCCCCGCCAAGCGCTCCATGCCGCCGTGCTCGGGTTTAGGCATCCCCGGACCGGCACGGCGCTCTCCTGGCGCTCCGAAATGCCGCCGGATCTCCAGGCGCTGGAACTCAGCCTGCAGGCCGCCGTTGGGTAATTGTCTTCTCCGATGAATGGCTTAGCGGGCCGGACGGCCGAACCGGGGCGTCATTCAACACCACCCCTTGAATTGCCCCAATGTTAACCTAAATTAACCCAAGTGGTTGACCCCTGTACTCAGGTATAATTGGCGGCAGCACTCCAGCCGGCCTTTATAAGGACAGGGCGACCGCAAGAAATCGCTCCGAGCTTCGTACCAGAGAAGACGAGGGCGTGCCGAGGCTAGTCGGCGACTGAAAGGACCGGGGACCACATGGCCACCACACTTCGAACCCTACCTGCCCTCAGCAGCGACAGCGGGCTGTCCCGCTATCTCTCCGAAATCCGGAAGTTCCCGATGCTGGAGCCGAACGAGGAATTCATGCTGGCCAAGCGTTGGCGCGAGCATGAGGACCCGGAGGCTGCGCATCGCATGGTCACCAGCCATCTGCGGCTCGTGGCGAAGATCGCCATGGGCTATCGCGGCTACGGCCTGCCGCTCTCCGAGATCATCTCGGAAGGCAACGTCGGCCTGATGCAGGCGGTGAAGCGCTTCGATCCGGACCGCGGGTTCCGCCTGGCGACCTACGCCATGTGGTGGATCCGCGCCGCGATTCAAGAATACATCCTGCATTCCTGGTCGCTGGTGAAGATCGGCACCACCGCCGCGCAGAAGAAGCTGTTCTTCAACCTCCGCAAGGTGAAGGGCCAGCTGAAGGCGATCGAGGAAGGCGACCTCGCCCCGGAGACGGTGAAGGAGATCGCCAACCGCCTCGACGTGACCGAAGGCGACGTGGTCGACATGAACCGGCGCCTGAGCAGCCACGATCACTCGCTGAACGCGCCGCTGCGCGTCGATGGCGAAGGCGAGTGGCAGGACTGGCTGGTCGACGACACCGAGAGCCAGGAGGAGCGGCTGGCCGACGACCAGGAGTTCGGTCGGCGCCAGAAGCTGCTGGAGCGCGCGATGTCGGTGCTGAACCCGCGCGAGCGCCGGATCCTGAACGAGCGGCGGCTGAAGGAAGAGCCGGCGACCTTGGACGACCTCTCCAAGGAGTTCGGCATCTCGCGCGAGCGCGTGCGTCAGATCGAGGTGCGCGCCTTCGAAAAGATCCAGCGCAGCATCCGCAATTCCGCGATCGAAGAGCGCCTCACGGCGGAATAAGCCTCACCGAACGGCGGGGAGACCGGTGCCGTCGCGCACCGGCTCGCCCCACTGCTCCACCAGCTCTTCCTGCGCCTTCCGGATCTTCGAGAGGCGCAGGTTGGACTTCGCATGCGCCATGCTGCGCGAGGCCAACGGCATCAGCCAATTGATCGTCCAGCCGGCGCCGGCGCCGACCAGCGCCGCGAGCCAGCCCAGCATGTCGCTCAAGGTCGGGATGATCGCGGAGAAGCTCTGGCCCGCATACCAGAGATCATGGATGAACCACAGCGAGCCGGCGAGGTTGAGGCTGCCGACCGTGACGGTGAGATGCCGCCCGGGCACCGGATCGACGATGCGCGCCACCAGGGTCGGGATGAGCGCCGGGATCAGCACGAGGGTGGTCGGCAGCAGCAGCAGCGCCACCGGCATCAGCAGGAGCAGCGGCAGCACCCATCCCTTCTTCTTGCGTCGGCCCGGTGCTGCGGAAGCGTTGGAAACCGCCATGACCCTCCTCACACCGCCATGTAGATGGCGAAAGCGGCGAGCACCGCGCTCGCCAGGAAGGTCGACGTGATCGCCGCGCTGAAGCGGGCGGAGGCCTGGATCTTCGCGGGATCGGTCAACCCGCCCTGCTCCAGCCAGACAGCTTCCATCTCCAGGCTCGCATAACTCCGCTGCGCCTCCTCGAAGCCGCTGATGTCGATGCGGCGCATCGGGCCTTCGTCGTCCAGCAGCTCCGCCATCTGCTCAAAATCAGCCCGGTCCCCGAGCTGCCGCAGCTTGTCCTTGATCTCCGCGCGGGCCTTCAGCCGATGGAAGCTCTCGACCACCGGCTCCAGGATCGCCACCATCGCCTCGGCGAGGCGCGGCAGGTCGTGATGCGGATGGTTGCGCTGCACGGCCGCGATCAGCCGCAGCACGCCCAAACGGTAGGCATTCTGGTCGACGACATTGGCGAGCAGCGCCAGCTCACGCTCGACCGGACGGCCGATATGCGCGGCCACGAAGGCGGCGATGTGGCGATCGACCGGCATGGTGCCGGCTTCGACGCCCGGCAGCGCCGCATCGATCGCCGGCAGCAGATCCTTCAGCGACGTGACATAGAAGTCGCCGATCAGCTCGCTGTAGCAGGGCATGCCCGGATCGAGCTCGTAGAGCGCGCGTTCGACGCCATAGCCCGGGCTCGGCCGCTCGATCACTTTCTCGGTCGTGTCGAGCATCCGGCGCGCCTGCACTTCGTCGATGGTGAGCTTCGGCTGATGGTCGAGCCATCCCTGGCCCAGCCGGCCGCGCAGCATCTCGACGAACTCGGTCCTGAGCGACGGCTGGTCGATGATCGACGCCAGCATGGTGCCGAACGCCGTCACGTTGGCGCGGATCTGCTTGTAGCAGACCGGGTAGCTGCCGCCCATGAAGTTGATCATCCGCGAGACCGTGCGGTGCTTGGCGGCGTTCGACGGGCCGTAGCTGTAGGAGAGGCCGCGGATCAAAGCCAGCGGCTCGCCCGCCTTCTCGTCGTTGAAGCCGCGCTTCAGCCAGCTCTCGAGCGCGCCGCTATCGACGAACGGGACCGCCTCGTCCCAGTGGAACGCGAGCGCGTTGGCGACCGCGGGCTTGCTCATGTGCTCGCCGCCGCCGAAGCGGATCGGCCGCGTCGCGCGCTGCGGCAGGACCGGCAGCACCGGATTGAAGTACTGGCCGAGCATCCACATGTCGAGATTGCGGAAGGTCCAGCGGTCGGAGACCTTGTCGGACAGCAGGCCGCGCAACAGCTCCGCCATGGTGGGCGAGACCTTCTCGCCGCCGGCGAGCGCGGAGAAGGATCCGAAGTTGATCTTCGCCGCCACCACCGCCTCGTCGCCGAGGCCGTGGAGCGGATTGCGGCCGAGATGCAGGATCAGCAGCAGCACGCCGAGCGCGTAGAGGTCGTCGGCCTGGGTGCCGGGCGCGCGGCCCATCGGCTGCGCCATGCCGTTCTCGATGGTCTCGAACACCGCGGGCTGGTCGCTGCCCGGCGTGGTGCCGAAGCACTCGCCGAACACGACCTCGCCGGAATTGCCGGCGGCATAGAAGATGTTGGTCGGCCGGATCGCGCGATGCGCGATGTGCATGTGGCCGAGCTCGCGCAGCATGACCAGCGCCGGCTTGATGAGGGTGCGGGCGATGGTCTGCTCGTTCAGCCGCGGCAGCGGCTGGTCGTCGCCGGCGAGCATGCGCTCGCCGACCGGCTGCGGATAGACCAGCGCCGGACGGCGGCCCCAGACCGGCGCGCCACCCTGGTTGCCGACCGGCCAATCGACGACGCCGCTCACCTCGGGCCAGAGCATGGGCAGCGTCCCTTTGCGCTCCGGCAGATGAAGGCCGCGGCAGGGCAAGTTGCCGGGGGCGACCAAGGCAAACAGCTTGCGCCCGACATGGTCGTGGTCTTCGGCCGCGAAGGCCTGGGCGGCGCCCTGGTCGAATTGCGACAGGCGGGCGGCCGGCTTGATCTCAAACCGGTCGCCCAACATCACCCGATCGCTATCACCCGCCATTGCCGCCGCAGCCCTAGATTCAAATCCAGGATTCAACCCTGGGAATCAGCCCTGGAATTCAACAGGCCATTTTCCGGCGGGGATGGTTAACAGGCGGTAACCAGCGGTCGAAATCCTGACAAGGACTCCATTCAAGACTTGGCCGGAAATCAGTCCGCGAAGGGATCGGTCACCATAATCGTGTCGTCCCGCTCCGGGCTGGTGGAGAGCAGCGCCACCGGCGCCTCGATCAGCTCCTCGACCCGGCGGATGTACTTGATCGCGGTCGCGGGCAGCTGGGCCCAGGACCGGGCGCCCTTGGTCGATTCGCGCCAGCCCTCGACGGTCTCGTAGACCGGCCGCGCCTTGGCCTGGAGCTGGGACGCCGCCGGCAGATGGTCGTACCTCGCCCCGCCGATGTCATATCCGGTGCAGATCTTCAGCTCCTCGAACCCGTCGAGGATGTCGAGCTTGGTCAAGGCGATGCCGTCGATGCCGGCGACCTTGATCGACTGGCGCACCAGGGCCGCGTCGAACCAGCCGCAGCGGCGACGCCGGCCGGTCACGGTGCCGAACTCGCGGCCGCGCTCGCCGATCAGCTCGCCGATCTTGTCGGTGAGCTCGCTGGGGAAAGGTCCGGCGCCGACCCGCGTCGTGTAGGCCTTGGTGATGCCGAGCACATAGCCGACGGCGCCGGGACCGATGCCCGCCCCCGCCGCGATCTGCCCCGCCACCGTGTTCGACGAGGTGACGTAGGGATAGGTGCCGTGGTCGATGTCCAGCATCACCGCCTGCGCGCCCTCGAACAGGATGCGATCGCCGCGGCGGCGCGCCTCGTTGAGGTGCTGCCAAACGACGCGAATGAAGGGCGTCACCTTGGGCGCGATCTCCAGGATCTGGTTCAGGAGCTCGCGCCCATCCACCGGTGCGGCACCCATGCCCTTCAAGAGCGCGTTGTGATGCAGCAGCAGCGCATCGACCTTGGCCGGCAGGCTCTCCGGATCGGCGAGGTCGCAGGCGCGGATCGCGCGCCGCCCGACCTTGTCCTCGTAAGCGGGGCCGATACCGCGGCCGGTGGTGCCGATCTTCGCCGCACCGCGCGCCTCTTCGCGGAGCAGGTCGAGCTTGGCATGAAGCGGCAGGATCAACGCCGCGTTCTCGGCGAGGGCGAGATTGTCGGGCGAGACCGCGACGCCCTGGCCGCGCAGAGTCTCGATCTCCCTCAGGAGCGCCCAGGGATCGACCACCACGCCGTTGCCGATCACCGAGAGCTTGCCCTTGCGCACGATGCCCGAGGGCAAGAGCGACAATTTATAAGTCTGGTTGCCGATCACCAGCGTGTGGCCGGCATTGTGGCCGCCCTGGAAGCGCACCACCACGTCGGCGCGCTCGGAGAGCCAGTCCACGATCTTGCCCTTGCCCTCGTCGCCCCATTGCGAGCCGATCACCGCGACGTTCGCCATCCCAACCCCTAAGCGCTGATGTCGTTGTTCAATTCAGATTCGTGAGGCGGCCGTCCCGCCAGAGCCGCGCGCAGCCGAGCCGGCGCGCTTCCGCGGTCGCGTCCTTGACCGGTTCGAGACCCTGGATCGTGGTCCAGCCCTCGGCCCGGAGCTGCTGCGCCGCCGCGGGCGCGGTGCCGAGCGGCACGAAGACCCGGGTCGCCGCGGGCGGCGCCGGCAAGGCGCGCAGCAAGGTGTCGAGATAAAGCGTGAAGCCGGTCGCCGGCTCGCCCGCCTGATTGATATAGCGGCCGCCGCGCCCGAAATCGCCGCGCACCCGCGGCCCCAGCAGCGAGAAGGTGACGCCGGTGTGGTATTCGAAGCCGCGATGGTCGGTGGGATCGACGGTCAAGGTGAGGTCCGGCCGGGCAGCGCGGATCAGCGCCACCACTTCGCGCAGGCGCTCGCGCTGGGTCGCCGCCTCGCCGCCGAGCTTCAGCCCCTGAAGCGCGGCAATCGCCGCATCCGCCGGCCCGACCGCCTGAACGAGGCTCTCGAGCATGGGCGCGAGACCCTTCGCCGCCTGCCGCACCGCCGCCATGTCCTTGCGGTCGAGGGCCGCGATCAGCGGCTTCGGATCGGCGATGCCGGCCTCTTGCAAGAGCGCCGGCGCCAGGGTGGGGACATTGAGATCGACCACCAGCTGTGTCACGCCGATCGCGGAGAGGGCCTCGGCGCCCAGCAGCACCACCTCGGCATCGGCCGCGGCGGCGGTGGTGCCGATCAGCTCGACTCCGGCCTGGCCGATCTGGCGCTCGGGCCGCATCTGCTCGCCCTTCACCCGCAGCACCTCGCCGGCATAGGAGAGCCGGACCGGGCGAGGAGACTTCTGGAGTCGGCTGGCGGCGATTCGGCCGACCTGGGGCGTGATGTCGGCCCTGAGCCCCATCATCCGCTGCGACACCGGGTCCATCAGGCGGAATGTATCCGCCGCCATGGCCTCCCCGGGGCCGGAGAGCAGGCTGTCCTCGAACTCGATCAGGGGCGGCTTCACCCGCTCATAGCCCCAGGCCGAAAAGGCGCCGATCAGCCGCTCGACGATCGCCGCCTCGAACCCGGCATCGGGGGAGAGGCCGTCGGAAAGGCCTGCGGGCAAAAGGAATCTTTCGCCGGGTGAGGACATCGGGCGGAGGCTCGGGCAAGGATTGCGCCGGCCCCGCACACGGGACCGACCGGATTCCAGGGGGATTCCGCAGGGGTGGTAGCCGATTTCCTGTCGGGCGGCAAGTTGCTGGAAGCCGCGGGAAATCTCAATTTTCCCCGAACTGACACAATTCGGTTTTATGACTGTCATCAGAGTGTAACGGACGGTGCCTAGCTTCCGCCCCAACGCGTGGGGCACCCCAAAGCAGGTCTGTTGCCAACGACGGCCGCTTTGCGGAGCCGACGCATCGGTTCTTGCGTCCAAAAACGAGAGAGGCTCCCAATGAAACTGGATCTTACCCGCCTGATCGCGGCCGCTGCCTTGTTCAGCTCCGCGGCGCTCGCCGTGCCGACCCTGGCTTCCGCCGGCGACATCTCCGGCGCCGGTGCGACCTTCCCCTACCCGATCTACGCCAAGTGGGCCGACGCCTACCACAAGGAGACCGGCGTGGGCCTGAACTACCAGTCGATCGGCTCCGGCGGCGGCATCAAGCAGATCGAAGCCAACACCGTCACCTTCGGCGCCTCCGACA
>Ga0335070_10006794_pt1 | contig 13445 bp, 8 predicted proteins | sample Lox_Sample_13_FD_206722 | JGI IMG/M metagenome (GOLD analysis project Ga0335070, IMG submission 206722) | Soil microbial communities from Loxahatchee National Wildlife Refuge, Florida, United States - Lox_Sample_1.3 | ecosystem: Environmental > Terrestrial > Soil > Wetlands | place: USA: Florida...
CGTCACCCGGGCCGCCAGTGCGTCGGCTTCCGCGCCGACCCGAAGGCAATTCGGGGGTCGTGATCATCGAACGGAACTCGCTCACACATAAGGCCGCCATGCACCGCTTCCGATCCCGACTCGGCTTGGTGGCGACGTGCGCCTTGGCGCCGTGCATCGCCGCCAGCGGCTGCCAGCGCGTCCAGCCGCAGCCGCCCCTACCCGAGGTCCTCGTGACCGACGTGGTGCAGAAGGACGTTCCGATCGACACCGAGTGGGTGGGCACCACCGTGGGCTTCGTGAACGCGCAGGTCATGCCCCGAGTGCAGGGGTATCTTCTGCGACAGGACTACAAGGACGGCGCGCACGTCAAAGAAGGCCAGCTCCTCTTCGAAATCGACGATCGGGAGTACAAGGCCGCGCTCGACCACGCGCTGGGCGATCTCGCGACGCAGCGCGCGACGCTGCGAAAGAACCAGCTCGACGTCCAGAAGTACGCGCCGCTCCTCCCGCAGGGGGCCGTGAGCCGGCGGGAGCTAGACAACGCCGTCCAGGCGACGCACGCGAACGAGGCGCAAGTGCAGGCCGCGGAGGCGGCCGTGACGAACGCGAAGCTCAACCTCGAGTGGTGCCGCGTCTACTCTCCGATCGACGGCATCGCGAGCATCGCGCCGGTCCAGGTAGGTGATCTCGTGACGCCGTCGACCGTTCTCACGACGGTGTCGCAAGTCGACCCAATGAAGGTCACGTTCCCGATCAGCGAGCGCGAGTACCTCCGCTTCGCCGATCGAATCCATGAGTATCAGGAGAAGGACCACGTCGAGGACGAGGTCCCGCTCGAGCTGATCCTGGCAGACGGTTCCAGGTATCCGAGTCCCGGCCAGTTCTACGTGGCGGACCGGCAGATCGACAAGGAGACGGGAACGATCCGGGTGCAGGCCGTGTTCCCGAACCCCGACGCAATTCTGCGGCCGGGACTCTACGCCAAGCTCCGCGCGCCCACCGAAACGGTCCGGGGTGCGCTGCTCGTGCCCCAGCGTGCGGTGATCGAAACGCAGGGCGCGTACCAGGTCGCCGTCGTCGGAGCGGACGACAAGGTGTCGCTCCGCCGCGTCAAGGTGGGACAGCAGGTGGACGGCTTCTGGATCATCGCGGACGGGCTCCAGCCGGGCGAGCGCGTCGTGACCGAGGGCCTCCAGAAGGTCCAGGATGGGATCGCCGTCAGCCCGAAGCCCGACACCTCGGCCGCGGCCGCACCCGCACCGCCGGGCAAGGGGTAGCCGCCGTGTCGAGGTTTTTCATCGGCCGGCCCATCGTCGCGATTGTCATCGCGATCCTCCTTGTGATCGGCGGCGCCGTCATGGTGTTCCGGCTTCCGGTCGCGCAGTTCCCCGAGATCGCCCCGCCTAAGATCCAGACGACTGCCGTGTACACGGGCGCCGACGCCCTGACCGTCGAGGCGTCGGTCGCCACCCCGATCGACGCCCAGGTGAATGGCGCGAAGCGCATGATCTATATGCAGGCGATCTCCGGCAACGACGGCACGATGACCCTGCAAGTGTCGTTTGACGTCGACACGGACATCGACATCGACCAGGTGCAGGTCCAGAACCGCCTCGCGCAGGCGCAGGCCAACCTGCCCCAGGAGGTGAACGACTACGGCCTCACGACGATCCAGACGGCCGGCATCCCCCTGCTCTTGTTCTCGGTCAGCTCGCCGAACCGGACGTGGGACCAGACCTTCCTCTCGAACTACCTGGTGATCAACGTCCAGGACGAGCTCGCCCGCGTGCCGGGGATCGGGCAGGCCAAGATCTACGGCGCATCGAACTACGCCATGCGCGTGTGGGTCGCGCCGGACACGATCGCCAACATGGGGCTCACGGTCACGGATCTCGTGAAGGCGATCTCCGCGCAGAACGTCGTGAATCCAGCCGGAACGCTGGGCGGGGAGCCGGCGCCCGCTGGCCGCGAGCTCACATACACGGTGCGAGCGCGCGGGCGCATGATCAGCGCAGAAGAGTTCGGCGACATCGTCGTGCGCGCGAGGTCCGACGGCTCGCTCGTGCGCCTGAAGGACGTGGCTCGGATCGAGCTCGGGGTCGAGAGCTACACCCAGGATGCGTACGCAAACGGAACGCCGGCAGCACACCTTGGCCTGTTCCAGGTCCCTGGCTCGAACGCGCTCGAGGCCGCCAATCGTGCCAAGGCGACGATGGCCCGACTGGCCGAGAAATTCCCCGCCGACATGCGTTACGACGTGACGCTCGACACCACGATCCCCGTGACCGAGGGCGCAAAGGAGATCGTCATCACCTTGCTCGAGGCGATCGGGCTCGTGATCGTGGTCGTCTTCGTCTTCCTCCAGAACTGGCGCGCCACGCTCATCCCCATCCTGACGATCCCGGTGTCGTTGGTCGGTACCTTCGTATTCTTCCCGATGCTCGGGTTCACGATCAACACGCTGTCGCTGCTCGGGCTCGTGCTCGCCGTCGGCCTCGTCGTAGACGACGCGATCGTGGTCGTCGAGGCGATCGAGGCCAAGATCGAGCTGGGGCGGTCGCCGCGCGATGCGGCGATCGAGGCGATGGACGAGGTGAGCGGCGCGCTTGTCGGCATCGCGATCGTGCTCTCGAGTGTGTTCATTCCGGCCGCCTTCATCGCCGGCATTACCGGATCGCTCTACCGCCAGTTCGCGCTCACGATCGCGTTCTCGGTCTTGATCTCCTGCTTCAATGCCCTCACCTTGAGCCCCGCGCTTGGTGCGCTGATCCTGAAGCCCCGACGAACGCAGGCGCGCCGCGGACTCCTCGGACGCTTCTTCGGCGGCTTCGATCGCGTCTTCGCGTCGGCGCAGAGCGGGTACGTCCGCGGCTCCCGCCTCCTGATCCGCAAGTTCGGCGTCGCGCTCGTCGTGCTGGCCGCGTTCGCGCTGGTCGCGGGCGGTCTCGGGAGGGTCCTGCCGACCTCCTTTATGCCCCAGGAGGACCAGGGGTTCTTCTTCATGGACGTGCAGCTTCCGGAGGCCGCGTCGCTGCAGCGGACGAACGCCGTGATGCGGAAGATCGACGAGATCCTGAAGGCCGAGCCCGGTGTGCACTACCTCGACGCGGTCGCCGGATGGAGCCTCCTTTCGCAGACGGTGAGCCCGCGAAACGGCGTCTACTTCGTCCAGCTCGCTCCCTACGACGAGCGCGCGACGCGGGCGCTCCAGGCGGACGCCATCATCGCCTCGCTGAACCGGAAGCTTGCGGCGCTGCCCGATGCCCGGGTATTCGCCTTCCCGCCCCCCGCGATCCCGGGCGTCGGGCAGGCCGGCGGCGTCGACGTCTTCATCCAGGATCGTGCGGGCAAGACCGTCGACTACCTCTGGGGCAACGCCCAGCGGTTCATGGCCGAGCTGCGCAAGCGACCTGAGATCGCAGCCATCGCGACCACGTTCGCGCCCGCATTGCCGCAGCTCTTCGCGCGCGTCGACGAGGATCGCGTGTTCAAGCTCGGGGTGCCGATCCGGGACCTCTACGGGACGCTCCAGACTCTGCTCGGCGGCTACTACGTGAACCAGTTCAATCGCTTCGGGCGCGTGTGGCGCGTGTTCCTCGAAGCCGAGCCGCAATACCGGATGGATCCGGCGGACCTCGCCCTCTTCTACGTCCGCAACCAAAACGGCGGCATGCTGCCGCTCTCGACGCTCGTCTCGCTCGAGAAGTCGTCGGGCCCCGAGTACTCGAACCGCTTCAACGAGTACCGCGCGATCGAGATCCTCGCATTCCCGGCGCCGGGCTACAGCTCTGGCCAGGGGATGGCTGCCGTCGCCGCCGTCGCCGACTCCGTGTTGCCGCGCGACATGGGATACGCGTGGAACGGCATGAGCTACCAGGAGTCGATCGCGGGGAGCGGCGCGGCCGTCTTCGCGCTGTCGCTGCTCATCGTCTTCCTCATCCTGGCGGCGCTCTACCAGAGCTGGTCGCTGCCGTGGAGCGTGCTGCTCTCCACGCCCGTCGCGGTCTCGGGCGCGTTCTTCGGGATCTGGGCGCGAGGCCTCGAGAACAACGTCTACGCCCAGGTCGGTCTGCTCATGCTGATCGGCCTCTCGGCGAAGAACGCGATCCTGATCGTCGAGTACTCCAAGGCGCAGCTCGAGCAGGGCGAAGAGATTGTGGATGCGGCTCTGAAGGGCGCGCAGCTCCGACTCCGCCCGATCCTCATGACGTCGTTCGCGTTCATCCTCGGTCTCGCCCCGCTCTGGATCGCGCTCGGCGCCGGCGGCCTCGCGCGCCAGGTGATCGGCACGGTGACCATCGTCGGCATGCTGTTCTCGACCGGTATCGCGATCTTCCTCGTGCCCGTCTTGTTCGTGGTCGTCGAGCGACTGTCGCGGCGCAGGCGGCGCGCTGCGGAGGTGACCACGCCGCCTGAGGCTTCCGCACCGGAACGTGCGTCATGATGCGGATTTCGCGACGGTCCAGGCGGTGGTCCTGCTGGCGACCGGATGCGCACCCGCATCGGTGCGAGCGACCAGATCTCGGCAGAAAATGCCGATTGGCCGGCATCCCCTTCGGGCAGGCTCTTCCCGGCCGTCAACCCGCGAGTTGCTCGACCTCTGGTCGGGCTTCGCAGTTCCGCATCTTCCCCGCGATCTCCTGCGGCATCTCGACGAGATCCGAGTGCAGGCGTTCCGCGCCTGAGCCACTCCTGATCCGGCATTACGAGGTGTGGTGAGAGCGCGGTCTTTGCGCGAGGCAACGACGTCATTGTGGTCCCTCGCAATCTACGATCAGAAGGCGAAGCGCGCCCGCAGCGACACCAGATCCCGATCGAACGAACGCGTGGACGCGTCGACGACGTTATCCAAGAGGTTCCTGCCTACATGGAAAGCGTAGGTGAGATCGGCGCTAAAGTGCGTATTGAAGGCGTACCTCACGCCGGCAAAAGCAATGTACTCGATGTCGTCCCGGGCGGAGCCAGGCGCATCTCCAAGCGTGTAGTCGTAACGATGAACTACACCACCGAGCTCGAGCTGGAGATGCGTGCCGACCGCGTGGGCGTAGCTCAGCTCGTAGCTGCTGTCGAAGTAGGGAATCTGGCCGAGCTGCGACGTCCAGAGCCACTCGTTGAAGGTGAAGCTCACCCGATCGCTCTCCGTGGGCGTTGCCGTTACGCTTCCTTGCCCGTAGTAGGTCACCCGGTTCCTATCCCGGACGGCCGCATGCGGTCCGAAGTCACGGAAGTCCGGCCCGAACCTGAGATTCACCTTCAGCCATTGCCAGGGCTTTCCTTCGACTCCCACCAATACGCGCTGGAAGTCATTGCTCGATTCCAACGGACGGAAGGGCAGCTTCTCCTGAAACTGGTGTCCATAGCGGTAGCCCAGGGTTACGGCGAATTGCGATGAGACGCGGCGTCCGATGTCGGCGCCTCCCTGAAGCTCGTAACGATCTACGTAGTTCTGGTATCCCTCGACGTCCAGCAGCTTCGTCTGCATGTCCCAGAAGAGAAGAGAGCCGGTGGGCCGGACGAACCACGCGCCGGCGTCATACTTGAGATCGATCGTCGCTTGGCTGTTGAGCTGCCGTCGACGTTCGCGTGGTGCGGTGGGCGCCGCGGCGTTCTCCAGAGCGCCGGGGTACGTAGGGCCCATCCGGCTCCCGTCGATGAACGACAGCGAACCATCGACGTCGAAGGAAAACGAGCCTCGGCTCCCGTTGAGTGCAGTCAGGAAGCGGTGAGCGTAGTTGTTCTCATCGCTCTCGCCGTGATAGAAGGCGAAGCTGGGCGCGTAGGCCAGCGAGAACGTCTGCAAGGTCTTGCCGCCTGAGAACAACGCTGAGAACAAGGGGATGAGGTCGAGGCCGATCCTGGGGGACACGGTGGTGACGAAGGACGAAAGATTCTTCCGCGCAACGGCGCTTCCCGACGCAACGCTAAAGGAGGACGGAAGGAACTTGTGATCCACGCCGGAGAGATAGACGTTGGTGTCGTAGCACTCTTCAACGCCCAAGGAGAGCTCGGAGAGCCAGTCCGGCTTCCTAAAGACTGGTAGATTGGGCGTCCTGCTGGGCTCCGGGATCTTGATCGGACCACAGCTCGCGTTCACTTCGAGCCTGCCAGGAGGCCAAAGCACAGTCGTGTAAGCGCTGTCGGCGGCAACCGCATCGAGCGCCCAGGCGACGAGGAGCACCACGAATGCAAGGGCGCACCGGGTACGCATCGATCTGCCTCTCGCCACGACCCGCCTCCTCGGCTTCGTTCCTAGGGTGTCGAGGGCGACAACGATCGCTCTAGCCCCCCGTGATTCTCGTATGATGCGACGACAGCAGACCCTCACTCCTCGCTTGTCGGGATTGACTTACACTCTCGTCACGCCTGGAAGTGAAAATGACTGTCGATGTGCGGAGCAGCATGATGGAGTCGAAACCTCACCCAGCCCTGACACGCCCGGCACGACGGGAACACCGTGCCGGAGATGGCGACCACTTGGTGAGGGGTCGCGTGACTGTCGCCGTCGAGCTTGTCGTGGACAACCTCGTAGATCCCGGAGGTCGGCACGGGATCGCCCGCCTTGAACTCGTCGCTCTGCGTCGCCATGGCGTCTCCTCTCCGCGGCTAGCGGACGATCACCGCCAATCCATCGGGAATGACCGCCACTCTGGCGGCATGCCCCTCGATTTCAAAGGCGCGCCGCAACGCCTCGTCAAAGGTCAGGGCGTGTTCCATGTGCATGCTCTTCACGATCTCCGGTCTGACCATGTCGGACACCATGATCACGCGATGCTTGTCGAGAATTCGCGCGAGGACCTGCGCTTCCCACTGGTCGGGTACCGTGTGGTCGCGATCGATGCGAGAGACCCGATCGAGGAACTCCTTCGGGCTCTTCACGTCTGCTAGGTTGTGGTAGAAGCCTTGTCCCCCCGTACCGTCCGACAGGCCGGCCACCATGATGATGACCCCGCCGATCTTGTTCGTGGCTTCGGCAGACGTGAGGCCCTTCACCGCCTGATAGATGTTCTGATCCAGCGGATAGCCGCCGTTGCTGACGACTGTGACGTCACAGTCGACTCTGTCGGCCCGCGCGAGCGAAGTTAGGAACTCACAGCCTTTCCGATGCGCTTCTTCTAGCCCTCCCGCGAACGAGGCGACAATGGTCCGTTCGCCGTTCAGGATCACGTTGACGATAAACCGCAGACGCGCTGCCTTCGCGGCATAGAGCATGTCCTCATGGATCGGATTTTTCTCGAGAATGCCCGGACGTGCGTTCGGCGAATTGATGAACTCGCCGCAGTGATTGGCCAGGATGGTTCTGTAGGAGGAAATGCCCGGCAGCACCGATTTCCGTCCCCCGGAAAAACCCGCGAACAAGTGGGGCTCGATGAAACCCTGTGCGAGCACGAGGTCGGCCTCGGCCGCGGTCCGGTTGACGATGCACGGTCCGCCAGATGGGAGCGTTCCGACTCGGACCATGGCGGCGTCATCGGTCGAGACGTGCATGACGATCTGTTCGTGATCGACGATCTCTTGCCCGTATTTCTCGAGCAACTCCTCGCGCGTAGACGGACGATGAAAACCGGTTGCGACGAGGATCTTGATCTTCGCGTCCGGCTGCGCCGCACGAATTCGGCGAAGGAGTACGGGAGTGATGATCTTCGAAGGGACGGGACGGGTGTGGTCCGAGCTGATGATGACGATGTTCTTCTTGCCCTTGGCCAGCTCCTCGAGCTTGGGAGAGCCAATCGGGTCGTCCAGAGACGCCTCCACCAGCTCGGCCGGGGACTTGCCTGGTTGGTACGACTCGACTCGGGATTCGAGCGACTTCACGAAGCTCCGATCGTCGATCTCGATCGGCAGTCGGGTCTTGTGGTACGGGAGTCCGAGTCTCATGGCGTCCTTTCCTCCGATCGAGTCGGGGAATGGCCGTATTGGCAACGCGTGCATCCCACCTGCCAGAGAAAAGGGCGTCGCGATCGGTTCGCGACGACCCAGGCGCGAAGCAGGACCATACCTGACAACCAGTAGGGAGCAGAAGACGACAGTAGAGAGGCGCGGAACGCGACCTTCGTCTCAAAGTATTCCGCATTGAGGGTCGGGTGTTTTGCGCTCCGCGCCTCCGACTGGCATCGCTGCAAACCCCATGCCTGGCGCGGAGGACAGCGAGATCGGCTCGGCGACGAAATGAGTGTTGCAGACCTGAAATGCGGAAGATCAAGCCTTAGCGGCGTGCGCCGGCCTTCGCTGCGACCATCACGAACACTCGCAGGGGCGAGGAGGGGTACTTCATCGAGGGAGGGGCCACTGCCTCGACGTCACTCGATCCCGGTCTCCGCCCTCCGACTCGGGTGCGGCAGATCGCATGTGCCTGTGGCAGACCGCCCCGCGCAACCGAGCCGCTGCCTTGCCGCGTGTGCCGGCCTTCGGCGAGACCTTCATCATCAAGGGGTCGAAGAAGTCGACCGCGATGGTTGTCCGCTCGTCGCTGACGGGGTTACTCGCCACACTGTGAGCGACCAGAGGCCGCACGGAGTTCCATGGGGCCGGAAAGACCCGCTCCAACAGGTATGGATCTTGCTGTCCCTCAGCGGACCACGGAGCCTCGATCGATGTGCGGAATTGCAGGATTCGCCGACACCCGATGTCCCTACCCGGCCGAGGATTGGGAGCCGGCCCGAGCTGCTCGCGAACAAGGTGAAGCAGATCACCGGCGTCGTGCGCAGCGGCGGCGGCATCAGCGAGCTCTATGCCCAGCTCTACAGCGCGACCGCGGGGCCGCCTCCGCTGATCGGCGCGGCGGACGAGCACCCGATGCGCTGGCAGGCTCCGCAGCACCGCGACGTCGTCGCCGATCCCATCGATCGCATGGGCTACTTCGCCCTGCTGGGGACGCTGGTGGACGGCACGCTCGCCAAGTGGGACCGGGCCAGCATGGCGTACAGCCTGGAGGTGCGGGTCCCGTTCCTCGACCACCGCGTCGTCGAGTACGCCTGGCGCCTGCCTCCATCGCTCAAGTACCGCAAGCACTCGTCACCCTTGCGCAGAGCGCGGACAACGGCATCGTGTTGCTCTCGCTCTTCGCAGGCACCGCAGACGAGCTGGATGGCCTCTTGTTTGCCACCCTCGTCACTTGCGGAGCGTTCTGGTGCGCGCTTGCGTTCTGGCTTGCGCGTCACAGCCCACTCGCCGGAGTCCTCCAGCGCGCACTGCGTTTCGCCCTTCCCTTCGTGCTGATCGCCGTCGGCACGTACATCCTGGGCCACACGGTGACCCACCTGCTCACCCGCTCTAGGTTTGGGGCGCATCAAGGTCGAGGAAGGGAACTCCCGGCCGGCTACGCGAGCGTGACGCTTGCCCCCGCCCCCGACGCCAATTCCACCGACGAAAGCGCCCCGCGACAACTGCGCGGAGGCGCTTGGGGATCCCTGGAGCACGAGACGGGGCAGTGGGTGTCACGCCGCCCGTTGAGGCGACCGGAGGCAGAATGTTCATCGTGATGGTCGCTTCCGAGTGCGCGCCAGTCGCCAAAGTCGGTGGCCTCGGGGACGTGGTTTTTGGTCTCTCCCGCGAATTGGAGATACGCGGCAACGCGGTCGAAATCATCCTGCCGAAGTATGACTGCATGCGCTACGACCACATCTGGGGGCTCCACGCGAGCTACCAGGATCTCTGGGTGCCATGGTTCAACTCTCATATCCACTGCACGGTGTACTTCGGCTTCGTGCATGGCCGGAGATGCTTCTTCATCGAGCCACACTCGGGCGACAACTTCTTCAACCGCGGCGCCTACTACGGGTTTCCCGACGAGCACATGCGCTTCGCCTTCTTCTCCAAGGCGGCGCTTGAGTTCATGGACCACGCCGGCAAGCGCCCGGAGATCATCCACACCCACGACTGGCAGACTGCACTCGTGCCGGTGCTGCTGTACGAGATCTACCAGCGCCTGAGCATGGGCGACTCCCGCGTCTGCCACACCTTGCACAACGTCAAGCATCAGGGGATCGCCGGTGAGAACGTGCTGTGGTTCACGGGGCTCGGCCGCCCCGAGTACTACTACAGCAAGGAACGCATGGGCGACGACTTCAACCCCAGCGCCATCAATTTCACCAAGGGCGCTATCGTGTATTCCAACTTCGTCACGACGGTATCGCCGCACCACGCCTGGGAGATCCGCCATACCGAATGGGGCTATGGACTGGGCCACACGCTGCACGTTCATCAGAACAAGTTCGGCGGCGTCCTGAATGGGCTCGACTACGAGATGTGGAATCCGGAAACCGACCCGGCGATCCCGGTGCATTTCACGGTCGAAAGCTTCGCGAAGAAGCGGGAGAACACCCGGGCGCTGCGCGAACGGCTGTGGCTACGCCAGGACGAGAAGCCGCTGGTCGCCTATGTCGGTCGTCTCGACATGCAAAAGGGCGTTTCGCTGATCCGCCATGCGCTCTTTCGCACGCTGCAGAAAGGCGCACAGTTCGTCCTGCTGGGAGCGAGCCCCGAAATCGGCATCAATGCGGAGTTCTGGCAGCTCAAACACGAGCTCAACGAGAATCCGAACTGCCACCTGGAGATCGGCTACGACGAGGAACTCGCCCACTTGATCTACGCCGGGGCCGACCTGCTCGTGGTGCCGAGCCTCTTCGAGCCCTGTGGGCTCGCCCAGATGATCGCATTGCGTTATGGCACAGTGCCGATCGTGCGCGCCGTCGGCGGCTTGGCAGATACCGTGTTCGATCGGGACTATTCCGATCGTGCGGAAGCCGAACGCAACGGCTTCGTCTTCCACCAGACCGACAATCTGGCGCTGGACTCGGCGCTCGACCGCGCCATCGATCTCTGGCTCTCGGAGCCGCAGGCGTTTCGGGAGCTGGCCAAGCGCGGCATGCGCTGCGACTACTCATGGAATCGCCCGGGCGCCGACTACCTCAGGATCTACGACCTGATCCGCCAGAAGTGAGCCGGCGCCGGGAAGGAGAACGATGACGGAGCTTCCGGAGTACGTAGACGGGCTGCCCAACATCTGCGGCCGCGAGCGCGACGTCGAGCGCGCCATCGATTCGTCCCGCGGCCGCTCGGTCTTCCTCCCCGAGAGCAGAATCGACTTTCGAGGGATCAAGAGCGCCTTCGCGAACGCGCTGCACATGCACCAGCCATTGATTCCCGCCGGCGGGAGCGACCTCTCCACCGCCGAGATCATCAGCAATCTCCAGTACATGATGGAGCACCCAGATGTCGGCGACAATCACAACGCGCCCGTGTTTCGCCGGTGCTACAAGCGCATGGGCGAGTTCATCCCGCAGCTCGTCGGCGAGGGCAGCGAGCCACGAATCATGCTGGAGTACTCCGGCACGCTCCTTCATGGCTTGCGCAAGATGGGGGCCGATGACGTCTTCGAGAGCCTGAATGCGATTACCCGCAATCCGGAATACCGCCGATGCGTGGAGTGGCTGGGTGCGCCCTGGGGCCACGCGGTGGCGCCTTCCACGCCCGTCCAGGATTTCCGCCTGCACGTGAAGGCCTGGCAGCACCATTTCGCCGCCATCTTCGGCATGGAGGCGCTCTGCCGCGTGCGCGGCTTCTCGCCCTCGGAAATGGCGCTGCCGAACCATCCAGATGTCGCCTACGAGTTCGTCAGGACCTTGCGGGAGTGCGGCTACCAGTGGGTCTTGGTGCAAGAACACACCGTCGAGCAGCCAGAGGACGGCCGGAATCCGCGACGTCCCCACCTGCCCCATCGCCTGACCTGCACGAGTTCGGAGGGGGAAACGGCGAGCATCGTCGCCTTCGTGAAGACCCAGGGTTCGGATACGAAACTCGTGGCGCAGATGCAGCCCGCGTACGAAGCGCGCAGCATCGGACGCATGGATCTGGCCGGCGGCCAGGTGCCTCCGCTCGTCACGCAGATCGCCGATGGCGAGAATGGCGGCGTGATGATGAACGAGTTTCCGCCCAAGTACATCGACGTGATGCGCGAGGCAAGCCACTCCGCAACCCCCGCCATGAACTGCACCGAGTACCTCGAGCACCTGTTCGCCGCTGGAATTCGGGAATCGGATCTTCCCATCGTCCAGCCGCTCTTCCAAAGTCGGATCTGGGAGCGCATGAAGCCCGGCGACGGCCCGGATCGACTCGGCCAGGTGATCGGGGCGCTCGAGAAGGAGGCTTCGCGCTTCCACATGGAGGGCGGCAGCTGGACCAACAACCTTTCGTGGGTGCGTGGCTACGAGAGCGTGCTGAAGCCGATGGAGGCAGTGAGTTCCCGCTTCTACGAGACGGTCATCAAGCGCGGCATCGCGACATCCGAGACCCGCTACCGCAATGCTCTGTTCCACCTGCTGTCGGCCGAGACCAGCTGCTATCGCTATTGGGGTGAAGGCATCTGGACCGAGTATGGCCGAGAGCTGTGCCGCCGCGCGGACGCCATTCTAAGCCACGATTTCTGACGCGAGGTTTCGGTCGACAGGAATGAACGGATGAACCAGGGTCCCGTCGCAGCCGAGCTCGCTCGCATCAGCGAAGCCCGGCACCATGATCCCTCGTCCGTCCTGGGCCGTCACCTCGAGGGCGGCCAAGTCGTGGTGCGAGCCTACATTCCCTTTGCGACCGAGGTCCGCATCGCCGAGGGCGGGCTGCCGATGACGCGGCTGGCGGGCAGCGACGTCTTCGAATGGCGCGGCGACGGGGGCGGATTGCCACCTCACTACAGCTTGATCTGGCGTGATGACGGCCATCGTGAGCAAATTGCACGCGACCCGTACACGTTCCCGCCGCAGATTAGCGACTTCGACCTGCATCTCTTCGGCGAGGGGCGGCACCGCCATGCCCATCGCTTCCTGGGCGCGCGCGAGCACGAGGTCGATGGCGTTGCGGGCGTGCTCTTCGCCGTGTGGGCGCCGAATGCGGAACGCGTGAGCGTAGTCGGTGATTTCAATCGCTGGGACGGCCGACGCCACCCGATGCGCGTGCGCGGCGGCAGCGGCGTCTGGGAGCTCTTCCTCCCCGACCTCGAGCCCGGCCACATCTACAAGTACGAGATCCGCAACCGCCATAGCGGCGCCGTGTATCTCAAGACCGATCCCTACGGACTGCGCTTCGAGCTGCGCCCTCACACCGGATCCATCGTCGCGGCTTCCAGCCGCTACGCCTGGGGCGACGGCGACTGGATGGAGGCGCGCCGGCATCATCGATGGCAACAGGCGCCGATGTCGATCTACGAGATCCATCTAGGCTCGTGGCGGCGCGGTCCGGAAGGCGAATTCCTGGGGTATCGCGAGCTGGCGCACCAGGTGGTCGACTACGTCATGGACATGGGATTCACCCACATCGAGCTGCTGCCGATCACGGAGCACCCGTTCGACCTCTCCTGGGGTTACCAGGCCACTGGCTACTTCGCGCCCACGAGCCGATTCGGCGACCCCGACGACTTCCGCTATCTGGTCGACCACTGCCACCGAAACGGCATCGGCGTGCTGCTCGACTGG
>Ga0335070_10006795_pt1 | contig 13445 bp, 6 predicted proteins | sample Lox_Sample_13_FD_206722 | JGI IMG/M metagenome (GOLD analysis project Ga0335070, IMG submission 206722) | Soil microbial communities from Loxahatchee National Wildlife Refuge, Florida, United States - Lox_Sample_1.3 | ecosystem: Environmental > Terrestrial > Soil > Wetlands | place: USA: Florida...
GCCCCGCTCGCCGCCTGGTACAGCAAATACGCGGCCAGCAGCGCCAGGATCACGTTCAACGCCCATGAGAGCAGTAAGAGGAGAGGGTAATTCCAGATATCGAAGTAGTCGTTCCGCCCTGCGATCATGATTATCAAGGCAATGAAGGGATACCGGATCAAGCGATTAACCACTTCGGTCCGCTGCCCGATCAGATCCACTACGGCCAAATACTTCAGCTTCTCGAATTCGGCCTTCTGGGTTTCACTCAAGCCATAATCGACAAGATATTGCTCTTGCACCTGTTGCGACCAACCGCCTGTTGAAGCTGCCACCCAGCCGATCCAGCGGCGGCACAACATCACGGCATCAAACACTGCAAGATTGAGGAACACGACGAGGACCGTGCTGCTCAGCGTCATGATCCAATCCACCGTGCAGCTCAGTCGACCCCGGCAGGGATGGATATACTCCTCGTCCAGCACGTAGTAGCCCAATGCCCATATCATCCCGATATAGAGAACAAACAACAGGACGGTCCGCATGATCCACTGTGCCGGCTTGCTTGCCTCCCGATACCACGACCAGGCCTGATCCACCGTCGTCGCGGTCATCGTCGCGGCCGGATGATAGACCCGCCTCAGGTTGGTCCAGAAGGTCCCGGGTGAAAAACGTTGATAGCCGGACTCGTCTTGGAAGAGGAAATCATCCGTAATGAGGTCACCGTTCTTAGAGAGGTCGCGCGATCCTTTTCCGAGGAAAACCAGGCAGAGCACCACGACAAATAGACGAATCAACTCGCCCGGCCAGACACTGACTCCGGCAGTCCAGGAGAACGGCTCGCCTTCATCGTGACCGGACAACAGTGCAGGCGCACCGCCTAATGCGACGAAGGCCGAGAATGAGACCAGGAGAAAAATCCCAACGACTCCAACCAGTCGGGTATTCTTCGATACCCACAGCCAGAGACGCTGATTGCTCCAAGCGATGATAGTTCCGACGACCAGCGTAAGGAACAAGGTGACCGCGACGGCGGTATCATCGAATCCGACACCCTGTTTGAGCTGCCCTTGCTCATCGGTATGGGCGAGGTCCGCTCTGAGAGGATGGACCGTTCGCACCCCTTCCTTCTCCACAACGCTCAAATCCACGGCGCCGTCACGTCCGACCTCGAACAGCCTCGGATGAGACCCCGCGTCATACAGGCGACCCTCCGGTGTCAGTGAGACATGGTAGTTCGTCGTGCAGGGTCCGACTTGCCGTTGATGGCCATGCGATTCACAGAGGACGTGCTCCACGGCTTGCAGAACGGCAAAGTAGGCCGACGTTTGATAGCTGCTGCGAAACGGTGGAACATCGCGCTGAAGGCCTCCCTCTAATTGCAACCCGAACGGCGAGGCGATCACCATGTTGCGCGTGGACTTGTATTCGCTCGCGTGGAGATGGCGCGCGTCGAGATCGACGGTAAAGAAAATCGCGTGCGGAAATGCTGGGCGGAGAGCTTTGATGATGAGCAATGCATCGTAGGGATCCGTGCCCAGAATGCCGATGGCCCTCGCGCCTTCCCCTTCATCATGGATGCGCGCGACCAACGCACGCACGTAATCGATCTGACTGGTGCCTTCCGGACGGTCCCGGGTCGTATCTTTCGACTGGTCCCCCGCAGCCGCCTTGGCGACGCGAGCGGCTCTCGCCGCGTCGTCGCCCGGCACTTCTCCATCCAAGCCACCGAGATAGCTATAGCGAAAGACGTTGAGCGTCAGCGATTCGTAATCGGCGGGCCGCTGGATCTGCAGATCGACTGCCTGCGGCACAGTCTGACACCACTGTTTGATGTCGACCGGCACCTGGATCGTCTTGAGATCGGCTTCTGTGAAGGTCGCCACTTTCGCGCAGGCGGCCGCGCGGAACTCGATGGGCAATGCCCGTCCGTAGAACGAATCCCATTCGCCGATGAGAATGACAGCGTCCCAGCCGAGCCGGACCTGTCGCCGTTCCAATTCGGCGATCAGCCCTTCGAACCGTTGATCATCGGAACCGATATCGTAGACGAGCCGGACGTTCGCATCGGCGAGCCGGCGATAAAACTCATGTTCGCAATCTTCGTAGGTCGCGCAGGCATCTCCCCTACCGGACTCCGCCATGAGCCCATAGGCGAGCAGCCCCTTCATCGCGCTGGCCCAGGGGGAATACAGATCGATCGCGCCATCCGCATTCGGCCAGACACCGATCCCTTCATGCGGCTTGCCGTACAGCTTCCCTGCCTCATCCAGGAGCCCGCGAAATGCCGACGAACTGCGAGGGCCAATAATTTTGAACGTGACCGCCTGTTGCAACGAGGGATTCAACCGCACCAACTTGCGCCTATCGTCGGTGAGCAGGCATTCGCTGCGGCTGGTTTCCCGACAGACGAGCGATTGAGAAAGCGCTGTCAGCGTGGCAAAGAACCCTCGATCAAGGGCCTCATCAGACAACCAGACGACAAGGACGCTGTCCGCGCGCGATCCTGCTGTCCCACAAACTCGCGTCTTCCTGAGCCGATACCATTCATAAGGGACCCCCTGAACAGCGCCTCGGGGCTCCCATTCGACGAAGGAGAGATGGCCCTCCTCTTCCGGAGCGTAACACCCTACCCCGAGCGCCGTGCCCACGGCGTAGCGATCGCGGATCCGAGACTCGGTGTTTTCGACGTAGGGCCCGCCGCTCGTGGTCACCAGAAGGACGGTGAGGCGCTGTCCATTATTGACTCGCTCGATGATGGCTCGCCGGAGCGGTCTGAGCCGTTGGGCCAAGGATGGCTCCGATCCAGACGCGGCTGAAGCACCGGACGCTGCCTTGGTCGATGCCGTCTCACGGATGGCTCGTTCAACCGCAGCAATGGGATCTTCCCACAGCCGCGCGCGGACCAATTGCTCCCCCGTGGTATGTTTCATCTCCAACCCGGTGCCGATCGGTCGTGAACTGCGTAACGGCTCTTTCACGAGCAACACGCCGGCAATAGCCAGCGCGAGCGTGAGTGCACCCGCTACCGCAAGTTTCGAATCACCGGGTTTCTTCGACATGGTGTCTGCTTCCTGGGCCGGAAAGTCCCGCCACTCTACACCAGAGGACGTGGGGGACTGCAAGCTGTGTCGGTATCAATACTGGGGACTAACCGGTCGGACGTCTGGCTAAGACGAGCAGCTGATCGCTAGGTGCTTGCCCCAGTTGGGAGGAGGGGCCGCGTAGCTATCCATGCCAGGTTGGTCGCTGAAGGGATGTTGCAGCAGGGTAAGCAATCGATCGATCTCAGAAAAATCCTTCTGCTGAGCCTTTTCAATCGCGGTCTGGGCCAGGTAGTTACGCAGGACATACTTGGGATTGACTCGGTTCATGCGCTCTCGCCGTTCGGCGTCCGTACCGATCTGGTCACGCAGGCGCGCACGGTACCGGGCAGTCCATCCATCAATCGCACCACGATCTACAAAATAGTCGCGCAAGCCTTCGTTCAGCTCTCCCAGCTCTAACCGAATATCGCCTAGCGCGCGAAAGACATTCGTATAGTCCACCTGGCTTTGAGCCATGAGAAGCAGCAGATCATTCACGAGCGATTCATCGTCCGATCGTGAACGTTCGAGACCCAACTTGAGCCGCATGAGCCTCATATAATATTCCTGATGAATCGGTGCGTAGCGATCCAGCGTCGCCTTCAGTTCTTCCTTTGGGACCAGCGGCAAGAGTGCCTGCGCAAGGCAGCTCAAGTTCCACAATCCGATGAAGGGCTGCTGATTGAACGCGTAGCGGCCATTGTGATCCGAGTGATTGCAGATAAAGCCCGGATCGTAATCGTCCATGAATCCGAACGGCCCGTAGTCCAGCGTGCTGCCCAAAATCGACATGTTGTCGGTGTTCATGACGCCATGCGCCCATCCGACCGCTTGCCACTGCGCAATTAATTTTGCTGTTCGCTCGGTTACCTCGGCAAAGAAACGGGCGTACTTGTCAGTCGCCTCTATAAGGTGAGCATAGTGATTCGTGATGACGTAGTCGGCGAGAATCTTGATGTGTTCGTACTGTTTCCGATAGTAGAAAATCTCGAACGTGCCGAACCGCACGTGCGACGGCGCCATCCGAACCAACGTGGCACCGGTTTCGACTTGCTCTCGATAGACCTGGTGGTCGCTGCCGACAATGCAGAGCGATCGCGTCGTTGGAATGCCGAGCCCGTGCATCGCCTCACAACAGAGATATTCTCGGATCGTCGAGCGCAGCACCGCTCTCCCGTCGCCATCGCGCGAAAAGGGCGTGAGGCCTGCTCCTTTGAGCTGCAGATCCCAACGCTCGCCTCGCTCGTTCATCACTTCACCCAGCAGAATCGCCCGGCCGTCACCCAGCTGCGGAACATAGACGCCAAATTGATGACCCGAGTACAGCATGGCAAGCGGCTCCATGCCCGGCACCAACAGGCTGCCTCCGAACACGCCGGCGAACTCGGGACGCTTGGCCTCTTTCGGATCAAGGTCGATCAGTGCTGCGGCGGCAGGATTGAAACTCACAAGATGCGGGGGTTCAGAAAACGGCGTTGGGTTCAGCTTCGCGTAAAACGCCTCCGGCAGACGGGCGTATGTGTTGTCGAAGAAGAGTGTTTCCAACGAGCGATTGGCCATAGGTCAAGCATGCCGGGGCTAGCGAGCCGCTTTCAACCGAGGGCGGGGTTCCTCTAGCATGGATGTGATTCTCTCGCTGTCGAAGTCGTACACCCAAATGTCACCGGTCGAGATGGAGCAGACCCACCCATGGAGATCGACTTTGCCTTTCCGCAGCGGCAGGGCGACCGCGGGATGTGTGATGTGGGTGACCTTCAAGGTGGCCATCGCGCATTCGATGGTAGCAGTACTGCCGCCTTGCATGGAGCCATACGGTGACACCATGTTGCCAGCCTTTCTCGGAATATAGAGCTTCCTCTTCTTGCCGAACACCTCAGTACAAAACTTGGGGAAGTTTTTGACGAGTTTTTCCATCGTGGGAATCCGCCCTATCGACTTTCATTCTGGAGATCGCGGTCGAGCGTGAACACAAAGATCCGTTCTCCGATTTGCACGTCGATATCGGTGAAAAGGGCTAGGATCTTGGCTCCCGTGATCTCACTCACCTGCTCGCAGAGCTTGTCACGACCCTGGGCGATCAAATTCTGCCGCAGGCGCTTGACCATATCCACGCCTTCTGCAGTTTTTGCCAGCTGTCGTTCGGCTGGAGTGAGCACGCCTTTCAGCCTGACGACGACCAGATCTCGAACAATGAAGGCCCGCACATCATCCGGGCCGCGGCCCATGAACTCCCGTTCGAACTTGATGATGGCGTTTCGTATCGCGTTTTCCATGAGGTGTTCGTCCGCGCGCTGGATTATAGGATTGCGTGAGGGCACGAACAAGCGCAATCGTGAGCCTTTGGTCTTATCCGGTCACCCGGCATGGGCCTTTCGGACCCTGGTTCAACGGGTGAGAGGCCTGCATTCCGATTTGCGGCTTGACGATGCGCTCTGGCCCGTATTATTGATGGACCCGCGTTGATCATATGGCGATGTTGTTTATCCTCACGATTCCTCGAGGACGGGCAAGACGCCGAGTCTCATTGTCGCAAGGCCGTAGGGTGACCGGCAGTTCGGGCGAGTGGCTGGTCGCAGTACAAGCCAACCGAGATGTGTCGACACTATGTCGAGCATGCCGGTTGGCTTTCGTTTTTTATGTCGCCATGAGGTGCTGATGTCGGCCGTGCTGCTTGTCCCGCTGCTTCCGCTGTTGGCCGCACTCATCATAGTCGTCGGCAGTGATTCGACCTTCCACAATCGCGCGAGGCTCGCCGCCTGGCCGATCGTTGCTTCCTTCTGTGGCGCGGTCGTCACGCTCTATGTGGTCGCGACGCAGGGACCGATCGCCATCCGGCTGTACGATCCCGCTGCGGCCCTGTCTATTCCGGTCCCATTCGGTTTCTACATCGACCGGCTCAGCGCAGTCATGATGGTCCTGATCTCCGCGATCGGCACGATCATCTACATATATTCCCTCAACTACATGTATCAGGAGCCCCACGAACGTCGCTATCTCGCCATGCTCGGTGTCGCCGTCTTTGTGCTCCTCTGCATGGTGTCGAGCGCCAATCTCCTGATGCTGCTTCTCTTCTGGCAGATCCTGAGCTACCTGCTCTACCTCTTGATCCACAACCATACCCATGCCGGTACATTGGAAGGCGCCTTCCGAACCTTCACCATCTTGCGTGTCGGAGACGTCGCGTTTCTTGTTGGGATCGCGCTGGCCTATTCACTATACGGTACGCTGGAGTTTCCCGGCTTGTTTGATGCTGCCGTGCGATCGACTGAGACGGTTTCGGTCATGCCCGGCCTGGAGCTTAACGGCACAACGGCGGTGACACTGCTGCTGTTGGTCGGCGGCATGAGCAAGTCCGCGCAGTTCCCCCTCCACGTGTGGCTTCCGCGCTATCTCTATGCTCCGACACCGGTCACCGCGCTGTTGCACGCGGGCATCATCAATGCCGGCGGGTTCCTGATCAACCGCTTGGCCCCACTCTTTGGCCTGAGCTCAACGACGCTGCACGTCGCGTTTGCCATCGGCACGCTGACCGCGGCGATCGGCGCTTCCATGATGCTGGCGCAGAACGACATCAAGAATATGCTTGGGTTCTCCACAATCGGACAGATGGGCTACATGATCATGGAATGCGGCCTCGGCGCCTTTTCGCTCGCCGTGTTCCATCTGATCGCGCACGGATTGTTCAAGGCGACGGTCTTCCTGAACTGCGGCAACGTCATCGGCAGGGCGCGATTGGAGCCACATTTTCCCCATCCCGAGCAAGAGACAAAGGAGGAAGGCTACTCGAACCTCACATGGCTAACAGGGTTTATGACGACCTTGCTGGTTCCTCTTTTCATTCTGCTCCTCACACATGGCATGTTGCAAATTCCGCTCTTGGAATCTCAGGGCACGGTAATCTTTTTATTCTTCATCTGGATCACCTCATCCCAGGCTATCCTGACCTTGACGCGCTTGCGCCAGATCGAATCGTGGAAAGTGTCGGTGACCATGTTGCTGACGCTCCTCTTCGTCGTGTTCGTCTACCTATTCGCGGTGGAGTCGTTTACGGCGTTCCTCTATCCCGATCCGGCCGAGGTTGCGTCTTACTTTAAGACGGCGGAACTGCCTGGCCGACTCTTCGACATGATGATCGGGGCCGCCACCCTCGCGACCATCCTCGGCTGGTGCTTTGTCTACCTGAAGGCCCAGGGCCAGTCGCTGCTTGTGCCGGCGTGGATCGAGACCGCGCGGATACGGCTGTACGTGCTCTTCTTGAATCGCCTGTATGTGGATGAAAGTTTCCATCGCCTCGGTCAAGCTCGGCAATTAGCTCTCCACCGCTTCGAGCGACGCGCGCGGTGCGGCCCTCGTGACCTCCATGCTTGACGAAACTCCGAATACCGTATTAATGGTTAGCCCGTCGTCGACCTCCGTGGCGGAATTCGGCGCTAACCTGAATGAACGACACGGGCATGGCGCGGCCAGACTGATGAGGTGTGCGTGACGATCATGCTGCTCGTTCCGGCGTTCCTGCTCGTCGCTGCCGCCATCGTACTGATCGGCTCCGACAGCTCGCAGCATGCACGCGCCAGGATGGCTGCGTATTCAATCGGAGCCGCATTCGTCGGGGCCGTGGCAGCGCTCTATCAGGTCACGACCGGCGGTCCCCTTGCGATTCGGTTCTACGATCTCTCCTCAGTCGCTTCTTTCGCAATCCCGATTGGGTTGTATGTCGACCGGCTGAGCGCCGTCATGATGACGTTGATTACCGGCGTCAGCGTCATCATCTACTCCTACTCAATCGGCTACATGTATCAAGACCGTCACGCGCGGCGGTATTTGGCCATGATCTGTCTGACGGACTTCGTGCTGATCTGCATGGTCTCCAGTTCCAATCTCATGATGCTCTTCCTCTTCTGGCAGGTCCTCAGCTATCTGCTCTATGTCCTTGCGCACAATCATAGCCATGCCGGAACCTTGGTGGGCGCCTTCAAGACCTTTACGCTGCTGCGCGTCGCCGACACGGCATTTCTTGCCGGGATCGCCTTTGCCTACCAACTCTACGGCACGCTCGAATTCCAGGAGCTCTTTGTACGGGCCGCCGAAATCCCGATTGCCCTGTCGCTCTGGCCCGGGATGGACATCAGCGGAGCGACCGCTGTGAGCTTGCTCTTCTTCATCGGCGCAATGGGGAAATCGGCGCAGTTTCCGATCCATCTATGGCTGCCGGGATCGCTCTTCGCCCCGACGCCGGTCCATGCACTGCTCCACGCCGGCATCATCAACGCCGGCGGATTCTTGATCAATCGCCTGGCTCCCCTCTTCGGTCTCAGCTCGACGACATTGCACGTCGCCTTTGTGATCGGCACCCTCACCGCCGTCCTCGGGGCGACGATGATGCTGGCGCAGAATGACATTAAAAAGACGCTCGGCTTTTCGACGATCGGGCAGATGGGCTACATGATCATGGAGTGTGGCCTCGGCGCGTTCTCGCTGGCCGTGTTCCATCTGATTGCGCACGGGCTCTTCAAGGCCACGGTGTTCTTGAATTGCGGCAACGTCATTCACAAGGCCCGGCAGGAACCGCATTTTCCCTACGTCGATTATCAGGCCGACGAAGGGGGATTATCCCGGTTGACCTGGTTCACCGGTTTCGTCACCACGCTCTTCATTCCCCTGCTGATATTGTTGGTGACGCACGGCGTGCTGAGGATTCCGCTCTTGGAGTCGCAGGGCACCGTGATCTTTCTCTTTTTCATTTGGATTACGTCGTCTCAGGCAATCTTGACGCTGACGCGCCTGCGTCAGGTTGCATCCTGGAAGGTCTCCGCTGCGATGCTCATGACGCTGTTGTTTATCGTGTTCGTCTATCTTGGCGCCGCGGAAGCCTTCACCGCGTTCCTCTATCCGAACCCGGAGGAAGTCGCGTCATATTTCAAAGCGGCGGATCTGCCCGATTGGATGTTTGACCTCATCCTCATCATGGCCACGGTCCTCACGATCGCAAGCTGGTCCTATCTTTACCTGCGAGCACACGGCCGGACCGTGCGGATGCCGGCCTGGATCGAAGGATTACGGATCCGCTTATACTTGCCCTTTATGAATCGACTCTATGCCGACGAGTTTTATCACCTGCTGGGGAACGGCATCATGCGGCTGGTCCATCAACTCGACAAACGCGAACGGGGATGGTCGCGATGAACGACGGCGCATTCGTCGCATGGCTACTAGCCGGCCTCCCTTTGCTGGGAGCGTTGGCGAGTTTCGCATTCTGGCCGAATCCGGCCAGGCTGAAACTCTCCTCCGTCGTCTGGTCCGCCGTCAGCCTCGGATCGATCGCGGGATTATCCAATCAGCTCGTAATTCCCCCGGAAGGCCTCTTGCCGCTCTATCTGCTCCCCCTGACCGCAATGGTCTCCTTATTGGGACAGCCGCCTCATGCCGACCATCGGCTCTCATGGATTACGACCTTGGTCTTTCTCGGACTGGGCCTCTGTGTGGTGACGAGCCAGCCTCCGGTTTCATCGGTGGCCTCCATGCTGTTGTTCTCCGTAGTCGCCCTGTTGCTCTATCGTCACCACAGCGTGCTTTGGCCCATGTCCTGGTGGGGCATCGGAACGTACGCGCTCGGCGCCCTTTGTGCCTCCCTCTCCCTCGCGGTTGATACCCCCCTTTCGTCCGTCGCGTCGTTGGTCACCTCCGCGGTCTTGCTGCCGCTCATGCCCTTTCACGATGGCCATCTGACGGCCGTGACGCGCTTGCCCGGCAATTTGCCGTCTTTCATCGTGCTCTTGCTCCCGAGCATCGGCCTGCACGGCCTCGCGACCATGCTGCCGACGGTCCCGGACGTCGTCGCCTGGACCGTGAGTCTCTTCGCCTTAGTGGGCGCCTTCTACGGGGCGGTCAAGGCACTGGCCCAAACACGCGTGCGGTTGCTGTTGGCCTACAGCAGTCTCTCGTTCTTTTCGATGCTCTGGTGGTTCGCCGCCGCTACACGATCGGCGACGCCCCGCTCTGCCCTGTTGGTCGGAACGGTCGGCCTAGCCACGAGTGGCCTTCTGGTCGCCTGGCAGGTCGTTCGCACGCGATACGGAGACGATGTGGATCCTCAGGCCGTCAGCGGGTTGGCGTCAGGTATGCCCCAATATGCTGTACTACTCTCGCTCCTCGCGCTCGCCGCGATGGGCCTGCCGCCTTTCGGCGTCTTTGCCGGGTTCATGGGATTGTTGTTGAGCGCCCCCTTCCCTTCATCGGGAGGCTTAGTCATCACCCTCCTCGCTTGGCTGGCCGCATCGTGGTACATCATGCAGATGGTGCAACGGCTACTCTTCGGTCTGCGGCGGCCTGAGTTGCGCTACGCCGATATTCTCCGGGCCGAATGCGCTGCGCTCCTCATCGTCGTGCTGGTTCTGCTGGCGCTGGGCCTGGCGCCGGCCACGCTATTCGCTCCTGATCAGACCATGTCAGCCACTGACTCCATCACGGGATCAGTCGTATGGACCAAATACTGACGTCGCACGACATTGAAACCAGGCGGATGGAACTGCGCGGCGTTGTGAAGCTCGCCGGTGAAGTCATCGCTCAGTATTGGCCGATGCGGACCTTTGTGCATCACAATCCGCTCCATAGCCTGGAATACCTCCCGTTCGAAGAAACAGTGCGTCGCGGGAAACAATTTATGGGGGGCGACGGCTATCTCTCCAGCTGGATGTACCGCGAGTACCTCAAATCCGACCGGATCCAGTCCCGCCACCTCGATGAGGTCCTGCGGCCCCTTGCGCAGGACAAGCAGGTGGTCATTGGCTCCCGTCCCGTCACGCACGGCGAGGTCTTGCGAGCCTGCCTGACCGAAGGACTCTGTTCGCCTGTCATCGAGCCCCTCGACGATCAGTTGCCGGATCCTTCGAACGACCTGATCAATCGTGTGGCGGCCCGGCTCGACTCCGTGATGACCTTTCCGGACCTGCGGGAGCGTATTCGTGGCATCGTGGAAGACGATCACGCGGCGCTCGGCCGCTGGCTCACGCTCTCGCATTGGTGCGACGATACCTGTGGCACCCAGATCGTGCGGCAGATCAACGACCAATTGATCAAGTGGTGCGAGGCGTTTCTCGACGAGGGTCATGCAACCTGGGCCATGCCCGAACGAGAGCAGGGCCTGTACAAGGCGTGGAAAGCCATCGCCGCCCACGAATGGTCGCCCTGTGGGATCGAGAACAGCAAGCGAAAGATTGCTCAACTCCCTGACTATCCGGAAGATGCGCTTCTCCAGAGTTTGGACGCGCTCGCCATTCCGTCCGAGTTGCGGCAAGACTACCTGTCGTTGCAGCTCACCGCGCTGCCCGGCTGGTCTGGCTTCATCAAGTGGCGGGAGGAAGAGCGGGAGTACCCTTGGCAACAGGCTTATCCGGTCGGACTCGTGAAGTTTCTCGCCATCCGTCTCTGGTACGCGCGCGAGCTTGTGCAGAAGGCCTGCCGGGAGGAACTCGGCATCGAGGGGCGCTACGACACCGTTACCGCCTACATGCGCAACTGTCCCGAAGAGTATTACCTGCGCCGACAACGGGTGGCCGGACGCCTCCCCGCCCTCTATGCCGAGGAAGTCGACCGGCTCGCGCATCGCAAAGGCAACAGCTGGAAGGCCGTGCTCGACCGCTACAAGACGGAAGTGGTGCCGCGTCAAGAAGCCGCCTCGCGGCGCGGCGCGGCGCGAAAGCTGCTGGGGTTGGCACGGTCTTTGGAGATCGATCTGGAACAACTTACAACGGCATCTCCACAGCATCTGAAGCAGATCGCCGATTGGGTCGAAGCCTTCCCCGAATCGGACCATGGACCGGTCTGGCTCAAGGCGTTTGAGACCAGCTATCACGAACGCCTGCTGGAACAACTGTGGACACGCACCGCCGAAGCCGATCGACTGGCGACGACGAGGCCCTATTCGCAATCGGTCTATTGCATCGATGTGCGGTCCGAGCCGTTCCGCCGCCACCTGGAAGCCGTCGGCCCGCACGAGACGTATGGCTTCGCCGGCTTCTTCGCGGCGTTTATTCGCTATCGTGCTTGGGGGAAGGAGCATGACACGGAACAGTTCCCCGTGATCATGCGCGCGAAGAACGAGGTACGGGAAATTCCGCGCAGCTACCTCGACCACAAGGTGTCCAAACACGAAGCCCGTTCCCGCTGGCTCCATGCCGGCCATACCTTGTTGCACGACCTGAAAGAGAACGTGGTCACGCCCTACGTCATGGTCGAATCATTGGGTTGGTTCTATGGGCTTCCCATCTTCGGCAAGACCCTAATCCCCTCGCTCTATCAACGATGGACCTCGTGGCTGAAGCGACGCTTTGTGCCTACGCTCGCCACCACCTTGACCGTCGACAAGTTGCCGCCGACTGAGACGGCGGAGATGTTGGCGGCGGAGCAGCAGGCAACCGTGAGAAAAGCGTTGCAAGACCGACTCGGGCTCCGCAGCTCCCGCATCACGCCAGCGCTGGTCGAGGCGCTCCGGCTGCAGGCGTTGAGCGGGCAGGACGACTCGACGCTCCGTGAGGCGGCCGCTCAGGCCGGGATTTCACCGGAGGTCGTGACGACGTTCGTCGAGACGCTGCGGAAACAGTACGACCTCAACGCGCGATCGGCCTCTCACCACAGGGAACGGATCACCAGAACCGGCTTCACCATCGACGAGCAAACGCTGACGGTCGACACCGCCCTGCGTATGATGGGACTGACGAAGAACTTTGCGCGGCTCGTCCTATTCTGTGCGCACGGCAGCACGTCGGACAACAATCCATACGAATCGGCCCTGGATTGCGGCGCTTGCGGCGGCAATGAGGGGAAACCCAACGCCCGCGTCCTCGCCATGATGGCGAACAATCTGAAAGTGCGCGAACGGTTGGCCAAAGCCGGGATCAGAATTCCCTCCGATACGCACTTCCTCGCTGGCCAAATGGACACGACGATCGACCAGGTTCAACTCTTCGATCTGGAAGACGTGCCGCCGACGCATCGCGCCGATTTGGCCCGTCTCCAGGAGGATCTGAAAGAGGCCTCCGCGCTCACAAGTCAAGAACGCTGCGGACGTTTCCCCGACGTCCAGCAGAGTCTTGAGGAGCGGAAGGCCGAAGCGCACGTCCGACGACGGAGTGTGGATTGGAGCCAGGTGAGGCCGGAATGGGGTCTATCTGGCAATACGGCCTTCTTGATTGGGCGACGAGAATTGACCAGGGGGCTCGACTTGGGGGGGCGTGTGTTCCTCCATTCGTACGACTATCGCGAAGACCCGAGCAACCGCTTGCTCGAAGTCCTGTTGACTGCTCCGCAGGTGGTCGCGCAATGGATTAACATGGAACATTACTTTTCCACTGCCGACAACGAGGTCTATGGGAGCGGGAGCAA
>Ga0335070_10006796_pt1 | contig 13443 bp, 9 predicted proteins | sample Lox_Sample_13_FD_206722 | JGI IMG/M metagenome (GOLD analysis project Ga0335070, IMG submission 206722) | Soil microbial communities from Loxahatchee National Wildlife Refuge, Florida, United States - Lox_Sample_1.3 | ecosystem: Environmental > Terrestrial > Soil > Wetlands | place: USA: Florida...
ATCGAGAGGAAGTGGAGAGGATGGGGATTTTGATCGGAGACCCCGTAGCCTTTGACGTGCCCTTCGGCCGCTGGAGCAATAACGATTTCTGTTGCGGCAAGGCGATCGATAATCGGGCGGCCTGCGCGGTCCTGGTGATCCTCATGGAGAGTTTGGCCCGCGGAGATTTTCCGGGGACGTTCTGGGCGGTAGGGACAGTCCAGGAGGAGAGAGGCCTGGGGGGAGCGCGCACCGCAGCGCAGTTCACCCGGCCCGACTGGTTCATGGCCCTGGACGTCGCCCTTTCGGGAGACACGCCGGAGAGTCCTTCAAGCAGCCAGCCGGTGCGATTGGGGTCTGGCGTGGTCATCAACCTGGGGGATTTTCTCGAATTCCCCAAGAAGGGATATTTTATCCATCCCGGGCTTAAGGCTGCCGCTTTGCTGGCCGGCCGGTCCAATCACATTCCTATCCAGCTTCAGGCCGACTACGGAAACTCTTACACCGACGCGGCAGCCGTCTCCCAGGAAGGGACGGGTATCCCTTCCATCTCCTTGGGAATTCCCATCCGCTATTCTCATGCCCCCTCTTCGGTCTGTCATCTCGGGGATATGGAAGCTTGCCTGAAACTCGCGGAAGTGATGCTCCGCAGGGGCATAGAAACAGAAGACCTTCATTTTCTGCAATAGAGGCAGCAAAGGTGCTGTTTGAAATTCTCGGAATGGATAAAAAATAACGGTCAAACCCTCTTAACGTTTATCGTTGCCCTCCTGTTCTGGCACTTCGGGGTTGTCCTCTTCGGCGTGAAGGAATTTATTCTCCCCACGCCCATCGCGGCAATCCAGACCCTTTTCCAGGGCAAATTCCGCTGGCCCATGAACTTCATGGCGACTTTTTATGAAGTTGTGGGTGGGTTTCTGGTCTCGGGCTTGGTCGGTGTGATTCTGGGCGTTGCCGTTGTCTGGTCGGAGTGGTTGAAACGCACCATCCTTCCCTTCCTGGTTTTCTTGAATTCCCTGCCTAAAATTGCGGTCGCACCTCTCTTTATGATCTGGTTTGGATATGGCATCGTGCCCAATATTCTCATCGTCTTCCTCATCTCGTTCTTTCCTGTAGTGATCAATACCGCTACGGGTTTGGTGGCCGTTGAGGAGGATCTGCTCGATCTGGTGAATTACCTCCATGCCACCAAGTGGCAGAAGATGAAGAAGATTCAGCTTCCCAATTCCCTGCCCTATATTTTTTCAGGCTTGAAGATCGCGGCCACGACAGCCGTAACGGGCGCGATCGTGGGTGAATTTGTCGCTTCCGATAAAGGCCTAGGCTCTGTCATCATCTCCTCCCAGACAACTCTTGCCACTCCGGTCATCTTCGGGTCCCTGATCCTGATCACCATCATCGGGATGGCGCTCTTCGGGTTCGTGGGAATGATGGAGAGGCTTTTGATGCCCTGGGAAAAGAGATGACGAGGAAGGGGCGATAGGGACAGGAGGAGATGGGGAGATGAAAGATAGAAGTATGGGGATCCACGGGGTCGTACGCGGCGACGCGGAAATAAGGAGAACGGAGAGAGCCCCTTCTTTTTGAGAAAAATGGAAAGGAGAAATGAGAATGAAAAGCACAGTTAGGACGATTGTGGTGGCGGTCAACCTTTTGCTCCTGTCGGCGGGGAGCCCGGCTCTGGCCGCTGACAAGGTGACCCTGAATCTGAATTGGTTCTATGTGGGGGACCATTCCCCCTACTTCGTAGCCCTCGATAAGGGATGGTACAAAGAAGAAGGGCTGGAAGTGAACATCGTCACGGGAAAAGGGTCGGGCGATGTGGTGAAAAAAGTGGATGTGGGCTCGGTGGACATCGGAATCGTGGACACCGGGGTATTGATCGTCGCCCGGGCCCAGGGGGCCAATGTCAAGATCGTATCAATGCTCTTCGACAAGAGCCCCTACTGCATGTGGATGTGGAAAGATTCCGGGATCAATAGCCCCAGAGATCTGGTAGGGAAAAAAATCGGGGCTCCTCCCGGCGACGCCCAGCGAACGATCTTCCCGGCGTTGGCCCAGGTCAATGGGATTGATCCTGATAAGGTGACGTTCGTCAATATTGCCGCAGAAGCGAAATACACCGCTCTCGCAGCGAAGCAGGTGGACGTCATTTTTGACTATTATTCGGGCGCTCCGTTCTACCACAAGGCCATGGGGAGGGAAAACGTGAAATATATGATGTTCGCCGACTGGGGCGTCGACGTTTATTCCAATGCCCTGGTGGCGTCAGAAAAATATATCAAGGAAAACCCGGGGATCATCAAACGGTTCGTCAAGGCCTCACTGCGGGGATGGGAGTTTACCCTGAAGAACCCTGAAGAGGCGATTGAGATTATGGCCAGGCAGAGACCCGAGATCGACAAACCGGTCTTATTGGCAAACTTGAAACTGATCATAGACCTCTTCCGGACGGATCGATATAAACAGAATGGCATTGGCTGGGTGGATGACAAGAAAATGAGCGACTCCATCAAGATCATCGCACGGTACCAGGACCTGAAAGTCGACATGAAGACGAAAGAGGTATATACCAACGAGTTCCTGACCAAAATTCCGCTGCCGATTGAGGTGAAATAATCTCACCGTTGCAAGCAAATTGCCAAGACCGAATCGCCGGGAACGCTGAGTGGTCAGCGCCATCAGATCCAGAGCAGGGTGAATCCTGAAAGCTGACCCCTGATCGGTTGAAGGGCCCTTTGATGAACCGAACCCCATTTATCAGCATTCGAAACCTGAAAAAAATCTATCCCGCCCAGACCGGAGAGGTCTGCGCCATTCAAGATGTAACCTTCGATGTCTACCGGGGCGAATTCATTACCCTCGTCGGCCCATCGGGTTGCGGTAAGACCACGCTGCTGAAGATTATCTCCGGCCTATTGACGAAGACCGACGGCGAATTGACCTTTACTTCCGAAGGAGATTTCGACCCCAGACGGCAGGTGGGCATGGTTTTTCAGAAACCGGTACTTTTGAAGTGGCGGTCCATCGTGGATAATGTTCTCCTCCCGGTAGAGATCCTGCGGATGAATCCCCGGCCCTACTATCCCAAGGCCATGGATCTTCTCGATCTGGTTGGCCTGAAAGGGTTCGAAAAGAGCTATCCCAACGAGCTCTCGGGCGGCATGCAGCAGCGGGCCTCGATCAGCCGGGCATTGATCCACGATCCGCAGCTTCTTTTGATGGATGAACCTTTCGGGGCCCTGGATGCCCTAACCCGGGAGAAGATGAACCTAGAAATTCTGCGCATCTGGCAGGAAACGAAGAAGACGGTCCTCTTCGTAACCCATGGGATTCAAGAGGCGGTTTTTTTGGCGGACCGGGTGATCGTTCTGAGCGCCCGGCCTGCTCGCATGACGGCGGCGATCGAAGTGAACCTGCCCCGTCCACGGACCATGGAAATGAAGGCCGAAAAGGAATTCGGAAGGCTCTGCCTCGAAATCTACCGATTGCTCGTGTAGCCGAGACGGGATGAGCCAGGTTCTAAAGGCTCCTATAACACTGTCAAAATTAAACCATTGATTCTGTCGTCGACCAGGGGATAACTGCATCACACGTGCAGGAGAAAACGTGGCATAAGCATATTGGAACAGGTCAAAATCATCTTCAGGGTTACGAACCTCAAAATACAAAGTTTCATCGCCCTTATATATAATCTTTATAAATCCCTGTCCACCTTCTGTCTCGTCTTCCTCAAGTCTAAATTTCCCGGCGTCGACGCCGGATTTTGGAATTTCTTCGTACAGAGCATTCTTGTATTTTTTGAGCGTCTTTGTCCTCACCTAAGTTTCCTCTCTCAATTATGGCAACGTGCCTAAAGATGAAATTGTGGGGACTGAGTGGGGACTGACTCGCTTATTAGAAGAATATAGTCTCGCAGGAGGTTCTGGAAAAAGTTGCAAATGGTTTGGACGATTTGTGAAATAGGCGTTACAAAGTCCTTTTTTCTAATCTGTTTGCGAAAAGATCGCGACTGGATTCACAACTAGTACCGCCTGCGCAGCACCGTATCTGCTCAGCATCCCTGGCATCGGGGCTCTTTCTGCTGCAGTCTTCCTGGGGGAACTGGGGGATCCTGGGCATTTTCATCATGCCCGCCAGATCGTCAAGTACGCGGGATACGATCCTCAGGAGAGTGATTCAGGCTCTTGGGTCAGCCGCAAGTTCATATCCAAGAAAGGGCGCTGGCTCATGAGAAAGTATCTCTTCTTCATGAGCATGAGAGTCGTGGTGCTCACGCACTACTTCAAAGCATATTATGAAAGAAAATTAGAGACAAAGAACAGGGTTGGGCAGCTGCCCCGGAGGAAAGAGATCCTCTGTGCCGTCGCGATCAAGCTGATCAAAGTGATTTTTGCTCTCTTAAGAGATAAACGGCGGTTTGAGGATACACACGGCACGGAAATGGCGCTGTCCCAGGCAGCATGATAGCAGAAAGTGGTTGTGGTGGAAGAAGGACCGTGTTTCTTCGTAGGCAAGAAGGCTTGTAGGATTCAGCTTGGTCAACTTCCACCATCCTTTCGACCTGCACAAGGTAAGTTGAGCATAGAGGCTCGTAGAACAAAAGAGGTTAGGTGAAAAGGGAAAAGGGTTGAAGTAACACCACATGTTCTATTGATACTCGGGGAATCTTTTTTCCTCATGCTGCAATCTCAAAGGGGTTCCATTCCGGGCCGCATATTGACTTCTGAACGTAATCGACATGCTACACCTGAAAACCGAGGCATTCTGACAATACAGAAGCAGGCATGATCAACGGCTGAAGCGATGAGATCGAGAAGAAGAAGATTTGATCGTAGATGCCTTATTCCAAAATGGAATTGCCGACGACGCCTGAAGAGGCCGATTTATGAAAATGCGGACAGATACCTCTTGATACGGTGAAGGTTTCACCTACTCTGCATTTCAAGGCATTCACGACTGTCAACGATTACCGATTAAAATAGATATGAAGCTAACCTTTCTTGTATGTCGACCGAAATAACCTCTAGTGTTGCAGACCAGATAATCATAAGGGTGATGATAAAACCAAAGGTTACGAGTAAGTATAACCCCTTTTCAAGGCCAATTCTTGGCTCGTGCCCGGCTTGGTCCATCTTTTTCATCATGTCCAAAAGAACATTGGGCAGGATGTATGGATATTGCCCAGTGAGTCCGTAGTCGACAAACTTGGGAAATTGTTTGGTTTCTGTTTCTAATGAAGTTACTGTAAAATCCACATTCTGAACACACTCTTCATCTTTGGGTAGATATTCGACAATCAATCTATGACACGCCCCAATTAGTTTTGCTGCCTCTTTTCTTAGTCGAAATTGATAGTGGAGGATATAGAGAACCACGATAAAAGCACCAAGAATGAAAAACGTAGCAACGTATGGCCACGAACGAAGACTCTTCACAACTTCTATCATCAAGACGAAATAGAGGAGAATCGCCGCCCAAGCAATGGTTTCCTTAATGTTGTGGTAAGATGTTTCACGAGTTGCTGTATCGGAAAGGTATTTAAGAAAATCGTCCTTTGTGAAGTTGAACTGGTTCATATTGCCCCCCTTATCTTCCCTTTGGATGTGATGATGTGTTATAAACTCAAGTCTCAAATTTCCTTAACTAAGGTTCGAAAATCACCCCCTGCCTTTTTTTAACCAAGCGCCCCACTCACCCCTTCCTAAAAAGGATGTTTCCGTAGATCGTTCATTTTTCTTCATTATTATTTAAGGATATTCACACAGATCTAAGAAAGGAAATTGGGTGGATACTGTATTCTTTTCAGAAAAATGCCTTATTTGCTCCGAAAAGATTGATTACTGATGAAAGCTCGTATTACAGGGTAAGATTCAAGAACGAGGAAGTTATCCTCAACTTCCCAATATCCCGCCGATCATTACTCAAAAAAGGGGAGCGGAATGTTCCTCTCCCCCTTTTTTTCTTTTTCTATTGAGCGGCTGCCTGTTACGGCGTGCCTGCCCGGGCCTTCAGCAAAGCTGTCTTAGCCATCTGGGCGCAGAGCTGAGCTTTTGCGTACTGGGTCATAGCTTCAGACCAAAGGCTGTTCTGTCTCTTCACGTCCTTCATCAAAGCCGCAAAGGCTGCCCTGTCCATACCAATGGAATAGGCGACAAATGCCTGGTCCAGTTTTGCCCTAATGTCGGCGACGATTGGCGTAGTGAGGAACGCCGCCTTTGCGTTCACCTCACGTTCAAAAGAATCGCGGGCGTCCCAATAGAGAGCAATCGCATCGGCATCGGCCTGGTCGGTGACCTTCTTGGGGCCGCCAGCCAGTTTGATCTTCACATACTCACCGGTGGCATAGGCAGGGAGTCCGATGCCGCTTGGCGTACCGGTTTGGAGGTAGGCAATCAGATCCGCCGGAAAGAATATGCTCTGGCTCACCGACGTGTGGCTGTTGGAAACCTCCCTGATACCTGGTTGGTTCCTGTTCCAGACTGCCTTTGCCGCATCATACCAGTCGTCTGATGCAAAGAAGTTTTTGCTGAAAGCAAAATTGACCGCACCCGGTGCAGCTTCCTGAAGTAACTGGAATATGGTGTCGTAGCGAGCATAGGTGCCGATCGCAGGGAGCCATTTTGGGTTCAGGGACTTGAGCGAAGGGTCTATGAGATGGTTCGTTTCTACGATGAACTGGCCCGATTCGCCTCTTTCTCCGGGTTTGCTCAAATGGAACTGGTCGGCGGTACCCTCAAAGGCGGAAATGTTCCCCGAGGCATCGGTGAGGATGAAGCCCCCTGTGACCCCGCCCTTGGGCGTCGATTTGAGATAGGAAAGGGCTTCATCCGAAGACCCGACCATCTGAGCCAGGTAGTGGAAGTAGACTTCCGGAGCCATTCCCCAAGCCGGGTTATCGGACATGATGGCCGTCATGGTCCATGAAAAGCCCTTGCCGTTCATGGCGGAATTTCCGTTCACCCTTCCCGCATAGGTCTGCGACACAAAAGAAGCACCTTCCTTCGGAAATGCCAGCAGAATGATGTTGTCCATGGTCTCGGTAGGGGACATGGAAGTTATCGCGTGGATTGGCTTGCCGTCTGCTGTCTTTGCGCCTGCTGCCGCGAAGGTGGTACAGGCGTGATACTCGCCCTGTGACGAAGGCGCGGACAAACCCCCGATCGAGGCGATGCGGGTCTCCGCCGGATATGGGGTTTTGGGCCTTGCCCAGAACTCCGTCGGGTAGACCATCAGGGCAATGAGGTCGAGATAGGTCACCGCATAGCCTTTGCGCTTGCATCCCTCCATTATTCCTCGCAGCCAATCGGCGTAAACCGGATCGTGCTTCTTCAGGTAGTAATCCCATACCTGCATGTCCTTTGTTCCTTTGTCGCTCCCGAATTTGTCGTAAATGCGACTCGTGAACAGGGCGACATTGTGAACGATGGCGGCAGCAGCTTGCTCGCCATACTGCACGCCCATTTCATAGTTGGTTCCTGAGACGACTACGACCTTGGGGAAACCGGTGGTGACATAGGCTTGCGGCACGGCAGCAACCGCTGCAACCGCGCCTGGCGCCTTGTGCGCCTTTTGTGCCTCGGCCGCATAAACAGCCGTTTGCAGCATGATCAGACAGAAACAGAATAGAAAACTCAAGCCGTAAACAATCTTTCTCTTCTTATGCATAAGTACGTTCCTCCTATTTGATAAATTTGACCCTACCTCCTACGGTGAGCATGCTTCTATTCTTCGCATCCCCCCGGTAAGTCCGGCTTTCGATCCCTGGTTAGCACTCATGTCGGTTAGCCCAACAGTTATGATACGGCAATTTCTAATTGGGATGAATCCTACTCATTCAACTACTTTTTGTCAATGAAAATTCGAGAATGTGCCAAGCTTCTCGTATGCCAACTGCCGATTGCAATCGTACATTTTGGGATACTGCATGTTTACAATTCCTTAGGTCTATTACTCCGACCACTCATAACTGAGGATTCACCACAACAGCATGGACTCCTTGGGAACTCAGAAATGGAATAGTTTAGCAAGAAAGAGTAAGTTCGCCTCGATATTCTCTATCAAGTCAAATTTCAAGGATGATAAATTATCTCAGGATTTTATTATTAACGGCAGGGTAAAAAGTGGGTACGGTAGAAAGTAGTCAAAAAATGGTCAAATTTTTCCAAAGTCCATTCCAAGGCTCTAATCACGGGATATCTTAACTATTGAAAAATTTGGTGCCTAGGGCCGGACTTGAACCGGCACGGTGGTCACCCACCGAGGGATTTTAAGTCCCTTGCGTCTACCAATTCCGCCACCCAGGCAGTTGCATGGTTTCGTCGTCACTTCCCGGGAGACCATTATCCTCAGAAAATCTCCCCTAACCCCTCTTTGCCCGTCTAAAGACAGAAAAAGGATATCAAAGAGGGGGACTTGAGTGACTAATAGAATCTATAATTGTTAGAAGATTATGTCAATAAAAATGAACACTCTGCCCAAAAAGAATCTCCCCGCAGAGCCGCCGGGACCGCAGGGAAGTGGCTTTCCTATTTGAAGGTAAATGGGGCGCAGGGGAAAACTCTCACTTCTTGTGCCGAAGAATGAAGAGGCCGTGATTCTTGTCGGTAATGTAAATATATCCCCGCTTATCGACAATCACATCTTCCGTCTGGGTGGCCAATTCTTTGGGAAGCAGTCCCCTCTTCTTCTTGGGTGAAGCCGGAATGAAGTAGGCGATCGGCGTCGGCACGCCCGGAGCGCTGATGTCGTAAAGCCATAGGCCTCCGCTCTCGTAGCAGAAATGGATGATGTTATCGACATCCGCCAGACAAGGTTGATGGTGGGGCATATGAATGTTATGGGGCCCGAACTTTCCGCCCAGGTCCTGGAAATCTCGGACCCCCAATTCCTCCGGGGGAATCGGAATCGGGAAATACGCAATCGGCTTTGGTTTCTCCTCATTTTTCATATCCACGACCAATGCCAGGTTGAGCGGGTCCCGATCTTCTTCGAGAATGACCTCCGTGGTGGCGACCGCCAATTTCCTCGACGGAATGGGCAAATAAGTGTGAGCTCCCACAACGCTTCCAAAATCCCCGATGTCGATGCGGGCGATCTGACGAGGATGGGAAAGATCGGAGATGTCGAGGGTAATGAAACCGGCCCGGCCGTAGGGAAGATAGGCCCTATCCCCTGACACATACGGCGGGCCGTGGAGTTGATAGAAGCGGTCAGCCTTTTCTCCACCCTCTTCCCATTGTCCTTTCACCCACCACCGTGAAACTTCTTTGGGATGGGCCGGATCGCTTATGTCCACAGCGACAAAAATGTTACCCTTATAACCCTTCATGTTGGCCGCCAGGTAGGTGTATTTCCCCCCTGAATAAAAGTTACGGTGGGTTCCGAAGCCTCCGGTTTTGAAAGAGCCAAGTTGTTTCGGGTTTGTCGGATTCTTCACATCCCAGATCAGGATGCCTTCACCGAAAGGCAGCGCAGGGTCGTGTCCCCAGATATCGTTCCGGCCCAGGATTCCGTCTCCGATTCTCTCGAGTGCAGTGACCATTTTCCCCTCGGCGACCTGAACTTGAAGCGTCCAGGTATTCGCCGGGCCGGCAATGAATTTAATAAGCTCGGGCCGAGAGGGACGGGTGATATCCAGGATCGTCCAGCCGCGGTGCCAGAAATGGCCGATATATATGTACCAGCGGTCCTCCACCTCCTGAATCGCCATCTTGAATCCAGGCTTTTCATCGAGGTCGTGGTACCCGACCATCTCCATGTTCTTACTGATAAAACCCGGGCTCTCAGCCATCGCCATTCTCCATTATTTCAGAAATCTCTCCCCCAAGGTGCGGGGTTATGGGGAGGGCGAACAAAAGGTTTTTTCATTGTCCACCCCCACCCTCACCCTCCCCCATCGAAGGGGGGAGGGTATTGGTTCACAGACACCGACACTGACACTCATTCTTCACGGAAGTCTCTGTTTAGCCCCTTTGATGGTATCGATCACATTATTCTGCATCTTTCCATCTTTCGTATCCGCTACGCAGATGTAAAGGTCCGCGATCACCTGGCCCCGTTCGTCAAATCGGATCTGTCCGCGCGGGCTGTTCAGGGAAACCTTGGCGATGGCCGCCAGGAATTTATCTTTATCGGAGACATTCCCTTGAACGGCGGAGGCGGCCGCCAGGATCACCTTAGCGGCATCATAAGCATTCACGCTGGGTAACGACGGGTCCATATTAAATTTGCCTCGAAAAGCGGGCACGAACTTTTTATTTTCCGGGAGGTCGATGGTCGGTGTGTATGGAGTAACCACCGTGTTGCCTTTGATAAAATCCTTGATCGAATCCATGATCGTTTCTTCATTGATGCCGATCCAGCCGGTCAGGGGTATCTTGCCCTTGAGACCGAAGTCCACGTATTGGGAATCAAACTTTATTGCATCCGCGCCCGCGTACCAGGCATAGACCGCATCGATATCCCTTTTCATCTGCGAAAGGTAGGGTCCGAAATCAGGCGTATTCATCGGCGTGTAGATCTCTTGGAGAATCTGCCCTCCCATCTGCTCGAAGCCTTTTTTGAAAGCAGCCACCGAATCGCGGCCCGCCGGAAAATCGATGCCGAATCCTACCATCTTGCGATATCCTTTCTTCTTGTACAGCCATTCGGCAAAGGGGAAATTCGCCTGGCTCGGTATGACCTGGAGGCGAAACGTATACTTGTTGGCCAGAGGTGGGAGCGTTAGAGCTTCGGGCATGGCCAAGGGGATAATCCAGGGAATTTTCTGTTGAACAATGTAATCCCTCATGGCCACGGCAGCAGCAGCGTTGACCGGCCCCATCAGGACATCGATATGGTCCTTCTCGACCAGCTTCTGGGTCTTGGTCAGTGCAATCGCCGGTGACATAACTTCATCTTCGAGGATCACCTTGATCGTCTTGCCGGCGACACGGTTGGACGCTTCGTCAAGACCCAGGGTAAATCCGTTGATGATGTGTTGGCCCTGAAATGTCATTGGACCTGTCTGGGATGCCAGAAGACCGATCGTGATCGATTCTTCCGGGGCGCTGAAAGCTGCCAGAGGACATACGAAGAGCGCAACAAAAAGGACGAGTAGAGTGAACCGGATCTTTTTCATAGGGACTCCTTTCTCCATTTCATGATTGTCCGAAATTTGACTATCCTCCATGCATGAGTAAGCAGGAAGGATTTACAACGAGCTAAAATTATATTAAAGACATGTCGGTGTCAAGAGTCTCCGGATGGAATCCTCTTGATTTAACCTTTCTCCGGATATAACATGCACCTAATTCTGGGACGCCTATGATCTCCTACTGGCTCACGCACATCGTCAACGGACTCTCCTTCGGCATGCTCCTCTTCGTCCTGGCGGCAGGGCTATCGCTCATTTTTGGGTTATGCCGGATCGTCAACCTGTCTCATGGTTCTTTCTACCTCCTGGGCGGATATATCGGATTTTCAACGGTCCGCTTCACTGGAAACTTTCTCCTCGCCGTCCTTCTGTCCATGCTTTCCATGGCCATATTGGGAATACTTACGGAACGCTTTCTTCTTCGCCGGTTCCGGGTAAAGCCCCTGGCCCAGGTATTGTTGACCTTTGGCCTTATCTTTGTTTTTCAGGACGCGGCCCTCTGGATCTGGGGAGGGGCTCCCATCCTGCTGAAAAAACTTCCAATCCTCACCGGCGCAACGAATCTTTTCGGTTTCTACTATCCGACCTACCGCCTTCTGATCCTGCTGATCGGGCTGGTGATCCTCTTCTTCCTCTGGTGGCTTCTCATCCGAACCCGTCTGGGCGTCTTCATCCGGGCGGCTGTCGACGACGGAGAGATGGCCAACGGCGTCGGTATTCGCATGAATTTTCTAATGACCATGGCCTTCGGATTCGGCACCCTGTTGACCGGACTGGCGGGAAGCATCGGAGCCCCTTTTCTGGGGGTCTATCCCGGTCTGGATATCGAAGTGCTGCTCTATGCCATGGCCGTGGTCATCGTCGGCGGTCTGGGCAGCCTGAAGGGCTCTTTCCTGGGCGCCCTCATGGTGGGTCTAGTCGATTCGATGGCGAAGGCCCTTTGGCCGGAAACTGGCATGTTTTCGATGTTTGCCCTCATGGCCATCGTATTGATTCTTAAGCCGACCGGTCTTTTTGGCCTTCCCGTCGCACCCCCCAGCCACGCATCGGTCTCGGAGGAGGTGTTTTTGGAAGCCCTTCCTTCGAGTTCCGGACTCCTGCCAGGATCGAGAGGAAGGGGATGGATCATCGCAGGCTGTCTGGTGGTCGCCGGCCTGGTCTGTCCCACCGTGCTTTCAACATACTACGTCAGGCTCTTTACCCTTGCCCTGATTTGGGCGATCTTCGCCATGAGCCTCGACCTCATTCTCGGCCTGGGAGGAATCATCTCTCTCGGCCACGCGGTCTTCTTCGGAATCTCTGCATACGCCATCGGACTGTCGGCACGGTTCTTAACACCCAATCCTTTCCTCCAGATCGCTTTGGCTCTGTTCGTTTCCGCTTTCGCCGCCCTGGTTTTAGGATGGCTTCTCCTCAGGAGCCGTGGAGTCTATTTCATGATGTTGACCATCGCTTTTTCCCAGGTCTTTCGGGCGATTTCCCATTCCTGGCGTTCCGTGACAGGCGGAGGGGATGGTCTTTCCGGTTTTGTCCGGCCCCTGTGGATGACTTCTGTCGAGACGTTCTACTACTTCGCACTCTTTGTTTTTGTCGCCGTTTTTCTTTTTTTACGATTTTTCGTCAAATCGCGGGTCGGCATATCTCTGATCGGAATCCGTGAAAGCGAGAAACGCATGACGAGCCTCGGCTATCCTGTGGACCGCATCAAGCTTCTCTCCTTCGTCGTGTCGGGCGGCCTGGGAGGAATCGCCGGCCTCCTGAACGTCTATTTCAACGGATACGTCTCTCCTGATTACTTTTCTATGGATACGTCCGCACAAGCCATTATCATGATCATTCTCGGCGGCGCGGGAACATTGATCGGACCCATCCTCGGATCGTTCTTCGTCGTTTACATGCAGAACATCTTGAGCGCGGTCATGGAGCGATGGACCCTGGTTCTTGGCATTCTCTTTATTCTGGTCGTGATCGGCGCTCCAGCAGGAGTCGTGGGGCTTTGGAAAAAACAATGGCACAAATTCAGCCGGAGAACACTCCCGTCCTGAAAATCACGGACCTCTTCAAAAACTACGGCGGGCTCGAAGTCCTGGCAGGCATCCATCTGGAGATCCATCACAACGAACTTCATGCCTTGATCGGTTCGAACGGGGCCGGCAAAACCACGCTCTTCGACATCATTTGCGGCTTTATCAAACCCTCCCGGGGAAGTATTCAATTCCTTGGGAAAGAAATCGCCTCCCTCCCTCCATTCAGGCACGCCCATCTGGGGATAGGCCGGACGTTCCAGATTACAACCCTTTTCCGTTCCATTACCGTTCTGGATAACC
>Ga0335070_10006798_pt1 | contig 13442 bp, 10 predicted proteins | sample Lox_Sample_13_FD_206722 | JGI IMG/M metagenome (GOLD analysis project Ga0335070, IMG submission 206722) | Soil microbial communities from Loxahatchee National Wildlife Refuge, Florida, United States - Lox_Sample_1.3 | ecosystem: Environmental > Terrestrial > Soil > Wetlands | place: USA...
CCGGGAGGCGTCTCCGGCATTTGCGCGGACAGGGGCAGGGCGATCGCGGCGCCGAGGGCCGCCGCGATCAAGACGCGAGCGTTCACAGAGCGTCCTCGCCGGAGAGGCGGGCGAGCGACGAGTCGTCGAGGACGCGGTCGATCGCGTTCAGGAGCTCCTCGTCGGACCGGTCGACGGACGACGGCGTCGGGTGCTCGACGACGGCGACCGGGACCGCCGGCGGCACGGACGCGACACGTGAGATCGTGGCCGTCGCGACGAGGAGGAGGGCCGCGGCGAGGCTTCCGAACGCGAGGAACGGGTGCCGGAGGAGGCGCGGGCGGGAGATCGCGACCGGAGCGGACGGCGCCGCCGAGGAGCGGATCTCCTCCATCGTCCGCTCCGCCTGCGCGGACCAGTGCGACTCGGGGAGGCCGTCGACCCATCCCGCGACCGCGCCACGGTCGAGGAGCCAGGCCTCGCGCAGGCGCGCGACCCGCTCCTGGCAGGCGGCGCAGCCCGCGAGATGAGCGGGCACCGCGGCGGGGCCGCCCTCCTCCGGGAACACGCGCGCGACGATCTCGTCGGCGGTCAGGTGAGGCGTTGCGCTCATCGCAGGTCCTCCAGACAGATGCGCAGCTTGCGCGCCGCGCGAAAGAGATGGGACTTGATCGTCCCCTCGTCGAGACCCGTCGTCTCCCCGATCTCGGCGATGGACTTTTCCTCGTAATGTTTCATGACGAAGATCGCGCGCTGGCGCGGTGACAGCGTCACGAGCGCGTCCGCGATGCGACGGCGGATGTCCGCCGCGAGGAGGTCCCTCTCCGGCGACGTGCCGTCGGCCGGGTCGAGCGCCGGCGGGATCTCCGGGCCGTCCTCGTCGTCGATGTCGCGCAGCTCGGAGAACGACACGACGGGGCGGCGGCGGCGGATGCGGTCGCGAACGGTGTTGATCGCGATGCGCGTGAGCCACGTCTCGAACGCGGACTCGCCCTTGAAGTCCGCGATCGCGCGGAACGCCTTGACGAAGACTTCCTGCGTGACGCAGTCGGCGTCCGAAGGATCGCGCAGAAGCGTGAAGACGAACCGCGTGATCCGCCTCTGGTAGGTCCGGACGAAATACTCGAACGCGTCCACGTCGCCGGCGACGACGCGTTCGCGGATCGCCTCCTCGGTCCTCGCCCGCTCGGTGCGCGCGAGGGCCTCGTCGTCGGGGCGCAATGCGTCCGTCAAGCTCGTCTTTCCGTCCGCTCGACGCGGAAAACTCAGGACTTTGGCCAAAACGACTCCGGGCACGTTCGTTGGACGCCGGGCCCGCCGGGCTGGTTTACGAGGATAACCCTTTGCCCGACCTTCACTTCCGCCATGGCCTCGCCCATGCCTTGAAGTCGTCCCAGAGGACGACACGGCGGCGCAGCGCCGCCACGCCGAACGCGGCCGGCGCGGGGACCGGATCCGGGTGGAAGTAACTGGAAAGGAGGAGGTTGAGGTCTTCCCGCCGGTTCAGGCCCGGACGCGCGAGATCCCGCCAGCGCCGCAGCGCCGGAACGGGCGCGGACCCGACGCGGGCCCGGTCGAGGTCGACGAGCCACAGGCGCGGGCCGGCGTCTCCGCGCGTGACGAGGACGTTGCCGTCGGTGAGGTCGCGGAAGAAGACGCCCGAGTCGTGGATCTTCCGCGCGAGACGCCCGAGCGCGCGGACGACCTCTTCGAATCCGTACGGGAGCGACGGCTCCGCGCGGGAAGCGTCGTCGCGCCGGAGGAACCACCGGCGGATCTGCTCGGCGCCCTCGAGGCGCCGGGCGACGTACCAGCCCTCGCCCCCGACACGGCCCACGGCGAGCGGCTCGGGCGTGTCGATCCCGCGCTCGCGAAGCGCCTGCGCCACCGCCCAGGAGCGCTCTGCGCGGTCGCGGCCGCCCTCGACGCGCACCTTCTTCACGACGGCCGGGATGCGCTCGGCGCCGCGCGAGAGCTCCGCCTCGACGACCTCGTGCCGCCCGGGATGGCGGACCCCGTCCGCCGGGAACGTCAGCGAGTCCACGAGCGTCGTCATGGGCGCCCGAGAAGCTGCGCGACGTCTCCGCCGACGCGCTGATGGTCCAGGACGACCAGAGAGCGGAGCCGCTCGTCCTTCCAGGTCTGCCGCTCGCTCTCGTCCGCGAGCACGAGCGCTCCTGGCGTCCTCTCGACCCAGTCGGCGAGGGCGCGGTCGGTCTTGAAGTGCTCGGTCCTCCGGCGAAGGACGAGGATCGGGTAGCAGCGATACGTGCCTCCGAAGTACGCGAGCGGCTGGCCCTGAGAAACGCGCGGCCGGATGCGCTCGTAGAAGGGCCGGCCGGTCTTCAGGACGTCCAGGGCGGGCAGGACGACGACGCCGGTTCCGATCTCGGCCGCCGCGACGGCCGCGGCGAGCGCGAGGGCGGCGGGCGCCGTCCCGCGCCGGCGGGAGAGGACGAGGAGCGTCCCGACCGCGCCGGCGCCGAGCGGGATCGCCACGTACGGAACGAGACCCGAGAGCTCCGGCGCCCGGCGCGCGACTGCGGGTCCGAGCAGGGCGGCCACAACGAGGACGATCACCGCCGCGAGCCCGAGGTATCCGCGGACGAATGCGCGGGCGCCGTCTCGCCCGACGCGCGGGCGGTCCGTCGACGCGACGAGCGCGGCGACGAGGACCGCCGCGAAGGGATAGGCGACGAGGAGGTATTTGCCTTGCTTGGCCTGCGAGAACGACAGGAAGGCGAAGCAGACGCCAGCGACGGTGGCCGAGAAGCCGAGCTCCGGCCGCTCGCGGAAGAGGCCGCGCCGTGAGAGGACGACCGGCGCGGCGAGCGCGAGCGCCGTCCACGGAAAGAAATCGCTCCACACGCTCTCGAAGTAGAACCACCACGGCTGGACGTGGTCGAACGCCCGGAAGAAGCGGTTCCAGTTCTGGTTCACGACGAGGTCGTAGGCGTAAGCCGGCCCCCCGGCGCGCGCGGCGAGGACGTACCAGGGGACGACGAGAGCGACGAAGATGAAGATGCTTCGAATGGGGTGCGTGGCCAGCAGCGGCCCCCACGAGCGGCGGAGCGCGCAGCGGGTCAGGACGACGAGGCCCGCGAGGACGACCGCGAGGGGGCCCTTCGTGAGGACGGCCGCCGCAAGCGTCACTCGCAGCACCCACAGCCAGCCGCGCGCCGCCGGCCTCCCCTCTTCACCTTCCAGGAAAAAAAGCGAAAGGAACGCGGCGAACAGCAAGCCGGAGAAGAGAGCGTCCACCTGCACGTACTGCCCCTGCCAGAAGACGATCGGCGCGACCGCCGTGACGGCCCCCGCGAGGAGCGCCTCCTTCTCGCCGCCGCGGCGTCCCGCGAGGAACGCCGCGCCGAAGACGAGCCCCGCGGCCGCGAGGGCGGACGGGACGCGCGTCGCGAGCGGCGAGACGTCGCCCCCGCTGAACGGCGTCGTCGCGGCGACGGCCCAATAGAAGAGGATCGGCTTCTCGGAGTACGGCTTGCCGTTCTCGTACGGCAGGAGAAGGCTCTTCCTCCCGAGCATCTCGCGGACGTGCTCGGCGAAGTCGGGCTCGTCGGGCGCCCAGAAGTCGCGTCCGGCCGCCGCGACGAGGCAGAGCGCCGCCGCGGCGGCCGCGAGTCCGAGAGGCGCGCGCAGGCGGTTCGAGGGTGCGGTCACGAGGCTCAACGATACGACGAGCGGCGTTTTCTCCTCCGGGGCACAATGGCGCCGGAGGCCTCCGGATGGACAACAAGTACCTGCACACGTTCCGACTCGTCGTCGACGGTCTGCCGGAGCCGGTCGAGTTCCACATGTTCCACGAGCTCGAGGACGTCGCGACCGTGACGGATTCCTTCGCGAAGTACGTCGCCCGGCAGGAGGACGACTTCCTCCCGCTCGGAGAAAGCGGCGCGGTGCGCGCGAACCGGGTCCTTCACCTCACGCACGTCCGGTGCGAGCGCACGCCGGACGCCTGACGAGCCGAAACTCCCCGCACGCGCGGCGCGTACCTCCGAAGCCCGCCGGGAAAAACGGAGGATCCGCATGCGCCTCGTCACGCCCACAGCACTCTTCGTCCTTCTCGCGACCGCCTTCACGGCGCCTGCCGGCGTTCCCGTCCTCGCGGGAGAGAAGATCACGCTGCCTTCGAAAGTGCTCGGCGAGGAGCGCACGCTCTGGGTTTCCGTTCCCGACTCGTACGCGAGGACGGCCCGCCGGTACCCCGTCCTCTACCTCACCGACGCCGAGTCCCAGTTCGGGCACACGGCCGCCACGGCCGCATTCCTCGCCCGGAACGGGTTCATGCCAGAGGTGATCGTCGTCGGCATCCAGAACACGGACCGTACTCGAGACCTGTCTCCGTCCCACGACCCGCAGTTTCCGACCAGTGGAGGCGCGGACCGGTTCCTGGAGTTCATCGAGACGGAGCTCGTCCCGTTCGTCGAATCGGGCTTCCGCACCGCTCCCTTCCGGATCTTCGCCGGGCACTCCGCCGGCGGGAACTTCGCGTTCCACGCCCTGCGCGCCAGGCCGGACCTGTTCCAGGCGGTCATCGCGGTCAGCCCGTGGCTCGTGTGGGACAAGCGAAAGGAGCTCGCGCTCCTGACGCCGTTCCTGGCCGGCGGCGGCGCCAGGACGCGCGCCCTGTTCTTCACCTCCGGCGACGAAGGCCCCGAGATGCGGGACGTCCTCGCGCAAGTCACCTCGGCGCTGAAGGCCGGCGCCCCGAAGAGCCTTCGGTGGGCGAGCGCGAATTACCCCGGCGAGAACCACGGATCGGTCGTCCTTCCGAGCCATTACGCCGCGCTCCGGATGATCTTCGACGGATGGTCGATCCCCGTCGACCCGAAAACCGAACGGCTCGTCGGCTCGCTCGACGACGTGAAGAAAAGGTACGACGGGCTGAGCACGCGCCTCGGCTTCCCCGTCACGGCGCCCGAGGTCGCCGTGAACCGCCTCGGATACCAGGCGCTGGCGGAGAAGAACGTGCCCGCGGCGCTCTCGTTCTTCCGCTACAACGCCGCGACGTACCCGGAATCTCCGAACGTCCACGACAGCCTCGGGGACGGGCTGGAGGCCGCCGGGTCGCTGGAGGAGGCGCTTGCGAGCCACGCGAAGGCCGCGGACCTCGGCGAGAAGAGCGGAGACCCGAACACGCCGATCTTCAAAGCGAACGCGGAACGCCTGAAGGCGCGAATCGCGGCGCAGGCGGCGGAGAAACCCGCCGCGCGTTAGCCAGCCTGGGGCAGGATCTCGATGCCGAGCGCGTGCCGCCCGGACTCGTCCTTTCCGGCCCGGCGGACGACTCGGCACATGAACCACTCGTCCGACTGCAGGTTCGTGACGTGCATCTCGGTCCCGACCGGGATGTCCTCCGTGCAGAGGATGAGGGCGCCCGTCGGGCTCGCATCCAGCGTGCAGCCCGCCGCCAGCTTCCGGCGCCCGACCCGGACGCCGATCGGGATGACCGCCTTCTCGCGCTCGCCGGTCCGCCGTTCTTCCTTCTTCGTCACCGGAGGCTCCCCATGCGTCGCGAGTCTATCCCCGCCGAAGCAGGGAGCAGAGGAAAGCCGAGACGATTGTGATACCGCGGGTTAGACAATGGTGGGCCCGACAGGGATCGAACCTGCGACAACCGGTTTAGGAAACCAGTGCTCTATCCAACTGAGCTACGGGCCCACGCCCCGCGGACGCCGATTCTCGCCGGAACCGGCCGAGATTTCGAGGAGAAACGCGAGGGACGGAGAGCGGGTCCGCAGGGCGGCGTTCGGAGCCCCCGAACTCAGAACAGCTTCATCTGCCGGAGCTCGCGGATCCGGTCGCGGAGCTGGGCAGCCTTTTCGAACTCGAGCTCCTTGGCCGCGACCTTCATCTCCTTTTCGAGATCCGCGATCTCGCGGTCGAGAGAGGGGGCGTCCTTCGCCTTCGGGCGGCGGTCGAGGCGGCTCGGCTCGAGGTAGTCCAGCTCGGCCATCTGGAGGAGCGGCGAATCGAGCGATTTCACGATCGTCTCGGGCGTGATCCCGTGCTCGGCGTTCCAGTCGCCCTGGAGCTTCCGCCGGCGCTCCGTCTCGCCCATCGCGCGCTTCATCGAGTCCGTGATCTTGTCCGCGTAGAAGACGACGACGCCGTTCACGTTGCGCGCGGCGCGTCCCGCCGTCTGGATGAGCGACGTCTCGGACCTCAGGAAGCCTTCCTTGTCCGCATCGAGGACCGCCACGAGCGAGACCTCGGGAAGGTCGAGGCCCTCGCGCAGGAGATTGACGCCCACGAGGACGTCGAAGACGCCGCGGCGGAAGTCGCCCACGATCTGGACGCGCTCGAGCGTCTCGATGTCGCTGTGGAGGTACCGCACGCGCACGCCGAGCTCGAGGAAGTAGTTCGTGAGGTCCTCGGCCATGCGCTTCGTGAGCGTCGTGACGAGCGTGCGCTCGCCTTTCGCGGTGCGCTCCCGCACGCTCGACAGGAGGTCGTCCACCTGCCCCTTCACCGGCCGGACGACGATCGGCGGATCGAGGAGGCCGGTCGGGCGGAGAACCTGCTCGACGACCTCGCCGCCCGTCTCCTCGAGCTCGTACGCCGCGGGCGTCGCGGAGACGAAGAGGCGCTGGCCGGTCCGCTCGAGCCACTCCTCGAACTTCAGCGGCCGGTTGTCCAGCGCCGACGGCAGGCGGAACCCGTACTCGACGAGCGTTCCCTTGCGGGACTGGTCGCCGTGGTACATCGCGCGCACCTGCGGGATCGTCTGGTGGCTCTCGTCGACGATCGTGAGGTAGTCGGACGGGAAGTAGTCGAGAAGCGTCGGCGGCGGCTCGCCCGCCTTGCGGCCGGAGAGGTGGCGCGAGTAGTTCTCGATCCCGGCGCAGTACCCGATCTCGCGCATCATCTCGAGGTCGAAGCGCGTCCGCTGCTCGAGACGCTGGGCCTCGAGCAGCTTGTTCTGCGCCTGCAGCTCGACGAGGCGGGTGACCAGTTCGGCCTCGATCGAGCCGAGCGCGCGCTTGCGGATCTCCTCGGGCGTGACGTAGTGGGACTTCGGGAAGAGCTCGAAACGCGGGATCTCGCCCACGTTCCGGCCCGTCACGACCTCGAAGCGCGTGATCCGCTCGATCTCGTCGCCGAAGAACTCGACCCTGAGGCCGAGATCCTCGTACGACGGGACGACGTCCAGCACGTCGCCGCGCACGCGGAACGTCCCGCGAGAGAGGTCGAGGTTCGTCCTCTCGTACTGGGCCTCGACGAGGCGCTTGAGGTACCACGTCATGCCGTACCGGGCGCCCTTCTCGATCTCGATCGCCATCTTCCCGAACGACTCGGGGCTGCCGAGGCCGTAGATGCACGAGACCGAGGCGACGATCAGGACGTCCCGCCGCTCGAAGAGAGCGGCGGTCGCCGCGATCCGGAGCTTGTCGATCTCGTCGTTGATCTGGGTTTCCTTCTCGATGTACGTGTCCGACTGCGGGACGTACGCCTCGGGCTGGTAGTAGTCGTAGTACGAGACGAAGTACTCGACGCGGTTCTTCGGGAAGAACGAGCGAAACTCCTGGTAGAGCTGCGCGGCGAGCGTCTTGTTGTGCGAGAGGACGAGCGTCGGGCGGTTCAGCGCCTCAACGACCTTCGCCATCGTGAACGTCTTCCCCGAGCCCGTGACGCCGAGGAGGACCTGCTTCTCCTTCCCCTCGCGGAAGCCCGCGACGAGCTGCTCGATCGCGCGCGGCTGGTCGCCCTGCGGCGTGAGCGGGGAGAGGACCTGGAAGTCGGTCACGGAGTGAGGATACTCAGGGCGCCGTTCATCGAATATGAGTGCCTGAATCCACCGGGGGTGCGCACGAGGTAAAGGAATCATCGAAATTGGGGCGCGCCCAACCCACATTGGAGGATCGAGGGGCATCTCCCGATTCGAAGACGTCGAGGACGTACGTTCGCGTCACGGACGATGCCCGGTCGCTGGCCTTGACCGAGATCGGGAAGCGGCCTGCCACGTCTGGCGTGCCTCTCACGACACCCGATTCCGTCAAGGCCAACCCGGGCGGTAACGTGCCGTTCGCAAGCGTGACGGTCAGCGGTCCCCGGCCGTTCACCGGTCCGAGGTCAACGGAGTAAGGCTGTCCCTCCCGTCCGGCAGGGAGTGCCGGGCCCGTCGCGTGAAAGCCGAGCGACTCGACGACGTGGCATACAACGGCGCGCTCTCGCCGCGAGGTCGCCAGCCAGACTTCGCCGCGCCTAGCGATCAATCCAGCGCCGGACGAGCCCCCCGAGAAGGCCGGGGCTTCTAGACCCAGTGACCAAAGCGTCTCGCCCGTGACTGCGGAGAGCTTTAGCAGCACGGAGCCGCTCTCGGCATCTCCCATCAGAGCGCCCGTACCAGCGATGAACAAGTCCTTCGAGCCGGCGGGGATCATCGCGGACAACGGCACTGGTTGTGGCAATGAATACGCCGGGTGGAGCGACCACTCGACGGGAATACTCCGCTCCCAGAGTGTTCGACCGGTGTCAGCCGCGCAGCGCGTGACGCGCCAGGCGAGGTGACCTTGGCCATCATTGGTTCGTGCGACGACGACGACATCTCCGTTCTGATCGAGGGCCAGGAGGTCTGCCGTTCGAGATTCCCTCGGCTCCGGCTCCTCGACACGACTCCAGACCAGCAGCCCGCGTGCGTCGTACTTCAGACAGGTCCAGGCTCTGCGAACCGTTGGTGACATCAGGAGCACGATGAAGTGACCAGACTTGTCGCGCCTCACACCCACGACCGGATCAGCTCCGAGATCGATCCTGAAGGACTCGTGACCGTCGACGATTCCGACCGCAACGCTTCGGGCGTTCCGGAGCTTGCGGCCCGGGTCATCGGACCCACACCGGACTACGGCGAACGCTCCCGACCGACCATCGGACGCAATGCTGACGGACTCAGATCTGACGCTGCAGAGTGGCTCACTGCTCCAGAGGATTTCCCCGTTCGAACCGCTACGCTTTCGAACGACCGATCTCCGAAGGTCTGCATGTAGACCCGCTTCATCCTCGTCGCGAATCGGCCTCGCCGGGACGTCGACGTCTCCGATCTCGAGAACGTCTCCCGTGCGGTCGAACGCTACAGATCTCACGGTCGAGTCCGGCACCGGTGGGGACCGCCACAGGACTGCGCCCGTCCGTGCCGCGAGCTTGATCGTCATGCCAGAGGACTTCGTGCCAGGCACTTCCGTGGCGGCGAAGACCAGATCCCCGGCGACATCAACGTCGGAGGCTCGGAACCAGGCCCCCCCACGCCCGGATCCCATCTCGACGGGGCCCCACACCTTCCGACCTGTCGCAGCGTCCAACATCGCCGCAACGCCCTCCATCGAAGCGACCACGAGCCCGCCAGCTGTCGCATAGGCGGCGAGCGGACGCTGCTGGGTCACACCCTCCTCTTCCTCCAGTCGAAACTCGCGGGCGGTTCCGCTGGAGGAATCCACGATCTGGACAGCCGCTCGCGCGATCCACCGGTAAGGACTCGTTTCGATATCAACTCCACGCCCAAGCACGGCAATGCGCCCCGACGCAAGTTGTAGCGAGGCGTACGGGCGACTTTCGCGGCCGAACAGGTCGAGCGCCACGCCCCAGCCTTCCGCACCCGTATCGCCCTGAAGGTTCCAGGTTTTCCAGAAATCATTCGAGTCGGAGTGGTACGTGCCGCTCACGACGACGTTCCCTGCCGGATCGAGCGCCCAAGAGACACTTTTCCGGCCACCTGGGTCTCTCGTCAGCCACCTGAGTCGGCCGGTAGCCCCGTCTAGCTTCGCGTATTCCCTCAGGTCAAATCGCGACGAAATGACGACATCGCCGTGCGAGTCGACCCTTGCCGTCTCCGGCTCACTGCGACCCGACCACGCCGAGTCTCGGAACGAATGAACGACGGGTCCCCACATCGGCCTCCCGTCCCGCGCCGAGAGCTTCACCGTCACCCAACGGCAGAGTCCGTCGAATACGACCTGACCTGTCACGAACACACTCTCGTCGCCCAGCGCCACATCCGCGGGCGAGGTCGCGCTGCCCTCATCGCCGGTTACGAGAAACGGACCCCATAAGAGGCTTCCATCGAGCCCAGCGAACTTGAAGACGGCCCACGAGTCGCCCTTGCCGGGCATGACGGCCCTTCCCAGAATGACGAGATCGCCCTTGCGATCGAGACGAACGACCGGCGCTCGACGCCCATCCAGACCTGCGGGCTGGCAGAGCCGCCAGCGCGCGACACCGTCGATTCCATCGACTCGCCAGATCTCCCACGTTGAGGGTTCGCGCGCCCCCATGCCCCGGACAGTCGCGATAGCGTCTCCGTTTGGAGCAACAAGGAGGCTGTGGAGGAATCCGCCGGACGCCAAGGTGCCCGTGAGTCGTACCGGCCGTGGCCACAATGCCAGACCCGTCCGCACGTCGAACTTCATGAGATCGCAATGAAGGTTCGAAGAGCGTCGACTCGCATAGAGAACACCTGTTTCGTCCCCACCGAAAGGTTCCGACCAGCCCATCGGTAGGGCAGCCCTGCTGAGGACGGTCCCGGCTTCATCCATCGTCGAAACGACGATGCCCACACCGGTCTGGGTCAAGACGACGAGCTTGCCCTCTCGAAGCTCGAAAGCGCCCAGAGGTCCCGCAAACGTGTCCCTCCGCACACCAGGTACAGGCGCAACCCAGTCAAGGAGGCCTTCGACTCTTTCTTCCGCCTTCAGCGCCGAATGCGGCACGAGAAGCAGTGATGCGGCCAATACGAAACGAACGAGGCGGCCGACGCGAGCGGGCCAATGCCGTCGCATCGTCATTCCCTCTACTACTTCGACGGACTGGGCGGCGGCGCCGCGCCCGAGGTCTCGAGCCACGCCGTGAGGCCGTGGATCTCGTCAACGGTGACGCGCCCGTCCGCGAGGGCGCCCGTCACCTGGGACTGCCACGCCTGGACCGTCGCGGGCTGCGTCTTGCCGGACTTCGCGCGCTCGGCGAACGCCGTGAGGGCCGCCCGGAAGCGCTCCTTCTCGGCTGGCGTCACCTCGGGCACCGAGGCCGCGACGACCTGGTCGCCGATCTTCTCGAACGCGAGGCCCATGAGCTTCTTCGCGTTCGAGAGGACGAAGAGCAGCCCGACGATCACGAGGACGGACGCGCCGGCGCAGCCCACGAGGCTCCACTTCAGGCATCCGGCCCGGCGCGTGCGCGCGGCCTCGTCCTCGAACGGAAGCGTCGTCGGGAGCTTCGGGATCAGCGGCGCCGGCACGGGCGGCGGTGTGCTCTCGGTCATGCGTCCTCCGCGGGCGAGACGGTACCACGCGTTTCGCGCGTGCGAGAATGGGCCGTGAGCGCACGCCGCGCCGCGGCCCTCGCCGTTCTCTTCGTCCCCGTCCTTCTCGTCGCGGGCCTCGGGGTCGGCGCCGGGTACGGCCTTTCGCGCGCGATCCGGATCCCCAAGGTCTCCGAGCTCGCGACGTACCGCCCCGACATCGTCACGGAGATCCGGGGCGCGGACGGATCGACGATCGCGCGCTTCGCGATCGAGCGGCGCGTCCTGATCGAGCGGAAGGACATCCCCGACGTGATGGTCAAGGCCCTCCTCGCGGCCGAGGACGCGCGCTTCTACGACCACAGCGGGATCGACCTCATCCGCATCGGCGGAGCGGCCCTCAGGGACATCGCGACGCGCCGGATGTCGCAGGGCGCCTCCACGCTGACCCAGCAGCTCGCGCGCGCCGTGTTCCTTTCGCCCGAAAAGACGATCGCCCGCAAGGTGAACGAAGCGTTCCTGACCGTCGAGATCGAGCGCCAGTACTCGAAGGACCAGATCCTCACGATGTACCTGAACCAGATCCAGTTCGGGCACGGGAACTACGGGGTCCAGGCCGCCTCCCGCTGGTTCTTCGGTCACGACGCGAAGGCCCTGACGCTCCCGGAGGCCGCGCTCCTCGCCGGGATCATCCAGCGCCCCGCGTTCTACTCGCCGGTGCGGAACGCGCCTGCGGCGAAGACCCGCCGCGACTTCGTCCTCCGCCGCATGCGCGAGGAGGGCTACATCACCGAGGGGGAGCGCGCGGCCGCAGCCGCCTCGCCGATCGAGGTTTCGAAGGGAACGCGAGAGTCCACGGTGGGTCCGTACTTCTGCGAGGAGGTCCGCCAGTACCTCGAAAAGCAGTACGGAGAGACCGAGCTCTATCGCGAGGGCCTGCGCGTCGACTCGACGCTCGACCCGCGCTTCCAGCGGTGGACCGAGGACGCGCTGCGCTGGGGCCTCAGGCGACAGGACCGGCGCTCCGGGTTCCGCAAGCCGCGCAACCTCGTCGCCGAGGGCCTCGACCCCGAGACGTGGAAGGACCCGAGCTGGGCGGACGGCTCCGCGCCCGCGGACGTCATGACGGCCGTCGTCCTCTCGGCGTCGAAGACGGGCGCCGAGGTGCGCGTCGCGGACAAGCGCTTCGCGCTGCCCGCCTCCGCGTTCGCCTGGACGCGCGCGGGAAGCCCCGCGAAGGCCGTGACGCGCGGCGACGTGATCCAGATCGAGACGCTCACGAACGACGGCGGCAAGACGGAGGCGATCGTGGCCCAGGACCCGAACGTCGAGGGCGCCGCCGTCATCCTCGAAAATGCGACGGGCGCCGTCCGCGCGCTCGTCGGAGGCTACGACTTCAACCGTTCGAAGTTCGACCGCGCCGTCCAGGCGCTGCGGCAGGTCGGCTCGGGGTTCAAACCGGTCGTCTTCCTGACCGCGATCGAGCAGGGCTTCACGCCCGCCGACACGGTTCTCGACGCGCCGATCTCGATCATCATCGACCCGAAGCAGGAGCCCTGGCAGCCGCAGAATTTCGAGCGCGAGTACCACGGGATCATCACGTACCAGTACGCGCTCGAGCACTCGATCAACCTCGCGACCGTGCGCATCGACCTCCTGGTCGGGACGAAAACGGTCATCGAGACGGCCCGGCGGCTCGGGATCCGCCAGAACCTCCTCGCCTACCCGTCCCTCGCGCTCGGTGCGTTCGAGGTGACGCCGCTCGAGATGGCCTCCGCCTACGCGTCCGTCGCGGCCGGAGGCCTCGTTTACAAGCCCGCGTTCATCGAGAAGATCCGCAACGCGGACGGCGTCACACTCGAACAGTGGACACCAGAGCCGAAGGAGGCGACGTCCCCCGCCTCGGCCTACGTTCTGCTCGGGATGATGCGGGGCGTCACGCAGCGCGGGACGGGCGCGGCCGCGGCGAAGCTCGGCCTGAACCTCGCCGGGAAGACGGGCACGACGAACGACTACTCCGACGCGTGGTTCATCGGGATGACGCCGAAGTACACGATCGCGGTCTGGATCGGCCACGACGCGCGAAGGCCTCTCGCGGGCGGCACTCACGCGCAGGGCGCCGAGGTCGCGCTGCCGGTCTTCATGAAGATCGCCGAGCGGATGAAGGCTGCGGGGATCCTGAGCCCGGCGGACGATTTCGACATGCCGCCCGGCGTCG
>Ga0335070_10006799_pt1 | contig 13441 bp, 14 predicted proteins | sample Lox_Sample_13_FD_206722 | JGI IMG/M metagenome (GOLD analysis project Ga0335070, IMG submission 206722) | Soil microbial communities from Loxahatchee National Wildlife Refuge, Florida, United States - Lox_Sample_1.3 | ecosystem: Environmental > Terrestrial > Soil > Wetlands | place: USA...
CATGCGGACGGGCGGGGCGCCGGGGTTGTTCCTGGGCGTGATGTCGACGTAGCCGGACAGCACGTGGATGCGGCTCTCCGGCGGCGCGCCCGGCGGCACCGGCAGGTTCTCGGCCACGACCACGGTGCCGCGGATCGCCGCGACCGCGTTCTGGGTACGAATCTCCACGATCTCGCCCGGGCGCATGCGCTGCCGCACCACGCCGATGGCGAGCTTTCCCGCCCCGAGATCCACGGTGGAGCGGCCCGCCTGCTCCGTGATCTCGAGCTCGGAGAGCTCCCGCACCGTCACCAGGGCCTTCCGATCGAGCAGGAGCCGGGCGAGGGAATGCTCCGCCGTGGTGATGCGGTCCTTGAGGAAGACCTCGTCCTTGAACCGGAGTGGCGCCGGGGTCGTGGCAGTGCGCGACACGGTGACCTCGCCCGTGACGGCGGTGACCACGCCTGCACCGGAGGCCGCCGCGTGGGCCGAAGGCGCGAGGACGGCGAGGAGGAGAGCTCCCAGGCACTGCCTTGCCACACGAGACCCCATGATTCCCCCCGGGTACTGGACAGAGCTTGGCGCGGACGTGTCAGGGCCGGCAGTACATGTCTTGCACCTCCCATACCAGCGCGCCGGACGTGTTCATCTCGCGTAAATGCTAGGAAACACTAAGGAGAATGCTTCTCAGCGAGAGTGGGTTGCCGCCGGCGGCGAGGCGGATGTGTCAGCGGGAGCGAGGCAGTGTCAGCTCCGCGTCCGGGCGGAGACGGTATAGTGTCCGCCATGACCTTGCGACCCGAGCAGATCAAGGCGATGGAGTACCTGGACCAGCAGGGCAGCCGGCGAAGCGTGCCCCAGATCCGGGAGCGCGTGGCGGCCGCGTTCCTGGCCATCGAGGAATTCCTGGACGGCGTCAGCGAGAGCGAAGCGCGCGCTCCAGGTCCGGCCGGCGAGTGGACGATCCAGGAGGTGGTGGATCACCTCGTCGAGACGCACAAGCCGAGCGTGGTCGAGCTCCGCGAGCTCCTCGAGGGCCGGAGCCCGACGGACGGTCCCATTCCGGCCGCGCTGCAGTCGCAGGAGCCCATGTCGCGGCGCTGGTCCGAGCTGCGGGATGCGCTCAAGCGCGTGCAGGCGGAGGCGGTCGACGTGCTGGCGGCCGCTCCCGACCATCCCACGGAGGCGCGCGCGCCCGTGGTCATGGTGATCAATGCCAAGCGCCAGGACGGCAGCGTCGAGGCGCTCCACTGGGTCGAGCATCTCGACTGGAAGGCCTACGCCATCGTCTTCCGGCTCCACGTGCTCGACCATCTCAATCAGGCCAAGAAGGTGCTGCGCGTGGTGCGGGGAAGCTGAGGCGGCTCCGCGCGCTCGGTCCGGCTCAGCTCGGTCTCACTCAGCCCTCGCCTCGCCGCTCGGAAGCGGCTCAGCTCGGTCTCACTCAGCCCTCGCCTCGCCGCTCGGAAGCGGCTCAGCTCGGTCTCACTCAGCCCTCGCCTCGCCGCTCGGAAGCGGCTCAGCTCGAACTGCGGACGAACTCTTCCTTGGCCTGCCGGAGCGCCTCCGGCTTCGCGACGAGGTCGAGTGCCGTGAGGGCCAGGGCCTTGGCGCCCGCGATCATCCCGGCGCGCGCCAGCGGCGACCTGGCCCACTCGGCGAACTCGCGCGAGTGCCCCGGAATGCCGTCGGGCGAGATGCGAATGTACGGATGGATGGTCGGGATGACCTGGCTCACGTTGCCGCAGTCCGTCGAGCCGTAGCCCGCCTCGCCGTCGTCCGGATCCTCGGGGAAGTCGATCCGCTCGAGGTTCTTCCCGAAGAGCTGCGCCATGGCGAAGTTCGCTTTGAGTGGATCGTGGACGATGGGATCCGAGGCGACGGTGACGCGGCACCCCGTGGCGGTGGCTGCCCCCTGCGCGCACGCCTCGAACCGGCGGAGCAGCTCCCTGCAGTAGTCCTTGGTCGGCGCCCGCAGGTAGAACTCGGATGTCGTGTGCTCCGGGATGATGTTGGCCTGGTCGCCGCCCTTGGTGATGATGCCGTGGATGCGCGCGTCGGGTTTGATCTGCTGCCGCATCTGGTCGAGGGAGACGAAGAGCTGGATCATGGCGTTGAGCGCGTTGACGCCGCTCCACGGCCAGGACGAGGCATGCGAGGCCTTGCCGAAGAACTCGCACTTGACCTTGATGATGCCGAGGCTCGGCCGCCACACCTGCGTGCCGCACCGGCCGTGGATCATCATGGCTGCGTCCACATCCTTGAATACGCCCGCCTCCATCAGCTTGACCTTGCCCGCGCCGCCCTCTTCGGCCGGCGTGCCGATGACCTGGATGCGCCCCCCAAAGGGGAGGCGGCCCAGCGCGGCCGCGATGGCGGCGCCCGCGCCCGTGCCCGCGGTGGCGATGACGTTGTGGCCGCAGGCGTGCCCGATGTTCGGCAGCGCGTCGTACTCAGCCATGATCGCGATCGTGGGGCCCGGCCCGCTGCCCTCTACGGTCGCGCGAAACGCCGTGGGCAGCCCGCCCACGCCCCGCTCCACCCGCGCGCCCTGGGCTTCGAGGAAGGCGGTGAGCCAGCCGGACGCCTTCTCTTCCTGGAAGCAGAGCTCGGGGTTCGCATGGATTTGATGCGAGATCTTCTCGAGGTCGTCGGCCAGGCGGTCCACCGCCTCCGCGACCTTCGTCTTGGCCTGGTCGAGGCTGTCAGCCATGCTGGCCTCCCGGATCGGCAGGGTGATCGATGGTCCACTGGAGCGCATCCGCGGCACGGGCGTCATTGGGCCGGCCCCGCCTCCGGAGCTCCTCGATGACCCGCCGCCGCGCGTCGACGGGCCGGTTCTGGCCGAGCTTGAACTTGGCGCGGCAGGCGGTGATCCGGAGCGCCACCGCGGCGAGCTGGTTGAGCGCCCCCTTGTAGAGCGCGTCGTCCACGCGGAGCGGACGGTACTGCCCTTCCGGCTGGTGCTTGGCGAGGAGCCGCTCCTGCTGGGCGAGGACGACGGCGGGATCCTCCGCGACCCGGGCCTCGCACTCGAAGATGACGGTGCGGTGATAGGCGGTGGCCGAGCCCGCGTACTCGGCATGCACCCAGTACGACGGGATCACCGCGAGCACCTCGTCCACCTCGAAGGCGCAGCGCGGCCGCGCCTTGAGATCGGCCACCTGCTCGTCGGCCCGGACGAGATGCAGCTCGATGGCGGGTGGCGCGTAGACGAAGTTGTAGAGGCCCACGTGCGGCGTGCCGTCCCCCCCCACCGTCACGAGCCGCCCCATCTCCTGGGTGGCGATGAAGCGGTCGATCTCCTCGGCCGGAATCTTCGAGTAGTAGTCGTGGAAGATCACGTGCGCGCGAACTCGTCCCGGGCCGCCTTGACGCGGGCCGGATCCGCGAGGAGATCGAAGGTGGTGAGCGCCATGGTCTTGGCCGCGGCGAGCATGCCCTGCCGCGCCAGCGGCTTCACGGCCGCGTCCGCGAACTCCCGCGTGTGGATGGCCATGCCCACGGGCGCGATGCCGATCATGGGCTGGATGGCCGGCAGGACCTGGCTCACGTTGCCCACGTCGGACGAGCCCTTGCGGTCGGGGATGGGCTCGCCCTCCGCCAGGCCCACCGTCTTCATGTTGGCCTCGAAGAGATCCAGGAGCACGCGGCTCGACTTCATCGGCTCGTAGACGCTGTCGTGCTGCGTCACCTTGAGCGTGCAGCCCGCGGCCTGTGCCGCGCCTTCCGCGCAGGCGACCACGCGGCGGTAGAGGTCCCACATCTGGTCGATGCGGGGAGCGCGCATGTAGAAGGTCGCCGACGCGTGCTCGGGGATGATGTTGGCCGCCGCGCCGCCGCTCGTGATGATGCCGTGGATCCGGCACTCCGGCCGCACCTGCTGCCGCAGCATGGCCACCGCGTTGTAGGTCTGCACGCAGGCGTCGAGGGCATTGACGCCTTCCCACGGATCCGCCGAGGCGTGCGAGGCCTTGCCGGTGAACTCGAACGTGGCACGCGCGATGCCGAGGAGATCCTGGTGCAGGAGCGTCCGGTCGAAGCCGTGGATCATCATGGCCGCGTCCACGTCCTTGAAGACGCCGGCCTGGATCAGCTTGATCTTTCCGCCGCCGCCTTCCTCCGCCGGCGTGCCGATCACGTGGATGCGCCCCTTGGGGAGCTGCGCCCGCACCGCCGCGAGGGCGGCCCCGGCACCTGCTCCGGCGGTGGCGATGACATTGTGGCCGCAGGCGTGGCCGATCCCAGGCAGGGCGTCGTACTCGCAGAGGATGGCGATGGTCGGCCCTTCGCCGGTCTCGATCGTGGCGCGGAAGGCCGTCTCCACGCCACCGGCGCCGGGTTCGACCTTGAAGCCCTGCCGGCCGAGGAACTCGCAGAGCCACGCGCAGGCCTGCACCTCCTTGTAGGCCAGCTCGGGATGGTCGTGGATCTTGATGGACAGCGCCTCGAGCTCGTCGGCGAGGCGGTCTACGGCCTGCGAGATGGCGTCCTTGACCGTGCTCATGCGGGCCTCCGGAGGTAAGGGGTCGTTCGGCGGCAACGAGCCGTCACTCTACCGCCGGACGGGAGCCTTGTCGAGGAGGGAGGGAGCTCGGAAGGGAGGGTGGCCGCTACGCCGAGGATCTACAGGCGGCGAAATTCGATGCCGAGCGCTTCCCGCACGGGCTCCGGCTCGCCGATGGGCAGATCGATGGTGAAGAGGGCGCCGCCGCCGGGGCGGTTCTCCGCCCAGATGCGTCCGCCGTGCTCCGTGACGATGCTGTGCGCCACGGACAGCCCGAGGCCGCGGCCATCGCCCGGCTGCTTGGTGGTGAAGAACGGATTGAAGATGCGCGGGAGATGCTCGGGCGGGATGCCGGGGCCGTCGTCGGTGACCTCGATGCGCACCCCTGACTCCACGAGCGCGGTGCTGATCGTGAGGACCCCGCCGCCATTCGCCTCCACCATCGCGTGCTGCGCGTTCTGGATCACGTGCAGGAGGACCTCCTGCAGGTGGTTGTGATCCGCCCAGATGTCGGGGAGCGGCTCGAGGTTGGTCCGCACCGTGATGCCCTCGGACTCGAGGCGCGCCTCCTGGAACGCCACCACTTCCCTGATCTGTTCCGTGACCTGGCAGCGCGACCGCCGGGGCGGGCGGTGCTCCGCGAACAGGATCAGGTCGCGCACGATGGAGGCCGCGCGCTTGGCGGCGGCATCGATGACGCCGAGCGCTTCCTCGACCTGGGAGCTCATCGGACCCTGCCCCAGCAGATGGAGCTGCGCCATGATGATCGTCAGCGGATTGTTGATCTCGTGGGCCACGCCGGCGGCCAGGCCGTTGACGGCCGACAGCCGCTCCGCCTTGACCACCTCGATCTGGGCGCGCCGGAGGTCCTCGAGCTGCCGGTTGATCTCGCCGTAGAGCCGGGCGTTGTCGAGGGCCAGGCCGATCTGGTCGGCCACGCTCTCGAGCAGCGCCGTTTCCTCGTCGGTGAACTGATCTTCGGTCTGGCGGCCGAGGGACAGCGTGCCCAGGATGCGGTGGCGCGCGCGGATGGGCACGCACACGAAGCCGCGAATGCCGTCGGCGGACACGGCGGCCCGCGCCGCGGGCAGCAGATCGTCGGTGGCACTGGCATCCTCCACCCGCCGTGCCTGCCCGGAGAGTGCGACGCGGCCGATGAGCCCTCCGCCCATGGGCAGCTCCGTGTTGATACGGCGCAGCTCGTCGCTGAGCCCCCGGTCGCCGCGCAGGAGCAGGCTGTTGCCGTCCGCGGAGATGAGGTGGAGGCTCGAGATCTCGTGCCCGGTGACGTGGGTCAGGGCGGCGAGCGATCGCTGCAGCACCTCGTTCAGATCGAGCGAGCGGCTGACGGCTTCGTTGACCGCACGCAAAACCTGCAGGTGCCGGATCAGGGACGATGGCTGATCGTTGCGCATGATGAGCCAGAAGGTAGCAAGTTGAATGCCACTGAGCCAGGGGCGATTCCCGCGGTTTCTCGACGAGGTGTCAGCCTCCTGCGTGACAGTGTCAGCTTCAAGGTCATGCACGCGCCCTCGCGCGGGCCACTCGCCGATCCACCGACGGATGCGAGTAGAGCATCAGCTCCTTCAGCACGTGGGGGTTCCGCTCGGCAAGGTTCAGGTCCGCCAGCCTCTCCATGGCCCCGATGAAGGGTCCCGGGGCGCGTGTCAACCCGAGCGCGAAATCGTCAGCACGGCTCTCGACAAAGCGCGACCAGCCGTTGACGATGGGCAGGGCGACGAGACTGACAGCCATTGTCACGAGCCCTAGAAGGGGCAACCCCGCAATATCGGTGGTCCCAGAAAGCCCGAGTGCGCCGGCGGCCGCGCCCAGTGATCGATCGATCACCCAGAGCGCCACGAGCGTGAGCATGCCCTGAACCGCGAGGCCGCGCCAGATGTCCCGGGCCGCATGGTGTCCCAGCTCGTGGGCGAGGACTGCTTCGATCTCCTCGGGCTGGAAGTCTCTCACGAGCGTGTCGAAGAGAATGATGCGCCGGGTCCGGCCGATCCCGACGACCGCGGCGTTGGCCGTGCGGCTTCGACGCGACTGATCGACGGTCCACGCGCCGATGGCCGGCACGCCTGCCTGCTCGGCCAAGCGGAGCAGCCGCGATCGGAGGTCGCCGTCGGGCAGCGGCGTGAGCCGATAGAAGAGCGGCACGAGCCAGACGGGCGTGACGAAGGCGATCAGCACCTGACCCGTGAACAGCACGCCGGCGGCCCAGAGCCACCACCACGCTGTGGTCCGCATGAGCCCATAGACGATCACCAGGGCGACTGATCCGAGCGCTGCGCCGATGATCCCGGCCTTGCTCCGGTCCAGGAACCAGCGCGCGCAGCTCTGATGGTGGAGTCCGTAGCGCCGGGGCAGCCAGAAGCCGCCGGCCAGCGAGAGAGGAAGCGTCAGGATCTCCTGGCCGAGCCCCAGCAGGAGCACGAAGATCGGTACCGCCAGCCACCACACGGAGGTCCATGCCGCAACGAGATCGCGGAGACGGACCGAGAGCCCCGAGGCCAGGAGGGCTCCCAGGTAGGCCGCGACGATCACCCAGCGGAGCGCGCCGATCCAGAACTGCTGGCGATGATAGGAGCGGGCGTCGCTCTGTGCGCTCACGACTACACCCTCAGGCGCCCCGCTGGCGGTCGACGACCCATTCCCACATGAGGCAAGTATCCCCCCGCGACGGGAGGCCGGCAAATGGTTGCCCCGGGAGTTCGACCGGGCGCAAGTGTGCTACACTCCAAGCCAATTCACTCTTAAAGGGGCCCAAATGTTCCAGTCCGTCGAGGATGTCCAGCAGCATTTCAAGAACGCCCGATACATCGCCAACCGCCGCATCTCCACCGTCGTGTTCCTCGCGGAGCGCATGGGGCGGCCGGTGCTCATCGAAGGACCGGCGGGCGTCGGCAAGACCGAGCTGGCGAAGACGCTCGCCGACATCACCAATCGACGGCTGATTCGCCTGCAGTGCTACGAGGGCCTCGACGAGGGCAAGGCCCTCTACGAGTGGAAGTACGCGAAGCAGCTCCTCTACACGCAGCTCCTCCGCGAGCGCATCGGCGAGCTGATCGCCGACGCGCCGTCCTTGCCCGATGCCGTCGCCCGCATCTCCGGGCAGGACGATGCCTTCTTCTCGCACCGGTTCCTGGCGCCGCGGCCTCTTCTCCAGGCCATCGAGTCCTCCGATCCCGTCGTGCTCCTGGTGGACGAGATCGACAAGGCGGAGCCGGAATTCGAGGCATTTCTGCTGGAAGTCCTCTCGGACTTCCAGGTCTCGGTGCCGGAGCTCGGCACCATCAAGGCGAACAACATCCCGCTCGTGGTCCTGACCTCGAACAACGCGCGCGAGCTGTCGGACGGCCTCAAGCGGCGCTGCCTCCACCTCTTCATCGACTTCCCGCCGCCCGACGAGGAGCTGGCCATCATCCGGATGAAGGTGCCGGAGATCTCGGAGCGGCTGGCGCAGACCGTGGTGACCACCGTGCAGCGCATCCGCGGGCTCGACCTCCGCAAGGCCCCGTCCGTGTCGGAGAGCCTCGACTGGGCGCGCTCCCTGGTCATTCTCAACGCCGACAACCTGGACCGCGAGCTCGTGGAGTCGACGTTGACCATGCTCGTCAAGCACGAGAAGGACCTGGAGCGGGTCAAGGGCGCTCTCGACAAGGTGCTGGCCGATATCAACTAGCGAGCGCCGATGAACCTGAGCGAGTTCCGCGAGCTGTGGTTTCCGTGCCCGCGCATCCGCCTGCCTGAGCTCGGGCCGGGCGGGCCGGTCTTCATCGAGGGAGGGCGCTGCATCTCCGGGGCCCTCGGCGAGTACGCGAAGCTCTGGATCCATGCCGCGGGGCGCTGGCACTTCTACTACACGCATCCGGCCCCGCGCGAGTTCTTCCGCTGGGCCATGCCGGACGCCGTCCCGCACCTGCTCGAGCCCGGCGAGATGACGGTGGAGACCTCGCGGCAGGATCCGGCCTACAAGGTGGTGCTCGGACTCCGCTGCTCGGAGGGGCCCGTGCGCGTGCTGCATCTGGTCGGCGATGTGCCGGACGTCACGCGCATGACGGAGCGCGACGAGGAGGCCCCGGCCGGTGACCTCGGCTGGAAGCTCAAGATGACGCACTTCATCGCGCCCGGCTCCTTCCACGGACTTTTGCGGCTCGAGGACGGGCGCCTCTGCCCCATCACCCGCGAGGGCGGCGAGGACGTCTTCAAGTCCTCGTGGGTGACGTTCTCCCGATAATGGATCAACGCATCCTCGAGTTCATCGGCGATCTGCGGCGCGCGGAGCTCCGCATCTCTCCGAGCGAGGCCATGGACGCGCTGGCCGCCTCGTCCGAGATCGGCCTCGAGCATCGCGAGACCTTCAAGGCGGCGCTGGCCACCACGCTGGTGAAGGAATCGCGCGACCTCCCAACCTTCGACCGACTCTTCGATCTCTACTTCCTCGACCTGGAAGCGCTGGGGGCGGGACTCAAGAAGGCGCTGGGACCGGAAGACCCGCGGATCCAGCAGCTCCTCGATCAGCTCATGTCGCAGGAGGACATGAACCTGGACGAGCTGACGGAGCTGATGTTGCAGGGCGAAGGCTCGGACATGGAGATGGCCATCCGGGGCCAGGGGCAGGGAGCGGGCCTCGAGCGCCTCATGTACTTCCTCCAGGTGGGATACTTCTCGCGCCGCATCTACGACAAGTTCGACTGGGAGGCCATCGAGCGCGATCTGTCCCGCATCATGCAGATGCTGGAGGCGCAGGGCATGGACCCGGGGATGCTGGCGCGCATCCGCAACTATCTGGACCTGCGGCTCGAGGCGTTCCGGCGGATGATCCGCCAGCACGTGGAGCGCGAGCTCGAGCGCCGCGCCTACCGCCAGGGCGAGAAGCTCACGCGCGAGGTCCTCACCGACAAGCCCCTTTTCGCGCTCTCGCCCGACGAGGTGGCGCAGATGAAGGCGGTGGTGGCGCGGCTGGCGCGCAAGATCAAGGACGCGCTCGCCATGCGCCAGCGCCAGGAAGAGAAGGGGCGGCTCGATTCGCGCCGGACCATCCGGAAGAGCCTTCAGTACGGCGGCGTGCCGATGGAGCTGCGCTTCCGCCGCCGGCATCGCGAGAAGCCCAAGCTGATCACGCTCTGCGACGTCTCGGACTCCGTGCGCAACGCCTCGCGCTTCATGCTCCAGCTCGTGTGGAGCCTCCAGGAATGCTTCTCGCGCGTGCGCTCTTACGTCTTCGTCTCCGAGATCGCCGAGGTGACGCAGGCCTTCAACTCCCATCCCGTGGACCACGCCATCGACTGGGCCCTCAAGGGCTCGTCGGTGGACTATCACTGCCGCTCGGACTTCGGCTACGCCTTCAACCGGTTCGTGCGCACGGAGCTCGAGTCGCTCGACCGCAAGACGACCGTGCTCATCCTGGGTGACGCCCGCAACAACTACAACGACCCGCAGGCGTGGGCCATCCGCCAGATCCGCGAGCGGGTCAAGGGCATCATCTGGCTCAATCCCGAGGGCCAGTGGGGCTGGGGTATCGGGGACAGCGTGATGCCGCTCTACGCCCCCTCCTGCGACATCGTGAAGGAGTGTCGCACCGTGGGCCAGCTCGTCCAGGTGGTGGACCAGCTCGTTCATTCCTGGTGGCGGCGCGGGCGTTGAGGGTGTGGCCCTCGTTTTCCTCCTCCTAGCTCTCCTCGTCCTTCCGACGAGGGCAGCCGCCCAGGACTGCGTCACCGTGGAGAGCTTCGCCAAGGGGAAGGTCGGAGAGTTCCCGCCGGACTGGAAGCCTCGGAAGGACTCCGGCCGTGAGGTCTACTCGATCCAGGAGATGGATGGCCTGCGATTCCTGCACGCGCTGTCCAAGGGCATCGGGATCCAGGCCGCCAAGCAGTACGAGTGGGAACCCAAGCAGTACCCGTGGCTCGTGTGGTCGTGGCGCCCGGTGACATTTCCCAAGGGCTCGGACGAGCGGCAGTCGAAGACCAACGACAGCGCCGTGTCCGTGTATGCGGTGTTCCCGCACACGCCGTGGTCCGTGAAGACGCTCAAGTACATCTGGAGCGCGGGGGTGCCGGTGGGCACGCGTCTTTCGTCGAGCGCGGGCTTGACGCAGGTGCTCGTGGTGCGCAGCGGCACGGAGCCGAAGGCGGCGTGGGCGGAGGAGCGGGTGAACGTCCTCGAGGACTACAAGAAGTTCTTCGAGGAAGCGGACACGCCCAAGGCTTCGGGGATCGCCGTCCTCACCGACGCGGACGACACGAAGTCCGTGGCCGAGGGCGACTACGCGAATTTCCGGGTGTGCAAGCCCTGAGGCGACCGTGAGCGATCCGACCACGGATCCCTTCGAAGCGCTCTTCGAGCGCGGCGTCACCGACGGGCTACCCGTCGTGCCGCCCACGCGGGAGCGCGTGGCTGCCATGATCGCCGGCTCCGGGCGCCCGGGTGCCGACCTCGTCGCGTTCGTGCCGCCCAACTTTGGCCGCGGCACTGTCGAGAAGATCGCCATCAACGCCGTCATGGCGGGCTGCCGGCCCGACTACATGCCCGTGGTGATCGCCGGCGTCGAGGCCATGTGCGACGACGCCTTCGACCTGCACGGCGTCTCCGCCACCACCAACTTCCCGTCGCCACTCTTCATCGTCAACGGGCCCGTGCGCAAGGCCATCGACATCAACTGCGCCGCGGGTTGCTTCGGTCCCGGCTGGCGCGCGAACGGGACCATCGGACGGGCGCTCCGGCTCGTCGTGGCCAACCTCGGCGGAGCCTCGGCGCGGACCATGAGCATGTCGACCATGGCGCATCCGGGCCGCTACACCTACTGCATCGGCGAGCACGAGGAGCAGAACCCGTGGGACTCGCTGGCCGTCGAGCACGGCTTCGCGCCCGAGGACAGCACGGTGGCGGCCTTCGCGGGGGAGGCGCCGCACGGCGTCTACGATCATCAGAGCCGCAACGCCAAGGACTTCCTGATCACGGTCTCGAAGTCACTCGAGGTGCTCTCGCACCACAAGTCGACGCACCATGGCGACACGCTGGTCGTCCTCTCGCCGGAGCACGCGCACCTGGTCGCCGGCGACGGGTGGAGCAAGGCGGACATGCGGGATTTCCTCTGGCACCGGCTGCGCAAGCCCGTGCGCGAGCTCGTGCCGGGTATCGACGGCGGCGAGGGCCTGCCCGCCCGCGCGCTGGCCAAGTTCCCGAGCCCGGAGACGAACGCGACGCTCATCCCCAAGTTCCGCGAGCCGGCCAACATCAAGTTCCTCGTGGCGGGCGGGACGGCCGGCCGCTTCTCGGCCGTGATCCACGGCTGGACCTTTTCCAAGATGTCCCGGCTCGTCATCAAGAAGGTACAATCGCGCCAGGAGGGCCTATGACAACCGAAGAGTTCCTGGATCCGACCGATTCCGTCGCCGTGCCCCGCAAGACCGCCGCGCGTCTTTCCACGCTCGACGGCAAGACCATCACGCTCCTCGACATCTCGAAGGCCAAGGGCGACTTTCTCCTGGACCGCGTCGAGGAGCTCATCCGCGAGCGGGCGAAGCCGAAGGCCATCATCCGCAAGCGCAAGCCGACCTTCGCGCGGCCGGCGCCGGAGGACATGCGGGCGGAGATCCTCAAGACGAGCGACGCCGTCATCGAGGCGCTCGCCGACTGAGGGTCCTGCACAACGTGCAGTGTGCACGACGGCGTGTTTTTCGAGGACAACGGGATGCCGACGGCCACGGTGATCTCCACGGAGTTCGCCCGGGCCGCGCGCGCCCAGGCGTCGGCCCTGGGGGCGGAGAGCTACAAGACCATCATGGTGCCGCACCCGATCCAGCCGCTCACGCGCGATGAGGTGCGGGCGCTGGCGGAAAAGGCTTACGAGGAAATCGTCGCGCAGCTGACGCGCGGGTGAGCCGCTGACCGCGCGCGGTCGGCGGGGCCACGCCATCGGCGCGGCCGGGGGCCGCGCGCGGAGGTTCCCGTGCTCGTGATTTCTGCGACCGCGGCATGGCGGAGCGCTCATGCGGGCGCCATCATCGGCCTGCTGGAGCTTTCAGGTCTGGAGAACGCGCAGGCCTCCCCGGAGCTGGACGCACGGAAGCGGGAAACGGAAGCGGCCCTGCGGGAGCGCTACCAGGGCTTTTCCCGGAAGGATTTCCTGGCGCTGCCCGTGATGTCGGCGTACGAGCGGTACTACAGGCGCTTTAACAAGACCTACCACGTCCAGCTGCAAGTCGAGTCCATCGTCGGAAAAGGCAAGAGCCTGCCGAATGTCTCTCCCCTCGTTGACGCCAACTTCGTGGCCGAGGTGGAGACGCTGGTGCTGACGGCCGGGCACGACGCCGCGAAGCTCGAGGGCCCACTCTCTCTCGACGTGTCGCGGGACGACGACGAGATGACGCAGATGAACGGTGTGAAGAAAGCCATTCGTGCGGGCGACATGGTCATGCGCGACGCGCGTGGCGTGGGCTGTTCGATTCTCTATGGCCAGGATAGCCGGTCACCCATTTCCGCCGGCACCTCACACGCTTTGTATGTGGCGTACGCGCCAGCCGGGGTTGGCGCCGAGGCTGTCGAGGCTCAGCTGGGAAGGATCGAGGCGAATATCCGGCCGTTCTCTCCACGAGCCGTGGTCGAGCAGCATCGGTTGGTCCAGGCGTAGCGTCCTTGAAGATCCTCGTGGTCGGCGCGGGCGCCCTCGGATCCATCATCGGGGCGCACCTCGTGCGGGCGGGTGAGGAGGTCATCTTCATCTCCCGGGGCCAGCGGGCGGTTTCCCTGCAGCAGCATGGCATCGCGCTGACCGGGCTGGCCGACATCACCGTGCCGGCCACCGTGGTGACGGACCCCGGTGCGGTCCGGGCTGCTGATGCCCTGCTCGTCACCGTGAAGACTTACGACACGGAGCCGGCGCTGGCCGAACTGCGGCACGTGCGGGTGGGAAGCGTGCTGTCCCTCCAGAACGGCGTGCTCAAG
>Ga0335070_10006800_pt1 | contig 13441 bp, 8 predicted proteins | sample Lox_Sample_13_FD_206722 | JGI IMG/M metagenome (GOLD analysis project Ga0335070, IMG submission 206722) | Soil microbial communities from Loxahatchee National Wildlife Refuge, Florida, United States - Lox_Sample_1.3 | ecosystem: Environmental > Terrestrial > Soil > Wetlands | place: USA: Florida...
GCACTTGGCAGTTAAGCGCGAGGCCAGCAACGCAGTGAACAGGGGTGGCATGTGCTGCGCAATCACGACGGGAAGGGAAAAATCCGCGGGCAGTGCGGGCAACACGACGGCGAGGGCGTCTGGTCCGCCGGTAGACACCCCGATGGCGACCACCTGAACCCGCAGCAGAGGTCTCGCAATTCGAGGAGGGCGTATCACAGGGACAGCAGGCACCGTGGGCGCGCTTGGGCCCGGCGGCATCACCGACGAATCGCGCAATCCGCACAGAACTTTGATCTTGGGAATCAGTTCGCGAGAGACGCTCTCCGCCGTCGATCCCATGTCGGAGTTGCTGGGCTTGGTGATGTAATCGGTCGCGCCCAAGGAAAGCGCGTCCAGTGTCGCTTCCGCTCCTCTTTCGGTAAGCGTGCTGAACACGATGATCGGGACGCGGGGCGCAAGCTTGCGTAATTCGGGGAGAGCTTCCAGTCCCGTCATCTCCGGCATCTCAATGTCCAGCAATACAATGTCCGGCCGAAGCGACGAGAACTTTGCCAGCGCGATGCGGCCATTGGCCGCGGTCCCTACCACTTCCAGCGCCGGGTCTCGTGCTATCAGATCAGTAAGGGTCTTGCGAACGACCACAGCGTCGTCGACGATGAGCACTCGTTTTTTGACCGGGTTCTGCAATGTGTTTGAATGCCGCCGTCGATCTCCAGACACACGGGCGGCTGTCGCCGCACGGTTACCTCAACTAAGGAATCCATCGACGCGAAGGAGGACGAACTTTACGGGCACGGATGCGGAAAAGTCCCGGAGGCCCATGAGCGAGGTTGAGCCAGGTTCGGCTGTGAGCCGCTCACGGCCTACGGGATATAAAAACTGCGGTCTACTTCAGCGCCCGGTTGAACAAGCTCGCCAGTTGGTAACGGACTGCAATCTGGCCGCGGTATCGCGTACCCGGCGTATTGTCCAAGCGCTTGGATCCAAACAGACTGATCTCAAAGTCCTTGAAGGGCGTGACCTTCGCCACCGGGCCGATGCGCTTTCCCAACACGTAGGAATCGCCATTCAACAGGACCTGCTGCTGGCCCTTTAGGAATATGCCCATGGGCATGTCACTGTAGAACGCGCCCAAACGCGCCCGGCCTTTGCGCTCCAGCGAGCGGAAGAGGCTTCCGGACCACCCGAAGGTCGGGTTGTCGGAGGCGCGGATCATGGTTTCTAGGGAGAGATCCTGTACCACCGGGACAGGGAGTTTCTGCCAGCGGAAAGCCTCACGCGTATAGCGGATTCTCTGGATGGAATCGAATTCTGCCGAGAGCTCCCGGCCTGTTCCGAGCTTGCGCGAGGCCATCACCTGGATGTAGTTCTCGTCGCCCATTCGGGGAAATCGGGCAAACACGTTGGGCTGCAGGAAATCTCCGATGTAGCCCACGGTGACGCTTACTTTGTCGGGCAAGCCTTTGTGTCCCAGCCCTGTGTAGCGAAGTCGGTATCCCTCAAGCCAGGCATCGTTGTCCGCGTAGGTGGCCTCCGTGCCCGCGCCCTGATCAAACTCGACACCGCCTACTTGCGCTTCCAGGTGCTTTCCGAGCTTCTGCCCGACGAACAGCGATTTCAGGTTGAAAGACCAATACGCTTCGTGGAGGCCTGCTCCCGTATAGTCGTAGCTCGCCGCCAAACTGCGTCCGGACTCCCCGCGAGCCTGTAGATAGGTCTTGCCATCCCCCCAAAGGTTGACCTGCACCCTGGTGCTCAGCTTGTAGAAAAGATCACGGGTGCCGACTTTTCCTTCGGCTGAATCCACGTAGCGATAGTGAGCAATGCTGTCTACCGTAACGAACTGAATGTGCCGCAGAAGGACATTGCGTTTCGTCGGTGCTGGTGTGCCGGCTGGAGCAGTTGTGGGAACCGATCCGTTGGGATCAACTCGCAGTTTTGCCGTTTGCGGCTTTGTCTCTGAAGACTGCGCGCGGGTTATCGAAGCAACGATAGTTGCAAGAAAGAACAGGAGAGCGGCCAGACGTGCGATATGGATGTGTCTCAAGATTCACCCTTGGGCGGCGGAAAGAAGCGCGTAGAACGCGCCGCCTAGGGTGCCATCGGCTGCGGAGGGTAAGCCCATGAGTCTTCTCCACGTGACCCATGGGCTGTTACCCTTCCGCCCTTTGGTAACTGCCTCGAAGCTCTCCCCTCGCTCACATCGACGAATGCGCTGCCATGCTGCGTGCCGGGCTGCCAGAAACCTGGGCAAGCGCAGCGTCGTCACTTCCGATCCTGAACTGACCCACTAGGTTGCGCAGCTGAGTTGCCAGCTCGGCCAAGTCGTGCGCCGCCTTTTGCGATTCTTGTGCGCTCGAAGACGTACTGTTCGCCGCTTGCGCTACGCCGCTGATGTTGTGGGATATCTCTCCCGATCCTTTGGCGGCTTCCCCTACGTTGCGCGTCATTTCAGCGGTGGTCGCGCTCTGCTCTTCCACCGCGGTCGCGATCGTCCCCGAGATATCGTTGATTTGGTGAATCACCGCGCTGATGCTCCCAATCGCTTCGACCGCGCCTTTGGTGTCCGCCTGGATCGCGGTGATCTTCTGGCTGATGTCTTCGGTTGCTTTTGCCGTCTGCTTGGCCAGTTCCTTGACTTCGTTGGCTACTACCGCGAAACCCTTGCCTGCCTCCCCGGCTCGCGCCGCTTCAATTGCGGCGTTCAGCGCCAGCAGGTTGGTTTGCTGAGCGATGGATGTGATGACCTTGATGACTTGACCGATCTCGGCGCTCGATTCTCCCAGCTTGGACACCGTCGCGTTGGTCGCTTCCGCCGTTTTCACCGCGTTACCCGCCACCTTGGCCGCTTCCTGGGCATTGCTGGCAATGCTCTGGATGGTGGCGCTCATCTCTTCCGCGCCCGTGGACACGCTCTGCAGGTTCTGGCTCACCTGCAGGGTTGCCTGCGAAACCACGTTGGCTTGCGCCGAAGTCTCTTCCGAGTTGGCCGTAATCTGCTGGCTGGTAGCGGAGAACTCCTCGCTGGCGCTAGCCACATGCTGGGCCGTGCCGGCGATGGACTGAATCGTCCGCCGTAGGTTGTTTTTCATGGTATTGAGCGCGACGCCAGCCTTGCCGATTTCGTCGTGTGAAGTAATGTCCACGTCCGCCACCTCCAGGTTATTGGCCGCGATCTCCTGGATCAGGCCGAGCATGGCGGTCATGCCACGGTTGATCGAGCGCACAATTACCAAGCCCAGCACACATACGATGACGGTGATGACCGCTCCCACCATGATCAAGGTGCCAGTTTTGGACTTGACTTCACGGTTGGCTCCATCCCGCAGCGCTTTGTCTTGTTCACTGATGTCTTGCAGAATCTCCACCATGACCGTGTCCGTGGCTTCGTACTTGGCCCGCAGCACCGGAATCAGAGCCTCCCCTTTCTTCTTGTCGTTCTCCAGAAAGGCAGGAATCACGACATTTTGTGCGAAGTCGAAGTAGTCCTCGATGGCCTTTCTGTGCTTTTCCGTCACCAACTCCTTCAGCTTGGGCTGCTTGATCTGCGGCCCCAACTTGGTCACGGTGTCTTCATATTGCCGGTATTCCTCCTTGACCTTCTGGGACAACTTCTCCACCGCCCCCCGGTCTTTGGCCGTCATGATCTGGTACATGAGGATGCGAGTCATCAGAATGTTCAGAGCGGGCTGGTGGAATTCACCCCGCAATTCGTTTTCTACCTGCAAGTCACTGTCGATGACCCCGCCAATCCTCACCACGGTGAGTGCCTGGTAAGAGACTAGGCCCAGAACTAGCAGGCCGATTACCGCTACCCCCATCAAAGTGAACAGTTTGAACTTCAGACTCAGCTTATTAAGCATGGCTATTCTCCAGTACGGGCTCGTTCCAGCCCGGTGACTCACTCCTCAATGCGCAGAAGCTGGTAGTGCCAGGTTCTCTTTATCGGTGCGGAACCAAACGTCAGCGCGTCTCAGACGATGAAATCTGCACCAACACAACGGCCCATTGAGTTCATCGACCAGCGATGACGGGACTTTAGCGAAGAGAGAAGGAGAGAACTCGAGACGGAGGAACGGGGTTCAAAGGGACGCGACCATTCGGCAAGAAATCGCGAGAGGGTGCTGCGGAAGATTGCACCGCAACGCCACTTCAGGCAGACCAATGCATATCCGTAATTCGGAGAGACGGGACCCAGAATTCCCGCTCAGTCAGCGGCAGCACCCTGATCAGCCATGGACTCCGGGCGCTTGCGCGTGGTGCGGCTGGGCGGCAAGCCGGCGTCGCGAATCTTGTACAACAGTGCGCGATAGCTGATGCTCAAGGCCCGGGCTGACTGTTTGCGGTTCCAATGGTTGGCCTGCAATACCTTGAGGATCACCTTGCGCTCCAGCTCGCGGACCGCCTGGCGGGTGAGCTTCTTCAGAGAGATTGGGCCGTCGAGATTGATATCGGGATTCAGGTATTCCGGTTCCCGCGCCACCAGGTCGTTGGTGATTGCGTCCTCGTTGCCCAGAATCACGTATCGCTTTACCAGGTTTTCCAGTTCGCGGATGTTGCCGGGCCAGTGATACTTCTGCAGGACTGTAATCAGCTCCGTCGACAATCCGCGGGCGCGGCAGTTGTACTTGCGGTTGTAGTGGTCGAGGAAGTAGCTCACCAGGTCTTCAATGTCGCCGCGCCGTTCGCGCAGAGGTGGCATGCGCAGATTCACCACGTTGATGCGATAAAACAAGTCCTGGCGGAAAGTGCCGCCTTCAATCTCATCCTGCAGCTGCCGGTTGGTGGCACACACCACGCGAACTTCCACCTTCTTATCTTCCTGCGCCCCGATGCGGCAGAACTGTCCGTCCTGCAACAACTGCAGCAGCTTGGACTGGAGAGCCAAGTCTAATTCCGAAATCTCGTCCAGAAACAAGGTCCCCCGGTGCGCCAGCTCTACTCGTCCGGGTTTCGAACCGTACGCCCCGGTAAATGCGCCCTTCTCGTATCCGAAGAGCTCGCTTTCCAGCAAAGTGCCGGGAATGGCCGGACAATTGACCTTCACGAAAGGCCCGCTTTTCCATGGCGAATACGCATGGATCATACGAGCAATAATGTCTTTTCCCGTACCGCTCTCTCCCTCAATCAGAACCGGAACGTTGGCCGAGGCCACTTTATCGAGACGTCGGCGCACTGCCTGCATCGCCTCTGACCGTCCGAATACCACCGCCTCGGGCGGAATTTCCCCCAGGGACTGGATCAGGGAACTGACGGGACTGGCACTCGTGATAGGCATCGCTGGTTCTTTTCGGCTCCTGGCGTCTGACCTGCCTAGTGCACCCGGAGAGCCAAACCGGGAAGACCTCAAAGATATCGGAAGAACACTCAGCTAAGCATTCTATTTTAAATACGTTACACGAGATGCGAGACGAGAGCGGGAAGAAGGCAGACGAGGGCACCGCCCCGAGAAAATTACGGTTGGGCGTAGGAAATTGTTTTCACACCGGAGAAGCAACTTTCCGTGTGACCATTCTTCTTTGGGGGAGGTCAGAGCCCAGAGGCCGCAGGAACTCAAGGCCGATCAGGTGGTAGCCATCCACGTGGGTTACCCTGACCGCGCGGGCCCGCAGCAAGCGAGAAGTTCTGGGGAGAGCTGCCGTGGCGGTAAGCGGCGCGCTTGGGATCTCGAGTGAAACCCGCGAGGATAGCGGCAGAGAGCGCCTCACGGCCACCAAAGCCCCTCCCGCAGAAATATTCAGCGCGGTGGCAAACTCCAGTATTTCTTTGCTCTTTTCCCCCCGGCTGCGAACGAAGACCGGTATAGCGAGCGGCAGGCGTGGCCATCGGCGGCGATTTCTTGCTGGGGTTCGTCGGTTCAAGCTCGTCCCTTACATACCGCTGTGCGTTCTCTTATCCGCATCTTGGGGGCCAAATTCGGTGTTTCTTGCCGGATTCTTGGGCTGAGCTACCGGCAACATCGAGGAAACGCCGCTGATCACCCGCATGTGCGGGGCCACTCGTCAGCCCGTCTATTATTTGCTTTCGATTGATTCTAAATAGTTTGTCCGCACTTCGAGGGACTGGAAATGCAAGAATTTTCGCTTCTGCGACAAGCATCTGCATTTTCGGTTGACAGTGGTAAACCCGTGCCCTACCATCGATTCTGTAAGCGCTCGCCTGCAGGAAGAGTGCCTCCTCCCTCGTTGCCAGACCACATGATCCCTGAACTATGGCTGCAATTCCGGAAAAAGCGCGCCTGCCTGAAGGAGTAGCATCCTCCAAATCGGGCGATTCGGCCGGGCGCTTTAAGTCCGCCCAGCCTACCCCGCAAGTTGATGAGCAGGAACAACTTCTGCGGGATTACACGCAGCTTCGCGAGCGCTTCCTGCGGACCACCAAAGCTCTAGCTTCAGCCGCCCACGACCTGAAAACCCCATTAGCCATCCTGAACGGCTACGTCGAGCTCCTGCAGAGCGAAAAGCTCGGGCATCTGAATCCTCGGCAACGCGAGGTTCTGCAAGACATGCGCAGCAGCGGATCGCGTCTGGAACGTTTCATTCAGGATTTTCTGACCTTCAGCGTGCTGGAGACCGGCGAGTTGAAGATGCACTACGAGGCGGGAGACGTGAATGCGTGCCTTTCCGATGTCTGCCGCCTGTGGTCCCACCGCTTTCAGGAGAAAGGCCTGGCGCTCTACTTTCTGGGAAACGACAAGCTGCCGCAGCTGAGCTTTGACCTTCCCAAAGTGCAGCGGGTAATCTCAAATCTTCTGGAAAACGCATCAAAATACACGCCCGCGGGCGGAACCGTCTGGTTGCACGCTGAACCCTACATGTGGGAGCGGCGTAATCCCGACAGTCCCAGCACCCCGGAAGAGCGGCGGCAGCGTAGCGTAACGATCCCGAATTCGATCAAGGTCAGCGTTTCCGATACCGGGCCGGGCATTCCCGCGGAATATCACATCGAAGTATTTGACGATTTCTTCCGCTTGCCCGAAGGCGAGAGTCAATCCGACGGAATGGGCCTGGGGCTGGCCATTGCCCGGCGTCTGGTCAACAGTATGGGCGGTAAGATTTGGGTGGAGAGTGAGCTGGGAGCAGGATCAAAGTTCTCATTCCTGATTCCGTTGAAGCCTCCCTCCAGTGTGGCGCCTAAGGGAAAGAGTAAATGAGCGATACGGCCAATATTCTGCTGGTCGACGACGAACCGGGAATGTTGCGGTACATCCGCACATTGCTGGAAGTTGACGACTACAAAGTCGAGACCGCGAGCACCGGAGAAGAGGCGCTGGAGCGCGTGCAAAAGGGGTTCCAGCCCGACCTCGTGTTGCTTGACGTTCTGATGCCGGGCATCGATGGTTTGCAGACTCTCGAGCAGTTGCGGCAGATGAAGCCGGGCTTGAAAGTCGTGATGCTTTCCTGCGTCACCGACACGCGCAAGGTCGTCCAGGCCATGCGTTTGGGCGCGCAGGATTACCTGACCAAACCGTTTCAGAAAGCCGAGTTGGATGCCGTTCTTCACCAGTGCCTCGGCACCGGCCAGCAGACGTACTCCGGAGAAGTTGAAGAACTGTATGACGATGTATTTTTTGTCGCCGCCAGTCCAGCCATGCGGAAGATTCGCTCCCAGGCCGCCCTGGTGGCGAACGTGGACATTCCCGTCCTGATGCTGGGAGAAAGCGGGACCGGCAAGGAAGTTCTAGCGCGTCTGATCCACAAATTGTCTCCGCGCGCGCACCGCACGTTTTTGAAAGTCAATTGCGCAGCCGTCCCGGCGGACCTGTTGGAAAGTGAACTCTTTGGCTACGAGGCCGGAGCCTTCACTGGCGCCACCCACCCCAAACCGGGCAAATTCGAGCTGTGCAACAAGGGAACTATTCTGCTGGATGAAATCGGCGAAATGCCGCCGTCACTGCAGGCCAAGCTGCTGCACGTTTTGCAGGATCAGCAGTTCTCCCGGCTGGGCAGCCGCTCGGTTCTCAAAGTGGACGTGCGTATCCTGGCTGCTACCAACATCAACATTCAGGAAGCCCTGGCAACCAAGCGTCTTCGTGAAGATTTGTACTACCGGCTGAACGCGTTCACCCTCCAGGTCCCGCCGCTGCGCGAGCGCAAAGAAGAAATCCCGATCCTGCTCAAGCATTTCATGTCGCGCATGGCAGAGCACTACGCCCGCCCGCCCCTGCCGATCTCTCCCACTTTGCTTCGTGCCTGCCAGGAATACTCGTGGCCGGGTAATCTGCGCGAGCTGAACAACTTCGTGAAGCGTTTCCTGGTACTCGGCGATGAACAGCTCGCCATCCATGAGCTTCATCCCAAGACCGATGCCAGCGGGGCGCGCTTCGATACGGAAACGCGTGCTGCAGCAGAAGCAGTCGGGGGTTTGAAGTCGCTGGCGCGCAGCGCGAAAGACGAAGCCGAGGCCGAAGCCATCGCCAAGGCGCTGGAAGAAACCAACTGGAACCGAAAGCAAGCCGCGGCTCTTCTCAAAATCAGCTACAAGGCGCTGCTCTACAAGATCCGTCAATATGGGATCGCACAGCAGAAGAGTCACAAGCTTTCTGCCGGGGCGTAGACCGCCGCACCTACCTTCGCATGGGAAAAGAGAACCGAGCCTGCAGGCCCGGTTTTTCTTCTGCCCTATTTCTTGTCTACTGAACGATCAACGTGACCGACGAGGTGCGGCTGGCAGAGCCGGATGTGGCGCTCACGACGAGATTGTAGGTTCCCGCCGGAGTGCCCGTAGTAGTCGTCGTGGTTCCTTTGGATCCGCAGCTCGCTTGGAACAGTACCAGTACGAAGAACCCGCTCAGCAATAGACCCGCCAGGACGCGCCTCCGCGCCGAACTTTTCTTGCCGAGACCAAAGCTCATAAAGGCTAGCCCGGAAACCGGGAACCACAGAGCATAAAAGATGCGGCCATCTTGCTTCAGTTGAGTAGTCGTAGTTGTCCGCGGGGTCGTGTTGATGATTATCGGCCGGCTCTGCGGACCATTGCTCAGGTTGGAGATCGGATTGTTCGCGATACTGGAGCTGCCTCCGGAAGGCAAACCGCTGACGCTGATCGACACACTTGCCGGAATGTTTCCGGTCGGGGTCACTGTAGCGGTATAAGTTGCCGGAACTCCTGCAACCACACTCGTCTGGGTCGGGGCGGTGGTCAGGGTGAAGTCATTCACCGTAGCCACTGCCGGTGGCGGGGCAGGCGTGAACACCTGGCCTGAACCCAGGACCGTCACTGTACCACCGTCGCTGAGGGAGCCGGCAGTGGTTGGCGTCATCGTGACCGTTACTGTCGCCACAGCCGCCGAATTCATGGTTCCCAGCGAGCAAGTCAGCGTGGCGTTTGTCACTGTGCCGCAACTTCCTGGTGAAGCGGTTGCCGTCGCCCCCGTCACCTTGGTGATCGGAATCATATCGCTGAACGTGACGCCGGGAGTGAGATCGCCATTGTTGGTGATGGTGTACTTGAAGCTTACCGAGCTACCGACTCCAACTGGACTAGGCGACACCGTTTCGGCCACGGCCAGATTCACGGATGGCCCCAAGCGGCTCACGAAGGCATCGCTCGAGCCCTGCAGTCCACTCTGGAAGGGGTTTACAGAGGGGAAGTTACCGGAGAGCGTTTCCCCGGCAACGTACGTATTCCCTAGTGCGTCGGTGGCCACGCTGGTCCCGGCGTCGTTGCCGCTGCCCCCGAGATAGCTGGAGTAGTCGCTGGTGGCGATCGTCGTAGCGCTAGCTGCGGTGTCCAGACGCGCAACAAAGGCATCCACTCCGCCCCCGAAGCCGGCTTGGACTGAGCCGTTGTTTTGCAGAAAGAAGTTCGCGGAATTCGTCCAACCCGTAATGCGCGCCCCCGCACTTGTCTGGGGAGGATCGACAGAAACACTCAGGCCAACATCCGTCCCGGCCCCGCCCAGATACGAGAAGTACACCAATGCGACGGACCCGGTAGTGGAAGTCGTCGACGGAGTAAAGCTGTTTAGCTTGGCTAGAAAGACGTCAACGCCTCCCGCGTTCGTACTTTGCAGCGGCACCGTACCACTGGGGATGGTGAAATCGGTCGAAGTCGTGGATCCGGTGATGAAGGCGTCTCCTGCTGAATCCACCGCGATCGCGTAGCCTACGTCATCGCCAGTGCCGCCAATAAAGGTCGCGTAAGTCCGTTCGAACTGGTTTGTGGAATTGGTGAGCGGAGTGAACTTGACCACGAATGCGTCGGTATGAGGTGGGTTGGCCTGTGCCGGACAGGTGGCAGGGTTTGTGGGACCATTCAGACAACCCTGGGCCGCGTTCAGGATCGGAAAGTCGGTGAAGTTCGTTCCCCCCGTGAAATAGACGTTGCCGTTGGGATCAACCGCGATGCCTCCGCCGAGCGCCATTCCGCTGGCCGGGGCTGATCCGCCGTAGTAGGTCGAATATGGCAGGCTGGCCGTGCCGGAAAGGGCCACGTCCACCTTGCTCCAGAAGAACTGATTCGCCGCTAGCGGCGTTGTCTGGAAAGCTCCCAGTGTTGTGGGAAAGTTCGTCGAGGTGGTCACGCCTGTTACGTAGGCTTTGTCTTTCACGTCCACGGCAAGGCCGGTTGCAGTGTCAGTTCCGTCGCCCGCCAAGTAGGTGGAGTAAATCAACGCGCCAGCGGCTGCATCCAGTTTACTTAGGAAGACGTGAGTTCCAGTGGCATTTCCCTGAAATCCGTTCACCGTGGGAAAGTTGGAAGAACTGGTGGTTCCCGCGAGGATCGCGTTGAAGCCGCTGTCCACAGCGATTCCCGCCGTGGTCTCCTGACCCGCGCCGCCCAGATAGGTGGAATAAATCAGCTGCGCGCTGCCGGAAGCCGTGGAGTTGATCTTGGCAACAAACGCGTCGCTAGCGGTAACCCCAGTCGGACATGTCGCCGGATTCGTCGGGTCATCAAGGCACTTCTGAAATGACGTTCCCCCGCTCGGTGCGGGAAAATCCAGCGACGTCGTCGCTCCAGCGATATAGATATTTCCCACCGAATCTACCGCGATGGCTGGACATCCAGCGGTAGGTGTTCCCGTTCCCGTAATCACGGAACAAGCTTCGTTTCCGGTGCCGCCCAGGTACGTGGAGTAAGTCAATACCGGGTCGATGACTAGTGCGCGGGTGCGATCGTAGTCGCCTATCTCAAAACCCGCCTCGTGTTCACCGCGAATCACAAAGCGTGCTGAAACTGGACGCTCTTCCCCGTTCAAGGTTTGGTAAACGCGCGGCGCTTTCAGCTTTACGTCCTCGCCGCCAGACACAAGGATGAGATCGCCGCCGTCATCTATCGCCAAGCGATCGATGCCGTCGAAGTGCAGGCCGACTTGCTTCGGATCCGCACCGGCCGCGACTTCGAAGTCGTACTCCAGGCGTCCCTGGTTGCCGTAGTAAACCAGATCGATTCCCGGATACACGGTGCTGGAGCGAACGGCGGCAAACTGAGGTACATCACGCTGCCATCGTGCTGGATCATTGCCAATGAAGTAATTGCTTCTGCCTGGCAAACGAGCGCTGCCGGTGACGACAGGGTTCGTCTGCGCTCCTGCCAGTTTCATGCGCACCACTAAAGCCGTGCGCGCCGCCGGAGATGAGTTGTTCGGTGAGTGTTGCAGGACGAGGACTGCTTCGTTCTCCGTCAGGAAGAGTCCGTAGCCGCCACCGCGTGCCAAAAATCTCACCTGTGGATCACTTTGACCTCGGTTCTCTTCGAAGACAAGCGGCAACCGGCCCAGGATTTCTTCGATTCGCGGCTGTCCAAAGGTTGCGCTGCCGGGGGTCGTGAAGGCGGGCGAGGTTCTTTGAGTGTTGGCAGCGAGTTCCGCTGGTTTGATGCCGGAGCCGAATCCAAAAACGATCGTCGCGACCGCAATTAACAAAATCCCCGATAACCAGATACGGCTTTGCCAACCCCTTGTTCCCGACCCACAGCGACCTGATATCACGCGGTTCCTCCGGGCTCCCGGTTCGATGGAGAATAAAGAAGAAACTGGCACACCAAGGACACTCCGCCTTCGCGGCCAGCGAAGCGGCAGGCGTACTTGCCACCAAAACTGGGCAAAAATAAATAACTACTTAAACATCTGACGGATAGACTGTCAAGCAGGGTACGCCCCCGCACTTCCTCAGATGCGCGCGCAGACGGCTCGAGATGCCGAAGGGCACGCAAAAGAGTCACGAGGGCCGGAACCTCTCGGTGGGCATAGCACAGCTCGGGAAGGGCAAGCCATCAAGGCCGGCCGGAATACCGATCAGCCGGAGTCAGTCCCTTGAGATTTTTGCTGTTGCAAATGTCCGATAAATCAGTACTCTTGGCACGATTGAGGTAAACCGCTCGCCGCGCGGCCAGCTTCACACCCTGGCCGTCGGGTATGGCTGAACACGAGATGCTTCCAGGAAGAGGAATACCCTTGCAGCAGCCACCGCAGGAGCGACGCGCCATGCGACGCTTCGACATGCGCTTGCCGGCAGCCGTCAAATTGGCCGGCCAGGAAGGCGGCGAACTGCAGACCGAAACCCAAAATGTAAGCGCCCGCGGTGTTTTCTTCTACACAGACCGGCCACTCGAGGAAGGAACTCGCGTGGAAATCACGATGACCTTCCCGCCTCACGTCACCATGACTGAACCCGTGCGGGTTCGATTCGTCGCCCGCGTGATCCGCGTCCACGCGCCCCTGCCCGTTTCTCGCGTAGGCGTAGCGGCGGTAATCGAAGAGTATGAATTTCTCCGCTCCAACCCTGTAGCCGACTACCTTAGCGAAGTGAGCTGATCCCCTTCTATTTCTTGTTTAGCTCCTGAATATCCTTGCGCAGGCGGGAGTAACGCCGCACCAGAGTCCCAAGGTAGCAGATGTGGATGATCCACGTGGCGACGTATGCGGCATGGAGAAAGTTCATCGTCAACTCCGGGGTTCGAGCAGAGCTTCAAGAGCCTGGGCTTCTTCCACTTGCCTGCGCACGACTTCCAGCCGATAGCGTGACCAGCACACCAGGGCAGCAAAACACATAAAGGCGAGCCAGTTGATCAAAAGCACATGCCACATGCGCGGATCGATGGAGCCTCCGCCGCCAATGACGGGCTGCGGATGCTGGGTGCGGAAGATCCAGATGGAGAAGTACACCAGCGGCACGTCGAGAGCGCCAAAGACGGCCAGGGCCGCGGCAATCAGTGGAGTGCTTGAACTAGTGGAGAATTTGCGCAAGATCAAGTAGCTAACATAGATCAGCCAGAGAACAAGAGTTGAGGTGAGCCGGATGTCTCCCGGCGCCCACCAAATCCCCCATACCGGACGTGCCCACAAGGGACCTGTCACTAGCACCACGGTGCAGAAGACGACGCCCACCTCCGCCGTGACCACAGCGAGCACGTCTGCCCGCTCTTCGGGGAAGAATTTGTGGATGAAGAAATACAGGGCCGCGATCGCAATGCCCGTGGTGGCGACGGATGACTTCCCCATCCCAGCCGGGAG
>Ga0335070_10006801_pt1 | contig 13441 bp, 12 predicted proteins | sample Lox_Sample_13_FD_206722 | JGI IMG/M metagenome (GOLD analysis project Ga0335070, IMG submission 206722) | Soil microbial communities from Loxahatchee National Wildlife Refuge, Florida, United States - Lox_Sample_1.3 | ecosystem: Environmental > Terrestrial > Soil > Wetlands | place: USA...
CGCGGAAATGGGCGGAGGTGCGCCGGAAAATGTGCTGCTCATCGGAATCTCAGGCGAAAGCTATGATGTCGGCGAGAACCTGAGCGAATCGGTAAAAGCAGCCGTGCCGCGGGTGATTGAATTGATCTTGAAAGAACTGGAACGTCTCGGCATCCAGTACAAGAAGAAAGAAATTCCGGACGCGAATCCTGTGTGGTGGGAGTCAACTCCCATAGCGGCCCAAGCTTAAAGTTCTCACTCTCTGGGAACTCAAAGGAGCGGAATCGATCCCGCTCCTTTTTTATTGCTTACCCAGAGTCTGAAGCCTCTGTTTTATATTCGCCTTCGTTCGGCTGGGCTGAAGCCAGGCGCTACCCAAACCCGGTTGATACCGGCGGTACGGCTGTTTGAGCCTGGGTAGCACCGGGGCTTTGGCCCGGTGAGCAGCAGCGAGGCGCGTGATTCGTGCCACTGGGTAGCACCGGGCTTCAGCCCGGTGATTCAGAGAGCGGAAGAGAACGAGGCTTTAGCCTCTGGGGTCAGAGCGTCGAGTTTGAATCGCGGGTTTGCGGAACTCCAAGGGTATTCTTCCACCGCTCGTGCAAGGCCGCGTGCGACCGGGTTCTGCCGAATGTAGCGCCGAATGGATTGCGACTCCTCCGCTGTACGCACACGGCGATCGTGATAGCCGGGGCTCCAGACCTCGCCCGCGAAGCCAAGTTCGCGCTTCGCTCGAAACGAGAATCCACCCTTTATGAGCTGTGCAACGCGCTCCACAGTGAGCTGGTCAGGAACCGTGGCGAGAACATGAAAGTGTTCCGGCATGATCACGAATTCGTGCAATAGCACACCTCGTTCACGTATCTTCGCGAAAACGTCAAAGAGGAGTCCAGACATCGCGCCGCTCTGCAGAATCGCGCGGCGTTGTGCAGTCGACGCGGTGATGAAGAATGTGCGGCTCATGGTTTATCCAGAGGCTAAAGCCTCTGTTTTGCGTGTCTCATGTTCGCCGGGCTAAAGCCCGGCGCTACCCGAAACGAGAGGCTTTATTGCCTCTTCGCAATTCCCCACAACTCGAACCGTGCGCCTGAGAGCAGTGGTCCTGATCCGAGAAATGCGCGGGCGGGCAGAGGCCCTTTGAAGTACTTCGTATAAATACCGTTGAAGACATCGTATAGCGAGACATCCGGGGTCGAGACCTGCACGAAGACGAGGTCGTCCATCGTCAGGTTGGCTGCAGCGAGCACGTCGCGCACACCATCGAGCAGCAGGCGCGCTTCCTCGGTTGCTTCGCGCGGCAGTTTGCGTGTGCCCGGTATGACGCCGATCCTTCCGGAGAGGTATAGAAGGTCTCCGGCCCAAACCGCGTCGCTGAACGGCATTGCCTGTGTGTGAGAAGGCAGGTTGATATGTTCGTTCATGATCAACAGTGTAGCGAATGCCGTGTTGTGTGCGTCATTTTTAACCGTACGAACTCAACGTGCGGTCATTTTACGACCACGCCGCGCCGCGGTTTTGCAAAGCGTCCACCTTCCCTTATCTTCTGAGTTTCTAAACGTAACGATTGCTTGATCTTTTGCTCAGCGGGTTGTGCAGATTTTGGCTGCATTTTCTGAAAATTCTCCGACTGTGGCGAAAATACACGGTTTCGGGAAACTCTAGCGAGTGCGCGAGCATCAAAAACACTCGAACCCGGTTTCAACGAGAGATGCACGTTTGTGCTTGGCTCCGGGCCTCGGAATCTGCAACCGACGCACGGGCTTCAATTTGTAGGGGAATTCTATCTGGCAAGCAAAAACGTACCTTTAACGACAATTCTTTGCGTGGACGATGAGATCAAGGGACTCCGCTTCCGGCGTCTCATCCTTGAACATCACGGATATAAGGTTCTCAGTGCCACTGATGCCGAACAGGCGCTGAGTCAATTCCGATCGAATCAAGTCGATCTGGTGATCACTGACCATCTGATTGGAAGGGCAACTGGCACCAGGGTGGCGTTGGAAATGAAGCGTCAGCGTCCGGATGTGCCCATTCTCATTTTGTCCGGAGCGTCCGAGGTATCGGACGCCGACGAGCAAAGCGATGCTTATATGAGCAAGACTGAAGGTCCTACGGCATTGCTATATCAAGTCGAACGGCTTTTGAAGTTGAAAGAGGAGCGGACGGCGCAAATGAAGTCTTTGCAGTGGGAAGACCGTGAGGGCAATCCTGTCGACAACGGTCCTACGCTCCGCAAGCTTTTGGCTGCAATCGTAGAAAACTCGCAGGACGCTATCATCAGCAAGACCCTGTTTGGCACCATCACGAGCTGGAACCGCTCAGCCCAGCGTATCTACGGCTATAAAGCCGAGGAGGTGATCGGGCGTCCCATTTCGCTCCTCCTTCCTCCCGATCGACCCAACGAGGTGAATCAACTCCTTGCGCGTCTTCGCAAAGGCGAGCACATTGACTCCTTCGAGACGCGGCGCGTGACCAAGGACGGGCGCATTCTTGATGTGTCGCTTACGATTTCTCCCATCCGCGACGAGTCCGGAAAGATCATCGGCGCCTCCACCATTGCGCGCGACATTACGCAGGCGAAGGCGGCAGAAAACGCGTTGCGCAGCGCTGAGAAGCTGGCTGTCGCCGGGCGCATGGCCGCCACGGTCGCGCACGAAATCAATAACCCGCTGGAGGCGCTGACGAACATTCTCTTCCTGCTGGAACAAAATTCTTCTCTCAACGAAGAGGCACGAAGCTTCGTCCATGCGGGTCAGGAAGAATTACGCCGCGTTATGCAGATCACGCGCTTGACCCTTGGCTTCCATCGCGAGCGTGCGGGAACCACCTCGGTGAAGGTGACGGAACTTATCGATAACGTGCTCACCCTGTATGCACGCAAGATCACAAATCTAGGGCTGAAGGTCGAGCGCCGCTACGAGACGGATGCCCCTATCGAAGGAATTTCCGGTGAACTGCGCCAGGTATTTTCAAACCTGATCGTCAATGCCGTCGACGCGCTCGGCGAAGCCGGCGACAGTCTCGTGATTCGCGTCCATGAAGGCGTGGACTGGCGAGACCTGTCGACACCGGGCATTCGCATCTCCATTGTCGACAACGGACCAGGCATTCCGGAGAACATTCGCCGCCAGTTGTTCCACGCGTTTTTCACCACCAAGGGCGAGAAGGGAACCGGCATCGGACTGTGGGTTTCGCGCGAAATCGTGCGTCGTCATGGTGGCGAAATTCGGCTGCACAGTTCCGACTCAGGCGCGCGTCAGGGAACGACATTCTCCATCTTCCTGCCACTGCATGTACCCGCAGAAAGTTTCGCGGCCTGAACTTGAATATGAAGATCAGGGACTACAGTGAAGGTTTTGGTAACGGTGCATTCGAATATGTGAGCCGTTCAATTTGCGACTAGGTTCGCAAATCTGAAATCCTTTCTCACTCGTTCGGATCGGCAACTACGTTTGATTCCTCTGGAACTCTTGTCGGTTGCGGCTTGAGGTCGTTTACGCGCCGCAATTGCGGGAACATTCCAGTCCACAGCAGAACCACAAGAATCGTTCCGATGCCGCCGAGCACGACCGCCGGAACGGTGCCGAACCACTGCGCCGTGATGCCTGACTCGAATTGGCCGAACTCGTTCGAGGTGCCGATGAAGAGCATGTTCACGGCGCTCACACGCCCACGCATGGCATCCGGCGTGTTGAGCTGAATCAGCGTGGAGCGCACGATCACCGAGACCATGTCCGTCGCCCCTACCAGCAGCAACGCAAACATGGAAAGCACGATATTGCGCGAGAGTCCGAAGATGATGGTGAAGACGCCAAACCCCGCCACGCACCAGAGCATCACGGCTCCGGCCCGTCGCTTGAGCGGATAATGCGCGATGAAGATGGCCATGATTGCTGCGCCGATGCCGGGCGCGGCGCGAAGCAATCCCAGTCCCTTTGGCCCGGTCATCAGGATTTCTCGCGCGTAAACCGGCAGCAGTGCGACTGCGCCTCCAAGCAGCACCGCGAACATGTCGAGCGTAATCGCGCCGAGCACGATCCGGTTCTGGCCGATGAAGCGGAAACCGGCGAGCACGGTCTCAAGATTTACCCCGCGCTTGATGCGCTGCACGTTCTGCAAGCGAATCAGCAGAATCAGCATAAACGCAAGCATGAAGGTCACCACCGAGCAGCCATAGACCGCGTGCGCGCCTCTGGCGAGCCAGTAAATGATTCCGCCCAGCGTCGGCCCTACGATGGTTGCCGTCATGAAGATCGAAGAGCCCCACGCGACTGCATTGGGAAAGTGCTCCTCAGGCACGAGCAGCGGCAGAAAGGCCTGTCCAGTGGGGCCGTTGAACGCGCGCACCAAGCCGATCAGCAGCAGCACTAAATAAATCGGACGCGGCGAATGCATTCCAAGCTGCGAGAACCAGAACAACAGCGCATTGCAAACTGCGAATCCTGCGTAGCAGACGAGCAGAATTTTGCGACGATCAACGCGGTCCGCGACCTGGCCCGCCACGAGAAATAGCAGAATCCCCGGCAGAAACTGCATCAGACCCGCGTATCCCAGATCGAGCGGGCGTCGAGTGATGTCGAATAGCTGCCAGCCCACGGCAACGGAAGTCATCTCCGCCGCGCAAATGGTAAGAAAGCGTGCGCTTTGGTAGAGGCGAAAGTTGCGGTACCGGAAGGCGATGCGGGCGTCAGCGGCGGCCATGTCTGCTACTACTGTGCCATAACAGGCCGGTTGTGCACACACGGCCAACATCAAGCGTGTGGCGTGCATAATAGAAACGATGCCTGAACTTGTAGATCGTCCGCCGTTGCGCAACATTGCCGGCCGCTGGTTGCGCGACTCGTTGCGAGTGCGCGGCGCCCGTGGAACTCTGAAGTATCTGGCCGAGCAGAGTTGGGAGGTCCTGAAGGACTCAATGCCGGAGCGGCGGCGTAGTCGGTTCGGAGACATCGATTACGATTGCGATTACGGCGTCGATACGACGTGGGCGCGCTTGCCGTGGCGCGTGCGCCTGCGCGAGGTCTTTTCCGAGCGGCTGTACCAGCCAACCTCGCCTGACGAGTTTGACGTCATCATGCAGCACCTCGCGAGCGTCGACTTCTCGCAGTTCACGTTCATCGACATGGGTTCCGGTAAAGGCCGCGTGCTGCTGATGGCCGCAATGTACCCGTTTCGCCACGTCATCGGCGTGGAAGTGCAGCCCGACCTGCACGCCATCGCCGAGCAGAACATCGAAATGTTCAACGTTTCCGGACGCCAATGCACGCGCATCGAGTCGCTGTGCATGGACGCACGCGAATTCCAATTCCCGCAAACACCGCTGCTCGTTTATCTATTCAATCCGTTTCCGGACTACGTTCTTCGCAACGTTCTGGAGAACTTGGGTCGGTCGCTCGCGGAAAATCCGCGGATCACATATGTTGCCTACAACGCGCCTTTCGAGCACCACGCGTTTGTAGGACTAGACTGGCTGGAGAGAATTGTTCATCACGAGCGCTATCAGGTTTATCGCGCTCGCGTGTAGTCGCCCAGGAGACACCTTGCCCGAATTTGAAAAACACATCTTCATTTGCTGTAACCAGCGCGAACCCGAGCATCCCCGCGGCTCATGCGACCCGGCGCAAAGCGGGGAAGTGCACAAAGCCTTCAAGAAAGCACTCTCGCAACGTGGAATCCGGAACGTACGCGCAAACCGCGCGGGATGCATGGACCAGTGCGAGCACGGTCCAGCGGTGGTCGTTTATCCCGAAGCGGTGTGGTACGGCAACGTGCGCCCTCAGGACGCGGAACAGATCGTGGAGCAGCACATCATCGGCGGGCATCCTGTCGAGCGCTTGCGAATCGACGTCGACTGCCTGAACGCAGAGCACTGCCCACATCGTCCGCGCAAGAGCGCAGCCGCGCAGGAATAGCGCGGCCCGGTTTTAAAAGAGGGTCCGCGCCCCCTTGAGAATCGAACGTAAAGATCCAGATTGCAGAATGGAATTGCGGCGATCCGATGCGGATCCGATTTGCAATGCTCAATCTGAATTCTGCAAGCTCAAGCTGCGTCGCTGAACCACTGCCGTGCGTGCGTGACGATTTCTTCTGTGGGCGTGGTGATATCAAGAATCGCGCTTGCGAAAACGTCGCGTTCCTTCTCGCCGCTGTAAAGCAGCACGATGCGGATATTGTGATTGCGACGTTTCGCTTCGCCCTCGATGCGACGGCGATCGCCCATCGGAATGCCCGGAGACAGCACCAGCAGGTCCACGTTGCCGGGACCTACAGATCCCAATCCTGCTGAAAGAGTTGCGGCGCGCTGCACGGAAAAGTCCGCGGCCGAGAAAGCTTCCGCGTGACGGTCCAAGAACTCTGGTTGATAGGCGACGAGCAGAACAGATTTCTGAGTTCCCATTGCTCTAACGATGGTACCCGAAAAGTGAGTCGCGCGGAGAATGCCGATGAATTTTGATCACAATCCCCATGTGCGCTAAATCACAGCGAAGGCGTGCAACCGACACACCACCAAGCCCTTAGAGACCCGTACAGTAAGTGCGGCGGTGCGATGTCACACCGGGATGTGATATCTGCACTTGTTGCACGTTCGTGGCTGCCGTAAATGATTGATACTAGGGCAACACGAGATTTCAAGCGTGTTCCCCGCTGAAGACCCGGACCACCAGAGATCTCTCTGAAACGGTCGTGATTCGGGCTGAGACACAGATGCTTGCAGGGGGATGCTGTGCTGTCACCATACGGACTGGATATTATCGAGAGTTGCCTAAGTTGCAAGATGCGGGCTGACCACATCTTCTGCGACCTCCCGAATGCCGCCTTACAGGCGTTTGAAGCCGTCAAGTATGCTACCGCATACCCCAAGGGCGCTGTCCTGTTTGTCGAAGGCCAGGCGCCGCGCGGAATCTTCGTTCTGTGCAAGGGACGCGTCAAGCTATCCATCTGCTCGACTGATGGCAAGACACTGATCCTGAAGATCGCTGAAGCGGGCGAAGTGCTCGGATTGAGCGCAAGCGTGAGCGGCAAGCCGTATGAACTGACGGCTGAGACACTCGATCCATGCCAGGTCAACTTTGTGAAGCGGGAGGATTTCCTGCGCTTCCTGCGCGAGCACAGCGATGCTTGTTTGCGTGTGGCCGAGCAGCTCAGCGACAAGTACAACAGCGCTTGCCGCGAGATTCGATCGCTCGGACTTTCTCATTCGGCGGCTGAAAAGCTTGCGAAACTTCTGCTCGAGTGGACTTCGCGCAACGGCGAAGCGAACAAAACAGAGCCTCGCATCAAGCTTGCGCTGACCCACGAAGAGATCGCGCAGATGATCGGCACCTCGCGTGAAACCGTGACGCGTTTGTTCGCCGAGATGAAGAAGCGGCAAATCGTACAGGCAAAAGGCTCCACTTTAGTGATCCGTAACAAGGCTGCGTTGAAGGCACTGTCGACATCGTAACCGCGCGTCGCGGACAGTGTGCGTTGCATGTGGCTGCGCACACGAACCTCGTTGGTCCGTTTCGGGTCGAAGATCACAAAATTCATTTCTGCCTCTAATCATGCGTTTCCGCGCAGATGCAGGCGTGTTTTCGCCCCATATTGCGGGCACAACTGTAACCACCCTCACGTCCGAGAGTGATTCGAGTCACTGCAAGGCGCTGGGGGGCAAACGTAAAAAGAACGGTCATGGAGAGCGCAATGCAGCCCAGCTGCCTTCATTGCACATATCGTGCTGATCGACTTTTCTGTGACATGCCTCAGGATGCCCTTGAGACATTCAACAGCATGAAGTCAGAAGCCATTTTTGCTAAGGGCTCGGTTTTGTTTGCCGAGGGACGCCCCGCGCGCGGAGCTTACGTTCTCTGCGACGGGCGCGCAAAGATTTCAATTACTTCCGAGAATGGCAAGCGACTCATGCTGCGCATCGCGGGCCCCGGCGAGATCCTTGGACTGGGAGCGAGCCTCTCCGGAACTCCTTACGAAGTCACGGCGGAACTGTTGGACACTTCGCAAGTCGCGTTCTTGCAGCGAAAAGACTTGATCAAGTTTTTGCGCGACAACCGCGAGTGCTGCATGCATGTGGTCCAGATGTTGAGCGGCGACCTGCATGCTGCCTACGAGCGTGTTCGCTCGATAGGCCTCACGCGTACGCGTCGTCCACGTGCGGTGGGCCGTATTCGGCCTTCCGTGGCATCCTAGCGAGCGACCGCGAAACCAATGATACGCCCTCCTCTTCGGAGGGCTTTTCCATTGTCGCCGGTTCATCTCCGCGGAAAAACCGTACCTCCAGTCTCTGTCACAAGAAAATGTATTTGCAGGCGGTTGCACGCATCGATGTGACTTCTGTCACGAGCGGTCGTGAGTACCCTCACTGCGACTTGGTTGCCGGAAATGGGAAAAATGAAGTGTCCTGAAGCCTGCCCCATCTCGAGGCAAGCGAGGGTGGGGTGGTTTTCCGGATCTAGCAGCAGTATTCATAGCGGTTATGCCCGGTTATCCGGGAAAAGTGGCGGCGGGTTCGCTCGCCGCCGCGAATTCATGTGCCTTCTGCGGGCAAGAAATCCGACAGAAGCGCATTTGTGGTTCTGAATGCCAGGTGAGGTCGGTGAAAATTAAAGCAAAATTTGCAGTCATTCTATGCCTGGTGCTATGCACCGGACTCGCGTACGCCGCAGGCCCGCAGAAAGCCGCACTTAAAAGTGAGGACTGCCTGGCGTGTCATAGCGATGCTTCGATGGTGAACGGAAAGGCCGTAAAGCCGGATGCGTTCCAGCATTCGATTCACGGTTCCATGTTCAGTTGCGTGGACTGTCACGACGATGTGAAGTCCCTTTCGCACGATTCGAACCTCGCAAAACCTAAGTGCAGCAAGTGTCACGAGGCTGAGCAGCAGCAATTCGACGCCAGCCTGCACGGCAAGGCGTTCGCGGCAGGAAACAAGAAGGCTCCGACTTGCGAAGCCTGCCACGGCAACATCCACGAAATCCTTCCTGCCAGCGATCCCAACTCGAAGATCGCGCACAAGAACATTCCCGCGACCTGCGGTACCTGCCATAGCAATAACATGGCCAGCGCCGGGATCTGGTCGAAGCCCGCTGTCAGCTATCAGGAGAGCGTTCACGGGAAACTGGTGGCTTCCGGCAGTGACAAGGCGGCGGTTTGTTCCGATTGTCACACTGCCCACGACGTGCGCGCCACGGGCGATCCTCAGTCGAGCACATTCAAGGCCAACGTTCCACAGACCTGCGCGAAGTGCCACGCCGAGGAACAGAAGAAGTTCGCCGCCAGTGTGCACGGCAAGGCGATTACCGCTGGTAACACCCACGCGCCGAATTGCACCGACTGCCATGGTGTTCACCTGATCAAGCGGCCCAGCGATCCTACTAGCACCGTAGCGGCGCAGGGACAAGCCGAAAAGACCTGCGCGCAGTGCCACGAGAGCGTGAGAATGTCGGCCGAGTTTGGTGTGCCCGGCGGACGCACCTCAACCTACCTGGCGAGCTATCACGGTCTCGCGAACGAGGGAGGCTCGAAGTCGGCTGCAAGCTGCTCGAGCTGCCACACGGCGCACAGCATTTTGCCGTCAAGCGATCCTGCTTCGAGCGTGAACCCGATCAATCTGCCGAAGACTTGCGGACAGTGCCACCCCGGCGCCAACGCCAACTTCGCCAAGGGCAAGATGCACCTTGACCCGACGCAGGTGAAGGCCGCCGACATGGGCACCAAGATCAACGCCTGGGTACGCGTCACCTACCTCGGACTGATCTTCGGCACCATCGGCTTCATGTTCGTGCACAACCTCATCATCTGGCTATACAAGATGAATGAACGCCGCAAGGGCCATGCACACCACAGTGAGCCTGGGCCGCGTGTGGTTGTGCGCATGACCAAGAAGCAACGCATTCAGCACGCGTTCCTGTTCGTCAGCTTCTTCACCCTGGTGCTCACGGGCTTCGCCCTCAAGTATCCGGATTCACTTCTGGCGAGGGTGTTCGTAACCGAACTGGTGCGCAGCTACATCCACCGTTTCGCTGGCGCATTGATGATCGTGGTCAGCATTTACCACGTCTTCTACTGCCTGTTCACCGCGGAAGGCCGCAGACTTGCGCTCGATATGATGCCCGAGCTGAAGGACGCGACCGACATCGTGGATGTGTTCGCCTACTATCTCGGCTTCAGCAGCAAGCGCCCGCAGTTCAAGCGCTTCAACTACGCGGAGAAGATGGAGTACCTCGCGCTCGTTTGGGGTACCTTCGTCATGGCGGCAACCGGTACGATGATCTGGTTCAAGGTTCAATTCGGTGACCTGGTGCCGCGCTGGTGGATTGACGTTGCGACCACCATTCACTTCTACGAAGCGATTCTGGCCACGCTGGCAATTCTCGTGTGGCACTTCTACATGATCATCTTCGATCCTGACACCTACCCGATGAACTGGGCTTGGCTCGATGGCAAGATGAGCGTGGAGCACTATCGCGAAGAACACGGACTCGACTCCGAAACGCTGAGCAAGATCGCGACCGGCGAAGCAGTCCGCGGACACGGAAAGGAAGAAACGGTTGAAAGCCGTTAATTCCTTGCACGAATGACGAGCCAGGGGCAGCAGGCCGGCAACGGTTTGCTGCCCCTTTTTTCGATTTCAAGGTTCAAGTAGTCCGAATTCAAACTACGAAAGCCACTCGATCGAGAGGAGTACCACCGGATGAGTATCACCGGTAACTTGCCAATTCCTCCTGGACAGGCCTCGAAGCTTGCTTCGCGGTTGCGCCGAAAGGTCGCCAAGATTTCGTCAATGTTGGCGACTGGCGCGAAGCCGCTGTTCTTCTATCGTCATACAAATCTGATCATCACGTTCGCCCTGGTCAGCGTGCTTGCAGTGGTCTTCAACGCTGCACCAGTCCGTGCCCACGCCGGCTCGGATTCGAGCGAGATGTGCCTCGGCTGCCACAGTGACAAGGCCATGACCACGAAGGAGAACGGTCACACCAAGTCGCTGTTCGTGGATGGCAAGAAGGTTTCGGGCTCGGTGCACGGCAGTCTTGGATGCACGGGATGCCATGCCGACCTGGAAGGCGTCGAGTTTCCGCATCCCAAGCCAAAGCGCGTGCAGTGCGGCAACTGCCATAGCTCCGAAGGTGAGCAGCACGCCAAGTCCCTGCATGGCAAAGCTCTCGCACGCGGAGACCCGCTCGCGCCTCGCTGTGTGGACTGCCACGGAAACCACGATATTGCGCACGCTCGCGACCGGAATTCGGCGGTTGCTCCGCTGAAGGTGCCCTTCGTCTGCGGCCGTTGTCACCGCGAAGGCACGGCGGTGATGACGCAACGCAAAATCGACCAGCACAACATTCTCGAGAACTACACAGAGAGTATTCACGGTGAAGGATTGCTGAAACGCGGCCTGGTAGTCGCGGCCAACTGCGCCTCATGTCACACGGCGCACTCCATCCTGCCGCATACCGATCCGAATTCCTCGATTAACCGCAAGAACATCGCCGCCACTTGCACCAAGTGCCATGCGGAAATCGAGCAGGTACACCGCAAGATCATTCGCGGCGAGCTCTGGGAAAAAGAGGCGCATGTTTTGCCGGCGTGCCCGGATTGCCATCAGCCGCACAAGGTACGCAACGTACTCTACGAGCAGGGCATGGCGAATGCGGATTGCATGCGCTGCCACGCCAATCCTTCGTTGAAGTCCGCCAATGGACGCTCGATGTATGTGAAGGCCGAGGAAGTCGGAGGCTCTCGCCACTTCAAGGTTGCGTGCAGCCAGTGCCACTCGGAGGTCAACGTCTCGAAAGTCCGTCCCTGCGAGACCATCAAGAACCCGGTCGATTGCAGCAAGTGTCACGAAGCGGTGGGTCAAATCTATCAGCGCAGCGTGCACGGACAACTCTTCGCGAAGCATGATCCCAATGCGCCCGTTTGCAAAGAGTGTCATGGAACCCACGGAATTCAAGGCAAGCTGAACCCGCTTTCACCGACCTTCCCGACCAACGTTCCGCAGCTCTGCGCCAAGTGTCATCGCGAGGGGGCTCGCGCCGCTGTTCGCTACACCGGCCAGCAGCATGAGATCATCTCGAACTACCAGGAAAGCATTCACGGCAAGGGTCTGCTGCAGAGCGGACTGACTGTAACGGCCACCTGCATCAACTGCCACACGGCGCATGGCGAACTGCCAGCCAAGGACCCCGAGTCCACGGTGAACCGCAAGAACGTGCCTGCAACCTGCGGCAAATGTCATCACGGTATCGAAGAACAGTTCCGGGAGAGCGTGCATTCGTCCGCGGTGAACAAGACTGACAAAAAATTGCCGATTTGTAGCGACTGCCACAGCGCGCACCAGATTCGGCGCGTCGATGAAGATGGTTTCAAGCTGAGCATTATGGACACGTGCGGCCGCTGCCACAAAGATGTCGCGGAGAGTTACTTTGAGACCTATCACGGCAAGGTCTCAAAGCTCGGATATACGAAAGCAGCAAAATGCTTTGACTGCCACGGCTCGCACGATGTTCAGAAGGTAACCGACCCGAGATCGCACCTCAGTCGCGCGAACGTGGTACAGACTTGCCGCAAGTGTCACACCGACGCGACGCGGCGCTTCGCCGGGTACCTGACACACGCGACCCACCACGATCCGAAGAAGTATCCGATTCTCTTCGGCGCCTTCTGGGGAATGACCGCGCTTCTCGTCGGAACTTTCATCGTCGGCGGCGTGCACACCCTGCTCTGGCTGCCGCGAGCTTTCGAAATGCGTCGCGAACTGAAGGCCGAAGAAGCCGAGGCTGACAAGGCCACCAATCCACCGGCGGAGGACAATAACAATGGATGAACGTAATCAGGTCGTAGACGTCCAGCGTGAGCTGTCGGCGGATGAACTTGCGCATCATGTCAAACAGGTTACGGTGAAGCGCGAATTTGTGCGCTTCACGCGCCTGCATCGTCTGCTTCATGCCAATACCATCATCAGCTTTCTCACGCTGGCGCTGACGGGCATGACGCTGAAATTCTCCTTCACTCGCTGGGCGGTGATCCTGTCCCGCTTCTTCGGAGGCTTTCAGACGGCTGGCTATCTGCATCGCGCCGCCGCCGTGCTCATGTTCACTGGCTTCATCACCCACCTGGTGGACTTGGTCCGCCTCAAGCGGCGTAATTACAAATCGTGGTTCGAAATGATTCTCGGACCGAACTCCATGGTTCCCCTGGGGGGAGACCTTAAGGAGTTCATCGCTACAGTGAAGTGGTTCCTGCATCTCGGCCCTCGGCCGGATTATGGACGCTGGACGTACTGGGAAAAGTTCGATTACTTCGCCGTGTTCTGGGGAATCTTCATCATCGGATCCACCGGTTTGACATTGTGGTTCCCGGTGTTCTTCACCCGCTTCCTGCCGGGCGCGTTTATCAATGTGGCCACCATCATCCACAGCGACGAAGCGCTGCTGGCGACGGGGTTCATCTTCACAGTGCACTTCTTCAA
>Ga0335070_10006802_pt1 | contig 13441 bp, 11 predicted proteins | sample Lox_Sample_13_FD_206722 | JGI IMG/M metagenome (GOLD analysis project Ga0335070, IMG submission 206722) | Soil microbial communities from Loxahatchee National Wildlife Refuge, Florida, United States - Lox_Sample_1.3 | ecosystem: Environmental > Terrestrial > Soil > Wetlands | place: USA...
GAGATTGAGGGTGGCAGTAGACCAATAGCTGTAGTTCACCTGAGTTGGCAAAAGGAATCTGATCCGCGATGGCCGACAACGAGGCTATTCGCCAGTTGGGACGAGTTCGTGCGAGATGAAATGCTTCCGGCGCACGAAGAATACCGGGCCTGAGGGAATTTGAGCGTAATCTGTTTGCGATAGTTATGGTTTCGCTGCTTGGGAATTCTCGCCACTGCACCATTCGCGGCTGCGGAGCTCGTAGCCTTTCAACCCACCGTTCATAGCCATCTCATATAGATGGTCCGCTGTGGCGTATTCCGAACTAAGGTTCTGCAGTAGGAATGGAAAAGGAAAGTCGCGGCACGTAGGATGCTTCTCATAGAAAGCCGTGATGAAATCCGTATAAGCACCCACGTCGATTTGACCCTTCTCATCCAACTTTGCTTTGGAAAACTCGCCACGATGAGTGAGGCATCGCCCGGATGGAACTTCGGTCGGGTGATCTTTGTCTCCTAAACGATGTGGCTGCCCGACTTCAAATAACTGGTCCGCCAGTTCACATGCTTCCCAGAAACCGCTCATATATCCATCCGCGAAGCCTTGAACGTACGCAGTACGTTGCATGGGTGTCCACGATAGCCATTCACCACCACGGCCATGAAGCATGGGCAGCTTTTGAGCTGGTGCGGTGACACACAATGCAGCCAAAAGGGTGAATCCGACGAAGCAGGCTCGTGCCATTTGGTGATCCCTCTACTCTATTGGACACCAACCATCAGCCGCAGTGTTCTTGACTGTTGAAATATCCCAATATCACTCAAAATGGCTCGGGGTGGGGTTTGAGCGTTATGGCCTGATTTTCAACACTCGATTCTTCAACTCCGCCAACCTTCGGAGATAATATCCCCACGTTGCACCACCCATGCTGAGGAAGCATTTTCATATCGGCAAGAGCGAGACGAAGTCGCGCATCTCGTTTCGAGTGCCCGAGTCCGAGCCTCACATCAGTGAGAAACGCAGTCTGTTCCGAGACCCCGCAGCTATACCCACTCTTCAGAAAATTAGTCGTGCCCTGATGGCTCAAGGCTATGACGTAACGGAACACACGGTCGGCAAAGCATGTCACGGAGCGTGTCGCGTAGCCTTCAAAAATGTAGAAATATCGGTCGTACTTCTCGTTCATCGCCGCGACGCGAAAATCGAGTTTGAGATTATCACTTGGCCTAGTCAGTCTCTGCGACAGAGAATGGCAGGACGCAGAATGAAACATCCCGACTGTCAGGAGTGGGCCGAAATTGGCTTCAGCGATTCAGACCATCGTTGCAAGGGACTTGCAACCTGAGACAGTTACGTTGAGGACGTTCGCAGAAGCAGAGGATGCCGCCGACTGGTGAATCTCTCCACTGCGCCCTGAATCCCTTCGCTCTAACTCGCTTTCTTCCCGTCTTCCTGCTCACGCGCTTCTCCCTCATGGATCAACTGTGTGCCCCTGAGATCCACTTCAAGAGACAGTCCGGTCAGGTCCGCGCTGTTGGCAATTCGGAACAGCGCTTCAGAAATTCGGCCAGCCGCTTCCCGCACCAGGCGCTCGTGCTGCTGTGGATCAGCGACGTACTCTGCCATACTCATCTGGGTAAGAGCGTTGCGAACGTGATGGTTCAGAAACGCCAACTCCAGGGCTCGCCGGATGGATCGCTTTCGGGCTTGTTCGAGCGCGATCGTCGCCAGGCAAATGACGACTAGCGTGTCCGCTAGAGGTCCGGCCGCAGCGACTATGTACCAGGCGGCGTGGCGATAGTACAAAGCAGCACTCACGGCCATTCCAACGACTGCAGCCAGCGTACCTAGCACCAACGCGGTGGCTAGAGATTGAACGAAGGACCCCGAACTATACCGCCAAATCCTCTTGGAATGCTCGTGAGAGTGAGCCAACTCGTGCTCATAGGTTTTCATGACAACACCCCAGCCTCAACAAATTGGGGCTTATTACGGCTACTCTATCACTAGCCGTCCTCTTTCAGTGACGTCCCTTAGTATCGTCTACGGTACAGTTGTCGAACGGGTGATCTGCGCAACTTCTACGCCAAAGTGTCAGTGAGGCAGTGGCCTTTTCGCGGCCAGCTTGAATGCGGAGTCGAGCGAGAACCAAGAGCGTATGATGGTCCTGCACATGGAGAGTTGGAACATGCAGTGTCTAAAGCCACGAGTTCTCCGCCGCCACGACATCGTATCGGTATCCTGATGTCTCCAGCGGGCCGTTTCCTAGAGTGCGCCGACTGCCAAACAAGCTTCAAGTTCCCAGACGGGGCAGAATTTAGCGAAATCGCGAAGCAGTTTGAATCTCATTTGTGCGGTTCCGCAATCAGCATTTCTGGCTGTCGAACTCAGCGCCGCTTCATCATCGTGCGGCATGAAGGCGAGGTTCCAGCGATGGCTTCGTGCGCGAAGTGTCAGCTCAAATTCTTCACTCCGGCGACCTTCGCGCACGACTCCGTCGGCGCAGAGCTGTATCTGCTAGACAAGTTCGATCTTCACGAATGTGGGGAAGAGCCCATGAAATGAGCGTCCCTGGGACTCTACTCATTGATCCCCGCCTCCACGGTTTTCAGGCGCTCCTTGCATCACCTCTGCTGGCCACTGGTTGGGATGCGCTTCGACAGCGTTTCGAAGCTGGATGAAGAAGCGCGCTAGGCGGTTTCGGCGGACGCGAATCCGAGGCTCATGCGCTGCATTTCGGGGAAGGCATGTGACATGCCACGGATCTTAAGTCGTTGGCTGGTGCCCGGATTCTCAATTTGGCGGATTGCGGTGTCGGCGGCAGAGTTCCCAAGCTCCGGAAGCGAACTCTGAAATTCCTTTGCGAGTGGAGCGCTGTATTCGAGTTCTACGGTGGTGACAGGCATGTTCAGCTGAGAGGGAACGTTGGCGTCTATGGAAATGACGCCTTCGATCCCATGCTGCTGAAATTGCGCGCAGAGGTGATTCGCGTCATCCGAATCGGAAGTGGCCAGGACCACCATATAGCCGTGCTGGTGCAAGCGGCGCTGGGCTGCCGCAACAACACGGGCAACGCTGCCGTGCCCGAGATCGGGCGCAACCACGGCGACCATGCGGGTTCGCTTGGTGCGCAAGGAACGCGCCAGAAAGTTGGGTCTGTAATTGAGTTCGGCTGCAGCACGATAGACCCGGTCTTTGGTGGCCTGCGGGATGGCTCGCGCGGCCTCAGTATTATTCAGGACCGCGGATACGGAACATGGGGCTAGCCCTACTCTGGCCGCGACAGTTTTCAAGTTGACCGCTTTCTTTTCCGGCAGCATCGTTCCCTCTTCGAAAGAAAAAATAAGTTCTCTGCATCCGTCTAAAAGTCGACGGGTGCAGTGATTCTGTTGTTGAACGTCACGGTCCGGTGAGTATTTGGATCCTGTCGTGAGGAAACCGACTGAGGCTTAGGCGCCTTCTGCGACGCTGCAGAACGGGCACGAAACACTGTGAGGGATGCGAGGCCATTAGTCCAACGCAAAAATTCCATCGTAAAGATCGGCGTGGCAGTTGCGCGGTGTTTTAGAGCGTGAGTATCCTCAGGGTTGTGGCGCTTGGTTTCCCAGCTTCGCGAGATCAGCAACTGATTCAGATCGTCGATGCCGCGCTTGCGGACGCGACCCGCAGGAGTAAGGGCTGGCTGGTCTGCCGTAAAGGATGCACGCCGTGCTGCATGGGCGTGTTCGCGATCAGTCAACTCGATGCGGCACGGTTGCAACGCGGTCTGCTGGAACTTGCGCAACGTGATCCGGAGCGAGCTGACGCGGTTCGGCAACGGGCTCGCGAGGCGGTTGCGCGGCTGTCGCCAGATTTTCCGGGAGATCCAGCAACCGGTTTGCTGGGCAAGACGAAGGCACAGCGCAAGCGCTTCGAGAGTTTCGCGAATGATGAGCCGTGTCCTGCACTGGACCTTGATGAGGGCACCTGTGATCTCTACGAAGTGCGGCCAATCACGTGCCGTACGTTTGGACCTCCGGTACGCGTCGAAGGAGGCGGCTTGGGAGTCTGCGAGCTTTGTTACCAGGGACTGTCGGAGAAAGAGGTCGCTGCATGTGAGATGATTCCCGATCCGGACGATATGGAGTCGAGGTTGACTAAGCAGGTCGAAAAGAGCACCGGGAAACGCGGGGATACGATTGTGGCTTTTGCTTTAGCGGGACCGTGAGATCCGGGTTGAGTACTCGGGCGGCGGGCAAGATGCCTGCCGGACAGCCGCCGAGGGTGGCGGCGTTACGTTTATGTCGAACGAATATGTGAATCCTGTGCTGCGCTCGCTGCTTGTCCCCTTGCTTCTCGTTTTGGCAATTTCCCCTCTGACGATTGCGCAGCAAGGACTGCCTGTTGATACCGAGGCATGGCTGCGGTATCGAACGCCGGAGTCGAGTTCCAGGAAAAACTACGACGCGCTTCCTGCATCGTCCGTGATGCTCGGAAGGTCGCTTGTCCTGGAGACGGCGCAGCAGGAGTTGCGCCGCGGCGTTGAGAAGATGCTGGAGCGTCGTTTGAAGCCGACCCCTAGGATCCAGGGCAGCGCGATCGTGCTGGGGACTCTTCGCGATCTGCACAGCGTTGCACCTTCCTTGCAGCCTCCGCGTCCGCTGGAGGGAGATGGGTATTGGCTGACGCGAGCGAGGATTCATGGGGCCGACTGTTTGGTGATTGCGGGCGGGAACGACCGCGGCGTTCTTTATGGAATGTTTGCGCTTTTGAGCAAGATCGAGCGCGGGGAGAGCATCGCCGCAATCGATGAAGTGGAGAATCCTTATGCTCCCATCCGTTGGGTCAATCAGTGGGACAACCTCGACGGCCGGATCGAGAGAGGATACGGTGGTCCGTCGATTGTCTTTGCTGAAGGAAAAGTGAAAGACGATCTCACGCGCGCCGGACAGTATGCGCGGCTGCTGGCTTCCATCGGCATCAATGGGTGCACGATCAACAACGTGAATGCGGCGCCGGCAATGCTGGAGGACAGTTTCATCCCGCAGGTGAAAAGGATTGCGGATGCGTTCCGCCCCTGGGGCGTGCAATTGTCGATGTCGGTCGACTTGAGCAGCCCGAAAGTGATCGGCGGGCTGGATACATTTGACCCGCTCGACCCGCGCGTTGCCGAATGGTGGCGCAAGAAAGTCGATGAGATTTACCGGCAGATCCCGGACTTCGGCGGGTTTGTGGTCAAAGCCGATTCGGAAGGCCGGTCGGGTCCTTCGGCGTACGGGCGCACGCACGCGGATGCGGCAAACGTGATCGCGCGGGCGTTGAAGCCACACGGGGGCGTGGTCTTCTACCGCGCCTTTGTCTACAACCATCATCTCGACTGGCGTGATCTCAAGAATGATCGCGCCAAAGCGGCGTACGACAACTTCCATCCACTCGACGGCGCGTTCGACGACAACGCAATCGTTCAGATCAAGAACGGCCCCATCGACTTTCAGGTGCGCGAACCGGTATCGCCCCTGTTCGCCGGATTGCGCCGCACTAACCAGGCGATCGAACTGCAGATTACGCAGGAATACACGGGACAACAGAAGCATCTGTGCTTTCTGGTTCCCATGTGGAAGGAAGTTCTGGATTTTGACCTGCGCGTGGACGGGGGATCCACGCCAGTGAAGGATCTGGTCAGCGGCCGAGTTTTTCATCGCGCGATCGGCGGCTTTGCGGGAGTGGCGAACGTCGGCATGGAGGCGAACTGGCTCGGCAGTCCGCTGGCGATGGCAAATCTTTACGGATTCGGGCGACTCGCCTGGAATCCGAATTTGAGCAGCGAAACCATCATTGACGAGTGGACTCGGCTGACGTTCGGCAGCGACCCGCTGGTGGTGAAGACCGTGGAAGACCTGCAACTTCGCTCATGGCATGTATACGAAAGCTACACTGGGCCGCTTGGGGCGGGAACTCTGACGAACATCACCGGTAATCACTACGACCCGGGCCCGGAATCTTCCGAGGAAAACGGGTGGGGGCAGTGGCATCGGGCGGATCATCAGGGAATCGGAATGGATCGCACGATCGCGACCGGCACCGGATTCATCGGGCAGTATCCGCTCGAGGTGCAGAAGCTCTATGAAGCGTTGGGCGCGTGTCCGGATAATCTTCTGCTTTTCTTTCATCACGTGCCGTACACGCACGTATTGCACTCCGGCGAAACAGTCATCCAGCACATCTACGACTCGCATTATGAAGGGGCCGAGCAGGCGCACGACTTCCTTGCGGAATGGAAGACGTTGGAGGGTCACGTCGAGGCGGAAAGGTACAAAGACATTCTTGCCCGATTCGAGTTCCAGGCGGGCGAGGCGATCAAATGGCGCGATACGATCTGCAACTGGATCTTTGGTTTGTCGGGAATCCCTGATCAGAAGGGACGGCCGCAACGCTAGCCTGCCGTTATCGATCAAGCTATCCTTACGGCAGCGCCAACTTCGCTGATTCCCCAAAATTGTGCTCTTCCCGGGAGGGCGGCTTGCGGATTTCTTGCAGTTCCGTTAACGTTTACGGTCCGGAGCAAGTCTGCTGACTTTCCCCCGGTAGTTCTGCTGGCTGTATCAGGCCGGCCTTGACGCAGGCCTCGAACATGGGAAAACCTCCCGCTACGCTCGGAGATATTGCGAAGTCTCTCGGAACTTCGATCGGCACGGTTCATCGCGCACTGCACGACCATCCCGGAGTCAGTCCTGCCACCAAGGCCAGAGTTTTGCAGATGGCGAGGACGCTGGGGTACCGGCCCAACCTGGCGGCACGATATCTCTCGTCAAAAAAGACGCTGCGAATCTCGGTCAACACGCTGCAGGGCACGACATCGTTTTGGGACGAAGTTCGTGCGGGCATTCGGGAGGAGGCGGCGGCAATCCTCCTGGAAAACGTCGAAGTGGAGTTTCGAACGTCTCCCAGCCTGGGCGAAGGGGAGGAGGAGGCTTTCGAGGCCGCCATCGCTGCGAAGGTCGATGGGATTATTACATTTCCGAGCCGCCCGGAAACGCTCAGGCCCTGGATTCGCCGCGCCTCGCGCGCTCATATTCCGGTAGTGTGCGTGGCCACGGACGCGCCCAACAGCGGGCGTCTGGGGATCGTGGCGATCGACACGCTGGCCAGCGGATCGATTGCCGCGGATCTGATGGGACGGTTCCTCGGCGGGCGGCCCGGGTCGATTGCCATCACGGTATTTGACATGGCAATTACCGAACATGCAGAGAAATATTCCGCGTTCGAGTCTACGCTGCACTCGTTTTATCCCAACCTGCAGTTGCTCAAGCCGATTGAAGATCACGATGTGGAGAAGGAAGCGTATCGGAAGTGCCGCAAGATGTTTGAAGAACGCGCGGATCTTGCGGGAATTTACGTGACCACCGAGGCGTCGATCCCGGTATTGAAGGCGGCCTGCGATGCGAAGGCGGTCGATCGGTTGACCGTTATCACTACGGATTTATTTCCTGATCTTGTGCCCTACATACGATCTGGGGCGGTGGTGGCGACGATCTATCAACGTCCGCGGGCGCAGGGTCAAATGGCGCTGCGGATGTTGCACGAGTTTCTGGCCGAGGGTGGCAGGCGCTCGCATCAGGTTTCTCTGGCGCCGCACCTGGTGATGCGCGGGAATCTGAATTTCTTCCTGAGCCGGCAATCGCAGGAGTCCGCGCGCAAGAATGGACAAAACGGTCAGGAAGCGCACCGGCTGGTTGAGGATTTCGCTTAGCCAACAAAATGAGGGGTTAGACAGAAAGATGGCTTACTTAGGGATTGACGTGGGAACGGGCGGAACGCGGGCGCTGGTGATCGATGCGCAGGGGAATGTGGTAGCGTCGGCCTCGGCGGAGCATCAGCACTTTGCCAGCCCGAAGCCGGGCTGGGCGGAGCAGGATCCGCGGGACTGGTGGAAGGCCTGCGGAGAGGCGGTGCGCAAAGCGCTGCACACGTCAGGCATGCGCGCTGACGAGATTGCCTGTGTCGGTTTTTCTGGGCAGATGCATGGGGCTGTGCTGCTCGACGCCTCGGATGAAGTCGTGCGTCCTGCTTTGATCTGGTGCGATCAACGCAGTGAGCCGCAGAGCGTGGAACTGGAAAAGCTTTTTGGGCGCGACACTCTGATTCGGTTGACGTGCAATCCCCCGCTGACGAATTTCACGTTGACCAAGTTTCTTTGGGTGCGGCAGAACGAGCCGAAGAACTGGGAGCGGGTGGCGCACGTCATGCTACCGAAGGATTACGTGCGCTTTCGGCTTACCGGTGAGCGCGCGATCGATATGGCGGATGCTTCTGGCACCCTTCTGCTCGATGTGGCGAATCGCAAATGGTCCGGGGAAGTGCTGAGCAAGACCGGCATTAAGGAGAGTGTGCTTCCGGCGCTGTTTGAGTCACCACAGGTTTGCGGAAAGGTGAACTCCGCCGGCGCCGAGGCAACGGGTTTGAAGGTGGGCACTCCCGTGGTCGCGGGCGCCGGGGATCAGGCCGCAGGCGCCGTGGGAATGGGCATCGCGCGCGTGGGCGCCGTGAGTGCGACCATCGGGACTTCTGGAGTCGTTTTCGCTTCTACCGATCGACCGGCGATGGATCCTGCTGGACGGCTGCATACGTTCTGTCACGCGATTCCCGGTCGCTGGCATGTGATGGGCGTGACGCAGGCTGCGGGCCTATCGCTGCGCTGGTATCGCGACAATTTCGGGGCGGCATCGCCGGGTGTGCAGAAGAAGGATGGGCGCGATCCGTACGATGTGTTTGCCGAGGAAGCGGCCACTGCGCCGGCGGGATCGGAAGGAGCATTCTGGGTGCCATACCTAATGGGCGAGCGCACGCCGCATCTGGATCCGAATGCCCGGGCCTCGCTGGTTGGATTGACGGCTTCGCACACGCGAGCACACGTGATCCGAGCCATCATGGAAGGCGTGGCGTACAGCCTGAAAGATACGTTCACGATTTTTGAAGAGATGAAGATTCCGGTGACGTCGATCCGGCTGGGCGGCGGCGGGGCGCGCTCGTCGCTGTGGCGGCAGATTCAGGCCGATGTGTACGGGCGGGAAGTGGAGATTGTCGCCGCGGAAGAGGGCGCTGCTTATGGTGCGGCGATTCTGGCGGGGACCGGAGCGGGGGCGTGGTCGTCGGTCGAGCAGGCTTGCGACGCGATTGTGCGCGTGGCAAAACGGATTGCGCCGAATCAGAAAGACTCCTTGACCATGAAGCAGGCATACAACAGATACCGAAAGATCTACCCGGCGCTGCGCGAAATATCGGCCTGAAGGGCGCCAGACTGTTTTGATCGTGCCGTGTGCAGCCCCACACTCACAAAATCACTCACGTGCAGCGGATCAGGACGGCTGACCCGGAGCAGTAGCTTCTTTGTTTTTTGCCGACTGTGCAGTCTAATGGTCGTGCTGTGCGGGCGGCAGCCACACTCCCGACAGGTTTTCCCACCGTAAGGCGCTGGGCCATTCTCGCTCTCATCGGTTTCACCGCGACGGTCGCGCAGATTGTGGTGATGCGCGAACTGATGATTGTTTTCTACGGCAACGAGATCTCGCTCGGTCTCATGCTCGCGTGTTGGCTTCTGTGGACCGCGTTGGGCAGCGGTTTGCTCGGACGAGTTCTGGCCAGAAGATTGAAAGCAGCGACCCAGATGGCGGCGTTGCAGACGCTGGTTGCCGTGCTCTTTCCTGCGACGATCCTGGCGGCGCGTGCCAGCCGCATCTTGTTTCACGCGCTTCCGGGAGAACTGCTGGGGCCGATAGCCATTTCTCTGATCTGTTTCTTCACGCTGAGTTGCTTCTGTGCCGCATCGGGATGGATGTTTGTCGCCGGCGTCCGATTCCACGCGACTGAGTCTGCCGACTCGGCATCCGTTGCGGTCAATTCTGTGTATTTGCTGGAGGCAGCCGGATCGGCCCTGGGCGGCATTCTGGCCAGCTTGGTTTTGCTCCGGTTGTTGAACGCACTGCAGATCGCATTTCTGGTGAGCGCTTTGAATCTGGCGGCCGCGGCGGTTTTGATCCTTCACAAACGCGCGTACCGCATCGTCGCAGTTCTTCTGGCCGGTGCAGCGTGGATGACCTTTGGACTTTCTGCGGGCCGGCATTTGGAGTCTTCTTCTCTAGCCCGCCTTTGGCCAGGCTTTCGACTGGTGGACACGCGTAACTCCGTCTACGGCAATCTCGCTGTGCTGGAAACTAGCGGAATCCGCAGCCTGCTCGAGAACGGACTGGTCATGTTTCACGCACCGGACCCAGCATCGGCAGAGGAGGCCGTCCACTTCGCCCTGCTTGAGCATCCGGCCCCACGGCGGCTGCTTCTGATCGGAGGCGGTGCCGGCGGAGGCCTGGCCCAGGCCCTTCAGCATCCAAGCCTGGAGCGGGTTGATTACGTGGAACTCGATCCCACGGTGCTCGATCTGGCTGAACGGCATTTTGCGGCGCAGTGGGCTGCGGCACGCACTGATCCACGCGTGCACGTGCATCTTGCGGACGGTCGACTGTTTTTGAAAACGACGGCGCAGGTTTTTGATGTCATCATCGTCAATCTGCCGACGCCGCAGACCGCGCAGTTGAACCGCTTCTACACCGCGGATTTCTTTCGCGAGGCATCGGAGAAACTTGCCGGCGATGGAGTGTTCTCTTTTCAGCTGCATGCCGCGGAAGAATATTTGAGCCCGGACTTGAGTGCCTTCCTTCGGTGCATCGTGAGGTCGCTGCGCGAATCGTTTCCGATCGTGCAAACGATCCCTGGCGACGTGGTGCATTTCTTCGCTGCCAAGCGGGAGGGGGTGATGGCCACCGGTTCTGCCGAGTTGCTCTCGCGCCTGCGAGCACGACGGCTGAAGACCGACTATGTGCGCGAGTATTACATTCCGTTTCGAATGATGCCCGACCGCGTCGCCGATTTGGAGCAAAACATTCAGCCTCTTTCCGACACGCCAGTGAACCGCGACCTGGCTCCGATCGCTTACTACTTTGGCGTTGAGCTCTGGAGTACGCAGTTTGAGCGGCAATACCAGCACACGTTCGAGTCGGTGGCGGGAATTCAATTCTGGCGCCTGGCAGTTTGGGCTGGCGCGCTGCTCGTTATCGTCGCTTTGGTTGTCTCCTTTTGGCCGCGACCTTCTGTACGGGTTCGTGCTAGCGCCGGGTTTTGCGCAGCACTGACTGGACTGACCATGATCAGCCTGGAAGTGATGCTTCTGCTTGGCTTCCAGGGGATTTACGGCTACGTCTATCACCAACTCGCCATTTTGATTGCTCTCTTTATGACGGGCATGGCAGTTGGCAACTGGTGGCGTCTCAGGTCTGCTGGCCTGCAGCATCAGGCACGCCCCCGTCGAAGTGGCCTGATGGAATTGGCCGGCATGCAGGTGCTGGTTTCGTTCTCTCCACTTCTGCTCTATGCGTTCCTGAGTTCGCTCGCAAACGTGAGGGATCCGACGTTGCTGGTGCTCGCGAGCCAGATTTTGTTCCCCGCAGTCGCCTTGCTGGCTGGCGTACTCGGAGGCTATGAATTTGCCCTCGCCACAGAGGTTTTCTTCGCCGATGAGCAAGGGAGGCAGGCACGACCGGGAACTCTCTACGGAGTCGATCTGATCGGAGCGTGCGTCGGCGCACTGGTGCTGAGTACAGTCCTGCTGCCGCTATTCGGCTTTCTGAAGGCCGCCTTGTTTATTGCAGTGGTGAGCCTTGTACCGACTCTGCCGGCGGTGCGTGTAGGTTGGACCACGCCGGAGGCTGGTCAGGGATGAGATTGCGGGAGATCTCCGATTCGCTAAACACGACGGCCGTGAACATGAAGAGATCCGCGTCTTTGTCCTGCCAGCTTTTTGCGGGCAGGCCAGCTTTCATAGCGGTCTCGTCAAGGAAAGTATTCAAGTCCCAATGTTGCTCAGGCGCGACCTGAGGTAACAGGAGCCCGCGCGTGCTGCCCTTCACGATCATGAGGCCGTGTTCGCCGATCTTGACTCGATTAATGTCGGCAACTCGACGCATCGGCGAGAGGACAGAAATTTCGTATGTCAGCTGGGGCAGTTCGCCGGCGACCACGGGCCGAAAGCGCGAGTCACGCAGGGCGGCAAAGGCAGCAACATCGCGGACGGTTTCCGCCAGAGGTTGCATCGCCACGGTATATCCAATGCAGCCGCGAAGCTCGCCATTCTCCTTGAGCGTGACGAAGGCGCCACGATCTTGCGTCAGGGTCGGCGGCAGGTTCGAGGGGAGTTCGTATCTCTTGTTGTCCCTCACTACAGACTCAACCGACTTCTTGGCAATCTCCAGCAATTGACGCTTTTCTGATGAGGAGAGGGAAAATTTCGGCGCTTGCGCGCCCGCGCCTTCCTGTTTGATGAATGCCACTGCGCTGTACCCGACCACACGACTGCGATCCCCGGTGACGTCGCCAGAATTCGCGTATTTGATCACGTTTGCCCGTGTCGCACCTAAGCGTTCGGCGGCAACCATTGCAGAAACGATGGGAGCGCCTCCACAGGCCTCCCAGATGCGATGCTCGAAATTGTCGGAGAGCGTGAGGTAGTCCCATTCGCCAATGGCATTCAGCGTTTTCCCATCGAGAGTGACCGCCTGATTGTAGGGATGATAGTGCGAGAGATCGGAGCTGGCGACGATCAACGTATCCGTCCCGCGTACAAGTTCGGCGAGTGCAACTCCGAGAGCGCGGCTGGCCGGATAGCTCTGATCGCCCATAACGATCGGAACAAGTTGGAAGTCTCCGAGCGTTCGCTGCAAGAATGGCAACTGTACCTCGAGAGCGTGCTCCGTGCCCTCGGCTGTTGGAAGATGGCCGCGGCTTGAGAGCTTGAAATCCGGGTTCAGATTCACCAACTTGCGCGCGAATTCTGTATCCACCCCAATCTTACCGAGCGGAGTTGCGTAAGCGTCGCCGTCGTAAACCGAGGTGAACGAGAAAGCCTCAAAATGAGAGGGCGCGATCACGACAACTCGATGCGTTGGGCGTCCTTTCAGCATGGCGTAGCTGTGGGCGGCCACCGCGCCGGAATATGGATAACCCGCGTGCGGCGCTACCAAGGCAACGATTTGTCCTTGCGGTGGTGGAATGGTTGCGTGCGCCAGAAAGCCGTCGACCATCGCCGCCAGTTCCTTGGGATCTGACGGATAGAACGCTCCGGCGACACCCGCCGCCCGCTCTTTCTTTGATCCCCTTGGCGCGCTTCCCGCATCGGTCGGACAACTGACGAGAAAAGGTATTGCGATGAGCAACGCGAATCCGATTTTCGCTTTCATACGGAATCCAATTCTTTAACGGCCTCAGCTCCAGACTCCCGGAATTGTTTGCTTACAAAACTCGCACTTGCCTTTACGAATATGGTTCCGCGTGATCGTGAATCCGGCACGCTCAATCAGCAGGCGGCTACATTTTGGGCAATAGGTGTTCTCGGCAGGATGGCCGGGGACATTTCCGATATAGACGAACTGCAAGCCTT
>Ga0335070_10006803_pt1 | contig 13441 bp, 11 predicted proteins | sample Lox_Sample_13_FD_206722 | JGI IMG/M metagenome (GOLD analysis project Ga0335070, IMG submission 206722) | Soil microbial communities from Loxahatchee National Wildlife Refuge, Florida, United States - Lox_Sample_1.3 | ecosystem: Environmental > Terrestrial > Soil > Wetlands | place: USA...
CAAACATGCCGGCACCAGAGTTCATCGACACAGTCATCAATGTCCGGTACGCGGAGACCGACCAGGCGGGTGTCGTCTATTACGCCAATTATATGGTCTGGTTTGAGGTGGGCCGCGTAGCCTGGTGCCGGGCAAAAGGATTTCACTATCGGGACATGGAACGCGAGGACGGGCGCATCCTGGTCGTGGCAGAGGTGAATTGCAGGTACCGGGCGCCGGCCCACTTCGACGACGATGTGCTGATCCGAACAGTCCTGGTTTCTGCGAACAACAAAGTCATGCGCTTCCAATACGAAATTTTGAACCACAAGACTCGTCAGCTGCTGGCCACCGGCGAGAGCATTCATGTCGTGACCGACCGGCAGTTTCGCCCGGCGCGGCTCCCCGACCGTTATCGCCGCATCTTCCTCCACCGGGCTCCCAACACGAAGAACCGCAAAGACCTCAAAGACCGCGAAGCAAATCTTCGAGGTCTTTGAGGTCTTCATGGTTCGATTGGGCTCTCCACGCCTGACCACAGGCCCCCGTTTTCATGCTATCGTTAAGGTTTGATTGGTCAGCAATCATGCATGAACTGTCGATTGCCCAAGACATACTGGAAATTGTCAATCAATATGTCGCGCCTGGGCAGATGAATGCGGTCAGGTCGGTCAAGCTCAAGCTCGGCAAGCTGTCGGGGGTTGTGCCTGACTCGCTCGAATTCTGCTTCGGCGCGATCGTGAGCGACACGCCGCTCGAACAGGCGAGCCTGGACATCGAACAAGTCCCGACCCGCGCGGACTGTCCGGAATGCGGCAACTCTTTCCTGATTGAGGACCCGGTGTTTTTCTGCTCGCGCTGCGGCAGTTCAGCCATCCGGGTGGTTTCCGGAACAGAGTTGCAGGTTGTGGCGATCGAACTCGCGGATCAGGAGAGCAAGGGAACATGAGTGTAATCACGATCGAACGAAAAGTGCTCGAGAAGAACGACGAAATTGCCTCCCAGAACCGTTGTTTTCTGGCGGAACGCGAGATCTTCACCCTCAATATCGTCAGTTCTCCGGGCGCGGGCAAGACCAGTATTCTGGAAAAGACCCTCGAGCAGCGCGCGGGCGGGCTCAAAGTGGTCGTAATCGAGGGTGACGTACAGACGGACTTCGATGCGAGGCGAGTCGCGCGCTACAGCGTCCCGGTCGTACAGATCATCACTCATGGCGCATGTCACCTGGAGGCAAAGCTCGTCCAGGACGCGTTGCACAAAATGGACCTTACGGGGGCCGACGTCCTGATCATCGAAAACGTCGGCAACCTGGTGTGCCCGGCGAACTATGATCTTGGCGAGTCGATGAAAGTGGTGGTGCTGAGCACAACGGAAGGCGACGACAAACCGCTCAAATACCCCGCCATGTTTCGCAATGCGGCGGTGCTGCTCATCAACAAAATCGATCTGATACCGTACGTGGACTGCAACCTCGGCGTTCTGCGGGCAAACGCTCTTCAGATCAACCCCTCTTTGAGGATTTTCGAAACTTCCTGCAAGACCGGAGCCGGCATAGCGGACTGGTGCGACTGGCTCAAACTGAACGTGCGCGCACGCTCCAAAGGGGCCGACAGAGCATGACCTGCAGAATTCATATTGCGGTGCGGGGCGCGGTCCAGGGGGTCGGTTTCCGGCCGTTCGTGTTCCGGCTGGCGTCGGACATGGCTTTGCCGGGATGGGTGCTGAATTCTCCCCAAGGCGTTTTCATTGAAGTGGAAGGAGAAAAAAGCGCCCTGGAGACATTCCTCATCCGTCTTCAGAGCGAAAAACCGCCGCGCTCGTTCATTCAAAGCCTCGAATCCCGGTACCTGGATCCTGTCGGCTACACAGGGTTCGAGATCCGCCCCAGCGACACCGGAGGCAAGCTGACCGCATTGGTGCTGCCCGACATCGCGACGTGCCCGGAATGCCTGGCGGAGGTTCTCGATCCAAACGACCGCCGGTTCCGCTACCCGTTCACGAACTGCACCAACTGCGGCCCCCGGTTCTCCATCATCCAGTCGCTCCCCTATGACCGTGCGAACACGTCGATGCGCCGGTTCGAGATGTGCCCGCAATGCCGGCAGGAATACGAGGATCCGCTGAACCGCCGCTTTCACGCCCAACCGAACGCATGCGCGGTGTGCGGCCCCTGGCTTGAATTCTGGGACGCGACTGGAAAGATCATTGCGTCCCGCGACGGAGCTTTGATGGAAGCTGCCGCCGCGATCCGTGCGGGCCGCGTCGTTGCGGTCAAGGGGCTGGGCGGCTTTCATCTCATGACCGACGCGCGTTCCGAAGCTTCGGTCGAGGAACTCCGGCGCAGGAAGCACCGCGAGGAGAAACCGTTCGCGCTGATGTTTCCGTCTCTGGGCGCGATCGCGTCGGAATGCGAAATCACGCAGCTCGAAGAGCGGGTCCTGGTCTCCCCAGAATCGCCGATCGTGCTCGTCCGACGCAAATCCGCCGGAGGAGGCGTGGTCTCGAGCTCCGTGGCACCGCACAACCCGAACCTGGGGGTGATGCTGCCCTATACTCCGCTCCACCACCTCCTCATGACCGAACTGGGGTTTCCGATTGTCGCGACCAGCGGAAACATATCCGACGAGCCGATCTGCACGGATGAGCATGAGGCGCTGGAGCGGCTTCAGCCGATCGCGGATCTGTTCCTGGTACACAACCGCCCGATCGTCCGGCACGTGGATGACTCCATCGTGAGGACGACGTTGGGCCGCGAGCTCGTGATGAGGCGCTCGAGGGGATACGCGCCGCTTCCACTCCAGAGCGCGGGGCTGGTGTCAGACACGCTGGCCGTCGGCGCGCATCTGAAGAACACGATCGCGTTGAGCGTGGACGGCAACGTGTTTGTGAGCCAGCACATCGGCGACCTGGAAAACAGCCAGGCTGAGAAAGCGTTTCGGGAAGTGATCGGCAGTTTCCAGAAGCTCTACGGCGTCAATCCCGAACGCGTCGCGGCGGATCTGCATCCCGACTACCTTTCCACGAGGTTTGCCGGGGCATTCGGCCGGCCGGTGATGCATGTGCAGCACCACTATGCGCATGTCATGGCCTGCATGGCGGAGAACCAATTGGACGGCACGGTGTTGGGCGTGTCCTGGGACGGCACCGGTTACGGTGAAGACGGGACCGTCTGGGGCGGCGAGTTTCTGCTGACCAACGATGAGTCCTTCCGGCGTGCCGCCTTCTTCAGGCAGTTCAGGCTGCCGGGGGGCAACCACGCGATCCGGCAGCCAAGGCGCACGGCGATCGGCGTGCTGTACGAGCTTTTCGGGGATGCGGTCGCGGATTTGCCGGGTATTGCGTCCATCGACGCGTTCACGGATGAGGAGCTGCGAATCATTCTCCAGATGCTCGGACGGAAGATCAACTCGCCCGTGACGTCGAGCGCCGGCCGGCTGTTTGACGCGGTGTCTTCCCTCTCCGGGCTGCGCCAGATCGTGAATTTCGAAGGGCAGGCGGCAATGGAGCTGGAGTTTGCCTTGGATGAAGGCGCCGCAGCAGAGCCGTATCCCTTCGGGTTCGCGGAGTTGCCGCAGACCGATCCGGGTGTCACAGTTGTGGATTGGGAACCCTTGGTGAAAGCGGCGCTGTCCGACATCGCGCAAGGGATCCCTGTCGGCACGATCTCCAAACGATTTCACGATACACTCGCAGAGATCATCGTCGCGGTGGCCAGACGCGTGGGCGAACCCCGGATCGTGCTGACGGGAGGCTGTTTCCAGAACAGGTACCTGACCGAACGGACGGTCTGCCGGCTGGAAACAGAGGGTTTCCGGCCTTACTGGCATCAGCGTATCCCACCGAACGACGGCGGCATATCGCTGGGGCAGGCGGTTGCCGTATCGAAACTGTTGAAGGGGAAGGAAAAAGCCCACCCCGGAGACGCAGAAAACTACGCAGAGAGCGCAGAGACCTAGGGAGTCACACATGTGCCTGGCGGTTCCAGGGAAAATCATGAGCATTGAAGGAACGGATCCGATCCTTCGATCCGGCAGGGTGAGTTTCGGCGGCATTGTCAAGAACATCAACCTTGCCTACGTGCCGGAAGCACAGGTCGGAGACTACGTGCTCGTGCACGTCGGATTCGCCATAGGGATAATCGAGGAAAAAGAAGCGCAGGAAGTTTTTGAATACCTTCGCAAGATAGGCGAGTTGGCGGAACTGGAGAACGAGAAGGCCCCGGAGGACACACGATGAAGTTTGTGGACGAGTACCGGGACGCCGATCTGGCTCGGCAATATTCTCGCGCGCTGCGGCAAATCACAACGAAACCCTGGGTTTTGATGGAGGTCTGCGGCGGACAGACCCACGCAATCGTGAAGTTCGGGATTGACGAATTGTTGCCGCCCGAGGTCACCCTGGTGCACGGGCCGGGCTGTCCGGTTTGCGTCACGCCCGCGGAGCTGATCAACAAGGCGGTAGAGATCGCTTCGATTCCCGGAGTCATCTTCACTTCGTTCGGCGACATGCTCCGGGTGCCGGGATCGTCCAAGGACCTGCTCTCGGTAAAGGCGGCAGGTGGAGACGTCCGAATCGTCTACTCGCCGATGGACGCGTTGGGCATCGCTCAGGAGAATCCCGACAAGCAGGTGGTGTTTTTCGCCGTGGGATTTGAAACTACTGCGCCTGCGAATGCCATGTCCGTGTTTCAGGCACGGCAGAGGGGCCTCAGGAATTTTTCGCTTCTCGTCTCTCACGTCCTGGTGCCGCCTGCGATCGAGGCGATCCTGTCTTCGCCCGCCAGCCGGGTTCAGGGTTTTCTGGCCGCAGGCCACGTCTGCACGGTCATGGGTTATGTCGAGTACGAGCCGATTGCGCGCAAGTACCAGGTCCCCATCGTTGTGACGGGCTTCGAGCCGGCGGACATCCTGCAGGGCGTGTACATGTGCGTGCGACAGCTCGAAGAGGGCCGGGCGGAGGTCGAAAACCAGTACACGCGCTCGGTGCGCAGGGAAGGCAATCTCCCGGCACAGGCACTGATCCGAAGCGTATTTCGGGTCGTGCCCCGGAAGTGGAGAGGGGTGGGAGAAATCCCCGCGAGCGGCCTGGGTCTGCAGGAAGAGTACGCAGCCTTCGACGCGGAATCGCGCTTCGGCGTCGCCGGTCATACGGCGGAAGAGCCGGGCGTGTGCATTAGCGGCCTCATCCTCCAGGGGGTGAAGAAACCGCACGAGTGCCCCGCATTTGCGACCGACTGCACTCCCGAACATCCGCTGGGCGCAACCATGGTTTCATCAGAGGGCGCCTGTGCGGCCTACTATCACTATCGCAGGATAGCCACGGCAAAACAGAAATGAACAGCTGCAAGGGTCGCTATCGCTATCGGTATCGCTTCCGAAGTTGTTGGTCTGCAAACGCCGATACCGATCCCGATCGCGATAGCGAAGGTCTCTTTGACAGGAGCTGAAATCCATGGCGATTCAGGGGAGCGGCGACTCCGAAAAAGGTTTTTGCTGCCCGATTCCGATTGAACAGTACCCGCAGGTGCTCCTTGCCCACGGCGGCGGCGGCAAGCTGATGCACCAGCTGATCGAAAAGATTTTCATCCCGAGCTTTCAGAATCCCCGGCTTGAGGCTCGCCACGACGGCGCGGTGCTGGAGATCCGCAATCAGCGGCTGGCGTTCACGACCGACTCCTATGTGGTGCAACCGCTGTTCTTCCGCGGCGGCGATATCGGCACGCTGGCCGTAAACGGGACGGTGAACGATCTGGCCATGTGCGGGGCGAGGCCGCTCTATCTCAGCACGGGGTTCATCCTTGAAGAAGGACTCCCGATGGATACGCTGTGGCGGATTGTCCGGTCGATGAAAGCCGCAGCAGCCGCCGCAGGCGTGGAACTGGTCACAGGCGACACCAAAGTGGTCGACCACGGCAAAGGAGACGGCGTTTTCATCAACACGGCCGGCATTGGAGTACTGGAGCACGACAGAACGATCGCTCCCGCCGCAGTGAAGCCGGGGGACGTGATCCTGATCAACGGCGACATCGGACGGCACGGAATCGCGATCATGGCAGCGCGGGAAGGACTGGCATTCGATAGTGAAATCGAGAGTGACTGCGCACCTCTGTCGGGGCTCGTGCAGACGCTGCTGGGCGCCGGAATCGAAATCCACTGCATGCGCGACCTGACGCGTGGCGGACTCGCCAGCGCCCTGGTCGAAATCGCCGAAGTCGCCCACGCGCACATACGCATTGAAGAAAAGGCGATTGAAACCCGCGAAGACGTGCAGGGTGCGTGCGAGATTCTCGGGCTCGATCCGCTGTATGTAGCGAATGAAGGGAGATTTGTCGCGTTCGTCGCCCGCTCGGACGCCGAGCGCGCGCTGTCGCTGATGCGCTCGCATCCCCTGGGGGTTCAGGCCGCGATGATCGGAACGGTTTCCGACGATCCCCCGGGACTGGTCACGATGACGAGTAGGATAGGAGCCACCCGGATCGTCGACATGATCTCCGGCGAGCAGCTCCCGCGTATCTGTTGAAAGAAATTCACCACAGAGCCCCTGCGACGGTACCGTCGTTCATTGGAATCATTAACTTCTTGCCTCATCCACCATGGTGAATATTTGCTGAATAAAAGGTGGAAGCAAGGTGATTGTCGCTCCATTTCACCGGAAGTTACCGGAGAGGGCACAGAGAGCACAGAGAAGAATTTCTTATTTTTTTCTGTGCTCTCTGTGCTCTCTGTGGTGTGCTTTTTATGCGCTCAATGCGGCTTGCTTCGGGAAGTTGCGACAGGCCTGATCGTAGGCGCTCCACCAGTCTTCCAGATCCTTGAGATCCGTGGGCCGCGGCTGGTCGCCCGGGCCGGCCATGTTCAAGTATTCCCTCAGAATGGGCCTGAAGTGCGGGTGCGCGCATCGTGCGATGATGTCCTCAGCACGATGCCTCCCAGAACGGATTTCGGTATTGATCGCGTAACCCTGGTCGGTGACTACGCACTTGATGTCGTGTTCCGTGTGATCGATGTGCCGGACATAAGGCATCACGCAACTGACGGTGCGCCCGTCCTTCAGCGTCCGCACCGACGGCGTGTGGACGATGCTGATGTAGGCGTTGCGGAAGAAGTCACCGGAGCCACCCAGCCCGTTGACCACCTTGGTGCCGTCGATGTGCGTCGAGTTCACGTGCCCGTAAATATCGACTTCGATCGGTGTGTTCATGGCGATGACAAACAGCCGGGATATCAGCTCGGCATTATTGGAGAGCCACATCGGCCTCAGCACGAGCCGGTCGCGGCAGACGTCGAACAACCGCTCGAATTCCTTGCGGGCTTCCGCGGAAAACGAAACCGCCGTGGCCGAAGCGCACTCGAACTTTACGGTGTCCTCGACGTACCGCATCATGCCGTCCTGGAACACTTCGGTCCAGAAACGGATCTTGGTGAACGGGGACTCGTACAGCTCGCCGACGATCGCGTTGGCCACGTTTCCCACGCCGGACTGAATCGGAGGAAGGCGCTTTCCCCAGTTCAGTTTCTCCCTGCATTGCTTCAGAAAATCGACCACGTTCGTGGCGATCTGGCGGTCAATTTCACTGGACGGCTTGAACGGAACCGGATGGTCAGGGACCCGGGACTCAATCACCGCCACGACTTTCCGGGTATCGAACTCCACGTAGGGCGTGCCGATCCGATCGCGCACGTTGGTCAGAGGAATCGGCCAGCAGATATTAGGGTGCACAGGGGGGATGAAAATGTCGTGGAACCCGGTGTAATCGGGGATCGCGGTGTTGACCTCGAGGACCACTTTTTTGGCTTTCGCCAGCGCCTCGGCGGAAACACCTACCGACGAGGAAAGTATCACGCTGCCGTCGGGTCGCACGCGGGAGACCTCGACGACCGCGAGGTCGATATCCCCGTAGAAGCCATACATCAGGTTGCGGGCAAAATGAGAGAGGTGGACGTCCGTGAAATCCATCTGGCCGGCGTGGATCAACTTGCGCGAGGCGCTCGAAGACATGTAGGGTCCGCGCCTGCCGATGAACCGGGCCAGAGGATTTTCGACGTCCTCAGACAGAGAAGCGCCGCTGAACAGGGCGATCTTCGTGTCGGGAGCGTTCGCCGCAAGATGGCTCGCCAGAGCGGGCAGGAAAGTCTTCGGTTCCCCGGATTTCGTGAATCCGCTGATCGCCATCGTGCATCGAGTGCCTACGTACTTCAGCAGGTCCTTGTTTTCAATTCGTTCATTAAGAGTGCTCATTACGATCTCCTTCGCCTACCGGGTACCATGGTACTAAGCCTCGAGCATATGTCTCGGGGAATCAGCGCGGGGCGTTGGCGGGATCTTGACGTCCCGGCTTGCTACCGTACTGGGAGGACCGGTAAGAATAGCGGTTTGCCTTCATACTCTCAACCATTTTGGTGGAAACATCCGCAAAAATTCCCGAATCGATCCGGTGCCCGCTGTTCTCACGCCTCACCGGGTTTGCCGGCCTCAGAAGCCGTGATATATTTCGGTTTCAATTCGAGGAATCTTTATGGATGGCCGTGAACTGACTGTTCGAGCCGTATTCGTCGGCATTCTCCTCAGCCTGGCTATGGCTGCGGCAAACATGTACCTGGGCCTCAAGGTCGGGATGACGATTTCCGCGAACATCCCGGCGAGCGTGATTTCCCTCATCCTCTTCCATACCGTCCTGCGCACCCGTTCGATCGCCGAGGTCAACCTGACGCAGGCCACCGGTTCGGTCGGTGAAGGGCTTGCGGCCGGCGTGATCTTCGTTTTCCCCGCCCTGGTCTTGTCCTCAGCCTTCAAGCCGTTTGCAGAATGGGGAACGTTCGAGTTCGTGACCGTCACCGCGGCGGCGGCCGCCGGCGGCATTCTGGGCACGGTCCTGACCGGATTCCTGCGGCGGCCGATGGTCGTGGAATCCAAAGAGCTCAAGTATCCTGAAGGAGTCGCCACGGCCGAGATTCTGAAAACCGGGATGGCTGCGCTCGGCGAAGGACAGCGCGAAGGCATTCTGGGAGTGGTGCTCGCGTTCTTCGCGGGAATCGCCGTGAAGGTGTTCTCATCCGGAATCGCCGTCTGGGAAGAGTCGGTTTCCGCCGCATTTCGCATCGGCACCTCCGCCTTCAAGCTGGGCTCGGACGTATCAGCGGCACTGGTTGGGGTCGGGTTCATCATCGAGTTCAACGGCGCCGCCCTCGTGGCATTGGGGGGAGCTCTGGCATGGCTGGTTTTCATTCCCTTGTTCACGGCCCTGTCACCCGCGCCGGGTCCGGCAGTGGAAGTGGCGCAGGCGATGTGGGCGAACCGCGTCCGTTACATCGGCGTCGGCGGAATGATCGTCGGGGGCCTCTGGTCGATCTTCCAGACCCGCCGGCAACTGGCTGCGGGGATCAAATCGGCGATCGGAGGACTTTCAGGTCCGGCAGCATCCCCGGCCAGAAAGGATCCTCTGGATGCCGAGTTGCCGCAGGGCGTGATCTGGACGCTTATCCTGTTGAGCGTGGCGGTTGCCGCGGTCGTGTATTTCCTGAACGTCGGATCGGTCGGAGCGATCATTGCAACGATCTACACGCTGCTCGCAGTCTTCTTTTTCGTCGCCATCTCCGTCTATATCGTTGGATTGATCGGCAGCACAAACCAGCCGGTTTCCGGCATCACGATCTGCACTTTTCTCCTGGCCGCTCTCTTTCTCTTTGCCGGCCGCGTTACGGGTGTTGAAGCGGTCCGCGCCGTTCTTCTGATTGCCGGTGTCGTCTGCCTGGCGGCCTGCATGTCGGGGACGGCAAGCCAGAATCTGAAAACTGCATTGCTCGTCGGCGGCACGCCTCGGGCCGTGCAGACCGGGCTGATCATCGGTGTCGCCGTCACCTCGCTGATTGCGGCTCCTCTGATGGTTTTTCTCGACAAAGCCCTGAAGATCGGATCCGACAAGCTGCTCGCGCCCCAGGCCAGCATGTTCGCGGCGATGGCCAAGGGATTGTTCATGGAAGGCTCCAGCCTCCCATGGGATATGGTGTGGCTCGGCATGGGTGTGGCCGGATTGCTGATCGTGATCGGCGAGATTCTCCGCCGAAGCGGCTCCAGTTTCGGAATCAGCCCCATGGCCGTAGCGGTCGGGATTTATCTGCCCTTCACGACAACGCTGCCGATCCTGTTCGGCGGTCTCGTTCACCTGGTGGTGAATCTCCGGACCAAGCCTGGTCCAAAGCTCGAAGCCGCAATCCGGACCGGAACGGTTTTGTGCGCCGGTTTGGTGGCGGGCGAAGCCTTGACCGGAATCTTTCTGGCCATTCCGATCGGGATGGACGTTCAACTGCCGTTCGCTCTGATTGCTTCGCAGGCGGTCCGAGTGGGACTCTCGTTGCTGGTCCTCGCGGCGTTGCCGATCGTACTGTATCGCTCGATCCGCAATTCGTCGGCCAAAGCGAAAGAATCTGTAACTGGCTAAGAAGGCGCACCGCAGAGGCCGCCGAGAACTCTGGGTGCTCTGCGGTGCGCCTTCAGACGTGGCGGCGGGAGAGTTCGGCGGCGTATCTGGCACCGAGGCCGGCGGCGTTCTCCCGTACCCATTCGGAAAGGGCCGTCTTTCCGGCCGGGAGAGAATGGGTGCAGAGCAGCCCTTGCATCAACCCTCTGATCTCGTCACGCGTGATCATGACATCACCCACAACTTTGCCGATCAGCCACCCGATCGCATAGCCCAACCCGGGCGGGATCGAAACAACGGGTCTCCGCACGCCGATGGCGTCCGCGATCACGCGCACCAGGTCCCTATACTTGAAGGTCTCCGGACCGATGGCATCAACGATCCGGTTGCCGGCCTGTCTCCCCTGCTCGACGGCGAGCACCGCCAGATCATCGACATAGATCGGCTGGAGACAGTATTGCCCGTCTCCGAATACGCCGAACATCGGAAAATGCCTCAGCGTCCAGGCGATGTTGTTGATCAGAATGTCTTCCTTGCCGAACAGGACGGCGGGGCGAAGGATGGCGTACGACAATCCGGATTCGATCAGGACTCGCTCCAGCTTCGCCTTTCCGCTGAAATATCCGAGCTGGGAATTCTCCGAAGGGTTGGTGATGCTCACGTGCACAACCCGCCCCACCCCTGCTTGCCCGGCAGCGTCAAACAGCTTCAAGCTGTTCGTCACAGCCATCGAGTGGCTGAAACTCCCATGGTTGAACCGAACCCAGTACGTGTTGTAGAGGACGCGCGCGCCGCGCAGCGAATCGGTCAACTTCCTCGGATCATCGAAATTGAACGGGTGCGCCTCGACCCTGTCCCCGAAAGGACTCGCCCGATGCAACGAGTTCGTCAAGGTCCGCACCCGGTGCCCCGCCGCCAGCAAGCGGCCGGCGATGTATTTCCCGGAGTAGCCGTATGCTCCCGTCACTACGTGGATTTCGTCGGACACTCAGAAAATCTCGAGCTGCTTCGGACCGTGCCGAAGAAAATGACGTGTGGAAAGGTGAATCTCCCTGTGGTTCAAGCCGTACTTGCGGCATGACAGCTCGAACAGCCCGCGGATGCTCTCCGCCATTTCTCCTTCTCCGGATTTTCGCGTTCCGTATCGGCCGTCGCTCAGGCGGCCGCCGCGAACCTCGCGCAGCCGGTTCAGGACTTTGGGCGCGCGCAGCGGCAGCTCACGATGGAGCCAATCCACGAACAACGTTTCGACCGCCAGCGGCAGCCGCACCAGGATATAGCAGGCGGTCACGGCGCCACGCAGCGCCGACTCACGCAGAATCGCGGGGAGTTCTTCATCGGTCAGTCCGGGAATCACCGGCGCGGCATTGACGCTGGTGGGAATCCCTCTCTCAGACAACATGCTCAGGGCTTCGAGGCGACGCGAGGGAGTCGATGCGCGCGGCTCCATCGCGCGCGCGAGTTCCGGGTCGAGGGTCGTAATCGACATCGACACTTCGATCAGATCGAGAGCGGCCAGCCGCTCGAAGATGTCAAGATCCCTGGTCACGAGAAAGCTCTTGGTGATCACCGAGACCGGGTTCCGGTACTTCAGGAACACCTCCAGGCACCGCCGGGTCAGCTCGAGCCGGCGCTCAATCGGCTGGTAGCAATCGGTGTTTCCCGAAAATACGACGGTCTGAGGCTGCCAGGACTTCCGCTTGAAGGCGTTTTCCAACAGACGTGGCGCGTCCGTCTTGATCAGGATCCTGGATTCAAAATCGGTTCCGGCGGAAAACCCAAGGTACTCGTGCGTCGAGCGCGCGTAACAATAGATGCACCCGTGCTCGCAGCCTCGATACGGATTGATGCTGTATTTGAACGGAAGGTCGGGACTGTCGTTCTCAGCCAGGATCGAACGCGACGAGTCGTAAAAATATTGCGTCGGAACCTCACCCTGCTCTTCCTCGGGCAGAGGTTCCACATACAACTGCTCGAAACGGTTAGGAGGATTGAATGCCGCGCCGCGGCCCTGCTTCCGTGTTGTCACATCATAATGATAACCTGACACCGGGAAAAGCACACCGCAGAGGCACAGAGGACCGCAGAGAGCCGCAGAGAGAAACTGGATATTGATTCCTCTCTGCGGCTCTCTGCGGTCCTTTGCGTCTTTGCGGTGCGCTGTTTAGTCGATGGCGCGACGGTCGAACTGACGCAGGCCGAAGAGCGTGAAGAACAAAGAGAACCCGACGAGTCCGGCAAAAATGCCCCACAAGGGCATGTGCGGAAGCTCCGATGTCAGAGCCGCGCGATAGCCTTCGCTTGCGTAGACAAGCGGATTGATCAATACGGCTCTCTGGAACCACGGGATTACGTGCAGGGCAGCCCAGGGATAGTAGGCGCATCCGAAGAAGATCATCGGACTGAGGATCACGTTGAAGACCAGCCCGATCTGCTGAGGCTCGGCAATGGTGCCGAGGGTCAGCCCGAAGGCGGCGAAAAGCCATCCCGTCAGCAGCGAGACGCCGATGAGCAGGAACGGCCGCGCAAACTGCAGCGCCACGTTGTGCCCCATGAGCAGCCAGGCAAGCGGCAGCACGACCAGCCCCGCAAGCAGCCCCTGCAGCATACCCACCGCCACCTTCTCGAGTGCAACGCCGTTAATGCCGATTGGGGCGAGCAGGCGATCCTCAATTTCCTTTGTGAACCCAAAATCCATCACTAACGGAAGAGCCACGGCTTGCATGGCCGATAGTGTCATGCTCAACGCCAAAATTCCCGGCAGGAGGATGTCGCTGTATCCGCGCGACACGATTCCCTGCCTTGGCATGACGTATCCGAAAATAAAGGTGAACAGCAAAGGTTGCAGGCCGACGCGAATGAAAAAATACTTTAGCTCGCGCTGTGCCACCCTGACATCCCGATGAAACAATGCGACAATGGTCTTGTTCAGCATTCTTTTCTCTGCGTCCTCTGCGGTGAGCTCTTGTTTTTCACTCCCGCAGATGCCGCCCGGTCAGGTGCAGGAACAGGCTCTCCAGGCTGGGCTCCTCGACGTGAGCATCT
>Ga0335070_10006804_pt1 | contig 13440 bp, 8 predicted proteins | sample Lox_Sample_13_FD_206722 | JGI IMG/M metagenome (GOLD analysis project Ga0335070, IMG submission 206722) | Soil microbial communities from Loxahatchee National Wildlife Refuge, Florida, United States - Lox_Sample_1.3 | ecosystem: Environmental > Terrestrial > Soil > Wetlands | place: USA: Florida...
TCCTTTGCGTATTCCGACGAACCAAACTCACTCTCTACGTCGGTGATATCGCCCGCCTCCTCCGCGCGCAATAGCACGATCGTGCGTCCCGCTGCGGCAAAGCGCATTCGGGCAGTCTTGTGGACATCCTCAAGAATACCCACCGCGCCGACGACCGGCGTCGGATAAATGCCCTCGCCCAGCGTCTCGTTGTAGAAGCTGACATTGCCGCCAGTGATGGGCATTTCCAGTTCTTCGCAGGCCTTGGTCATGCCGTCGATGACCTGCGAGAACTGCCACATGATGTGCGGTTTTTCAGGATTGCCGAAGTTCAGGCAATTGGTCGCGCCCGCCGGAGTCGCTCCCACACAAGCGACCTTGCGCGCCGACTCGGCAACAGCGTGCATGGCGCCCAGGCGCGGATCGAGGTAGCACCAGCGTCCGTTGCCGTCGAGCGACATAGCCAGCCCGCGTTTCGAGCCTTTGATGCGGATCACCCCGGCATCACCCGCGCCCGGCGCTTCAACAGTGTTGGTCTGTACCATGTGGTCGTACTGCTGCCACACCCAGCGCTTCGAGCAGATGTTCGGGCTGGCGAGCAGGCGCCGGAGTTGAGACGTGAAATCGCCGCTTTCGGCAAACTGGATATGCTGTGGCATATCGCGTTGAACCGGCGGTTCCCACCGAGCCAGCGGGCGTTTGTACAGCGGAGCATTGTCGGTAAGCGCGGTGTTCGGGATCTCGGCGACGACCTGCCCGTGTTCTAACACGCGCATCTTCCCATCGGAGGTAACGCGGCCGACTTCGACCGCATCGAGGCCCCACTTCTGGAAGACGCGGAAGACTTCTTCCTCGCGCCCTTTCTGCGCCACCAGCAGCATGCGCTCCTGCGATTCGCTCAGCATGATCTCGTAGGGAGTCATACCGGTTTCGCGCTGCGGAACCCGGTCGAGTTCGATTTCAATGCCAGTGCCGCCGCGCGCGCCCATCTCGCAGGTGGAGCAGGTCAGCCCGGCTGCCCCCATGTCCTGGATGCCTACAATGGCGCCGGTCTGCATCGCTTCCAGGCAAGCTTCGAGCAGCAGTTTTTCCAGAAACGGATCGCCCACCTGCACATTGGGACGCTTGGCCTCCGACTGCTCGCTGAACTCCTCGCTCGCCATCGTCGCCCCGTGGATGCCGTCGCGCCCGGTCTTCGCGCCGACGTAAATCACCGGATTCCCTTCGCCGGCGGCGCGCGCATAGAAAATCTGGTCACGGCGAACCAGGCCCAGCGCCAAAGCATTGACCAGCGGATTGCCCGAGTAGCAGGGCTCGAATTTCACCTCGCCGCCCAGGTTCGGAACGCCGAAACAGTTCCCATAGGAAGCAATGCCCGAAACAACACCTTCCAGAACCGAATGGTTCTTGCGAAGTTCCTGCGTGGTCGAGGTCTTCCCGGCTTCGATTGGCCCGAAGCGCAGCGAATCCATCACCGCCACCGGCCGCGCGCCCATGGTGAAAATGTCGCGCAGGATTCCGCCCACGCCGGTCGCCGCGCCCTGAAAGGGCTCAATGAACGACGGATGATTGTGCGACTCGATCTTGAACGCACATGCCCATCCGTCGCCGATGTCGATGATGCCGGCGTTCTCGCCCGGACCCTGCACCACCAGCCTGCTGCGCGTGGGTAGCCGCCTCAGGTGAACGCGGGAGGACTTATAGGAGCAGTGCTCGCTCCACATCACGCTGAAGATGCCAAGTTCCGTGCGCGTGGGCTCGCGTCCGCCGAGCAGCTGTTTGATTTTCTCGTATTCGTCCGGAGTCAGACCGTGCTCCCGGATCATCTCGGGTGTGGTGGCAGAAATCGCAGAGGTGGTCATGACGGGAAAGTTCTATTCTCGCATCTCAACCGGCTTTTCGCATGCTGTTTCCCTTATGGGCGCGATTCAAATTTCTTTTTAGCATGGGTCGAGCAAAACTATTTGCGGTTGAACCTTAAGCTGGCGTCAGGCTTGAAGACTTCGTCGCTGTCGGCATATTTGCGACAGAATGCCTTAAGGTCTTTGGGCGACGAAGTGATCGTTTCGGCATCGTCGGGCAACGTGGTTAGAGTCAGCGTCTTCTGGGCCGATGCCTGCTTTAGCCATTCCGAGTCGATCGGGGTCACGGTCAGAGTGTTCTTGTCGAACTTGACAAGAAATGTCCAGTGAAGGGCCAGGCACATGTCGCACACATCAGATGGCATGGGGTAAACGTCAAAAAAAAAGCGATTGTCCAGCTTGACGAACTTGGCAAGATAGTGGGCCTTATTGTCCGCGTCGTTACACTTGTCTCCTTGCGAAATCAACTCTAAGTCGTAGGTGCGGTTGCTCCCGCTCACTGTCAAAGTTGTCGTGCAGTTGTCCTTTGTCACGTGCCATGTGCCGTTCAAGGAGTCGTCGAACGTGATGTCTGGATCTGGCCGGAACAACGTGTCTTCGTCAAGCCCGTGGACTGATGAGACCCAGCATCCTGAAAACATGGCGGTAGATGCGACCATGAGGATTGCGAAAAGTGTCTTGAGGGAGTGATCGTGACGGATCGAGGTTGGTGTCGACATGACAGGGTTCGGTTGCTCCTTCCCTTCGTGCGCATTGTAGCGCCGTGGACCGCGCTAATCAGTGACAAGCGCAATCCTGGTTCGTTATCCTATCGCTCATCATGAGCAGCCAGGGTGTGCCGGTCGCACGGACAAAAGAACCGTTCTGGACAAACGGAATGCCCGCCGTTGTCGCCATCTCGGCCTTTTCTTTCGCTCTCCATCTGTTTTTTAACAACCGCTACGGCTACTTCCGCGATGAATTCGATTACATCATCTGCGGACGCCATGTGGCCTGGGGCTACGTGGACCAGCCGCCGCTGGTGCCGGTGCTTAGCCGCGTGTTCCTCGCCGTCTTCGGTGACTCGCTGCGGGCCGTGCGCCTGATGCCGGCGCTCGCCGTGTCAGCCACCATCATGCTGAGCGCCGTGATTGCGCGCGAGCTGGGCGGAAAGCGTTTCGCGGTCGTGCTGACTGCGCTGGCGGTGCTGGTCGCTCCGGTGTTCCTGTCACACGGCAGTCTGCTCACGAGCAACTGCCTGGAGCCGTTGCTCTGGATGGGCTGCGCGTATCTCGCTATCCTCGCGATCAAGCGCAACCAGCCGCGTTATTGGCTATGGTTCGGAGTGGTCGCCGGTATCGGCCTCGAGGAAAAGTACTCGATTCTCGCATTCGGCTTCGGCATTGTCATCGGCCTGCTGCTAACCGCGCAACGACGTGTTTTCCTGAACAAGTGGATCTGGCTGGGTGCACTCGCCGCTTTTCTGATCTTCCTGCCCAACCTGTGGTGGAATATTCACTATGACTGGCCGTTCGTGCAATTGATGCGTGCCATCAAGGCCGAAGGCCGCGACGTCGTGCTCTCCCCTTGGCAGTACTTCTCGCAGCAACTCCTATTGATCCATCCCTTCAATGCCATTTTCTGGATCACTGGCGTCGTCGCTCTGCTCATTGCCACGCGCTTCCGTCCCTACCGTTTTCTCGGTTGGGCCTACCTGGTTGGATTCACGACCTTCGTCGTGCTCCACGGAAAGAACTATTACCTGGCGCCAATCTATCCGGTCTATCTGGCAACAGGCGCGGTATTGATCGATGACGCCATCGACCGCATCCGGCAGGGCTGGATGAAACCGGCACTGGCCCTGTTGCTCCTGGTCGGTGGTGCGATTCTGGCGCCGTTGGTTGTGCCGGTATTGCCGGTGGACTTTCTGCTCACCTACATGGACAAGTTGCCGATCAAGGCGCCGCGTACCGAGTATAGTCACGCGCGCGCCGCGCTTCCCCAGCACTATTCGGATCAGTTTGGCTGGAATGAGATTGTGAGCGAAGTAGCGGTCGCCTGGAACCGGATCCCTCCGGCAGAACGCAAAGACTGTGCCATCTTCGCCCAGGATTTCGGGCAGGCCGGTGCGATCGATTTTCTCGGCCCGAAGTACGGCCTGCCTCCCTCCCTTAGCGGCCATCAAACCTGGTGGATTTGGGGCCCGCGCGACTATTCCGGGAATTGCATGATTGTGCTCGACGACACCCGGGCGGTATTGGAAACCCATTTCCAACACGTCGAGTTCGTCGGGCGGACCCCGGATAATCCCTACGCCCTGGAGAAGAATCTCACCGTCTTCATCGGCCATGGCTTCAAGCACGGCACGTTGGCCGACGTGTGGCCGAAATTGAAGAAGTGGCGGTAACGTGTATTGGCGGACACTCCCGTCGGCGAGATTCTTCTTACCACAGAGGACACGGAGGAACACAGAAACTCTCTGCTCTCCTCTGTGTCCTCCGTGTCCTCCGTGTCCTCCGTGGTTACGATTTCTCCGCGGCACGCCAGTGCTCACTACGCACATCTATACTGTCCCCGATGAAGTCCGTCATCGTTGGGACCGCCGGGCACATTGACCACGGGAAAACCGCGCTGGTCAAGGTTCTGACCGGCATCGATGCTGATCGCCTGGAAGTTGAGGCGGCTGCGCGGCGTGAGCGACGCGAGGTCCCCAGCGAACTTGGTTCGCTGGGGTGCGGAAGCGGGAGCCGCGCGCCGAAATCCCGAGCGCAGCGAGGGAACCCTCCCGGAGGACTCGCGCTTACATGAAATCTGTCATCGTCGGCACCGCCGGGCACATTGACCACGGGAAAACCGCGCTGGTCAAGGTTCTGACCGGCATCGATGCTGATCGCCTGGAAGAAGAAAAGCGCCGCGGCATCACCATCGACATCGGCTTCGCCCACCTGGACTTGCCCACGCCCGACGGCGACACGCTCCGCCTCGGCTTCGTCGACGTTCCCGGACACGAGCGCTTCGTGCGCAATATGTTGGCCGGCGTCGGCGGCATTGACCTGGTGCTGCTCGTTGTCGCCGCCGATGAAGGCATCAAACCGCAAACCCGCGAGCACTTCGATATCTGCCGGCTGCTCGCCGTGCGGCGCGGCATTACGGTGCTGACGAAATCTGATGCCGTGGACAAGGACACGCTCGAAGTCGTGCGGCTGGAAGTAGAAGAGTTCCTGAGGGGATCGTTTCTCGATCCCGTCACATCGCCGATTCTCGCGGTGAGTTCGCTCACCGGAGCCGGGCTCGACGAGTTGAAGACGGCATTGGCCCGGATCGCCGCCGCAGTCACTGGCAAGGACTCCGCCGCCCTGGCACGTCTTCCCATCGATCGCGTCTTCACCATGAAGGGCTTCGGCACGGTCGTGACCGGCACACTGGTTTCGGGAACGATTCGCCGGGAGGAGGAACTTGAAGTCTTCCCGAACGGGAAGCGCGTGCGCGTGCGCGGCGTGCAGGTGCACGGTTCAGCGGCGGAGGAGGCCGTTGCCGGACAGCGCACGGCGCTGAACCTCGCTGGCGCCTCCACCGAGGACCTCGCGCGCGGCATGACGCTCGCCCCTCCCGACACATTCCGTTCCACGTCACGCCTGGACGTGCGCCTTTCTCTTCTTCCCTCGGCTCGGCCGCTGAAAGACCGCGCCCGCGTGCACTTTCACGCCTATACGATGGAGACCATCGCCGAAGTGCGGCTCTACGAAACCAGGCAGCTCGAGCCCGGCGGCGAGCAGTACGCTCAACTGCGATTAACCGAACCCGCGCTGCTCCTGCCCGGAGATCGCTTCATCCTTCGCCAGTTCTCGCCGGTCGTGACTATTGCCGGCGGGGTCGTTCTGGATCCCGCGCCGATCCTAGCCATGAAGGACGTGCGGAAAATCGAGAAGCAGGGCGGGCAGCCTAGTTACGCGTTCTTGTCAATGTTGGAGATCTTCGAGTCCGAACGTCACGGACCGATCCTAAGTGCACGGGTTGGCCGACGCGGGAATCAGGGACTGTCTTTGGCGGAAGCCACCGCCGAAACTGGTTGGCATCAGACTCAAGTCGGCGGACTCGCCGACCAACTCGTTCGCGCGGGGACTCTGTTGAAATTTCAGAACCGGCTTTTCGCCGATTGCGAACTTGAACTGGCTCGAACGACCTTGATCGACGCCGTAACCAACTTTCACAACGCGAATCCACTTAAACAAGGCATTGCCAAAGGTGAATTGCAGAGCGAGAGGCAGCGAGTCTTCGAGATGGCGTCCGAATTGTTTGACGCCGCGATCGATGCGCTCGTCCGCGACAAGAAGCTCGAGGTAGCCGGCGAGATCGTCCACCTTCCTGGCCGGGGCGTCGTAATGAAGGACGAAGAAGCCGAATCGAAGCAGATCATCGAACACGCCTTTGCCTCCGCCGGACTAAAAGTGCCGTCGCTCCGCGAAGTGCTGGCCGGGCTGAAAATCGACAAGCTGCGTGCCCAGAAGATCGTGACGCTCCTGCTCCGCGACAAAATTTTGGTCAAGATTTCCGACGATCTCGTCTTCCACCAAAGCGCCCTCGCGGAGCTTCGGCAGAAGATCGCCGCTCTCAAGAGCACGACGCCGAAGATGGACGTCGCCCGTTTCAAAGACCTGACCGGAGTCACCCGCAAATATGCCATCCCGCTCCTCGAGTATCTGGACCGGGAACGGATCACGCGCCGCGTTGGCGACGAAAGAATCATCCTCTGATCGTGTGGCGCGGGCGCCCCGCCCGCGAAAGCCCAGCCGATCTGTAGAGACATGGGGTGCCCCATCCTTGCCGCGTTCTTTGCAGCAAGGACCTGCCCTGTGCTTGCCGAAGGGTAGGGATTTTCGACGGTAGCGTGTCGGGAGGCGCCCGCTCCACGGCACCCGCGCCGTAGAATCAATCCATGCTCCGCTTCGCCCAGACGTGCGAGGCCGTCGCCGCGACCAGCAAGAAGCTGGAGAAAACCGCGCTCGTTGCCGACTACCTGAAATCCATCACGCCCGCCGGAGCCGCCATTGCCGCCATTTTTCTTTCCGGACGTCCCTTCGCCGCCTACAAGGAAACCACCCTCCAGGTCGGCGGATCACTCCTCTGGCGGGTGATCGGAGAACTCTCGGGAAAAACCGAAGAAGAACTGACCGAAATCTACCGCCGCCACGGCGACGGCGGATCGGTCGCCGCCGAAGCCTTGCCACCAAAGACCGCAGCCTCCCTCTCGCTCCCTGCCGTGCAGCAGGCTTTCGATGAGATCGCCGCCGCCCGGGGTCCCGCCGCCAAGACCCATCTTTTGCGCCACCTTCTCGAACGAGCGGCGCCTCTCGAGGCCAAGTACATCGTCAAGATCATCAGCGGCGACCTGCGCATCGGACTGAAAGAGAGTCTCGTCGAAGAAGCCATCGCCCGCGCCTTCGACGCGCCTCTCGAACAAGTGCAGCGCGCCAACATGCTGCTCGGCGACATCGGCGAGACTCTCCTGCTAGCCGCCGCCGGAAAACTCGCCGACGCCCGCATGCGCCTGTTCCACCCCATCGATTTCATGCTGGCCAGTCCGGTGGACTCGCCGGAGGAGGCCCTGAGCTACTTCGAGAACGCTGCCGTCGAAGACAAGTACGACGGCATCCGCGCCCAGGCTCACATCCGCGCCGGCGAGGTCCGGCTCTTTTCTCGCACTCGCGACGAGATCACTGAATCCTTCCCCGAACTCCCGCCCGCGCTGGCCGGCCTTCCCCGAGATGCCATCCTCGACGGCGAAATCGTCGCGTGGGAGGTAGCGCCGGCGCCTCGCCGGATTTCACCAGCCGAGCTCGTAGAAGAAGTACACACGATTGATGGAGGCGCGGGCGCCCCCGCCCGCGTGGCCCCCGGCGCTGCCAGAAACTACGCGGGCCCGGACGCCCTTGTCCGGGCAGGCGAGCGCAGCTCGCCAGAATCGTGTAGCACGGGCGTGTGTGGGGCGGACACTCCTGTCCGCCGTGCCCAGAAAAGCTTGGCAACTTCCGATGCAGTTCCCGGCCGCGCCCTGCCCTTCAGCACCCTCCAGCAACGCCTTGGTCGCAAGAAAGTCACGGACAAGATGATGCGCGACATCCCTGTCACTTATCTCGTCTTCGATGTCCTTTACTGCGATGGCCAACTCCTCCTCGACCGCCCTCTCCGCGAGCGCAGCCGGATTCTTGACGTTCTGCTAAGAGATGCCACGATACCCCCCGTTTCCGAGACCCGAGCCGCGGTGAATGAATCTCCGCCTCAACTCGAGCGCGATCGGGAAAATAGAATAACCAGTCAACCTCCAGCCGCGGAGCGGCGACAGAATGCAGCCCACGCCGAAAGCCGTGGGTCAGAGATGGATGCGGAGCTAGCCCCGGAGGGGCGTAAGAACGATAGGGACGCTAGCTCGAAAGCTTTCTCTCCCACCAAGCCCGCTCAATCCCTTTTCCCCTTCGCCGCCTCCGACCTCCCTCCCGCGCCAGTCCTCCGCGCTCCCGTAGCTGCCACCCGCTCGCCCCAAGACCTCGAAACCCTCTTCGCCGCCGCCCGCGCTCGGGGCAACGAAGGCCTCGTTATCAAGGACCTCGATTCACTCTACGCCCCTGGCCGCCGCGGCAAGTCCTGGCTCAAGATGAAGCGCGAACTCGCCACCCTCGACGTGGTCGTCACCGCCGTCGAGTACGGACACGGCAAGCGCATCGGCGTCCTCAGCGACTACACCTTTGCCGTCTGGGACGGCGACCGCCTGGTCAACATCGGCAAGGCCTATTCCGGCCTCACCGACGCCGAAATCGCCGACATGACGAAGTGGTTTCTGGCGCACGTGACCCGTGATGAGGGATTACGTTTGCAGGTGGAACCGAAGATTGTCCTGGAAGTGGCCTTCAACAACATGATGCGCTCATCGCGCCACGAGAGCGGATACGCCCTGCGCTTCCCGCGCATTGTCCGCCTCCGCCCCGACAAGCGCCCAGAAGATGCCGACACGGTTGAACGCGTAAGAGAGATCTACGAGCGCTAGCACAAAGCCTAACGACCGAGAACGGTCTGAAATATACTCCCTGAATGATATTCGAACGCCGCGAATTGCAGCCGTACGCGGAGCCAGTTACCGCGAGTGAGCTAGGAGAAGGAGAAACCTACTTCTCAGTTCAGTATGCAGACCCCCAAATGCTTATCCCCGTCGTAGGAACATGGGTCTATGTCGGTCGCGGACTCGACCCGGACGATGCAGACAACCACTACTATTTCCAGGATGTTGAGTCTTACCGGCAGGGAATTCGCTATCGTTCCGCTCGACCCGACAACGCTCGGTTTCAGTTGGGCTCTGAGAGCGGCATGAAACACATCTTCGAATATGACCGCGCCCTCGAAGAGTTAATGAAATGCTCTCTAAGAAGAAGGGAGTCCTAGAATCATTCTCGTAAATCCGTTTTGAAGGGGCTCGGCTTCAGCCGAGCCGTTGGCCATTTTATGCTTGTCATTCCGGGCCGTCCGTAGCCGCGCTTGGCGCGGCGAGGACGAGCGAGGAATCTATTGCACCTCGACCACTCCGGGCAAAAAGCTCTCACAGTCCCCGCCCTTCCTCCCCCCCGGGAATCGCGCACCCGTGCGCCGTCTCGCACACCACGTGCTCAAACTGGATGGTCGTGTGATAGATGCCGAAGTCGTGTCCCAGCTTCTCGTTGATCAGGCGCAGAATCGCGTCACTCTCGGAGGTGGAAATATCGGCAATCTTCACGTGCGCAGAAAGCGCGTGATTCTCCGACCCGATACTCCACACATGCAGATCATGCACGTCGCTCACGCCGGTAATCGACCGCATCGCCGCTTCGACCGCGTCGAGCCGCATGCCGCGCGGTGCGCCTTCCAGCAAGATGTTCAGGGTCTCGCGCACAATCCCGAAGCTCGACCACAAAATCAGTGCGCCGATCCCGAACGACAGCGCCGAGTCGATCCAGTACTGGCCCGTCCACAGAATCGCCCAGCCGCCCACGATCACCGCCGCCGTCGAAAGCGTGTCGCCAATCTCGTGCAGAAACGCGCTGCGGATATTCACATCGCGCCCGCTCCGCCACAGCAGAAACGCAATGGCGGCGTTCATTGCCACACCTATCGCCGCTACGCCGATCATTGTGCTGGCATGCACGCGCTCAGGGTTCTGCAGGCGCCGGAACGCCTCATAAAAGATGAAAAACGACACCAGCATTAGCGACAGGGAATTGACCAGCGCCGCCAGCACGCCGGCCCGGCGATATCCGTAGGTCTTGGTCGCGCTAGGTCCGCGGCCCTCCAGATAGACGGCAGCCAGCGAGAGCAGCAGAGCCAGAAAGTCGGAGAGGTTGTGTCCCGCCTCGGATAGCAGCGCCAGGGAGTGCGCGCGTATTCCTGCGACCACCAGCAGTATGATGTAGAGCGCGGTGACGAGCAGCGAGAACCGCAGGACTCGTCCCGTTCCGTACGTATGCTTGTGCCCCGCGTACGCCCGCATGGTTCAAGTGTAGCGCGGGTGCCGGGTCCATGTAGGGGCGAACGCCTCGCCCGCCCAGCGAAGCGCGGCTCCGCAGGGGTCGTGTGGCGCGGGCATTCCTGCCCGCTGGCGATCCGACGATTGTGCCAGGCTTCGCTTGGTCGGACAGACGGGGCGGGGAGATAAAATGGCCCGTGAACAAGGAGGTCGCTATGACCGTCGGGAAGGTCCTGGTGACTGGCCTCAGGATCCTTGCAGTGTGTCTTATTTTCGCCTTGTCTTTCGCAATCGGCGGAGCGCTTTCGGGCCTGACCAAGATTGGACAACAAGCGTCTGCTCCGAAGACGGTTCAGCAGGCGCCTCCGGCACAGCAGGCGGCCCCTTCCCAGCCTGAGGCTCCCTCAAAGCCGCAGCCCCCGCAGGTACCTGAGAATCTCCTGCTCACTTTCTTGAATTTTTCCGTCTGCGTCGGAGTGGTTCTGTCGTATCTAATCCTGCGATCGAGCTGGCATGGCTGGCCGCTGGTAGCCGCCATCTGCGTGGGCATGTACGGCATCTCAACCGTAGCCTCTCAGATCGAATCGGCAGTTTTTCTGTCGAACAAACTGCCCCCGGGAATGATCGGAGCCATCTTTCTGCAGGGAGCAATTGCAGCGGCTCTATTTGCTCCTCTGGCAGTTCTGTTGCTGGGCAAGTGGCGGGCTGCTTCGCAGGCGGCGTCTCCTGCGCCTGCCCGTATGAGCGCTCCTTCCGCCGTGTGGAGACTCGCGTTTCTCGTGGTCGCTTTCGTGTTTCTCTACATGCTCTTCGGCTATTACGTTGCCTGGCAGAGCCCCGCGGTCCGGCAGTATTACGGAGGCCCGGAATACTCAAGTTTCTACGCCGTGCTCAAGGCCAACTGGATGTACCACGGCTGGATCTACGCGCTGCAGGTGTTTCGCGCGCTGCTGTACGTCGCCTGTGTGTACCCGCTTATTCGTATGCTCCGCGTTGCTCGATGGGAAACGGCCCTCGCCATGGCGCTGTTCCTCTCGGTTTGGACCACCGCGCTGCTGCTCCCCAACCCGCTGATGCCTGCCAGCGTAGCCCACGCCCATTTCTGGGAGACCCTAGGCTTCAGCCTGGTCTTCGGCGCTCTTGCCGGCTGGCTCCTGAGCACTCCGCGCAAACCGGAGCATAGTGCCGCGTGAGACGGGGGGATTGCTATCGCAAAGCACGTAGAGACACCACCTCGACGAATCGAGCCGAACGTTGCTCGGCTGGACAACCGCCAATTGCCCCAGTTGACGGGGGAGCACAAGCGTACTTAACTTGCAGCATGGCCATGAATCGTCGCAGCTTTGTCCGCTGTTCTCTGGGCGCCAGTGCGTTTGTCGTTGCTGGGCAACTTTTGGCTGGGGATAGAAAACCAACGCTCCGCCTCGGTGGCCCGATATTTGCCAAGACAGATGATCCTGAAGGACTGGCGTTGCTCCACCGTCAACTCGGTTACCGGGCAGCGTATTGTCCAGAAGTGACACTGGCCGAGACCGACCGGATTCGCGCACTCGAAACTGCGTTCCCTAAACACGACGTGGTCATCGCGGAAGTCGGCCGGTGGTGCAATCTGATGGACGCCGACGCGGAGAAACGGCGCAAGAATTTGCAGACGGTGACGGATGGTCTCGCGTTGGCTGACGCTATTGGCGCGCGTAATTGCGTGGATATTGCTGGGTCGTTCAATCCGACATCATGGTTCGGCCCGCATCCTGACAACCTCACGCCGAGATTTTTCGATGCCGCCGTCGAGAACGCAAGGGCCATCATCGACGCTGTCAAGCCCAAACGCGCGAAGTTCACATACGAGATGATGGGCTGGTCCATGCCCGACACTCCCGACTGTTACCTCAGAATGATCGAGGCGGTAGACCGTCCGGCATTCGGTGTTCATCTCGATCCCTGCAACATCATCAACTCGCCTGAGAAGTTCTACCGCAACACCAACGTGCTCAACGAATGTTTCGACAAACTCGGTCGATGGATCGTCAGTTGTCATGCCAAGGATCTGACGTGGGATGTCGAGATGAACATCCACTTCCGCGAAGTCCAACCCGGCAAGGGGTCGCTCGATTACGCGACCTACCTGCGCCGTCTCGCCCAACTCCCTGATGTGCCGCTTATGCTCGAACATTTGACTGAGCCCAAAGAATATGCCGCGGCCAAGGAACACATCTTCAGCGTTGGCCAGCAAAACGGCTTGAGTTTCTAGAGCTTGTCTCAAAGATGGGTTTGCAGTGTATCGGGGCACGACTTTAGTCGTGCCGACCCAGAACATAATCAGAAGGTCCGGGCTTTAGCCCCTGGAAAGGCACCCACCGGGGCTAAAGCCCCATTTCCAATGACTCCGTCTCGGCACGGCTGAAGCCGTGCCCTGATACAAATCGGATTTTTGAAACACGCTGTAGCAAGCGAACGCAAAAGGGGCGTGCCGATGCCACGGGTAGCAGAGAAGACCGACCTAATGTAGCTGTCCATTACAGCGTTAAACCTCAGCACCGCGGTGGCTGATCTGAACGTCTGACGTATTAGGGATAAGACAGTATCCGACTTTCCCACAGCTTGCCCTACCCCACCATCCTCTCCATTTCCTCTTCCCCGATTACCGCGACGCCCAGTTCCTTCGCCTTGTCGAGCTTCGAGCCAGCATCTGCTCCCGCGACGACATAGTCCGTCTTCTTGCTCACCGACCCCGACACGCGCCCGCCCGCATCTTCGATCATCTTCTTCGCTCCGTCGCGTGTGTGCCGTGCTAGCGTCCCCGTCAGCACGAACGTCTTCCCTGCCAGCCTCGTGCCTTTTTCTTTCTTCTTGCCGGTGAAGGTCAGTCCCGCCTTGCGCAGATCATGAACCAGCTGACGGTTGTGCTCGTCGGCGAAGAATTCCACGATGCTCTCCGCAATCCGCGGCCCGACTTCGTTAACTTCCTCCAGTTCCTCGGCGCTCGCTTTCATGACCGCATCGAGCGATCCGAAATGCTCGGCCAGAAACTGCGCCGTGCGCTCGCCGACAAACCGAATCCCCAGCCCAAAAATCACGCGCGCGAGCGGCAGTTTCTTCGATGCCTCGATCTCATCGAGCACGTTTTGCGCC
>Ga0335070_10006805_pt1 | contig 13439 bp, 15 predicted proteins | sample Lox_Sample_13_FD_206722 | JGI IMG/M metagenome (GOLD analysis project Ga0335070, IMG submission 206722) | Soil microbial communities from Loxahatchee National Wildlife Refuge, Florida, United States - Lox_Sample_1.3 | ecosystem: Environmental > Terrestrial > Soil > Wetlands | place: USA...
ACGCGGTCGGCGAAGCTGGCCTCGGCCAGCCGGTCGGCCAGCCGCTCGCCATCCGGAATCCGGTAGAGGTTCGAGGTATGCCAGAGCTTCTCGGCCTGGCTCTTCAAGGCCGCGACCAGATGGGGGTGGGAATGTCCCAGCGCCGTCACCGCGATGCCGGAAGCGAAATCCAAGTAACGTCGCCCGTCATTGCCGAACAGATAGGCGCCCTCGCCCCGCTCGAAAGCGAGATCGGCGCGCGCATAGACCGGCAACAACGCAGAGGCGGACGACGCAGACATAGGATATGGCCTCCCTTTTCCTTTCAAGACGTCGAGCCCCGGAACGGGGGCTGGATCAACGCGGTCGCTTCCTCCGCCCCGGCCGAAACAACGGGCATCCCCGGTGGGCGGCCCGGCGACGGGCGGCCTCATCAAGGCGTTCCGGGAGTTTCCGGCGGGAGGGGCGGAAGGGTTGAGACTATCGGGCCCGCGGGCGGGCCCTGTCAACCGAAGGGGCGGCCCCGGGGCGCAACCCTGTCTTGCGCAAATCGGCTTGGTCCCTCAGCCTTCTAGCGGGCGGATTGCCGGTCGGCCCCCCGGCCGATCTGACCCCGTCCCTGGAGGCCCTGCCATGCCGATCCCCCGCCTCAGCCAGGCCGATCTGAGCCGCAAGCTGCCCGACGAGAAGACCTATGAGGACAGGCTCGAGACGCTCCAGCTCAAGCTGCTCCAGATCCAACAGGCCTATCTGCGCCAGGGCCGGCGCGCGGTGGTGGTGTTCGAAGGCTGCGACAATGCCGGCAAAGGCAGCCTGATCCGGCGCCTCTCCACGCGTCTCGATCCGCGCTACTGCAAGATCTGGCCGATCTCGGCCCCAAACGAGGCCGAGTGCGGCGAGCACTATCTGGAGCGGTTCTGGCGGCGGCTGCCGGGTCACGGCGAGCTCGCGGTATTCGACCGCTCCTGGTACGGACGGGTCCTGGTCGAGCGGGTCGAGAAGCTGGCGGCGCCCGCCGATTGGAGAAGGGCCTATCGCGAGATCGTGGAGTTCGAGCGCATGCTGATCGATGACAGCATCCGCGTGATCAAGATCTTCCTCCATATTTCGCCCGCGGAGCAGCTGCGCCGCTTCGAGGAGCGGCTGGAGACCCCTTACAAGCGCTGGAAGCTGACGCCGGACGATCTGCGCAATCGCAGCAAGTGGGACGACTATACGGTGGCGACCGACGACATGTTCGCGAAGACCTCGAGCCGCCATGCGCCCTGGCATCTGGTCGCGAGCGATTTCAAATGGTGGGCGCGCATCCAAAGCCTCGGGATCATCGTCAGGGGCTTGAGCGCGGGCGTCGATCTGGAGCCGCCGCCGGTTGACCCGCATCTGGCCAAGGCGATCCGCAAGATGGTGAAGAAGGCCAAGAAAGGCAGCCGGGCGCTGAAGCCCTAGCGGCGGTCACTTTGGCGCCGGTGCCTCAGGCCTTTACCCGATATCCCCGCGCCATCAGGCGCCAGACGATGGCGCCGACCCCGAGATTGCAGCCGATCAGCACCAATGCGCCGAGGAGCGGATTCGCCTCGCGCCAGCCGGTGAGCCCGCCACGCACGCCATCCAGTGCGTAATAGAAGGGATTGAGCGCCACCAGCGTCTGGCCGAATTCCGGCAGCACGGCCACGGGCAGGAACATGCCCGAGAAGAACGAGGTGGGAATGAAGACGAAAGTGTGCGCCGCGGTGTAGTGATCCCAACGCGTCGACCACATTCCCACCAGCACGCCCAGGAGCCCGAACAGCAGCCCGCCGGCGGCGGCGAAGAAGAGAGCCGCCGGCAGGTCGCCCAGCGCATAATGGGCGAAGGGCGCCAGGCAGAGCGCCACGACGAGGCCGATGACGAGCCCGGTGCTGGTCGCGGAGAGCGCATAGCCCAGCACTCGCTCGAGTGCCGAGAGCGGCGGCATCAGAACGTCCGCGAGCGCGCCGGTATGCTTGTCATAGAGGATCGAGGCCGAGGTCGCGGAGAGCGCGCGCTCGGCGATCGACATCATGATCAGGGCCGGCGCCACGAAATCCGCCAGTGCGATATCCGGGACGGTCCAGCTCTGCCCGCCCAGCGCCAACCGGAACACGGCAAAGAACAGCAGGCTGGTGACGACCGGTCCCAGCAAGTTGTCGATATAGCCCTTGGTGAAACGACCGAACTCGCGTTGATGCAGCGACCACAGCCCCAGCCAATTGACCCGGCCGAAGCGGCGCGCGCGAGGCGCGACCATCCGAACGCCGACGGACCCGGTCATGGCCGCAGCTTGTAGCCGATCGCGAACAGGCGATGGATCAGCGCATAGAGCGCGACATTGGCGAGCGTCAGCACGGCGAGGCCCGCGACCAGCGAGCCGTCGGCATGGCCGATGAAGCCATAGCGGAATCCATCGATCATGTAGAAGAACGGGTTGAAATGCGCGACCGTGTGCCAGAAGCCCGGCAGCCGCTCCGCCGAATAGAAGGCTCCCGACAAGAAGGAGAGCGGCGTGATCAGGAAATTGGTTACGGCCGCGATATGGTCGAACTTCTCCGACCAGAGCCCGCCCAGGATGCCCAGGAGCGACAGCATCAGGCTCGCCGCGACCGCGTGGAACAGCACGAAGAAGATGTCGTGAATGTGGATCGGCACCAGCAGCGCGATGACGATCCCGACCGTGACGCCGACGGCGATCCCACGGGTTAGACCGCCCGCGGCCAAGGCAAGAGTCAGCTCGCCCGGGCTCAAGGGCGGCATCACCAGATCGACGATGTTGCCCTGGAGCTTGGCGATCACCAGCGAGGAGGATGTGTTGGCGAAGGCGTTCTGCACCATCGCCATCATGATGAGGCCGGGCCCGAGGAACTCAGGAAAGGAGACACCGCCGACATTCTGCACCGCGCGGCCCAGGGCCAGCGTGAAGATCGCGAAGAACAGCAGGGTCGTGACCAGCGGCGCCAGGATCGTCTGGGTCGCGACCTTCGCGAAGCGGCGCACTTCCTTGAGATAGAGGGTCCAGAGCCCGATCCAATTGACCGGGCCGAAGCGGCGAACCGCCGGCAATGTCGCGGCGGAGGATGGGGCAGAAGGCGAGGCTGGAGGGGTCATGATCGGTATCGGTAAGTGGCGCGAGAAGGTAGGCCCGGGCCAGCGCCGGAGCAAGCCTCGGCCCTGCAGGCCCGCCCTGGCGCTCTTGCATAGGCTCGGGCCCTGAAGCGAAGCCATCGCCTCGGCCTATCGCCGTGCCGGAACAAGGGCGATCGCAAGACCTTGGAAATCCGTGGTCGACCGGATCCGGCCATGCCATGCTCGCCTTCCCGCCCTCCGTTTCCGCGCCCGATGCCCTTATCGCCGCCCGACAATGCCATGGAAACTTCAGCGACCGCAGGGGGCGCGGGATCGCTCACGGCCGCGGCCCTTCATGAGGCGGCACTCGATTATCTGGCATGTTATGCTGCCTCGACGGCCCGATTGCGGCGGGTGCTGGAGCGGCGCGTGCGGCGCCGGAGCCCCGATCGAGACGGGATCGAGGCCGCGCGCAAGACCATCGCCGAGGTGATCGCGAGGCTGACCGCACAAGGCTATCTCGAGGATGGGCGATACGCCGCTGCGAGGGTCGAGAGCCTGGTTCGCCAGGGACGTTCGCGTCGCTGGATCGAAGCGCGGCTCGCCGCCGATGGTATCGCGCCGGCCCTGATCCGCGCCGCCATGGAAGGATTGGCGGAAGCCGGGGCCGAGACCGAGCTCGCCGCCGCCATCGCCTTTGCGAAACGGCGCCGGCTGGGCCCCTTTCGGATCCGGAAACGGCGCAGCGACGACGATCCGAAAGCACAGGCCGGGAAGGAAATGGCGGCGCTCGCGCGCGCCGGTTTCGACCGCCGCACGGCGCGGACCGTCCTCGAGGCGCCTTCGGCCGAAGCGCTGGCATCGCTGTTGGCGACGACACAAGGCTGAATCCGCCGGTTGCCGGCCTTTAATGTTTGGCGGACCCCTGCGGACCGCTTGATTAAGGCCGGGTCTTTCCCGCCCGATCACCTGCCATCAAATGCCCGTGAGAGCGACGGCGGATCGCGCGCCCGGGAAGGTTGCTCCATATAATGGCGATGAACCCGACCCCACCAACTGGTCTTGTCACCGCAAGGGAGAACGACCGATGTCCAAATTCACCCGCATTGCCTTTGCGGCAGGCCCCGTGCTCGGGCTTGCCGTCGGCCTCGCTATCGCGATGCCCGCGCCCGTCGTCTGGTCGATGGGCAGCTCGAGCGACACCTCCAGCAGCTCCCCCGCCACGACCGCCGATTTCGCCACGGCGAAGAAGCTGGTCGATCAGGAGAAATATCGCGACGCGATTCCGATCCTGGAGCAGCTGGTGGCGAAGAATCCCGCCGACGCCGACGCGCTCAACGAGCTCGGATACAGCCATCGCGAGCTGGGCCATGAGCAGAAGGCGTTGACCTACTATCTCAAGGCGCTCGCGACCGAACCCAATCATCTCGGCGCCAACGAGTATCTGGGCGAGCTTTATCTGGAGATGAAGGACCTGCCCAAGGCCGAGGAACGCCTCGCGGTGCTGGAGAAGGCCTGCACCAACTGCGAGCAATATAACGAGCTCAAGGCGAAGATCGCCGACTACAAGGCGAAGCAGCAGAGCTGAGTCGAGTCCCATCCATCCAGGAGGACCACTTCATGTCCAATCTTCTTCGCATGACGACCGCCGCCGCGCTGATGGTCGGCGTCACCGTCGCAGCACCGTCGCTGACCGGCTGGGCCGCCGGCAGCTCGAGCGGCACATCGAGCACCACGAGCACCTACAGCAGCAGCACCGGCACGGTCACCAGCCCTGCGCAGCAATATGCAGCCGCCAAGAAGCTGGTCGATGCGCAGCAATATCAGGAAGCGATTCCGCTTCTCGACCAGTTGGTGGCGGAAAACCCGGCCGATGCGGACTCCCTCAACCTGCTGGGATTCAGCCATCGCAAGCTCGGCCATGAGGACAAGGCGCTGGGCTATTACAAGAAGGCGCTGGCAATGATGCCCAACCATCTCGGGGCCAACGAGTATCTCGGCGAGCTCTATCTCGAGATGAAGAATCTGCCCAAGGCCGAGGAGCGGCTTGCGGTGCTGCAGAACGCCTGCAGCAATTGCGCGGAATATAACGAGCTCAAGGAGAAGGTCGCCGACTACAAGGCGAAGCAGCAGAGCTGAGCCTCGCCCGGACGCGATGGCAGGCAAACGAAGGGGTGTCCCATGCGGGCGTCTGATCGCAACACGGCCATTGCCGCCGCGGTTCTTGCGGCCGCCATGACCTTCTCATCATTGACGGCAGGAGCCGCCGGCGGCGGTACCGATCATTCGGCAACCAGCTCGCCGACGCCGAGCGTCGTCCAGGACGACTATGCCAAAGCCAAAGGGCTGATCGACCGCGAGCAATACCGGGACGCCATCCCGATCCTGGAACGGCTCGTGACGCAGAACCCGAAGGACACCGATGCGCTGAACGAGCTGGGCTATAGCCATCGCCAGCTGGGCCATGCGGAGCGGGCGCTCGGCTACTATCTCAAGGCGCTCGCGATCGAGCCCGAGCATGTCGGTGCCAACGAATATCTGGGCGAGCTCTATCTCGAGATGAAGGACCTGCCCAAGGCCGAGGAAAGGCTCGCGGTGCTGCAGAAAGCCTGCGGAAATTGCGAGCAATTCTCGGAACTTAAGGAAAAGATTGCAGACTACAAGGCGAAGCAGCAGAGTTGAGTCATCTGCCACTTCGATCGAGCGTAACCTGATGTCTGCCTCTCTTCGTGCCGTCCTCGGCGCCAGCCTCATGCTCGGCGCCGTTCTTCTTCTTGGTTCCTCCTTGCCGACCCGGGCACAGGATCCGGGCGGCAACGGTCTCAATCTGCAAAATCCCTACGCCCAGCCGAATGCACCCGGCAGCGGCAGCTCGAAGCTCAATGAACAGATCACGCCGCGCAACGAAGAATATGCCAAGGCCGTCGCCCTCATCCAGGACGGCCAGTACAACGACGCGATGCTGATCCTCAACAAGCTGATCGCCATGGATCCGATCGACGCCGATGCCCTCAATCAACTCGGCTTTTGCTATCAGAAACTGGGCCAGCCGGGAAAGGCGATGAGTTACTACAAGAAGGTGCTCAGTACGAAGCCCGAGCATCTCGGCGCCAATGAGAATGCAGGCGAGCTCTTCCTCGAAATGAAGGATCTGCCCAAGGCCGAGAAGCGGCTCGCCGTCCTCGAAGGCGCCTGCGCGGGTTGCCAGGAATACAACCAGCTCAAGGCCAAGATTGTGGCCTATAAGCTGGCAGCGCAGGGCTGAGGCAGCCGTCGTCATCCCCGTCTTCGGTCTCATATGACCAGAGGAGCGGCGTGTAATCTCGCTCTCATCCCTTCCCCCCTTGCGGGGGAAGGCTAGGAAGGGGGGCCGGCAACTCGGTACCACGCGTGCAGCCCCCTCCCTCACCCTCCCCCACAAGGGGGGAGGGGACGAGAAAGAAAGCGCCACACCGCTCGCTCACCCCGCCAGCGCCTTCGCGCGCTGGCGCATGCCCTTCTCGGTGAGCCCGGCGAAAGGCGGCAGATTGCGCGCGTCGGCGACGGCGAGGACCGTCAAGGGCTGGGTCCGGCCACGCACGGCGATCTCATGGCGTTCAGCCTCGACAAGCTCGGTGCCGGCGAGCTCGGCGACCGCGGCCGAGACGACGAGCTGACAGGCAAATTCCTTCGTCAACCCCTCAAGCCGGCTTGCGGTATTGACGGAATCGCCGATCGCCGTCACCGAGGTGGCACGGCCATAGCCCATCTCGCCGACAATGACCGGCCCGACATGGATGCCGATGCCGATTTTCAGCGGCTCGGGCAGGTCGTGATGCAGCACCCGATTGACCTCCTCCAGGTTGACGGCCATGCGCCGCGCCGCCTCCAGCGCGAGGCGACAACCCTCCTCGGGATTGCTGCCGATGCCGAAGAGCGCCATCACCCCGTCGCCGATGAATTTGTCGAGGTGGCCGCCGGCCTGTTCGACCGCGGTGCCCATGGCGCGAAAATAACGGTTGAGCAGGAACACCACGTCGTAAGGCAGCTTGCGCTCGGAGAATCGCGTGAAGGCGCGCAGATCCGCGAACAGGATCGCGATCTCCTCCTCGTGGCCTTGCAGATAGCCCGGCCGCGCTTGCGCGTCGCGCGGGCTCGCGGTTGGCGGCAACATCGGCAGCACCGAGATGTTGGCGCGCGGACGAAGCTGGCAGGCGAGGCGGATGCCGGGTTCGGCTGCGACGCGTTCGAGGACCCGCCGTTCCTCCGGGCCTGGCTCCGGCAGCGGCCCGTCGCTCGAGAGGATCCGCACGCGGCAGGTCGAGCAGCGCCCGCGTCCGCCGCAGACGCTGGCATGGGGAATGCCGCCGATCCGGCTCGCTTCGAGCACGGTCGTGCCGGGTTGGATCACGACCTTGCGACCGTCGGGATAGGTGACCTGGAGGGCCCGATGGCGAATGATCCAGGCCCTGAGCCAGCGCGCGACGAGGGTGAGGATGAGGAGCGCGGCGAAGAGCGCCAGCAGCCCGTCACGAATCCGATAGAGCAGCGCCACCTCTTCGTCGCTGGGGAAGCGGATGACGGTCTTGGCGGCCTCCATCCAATCCGGATCCGTCGCCAGCCGCGCGACCGCCCGGCCGCCCTCCACGAAGCCCAGCAAACCCAGGACCGGCACCAGCAGCGCGGCCGAAAAGAGGTAGGGCGCCAAGCGTGGAAACCAGGGCTTCAGTCTCAGCCAGAAATAGAGGCCGATGCAGCCATGGAGCCAGGCGATGCCGGTGACCAGCGCCTGCTTCAGCCCCTCGCTCGGCTGCCAAAGCCAGATGACGAGAAGCTCATAGGCATAATTGTCGTTGGTGCCGAATAGGGCCGCGTTCAGCCGCGTCCCGATCACGTGGGTGACGATCAGAGGCGGCACGGCCAGACCCAGCAGCAGTTGGGCCGCTTCCCAGGGCGCCATGCGCAGCGAACGGCGCTGATAGATCGCCCAATAGGCCAGCCCCTGATGGAGGATGATGGCGCCATAGAGCAGCAGGGTCATCAGCCAGTTGCGCCAAAGCTGCAGGAACAGGCCGCGGCCTTCCTCCATCGCGTCCAGCGAGATCAAGCCGGCGGCGTGATTGAGGTAATGGGTCAGGAGGTAGGCAAAGAGCGTGAGGCCGGTGACGAGCCGGGCCCGTCGCACGAGTTCCTTTGCCTGCATGGGTCCTCTCGCCTCTAGGGGCTATGGCGCGGAAGGTTTTCCCGACCCCGTGACTGTGATATTAGACGCCACCATGAGTCCCTGGAAACCAGACCATTTTCCCCATCGCGCGGAATTGAACCCGCGCGCCTTGTCCGCCGACACGCCCTATCCCGCATCGCTCTTGCCAATTCTCAGGCCCGCCGGCTTCGCCGCGGCCGCGCAGGAGATCCGCGGTTGGCCCGGCTACCGGCCGACCAATCTGCTGACCTTGCCGGGGCTGGCGGCGTCGCTGGGGCTCGGCGGCATCTGGTACAAGGATGAAGGATCGCGCTTCGGGCTTGGCAGCTTCAAGGCGCTGGGCGGTGCCTACGCCGTCTATCGCCTGCTGGCCGCCGCGGTCAAGCGTGCCACCGGCCGGGAACCGAGCTCGGCCGAGCTGATGGCGGGTGCCCATCGGGACATTGTCGGCGCCATCACGGTGACGACGGCGACCGATGGCAATCACGGCCGCTCGGTCGCCTGGGGCGCCCAGCTCTTCGGCTGCCGTTGCGTCATCTACATCCATGCCACCGTCAGCGAGGGCCGCCGCGACGCCATCGCCCGCTATGGCGCCGAGGTGCGGCGGATCGAGGGCAATTACGACGATTCGGTTCGCCGCGCCGCAGCCGATGCGAGCGCCAGTGGCTGGGTCGTCGTCTCCGACACCTCCTATGAAGGCTATATGGAGGTGCCGAAGACGGTGATGGAAGGCTACGGGCTGATCGCGATGGAGGTGCTCGACGAGCTTCCGGGCGACGCGCGCCCCACCCATCTCTTCGTCCAGGGCGGCGTCGGCGGGCTCGCCGCCGCCATGACCGCGGTGCTGTGGCAGCGCCTCGGTGCCGATCGCCCGCAAGTGGTGGTGGTCGAGCCCGACGCAGCCAACTGCCTCTTTCTGAGCGCGGTCAATGGCAAGCCCACCAAGGTCGAAGGCGATCTTGATACGCTGATGGCGGGGCTTGCCGCCGGCGAGGTCTCGCTGCTGGCCTGGGACGTCCTCGATCGCGGGGCCAATGCCTTCGTCACCGTGCCCGACGAGGCGGCGATCTCGGCCATGCGCGCGCTGGCCCACGGCGTCGAGGGCGACCAGCCGGTCGTCGGCGGCGAAGCGGGCGTCGGCGGATTGGCGGGGTTGCTTGCAGCCGCGACCGATCCCAAGACCGCTCGGGTCTTGTCGCTGGGCCCGCTCTCGCGGGTCCTCGTGATCGGCAGCGAGGGCGATACCGATCCGGAGCTCTATGAGCGGCTGGTGGGCCTCAGCGGCGCCGAAGTGCGCGCCGCCGCGTGACAAGAAGGCGCCAGCGCCATGGATGATCTGCGGGCCCGTCGGCTGCTCGAGCGCGAAAAGCGGCGTCATGAGCGGCTCAAGATGCTGGCCGAAGGTCCGCCCAGCCCTTGCATCGGGGTCTGCCGCATCGACGAGCGCAGCGGCTGGTGCATCGGCTGCTATCGCAATATCGACGAGATCCGCGAGTGGATGATCACGCCGCCGGCCGAGCGCCACCGCATCCTGGAAATGCTGAAGCAGCGCCGCATGTCGCAATCGCCTGCGGCCGCCCATGGCGCGGGTTCCGGCCATGGCCCCTCGGCGAAGCCGGACGAGAAGAGCAAGTGAGCGCACCGCTCTCCAGACGCAATGGTCTGCTGATCCTGGTGCCGCTGACGCTGTGCTGGGGCGCCAACTGGCCGGCGATGCATATCGCGGTTGCGGAGATCCCGATCTGGACCTTCCGCACACTTTGCCTGGTGCTCGGCGGGGTCGGGCTTCTCGCGATCGCCGCCGCCAGCGGTGCCTCCCTGCGCATCCCGCGGCGCGAGCTGCGCCCGCTTCTGATCTGCAGCTTCTTCAACATCACCTCCTGGCATCTGCTGTCGGCGGCGGGACTGCAGCTCATGCCCGCAGGCCGGGCCTCGATCATCGCCTTCACGATGCCGCTCTGGGCCGGGCTCATCGCCTGGCCGGTGCTGCAGGAGCGCCCAACCCTCCGCAACATGATGGGGCTGGCGATGGGCCTCGCCGGCATCGCCGCCCTGATCGTGCCCGAGTGGCAGAACGTCGTGGCGGCACCCTATGGCATCCTGCTCATGATCGGCGCCGCCATCTGCTGGGCCTCGGGCACGGTGGGCCTGAAGCATTGGCGCTGGTCGATGCCGACCGCCGTCGTCGCCGGCTGGCAGGTGCTGCTGGGCGGCATTCCCGTCGTGATCGGCATGCTGATCTTCGAGCGCGGCTACGATTTCGCCAATGTCGATCAGCGCGGCTGGCTGGCGCTCGCCTATACGATCGTGGTGGCGATGCTGTTCTGCCACTGGGCCTGGTTCAAGGTGGTCGCCACCTTCCCCGCCCAGCTCGCCGCCATCAGCACGCTCGCCATCCCCATCGTCGGCGTCGTCAGCAGCAGCCTGCTGACGGGCGAGCCTATCGGCTTCGACGTCGTGATCGCGCTGGTTTGCGTGCTGATGGGGCTCGGGCTGGTGTTGTTCCGGCCGGCGAAGCAGCCGACACTGAGCCCCGCACGAGCAGGAGAATAGAGGTTACGGCGCCGGTTTCCCGAAAGTGACGAATGCCACAAGCTTCCACCCGTTGGCCGTCAGAATCCAGCTCTGCAGTGCGTCGAAATCGATTGGCTCGGCAGTCCTTCCGAGGGGGCCCTCCGCGATGGCGATCGAAAGCCTAAGCACCCAAAGGTGGCGCCCACTCTCGGTCCATTCAGCCCGCGACAGATCGGGCTTCGCGGCCCAGTTGCCATCGAACACCCGTTTGAAGTAGCGCATCACACCTTCATGACCTTGCGCGTCCGTGTAGTTCACGGACCAAGCGACCTGCGGCGAATCCAGGACAAGCGCGTCGATAGCATCAAGATCGTGGGCGTTCGCGGCCTCGATGAATCGCTGGAACGCCGCAGCGACTTGGGCCTGCTCATCGGCCCGCGCATGAGCGCAAAGGAAGATAGCCAACGAAAGGAGGACAACGGTTCTAACGACCTTGAGCCCAGCGGGTGCTGACCCTGGCATTGCCCTTCCCTTTTCTCTTTCAGCTGGCGGCGATCGGCCGGCCTTCCAACACGGCTGCGACGTCGGCGAGAGTTGCGATGGCGAAGATATGCTCGGCCGGCAGCTCATGCCCCAGCTCTTTCTCCAGCGCCTGAACCAGTCTGAGATGAGCGAGGCTGTCCCAGGCCTCGAGTGTGGCGATCGAGGCGTCGGGCGGCACCGCCGCCACCTCGATCTCGAGCGCCGTCGCGAGCAGCATCTTGGCGCGATCTTCCACGATCATGCTCCCTGCTTCTTGGCGGCTTTCGCGGCGGCCCGCTTCGCCTTATGCGCGGCCCACTCCTCGGGAAACAGGCCGAACATGAACTGATCGACCCGCTCGCCCGTCGGGCTGATGCGATGGCGCCTCAGGACGGCCTCGCAGCGGAAGCCCTGGGCCCTGTAGTTGAAGACCGAGGGCACATTGCGGGCCATGGGATTGCCCCAGATCTTGCCGACCTTCAGCCGGTCGAACAGGAAGTCGATGATGGCGTCGCGCGTTTCCAGGACGGCGCCCTTGCCCCAATAGGCCTTGTCGCCGATCACCACATTGGTGCTGGCAAGATTATGCCGCCTGTCCCAGTAGCAGGAGTAGAAGCCGATCAGCCGCCCCGTCTCCTTGAGGAACACGCCGAAATGGAACGAGGTCTTGTTGTTGAAGCGGTCGATATATTTGTGCAGATCTTCGATCGTCAGGTTGCTGGGCGCACTGTTCACGCCGGTCATGATCTCCTCGTCCTTGGTCCAGACGAGATAATCCTCGCAGACATCTCCGTGCTGCATCGAGCGCACGATGTAATGCTCAGTATCGAGACGCAGCGGCTGGCCGGGGCGCCAGGCGGCGAGCGGAATGCCCGGATGGGGTTCGCCTGGGTTCGCCGCCCTGCTCGCCTGACCGGGGGCCGCCGCGGCCGCACGCGGCGATGGCGGCTGCGCGGCAGCGGGAGCCGGTGCCGCCGGCCCCTGCGGTTGAGGCTTGTCGCTCACCGTTTCAGTCCCTCGCAATGCTTGCGCACATTTGTTCGATTGATCTTGCCGCGGTCGGTTTTGCGAATCTCCGGCAGCAGGAACCAGCGCTCGGGCACCAGCTCGCGGCGGATCCGTTCCAGGCACCAGGACCTCAGATCCGCCGGCGCCACCGTGGCGCCCTCGATGGTGCGGATCGCCGCAGCCACGACCTCGCCCGACACCTCGTCGGTCATGGCGAAGCAACAGGCTTCGGCCACTTGCGGATGGCGTTCCAGGAAAAGGTCGATCTCGGCCGGGTTGATCTTCATGCCGGCGCGGTTGATCTCATCCTTCTGCCGCCCGACCAGGCGCAATGTCCCGGAGGGATCGAGCCGGCCGATATCGCCGGTGTGGAACCAGCCCGCCCGCAGCACCGGTTGGGTCAAGTCCGGCCGCTGCCAATAGCCCTGCATCAGGCTCGGCGTCTGCAGCAGGATCTCGCCTTCGCCTTGGGCAGCCAACCGTCCCTCGCCCGTCAGGATCGCCGCCTGACCGCCCCAGAGGCGGCCGATCAATCCATCCTCGGCCCCGCCTTCCGCAGCCGAGGCGCCGGCGACCCAGTTGGCGGTCTCGGTGATGCCATACATGTTCACCACGCGGTCCGTGCCGCTCCAGCCCATCACCTGGCGCCAAAGATCGGCGCCCAGCGGCGCCGAACCGATATGGACGCGGGCGAGCGATCGGTTGCGCGGCGCCTTGCCGGCCTTGAGCGCGATCTTCCAGAAGCTCGGCACCGAGCTCATGAAGGTGATGGCGTGATCGTCGACCAGCCGCGGCAATGCCGCTGCGGTGGCGAGGCCGCCGGCGCCATGGAGATGGAGATCGGCGCCGGCGAAGAGCGGCGTCAGGCAATTGCCGATGAGGCCATGGCCGAAATGGGTCGGCAGCACGCAGAGCGTGCGCGCGAGATCGGCGAGGCCGATATGGGCGCGGTTGAGCGCCAGACGCGCCAGGATCGACCGATAGCTATGGGCAACACCCTTGGGCGCTCCCGTGGTGCCCGAGGTGAAGAGCAGCAGGGCCGTGTCGTCGAGGCCACCGCCCGAGAGCCCTGGCGGGACCGCAAGCTCGGAAGATCCACGCTCGCGCTTCAGCTCGAGAATGGGAAGGCCCAGCCCCTGGCCATGCGCGAAGCCCT
>Ga0335070_10006806_pt1 | contig 13438 bp, 10 predicted proteins | sample Lox_Sample_13_FD_206722 | JGI IMG/M metagenome (GOLD analysis project Ga0335070, IMG submission 206722) | Soil microbial communities from Loxahatchee National Wildlife Refuge, Florida, United States - Lox_Sample_1.3 | ecosystem: Environmental > Terrestrial > Soil > Wetlands | place: USA...
CGCCGTCACCTTCAATCCGGCCCAGGCGCCGGAATAGCGCGACATCGCCCAGCCGTGCAGGCCGAAATCCAGGATCTCCTGCACGCCGGAGGGATTGAGCACCGGGATGTTCACGTCCATCAGCGCATATTCGCTCTGATGCGCGGTCGTCGAGGACTTGCAGGTATGGTCGTCGCCGGCGAGCGCCAGCACGCCGCCATGCTTCGAGCTGCCGGCGAGGTTGCCGTGGCGGAGCGCGTCGCCCGAACGGTCGACGCCCGGCCCCTTGCCGTACCACATGGCGAAGACGCCGTCGTAGAGCGCGTCGCCGAAGAGGTCGTTCTGCTGCGTGCCCCAGACCGCCGTCGCGGCCAGGTCCTCGTTGACCCCCGGCTGGAACCGGATGTGATGCGCCTCCAGGAATCGCCGCGCCTGGGTCGCCGCGGTGTCGAGTCCGCCCAAGGGCGAGCCGCGATAGCCGGTGATGTAGCCGGCGGTGTTGAGCCCCGCCGCCTGATCGCGCCGCCGTTGCATCATGGGAAGCCGGATCAGCGCCTGCGTGCCCGTCAGGTAGACCCGCCCCCGGTCCAGCACGTACTTGTCGTCCAGCGTGACCGCCGCCAGCGGCATGCTTCACTCCGATCCCACGGTTCCGCCGCACGATGCGGCGAAACTGCCGGTCTTGTCCAGGGTTCACCCGCGGAAATGGGCTACCCTTGTCGCCCGCGGCGCTGCCGCTGTAACCTCGGCCCATGACCGTTCTCGTCACCGGCGCGGCCGGCTTCCTCGGGATGCACGTGGCAAAGCGCCTGCTGCAGCGCGGCGACCGGGTCATCGGCGTCGACAACATGGATGCCTATTATTCCCTGGAGCTGAAGGAGGCGCGCCTCGCGGAGCTGGAGGAGGACGCGAACTTCACCTTCCACTATCTCGACATCGGCGATCCGACCGCCGCCGCCGCGGTCTTCGCGCTCTATCCGGAGCTCGAGGGCATCGTGCACATGGCAGCCCAGGTCGGCGTCGGCCACAGCCTCGCCAATCCCCAGGCGTTCCTGAACACGAATATCTCCGGCATGTTCGTGCTGCTGGAGGAATGCCGCAAGCTGAAGCACCTGAAGAACGTGGTCTATGGCAGCTCGTCCGCGGTCTATGGCGGCAACCGCAAGGTGCCGTTCGCCGAGACCGACCAGGCCAACCAGCCGCGTTCGATCTACGCCGCCTCGAAACGCGCCGACGAGCTGCTGGCCGCCGCCTATGCCAACATCACCAACGTGCCGATGTTCGGCCTCCGCCTGTTCGCGGTCTATGGGCCCTGGGGCCGGCCCGACATGTTCTATTACACCTTCACCCAGGCGATCGCGGCGCGAAAGCCGATCCGGGTCTACAACAAGGGCGACTTCCGCCGCGACTTCACCTATGTGGACGACGCGGTCCACGCCATCGTCGCCGCCTTGGACCAGCCGCTGCGCCGGCCGGAGGGCGCCGCCGGCGAGGCCTTCATCCCGCACCAGGTCGTCAACATCGGCAACGACCACAGCAATTCCCTGCACGAGTTCATCGCCGAGATCGAGAAGTCGCTGGGCATTCCGGCGATCATCGAGGACGAGCCGATGAAGAAGGACGATCTCCTCGAGACCTATGCCGACATCACGCTGGCGAAGCGCGAATTCGGCTTTGCGCCGAAGACCCCGCTCTCCGAAGGCGTCCCGCGCTTCGTCCACTGGTTCAAGCACTTCCGCGGACTGTGAGTGCATGCGCCTGCCGCTGAAGTTCCTGCCCCGCCGCAGCAACCAGATCGCCGAGGTGGTCGGCTCCCTCATCGTCATCGGCTTCAGCCTGGTCATGCTGAACAACTACCTGCCGCAGTCTGCAGCGACCAATGAGGTCGGCAGCTTCGGCGCCTGGCTGCACGGCGACGCGCGCGGCCTGCCGTTCCTCGGCCTCTCGATCCTGCTGTTCCTCGCCGCCTTGGGCTGGCTCACCGTGGCGCTGATCAATCTCTTCAGCGGCTCGCCCTTCCGCTATTTCATCGTCGACCGGCAGGGCATCAGCCACCGCACGTTCTGGCACGACCGGCGTTATTCCTGGAGGGACCTCGACCCGATCCAATCTTATGTGCGGCCGTTCTGGCGCTCCCGCGGCAACGAGCAGCGCTACTGGATCGTGGAAGGCCTGCCGCCCTATCGCGCGGGCGCCGGCCTCCGCATCCGCGCCACCGACTATCTCGGCAGCGGCTGGCTTTCCGGCACCATGGCGCTTTCCACCGACGAGGCGGCGAACTGGCTGGAGAGTCTGCGCCAGCTTGCGCGCCAGGACCGGCTGGAGCCGGACGATATTCCGCCGCCGCCGGAAGCCTTCCGCGCCCCGATCGAGCTTGAGCGCGGAGTCGACTCCGTGCGCGCCGCTGTCAGGAAGCCGGCCTCTACGGTGGACCGCTGAACTTGCTGCATCGCCTGACGCAATTCCCGCGTAGAATGCCCCGCCACCAGCTTTCCTGACGGGTGACCTCATGCACGACGCGGCGAGTCTCGGCCTCCGGCACGCGGCCGACCGGTTCATCGCGACGCCGCTCGACGCGCTGCTCCAGGCCGGCGCGGAGGGCGACGGCTTCGCCGAGGCGTTGCGCCTGTTCCGCGCCGTCTCCCGCGACGTGCCGGCCTATCGCGCGCTCCTCGAAGAGCACAGGATCGATCCCGCGCGGGTCGCGAGCTCCGCGGACTTCGCGCAGCTGCCGCTGCTCGACAAGAAGAACTATGTGAAGCGCTTCTCCCTGGACGAGCTGGTCTTGGGTGGGAAGCTGACGCGCTGCGACTTCTTCGCCGTCTCCTCGGGTTCGACCGGCGAGCCCACCTTCTGGCCCCGCGCCCAGGCCGACGAGCTCCCGGTCGCCGTCCGCTTCGAGCAAGTGTTCCGCGACGCCTTCCGCGCCCATGAGCGGCGCACTCTCGCCGTCGTGTGCTTCGCCCTCGGCACCTGGGTCGGCGGCATGTTCACCGCCGCCTGCATGCGCCACCTCTCGGCCAAGGGCTACCCGATCGTCACCGCGACGCCCGGCAACAAGATCGACGAGATCCTGCGCGTGGTGCAGCGCCTCGCCCCGCAATTCGAGCAGACCGTGCTGCTCGGCTATCCGCCCTTCCTGAAGGAGGTGGTCGATGCCGGCCGCGCGCAAAAAATCGACTGGTCGCGCTTCGACGTGAAGCTGGTGATGGCGGGCGAGGTATTCAGCGAGACCTGGCGCGATCTGGTGGCCGAGCGGTTGGGGGGAGGGGAGCCGCTGCGCTTCGCCGCCTCGATCTACGGCACCGCCGATGCCGGTGTGCTCGCCCAGGAGACTCCCGTCTCGATCGCGATCCGCCGCTTCCTCGCCGCCCGGCCGGAAGCGGCGACCGCGCTCTTCGGCGATACCCGCATGCCGACCCTCTGCCAGTACGACCCCGCGGCCCGTTACTTTGAATGCGTGGAGGTCGAAGGGAAGGGTGGGTCGCTCGCCTTCTCCGGCTGGAACGGCGTGCCGCTCCTCCGCTATCACATCGCCGATCGCGGCGGCATCCTCTCCTACGAGGCGATGATCGCGCGCCTGCGCGATCTCGGCGCCGACCCGGTCGCCGAGGTGATGGAGACCGGCGGTCCCTCGCCGCGCCGCCAGCCCTTCGTCTGGGTGTTCGGCCGCACCGACTTCACCGTCTCCTTCTTCGGCGCCAACGTCTTCCCGGAGACGATCTCCCTCGGCCTCGAGCAGCGCGAGGTCCGGGGCCGCGTCACCGGCAAGTTCGTCATGGAGGTGAAGGAAGGCCTGGCCGATAAGCCCCGGCTCACCATCGCCGTCGAGCTCGCCGCCGGTGCGAGCGGTGACGCCGAATTCGGCGAGACCGTCGCCGCCGCCATCCTGGCCCAGCTCCGCCGCTTGAACAGCGAGTTCGCCAACTACGTCCCCGCTGAGTTCCAGCACCCGCTGGTGACGCTCTATCCGATGGGCCACCCGGACTACTTCCCGGTCGGGGTGAAGCATCGGTACAGCCGGAAGTGAGCGGACGGGTGCAATCGTTGGGCTTGACGCGTGCAACATTGCCGATGCGTCTCCTGCCGAATCGGCGGCCTTCGGTGCCCGCATTCGCTCTGATAACGGGCGTGATGACGCTTGGCGTCGTTCCGCTGGCGATGTGGTGGGCCGGAGCGGAGAAGCAATACGTCGCGGTCTGGACTGGCACGTTGATCGTCGTGGCATTATCCACCGGCATCGGCGGCGCCATCTGGTCGCGGCCGGACAGCCCGCTCTACTATCTCGAAATCGATGCGGACGCTGTGATCTATCGGTCGGGTATCACGATGATGCGTCTCCGCTGGCCCACCATCCAGCGCTTCACGGTCTATGCCATCGGCGACCGTCCGGAATTCTTCCTGCGCGTGACTCGCAGTTCGGGTCTGCCGGTATTGGATTTTGCCCTGAACGTCTCGGATTTCGTGGCCGATGCCGATGCGCATAGCGCCGGCCGGCTCGCCGACTGGCTGAACGCCTTGCGGACGCGCGCGGTGGAGCATCCGGAACGGGCGGGAGAGGATACGACGGTGCCCCAGGGATTTCGGGGCATCCCCGTCGTTCGGACATCCCTTGTACGATCGGAGCCGCTCCGCTCCGGCGCCATCGAACGGTGACGCGATGACACGACGTAATCGACACCTTATCTCCCGCGGTCTCCGCGGTACCGCCAATGTCGCTTGACGGAACATCCATGCGCCTGCCCTTGCGTGTGCTGCCGAGCCGGAAGATGCAGGCGGTGGCGATCGTCTTCGCTCTCGCCGGCCTCGGCGTCGTCTGCTTCTTCGCCTGGATGGAATCGCACGGCGGGCCGTGGCAGGCGGACCAGACGCCCGGCGTCGTCGTCTTCGTCTGGCTGATGATCCTGGCGATGGCGCTGATGGCGCTCGGCGCTCTCGCCGTGGCGATCCTGCGGATGCTGCCCGACAGCCCGCACTATCACCTGCTCCTGACGGCGCAGTCCATCACCGTCCGCACCCTGCTGAAATCGTCGCAGTTTCCCTGGTCCAGCCTCGACCCCTTCACGATCGTCAAGCTTTCCGACAGCGACAGCAGTGTCACCTGGATCGTCGCGGCCGCCGCCGGCGACGCACGTCCCGCGCGGAACGACAAGGAGCGCCATCGCCAGGCTGCGTTCCGACTGAAGAGCGGCACCTATGGCGGCGACAAGCAGGCGAAGGTGCTGGCGGATTGGCTGAATGCCGTCCGGCTCGCGATGACGGCGGGATCGCCGTCGCGCACGGAGGTTGAGGTTCCGGCGGCGCTGCAGGGCCAGGTGCTGGCGGTCGCGCCGGTCTCCGGCGTGATCGAGCGGTGAAGCAATGACAGCGGAAACCCCGCAACGCTCGCTGCCCCCGTTCCTCACGGCCCGCGGCCGGCTGCTGGCGGCTTTGGCGCTCGGGCTCGGCTTCTACGGCATCGCCTCGCTCTCGCCGACGGAGGCCTGGATCGGTACCTTGCCGATGCGGCTGGCGCTCGCCTGGGACGTGGTGGCGATCGCCTATCTCGGCATGGCCTTCGTGATGATGCGCAACCCCGACCGCGCCCGCATCCGCGCCCGTGCCAAGGTGATCGACATCAACCTCTTCGAGATCGTCGCCGTTGCGGTGGCGGCCGGCCTCGTCAGCCTGTTCGCCGTCGCGCTGGTCTTGGCCCGGGCGCGTGGCCTCGAATCCGGCGTCCGGGCCGCGCATCTCGCGGTCGGCATCGTCACGGTCTTCTTCTCCTGGGTCGCGCTGCACACGCTGTTCGCCGTCCACTATGCGCATGTCTTCTACGATCCGGCGGAGCAGGACCAAGCCCCGAAGGCGCCCGGCGACAAGACACCCGCCGCGAAACCGCGCCGCGACCGCGGCGGACTCGAGTTTCCGGGCGAGAAGGAGCCGGACTACTGGGACTTCGTCTATTTCTCCGTGGTCATCGGCATGACCTGCCAGGTTTCCGACGTTCAGGTCACGTCGCGTGCCCTGCGCCACCTGGTGACCGCGCAGGGCGTGATCGCATTCTTCTACAACACGGTGGTAGTGGCGCTGGCGGTCAACATCGCGGCGGGGATGGGCAGCTGAGCGCCGGCTCGAACGCTCCCTAACTGCGCTCGTACAGCTTCTCCAGCACCTCGCTGTAGTGCGCCCGGATCATGTGCCGGCGGATCTTCAGCGACGGGGTCAGCATGCCGTTGTCGATGGTGAAGCCTTCGGGGGCCAGCGCCACGCGGCGGACCTTTTCCAAGGGCGACATCTTCGAGTTGACGCGCTCCAATGCCCCGCCGATCGCCTTCACGAAGTCCGGGTTCTCGCAGAGCTTCACCAGATCCTTGTCGGCGTCGTTCGCCTTGGCCCAGTCGGCGGCGAAGTCGGCGTCTGGGACCAGCAGCGCCACCACATGCGGGTGCTTGTCGCCATAGACCATGGCCTGGGCGATCTCCGGCTGCAGAATGAGGAAACCCTCGATCCGCGCCGGCGAGACGTTGTCGCCGCCGGAGAGCACGATTATGTCCTTCTTGCGGTCGGTGATCTTGAGATACCCGTCGGCATCGAATTCGCCGATATCGCCGGTATGGAGCCAACCGTCCTGGATCGCCTTCGCGGTCGCCTCGGGGTCGTTCCAATAGCCCTTCATCACCGCCTCGCCCTTGACCAGGATCTCGCCGTCCGCGGCGATCCGGGCCTCGATGCCGTCGAAGATCGGCCCCACCGTGTCGATCTTGATCCGCTTGGGGCGGTTGGCGCTGATCACCGGCGAGGCCTCGGTCTGGCCATAGCCCTGCAGCAGCGGCACGCCGAGGGCAAGAAAGAAGACGCCGATCTCATAGTTGAGCGCGGCACCGCCGGAGACGAAGGCTTTGAGTCGTCCACCGAAGCGCTGCCGCACCTTGCGCCGCACCAGGAATTCGCACATGAGGTTCTGCGCCCGCTCCAGCAGGGTGAGGGTGCCCGGATGCTCGTAATTCTTTCGCCCCAGGCGATAGGCGAGGTCGAACAGCTTCTTCCGCGTCGGCGGCGCCTTCTGGAGGCCGCGCACGATCCGCTGGTGCATCGCCTCATACAGCCGCGGCACCGCGGTCATGATGGTGGGCCGGGCCTCCGCCATGTTCTCGACCAGTTTCTCGACGCTCTCGGCGTAATAGATCTCGGCGCCGAGGCTGATCGGCAGGAACTGGCCGGCGGTGTGCTCATAGGCATGGGAGAGCGGCAGGAAGGAGAGGAACACGTCGCCGCCGAGCCCGACCTCCTTCACCAGCTTGAAGGCGCCCTTGATGTTGCAGAGGATCGATCCGTGGGTCAGCATCACGCCCTTCGGCACGCCGCCGGTGCCCGAGGTATAGATGATGCAGGCGGTGTCGCTGCGCTGCTGCTTCGCAATGCGCGCCTCGACCTCGTTGCTCGCCTCGGCCGAGGGTCCGGTCGGGATGCTCGGCTGCTCGACCAGATCCTGCCACTTGATCAGGTGGAAGCGCGGGCTCTGCTGCAGGTCGAGCTTGTCGATCGCGATCAGGAATTCGAGATCGGAGGCCTGCACGGCCGCGGGGAGGAAGCGCTTCGCGATCGTGCCGCCGGCGAGGATGGCACCCTTGGCGCCGCTGTGTGTTAGAATGTGCCGGTGGTCGTCCGAGGTGTTGGTGGCGAAGTGCGGCACCGTGATGGCGCCCGCCGCCATGATGGCGAGATCGGCGATCAGCCATTCCGAGCGGTTTTCCGAGATGAGGGCGACACGATCGCCGGGCTGGATGCCGAGGCCGATCAAGCCGCGCGCCAACGAGCGGATGCGCGCCGCCGCCTCGCCATAGGTCATCGCGACCCATTGGCCGTCCACCTTGGAGCGCAGCAGCGGTTTTCGCGCGCGCGTCTTGGCCTGGTCGAAGAACAGGCGCGTGAGGCTGGGAACCGCGTCGTAGTTCATCGAGTTGTCCTGAGTCGCCCTGCTTGGACCTGGCCCCATCGGAGTGATCACGGGACGAGACCGCCAGACTTGATCCAACCGGACTTGATCCGCCCGGACTTGGCCACCAGCCCCGCCCTCCCATATAAGGGAGGCGGAATTTCTGCAAGGAGCAAGCCGTTTCCCCATGAACCCGAAGCTGGACCTCATCCGTTCCCGATCCATCCCGCGTGCCGCCGCCGTCGAGGCGCAGACTTCGGAGCGCGCAAGTCTTGGTGCACTGCCGAACTGGAATCTCGCCGATCTCTACCGCGGTCCGACGGCGCCGGAGATCGAGCAGGATCTGAAGCGGGCGGCGGCCGATGCCGCGGATTTCCGCCGCAAGAACGAGGGCCGGCTTGCCTCCCTCGATGGGGCCGGATTCCTGACGGCGATCCTGGACTATGAGAAGATCCAGGAGCTGCTCGGCAAGCTGATGAGCTATGCCCAGCTGGTCTATGCCGGCAACATGGCGGATCCCGAGCTGGCGCGCTTCCAGCAGAATGTCAGCGAGCGGGTGAACGCGATCTCGGTCGAGGTGCTGTTCTTCACCCTGGAGATCAACAAGCTCGACGACGCCGACCTCGCCGCCAAGCTGAAGGACCCGGCGCTGCAGCGCTTCCGGCCCTGGCTCGATGCCGTGCGGCTCTTCCGCCCGCACCAGCTCTCCGACGAGGTCGAGCGCCTGCTGCACGAGAAGCATGTCGCCGGCAGCGCCGCCTGGCAGCGCCTCTTCGAGGAGACCATCGCCGACATGCGCTTCGAGGTGGACGGCAAGTCCCTGACCTCGAACGAGGCCTTGAACCTGCTGACCGACCGGGATCCCGCGAAGCGCAAGGCGGCGGGCGAGGGACTCGCCAAGGGCCTCAGGGGCGAGAAGCGCCTCTTCGCGCTGGTGACCAACACCCTCGCCAAGGACAAGGACATCGAGGACAAGTGGCGCGGCTTCAAGCGGCCGGTCTCCTCGCGCAACCTCGCCAACCAGGTCGAGGACGAGGTTGTGGACGCGCTGGTCTCCGCGGTGAAGTCGAGCTACCCGGCGCTCTCGCACCGCTACTATCGCCTGAAGGCGAAGTGGATGGGCCAGACCGCCCTCGATTATTGGGACCGCAACGCGCCGCTGCCCAGCGACGACGACCGTCTGGTGCCCTGGACCGACGCGCGCCAGCTGGTGCTCGACGCCTATCACGCATTTTCGCCGGATCTCGCGGCCATCGGCCGGCGCTTCTTCGAGCAGAACTGGATCGATGCGCCGCCGCGTCCGGGCAAGGCGCCGGGCGCCTTCGCCCATCCGACCGTGCCCTCGGCGCATCCCTATCTGCTGCTGAACTATCACGGCCGGACCCGGGACGTGATGACTCTGGCGCATGAGCTCGGCCATGGCGTCCACCAGGTCCTGGCGGGCCCGCAGGGCCAGTTGCTGGCCGACACGCCGCTCACCCTGGCGGAGACCGCCTCGGTCTTCGGCGAGATGCTGACCTTCCAGGCGCTGCTGAAGCGCGAGACCGATAAGGCGAAGCGCAAGATCCTCCTCGCCGGCAAGGTCGAGGACATGCTGAACACCGTCGTGCGCCAGATCGCCATGCACGAGTTCGAGCGGCGCCTGCACGACGCCCGCAAGGAGGGCGAGCTCTCCGCCGACGAGATCTCCGCGGTCTGGCTCGAGACCCAGCGCGAGGCCCTGGGTGCGGCGATCAAGCTTCCGGACGGCACCGACTACGCGCTCTTCTGGAGCTACATCCCGCACTTCATCCACGTGCCGTTCTATGTCTATGCCTATGCCTTCGGCGATTGCCTGGTGAACTCGCTCTATGCCGTCTACCAGAACGCCGAAGCCGGCTTCGCCGCGAAGTATCTCGACATGCTCAGGGCGGGCGGCACCAAGCGGCACAAGGAGCTCCTCGCGCCCTTCGGCCTCGATGCTTCCGATCCCGGCTTCTGGGGCAAGGGGCTCGGCGTCGTGAAGGGCTTCATCGACGAGCTGGAGAGGCTTTAAGGGGGATTCAGATTTTCTGAGTCACGTGCAGGGGAGAATCTCACCCGACGGGGAATGAGGAATGGAGCGAACTCAAGCGCTTGACGGTTGCGAGGCTTGAGGCCAGCTCACAGGGTTCGGGTGCGAAGGTTTAGATTTCCTGCGGGATGTCGCAGTCGGATTGATGGGATTTTGCCGCGAAATGCTCCTGAAGCGACAGAGCCGAAATGGCCGATAAGGAAGCCAATTCCCTGACCGGCCGGGTGCGGCGCTACGCCAAGGTCGGCCGCGCCATGGCCGGGCTCGGCGCCCGGATGGCGGGCAGCCGCTATCTCGGCATCAAGATCGATCGCGCCGAGCATGCGGCCGAATTGAAGGCGGCGCTCGGAGGCTTGAAGGGTCCGCTGATGAAGGTGGCGCAGATCATGGCCACCATCCCGGACGCGCTGCCGCGGGAATACGTGCAGGAGCTGCAGCAGCTGCAGTCGAACGCGCCCGCCATGGGCTGGCCCTTCGTCAGGCGCCGCATGGCGGCGGAGCTCGGCGACGGCTGGCAGCAGCGCTTCAAGGATTTCGAGCACGAGGCGGCCGCGGCCGCATCCTTAGGGCAGGTCCACAAGGCGCATGCCAAGGACGGGCGACTGTTGGCCTGCAAGCTGCAATACCCGGATATGCGGTCGGCGGTGGAGGCCGATCTCCGGCAGCTGAAGCTGATCTTCCGCATCTACGAGCGTGCCGACCGTGCGATCTCCACCGCCGAGATCCACTCCGAGATCGCCGACCGGCTCCGCGAGGAGCTGGACTACGAGCTCGAGGCCCGGCACATGGCGCTCTACCGCCTGATGCTGGCCGAGGCGCCGCATGTGCATCTGCCGGAGCCGCTCTCGGAGCTGACCTCGCGCCGGCTGCTGACCATGACCTGGATCTCCGGCGAGCCGCTGATGACCTTCCTCGGGAAAAAGCCGCCGATCGAGCTCCGGAACAAGGTCGCCTTCAACATGTTTCGCGCCTGGTACGTGCCGTTCTATGAATACGGGGTTATTCATGGCGACCCGCATCTCGGCAACTACACGGTGCGGCCGGCGGGGGCGAAGGACGCCGGCGACGTCAACCTGCTCGACTTCGGCTGCATCCGGGTGTTCGAGCCCAAGTTCGTGAAGGGCGTCATCGACCTCTATTTCGCGCTTCTGAACGACGATCGCGACCTTGCGGTGCACGCCTATGAGAGCTGGGGCTTCAAGGGTCTCTCGAAAGAGGTGATCGACGTCCTCAATCGCTGGGCGCATTTCGTCTACGGCCCGCTGCTGGAGGACAAGGAGCGCCGCATCCAGGACGCCGAGACCGGCGTCTACGGCCGCGACGTCGCCGAGGGCGTGCACGCCGACTTGCGGCGCCTCGGGCCGGTGACGCCGCCCAAGGAGTTCGTCTTCATGGACCGCGCCGCGATCGGCCTCGGCTCGGTCTTCATGCACTTGAAGGCCGAGATCAACTGGTACCGCCTCTTCCACGAGCTGATCGAAGACTTCGACACGAAGCAGCTCGAGAAGCGCCAGAAGGCGGCGCTGAAGAAATGCGGCATCGAGGCCGCGACCGGCAAGGCGGGCGCGGCCTAGTCGCAGTTACTGCCCGTCCCAGCTCCCGAGCACGGCACGCTTCGCGGCGCGCATCTCTTCCGGCGCCGCGCCGTAATTGAAGCCGTAGGGCACGGCCTCGAACGAGCCGTAGCTGGGATTGGGCAGCACGATCCAGTCGTGGCCCCAGTGGCTGGCGAGTGAGTCGTATACCTTCTGCCGGTCCTGCTCGCTGCCCTTATAGGCATCGACGAAGTCGCCGAAATTGTCGCCGAGCTTCAGGAGGATCCGATAGTGCTCGGCGATGAAGGCGATGCGGCTGCCCTTCTTCGAGGTCCAGTCCGGCTTCTCGCCTTGCATCAGGAAGGTGTCGACCTTGGTGTCCGTCGGAAAGCCCAGCGCCTCCATGTTGGCGCGGGTCGCCGCCTCGCCGTCCTCGGTGCGATTGGAGACGTAGAACACCTTGATGTTGTGCGCGAGAGCGAACTTGGTGAAGGCGACCGCGCCCGGGATCGCCTTCGAGATCTTCGCCTGCACGAACTTGTTCCAGGTGTCGTTGCTGAACGGCGTCCCGGCCGTGATGTTCCAGGCCTGGTAGGCGGAGTTATCGAGCAGAGTCTCGTCGATGTCGCAGACGATTGCCGGCGGCAGCTTCGCAAAAGCGTTCCTCTGCTCGACCGGCGCCGCGGTCCATTTCGGGTCCTTCAGCGCCTGCATGAGCCGGAGCTTGGCCAAGGCGAAGGCGCTCTCGACGCTGCCCTCGTACTCGACCGAGTGCTGCATCCAGAGGACGGCGTTGAGATTGTCATCGGCCGGCGCCGCGGCTGGAGCAGGTGTTGCGGCCGGAGCAGGCGCGGGAGTTTGCGTCTGCGCATCCTGCGCTACCGCGGTGAGCGGCGCGAGCAGGAGAGCGAGACAGGCGGCGACAGGAAGGTATCGGATCGAGGAGGTCATGGGCTTTCACCGGGAATCGACAAGGTCGGCGCACCATAGCACCGGGCTCCGATCTCCAGGAAAGAAAGCAGGGCGGGATCCGACCGGGGGATCCCGCCCTGCACGCCACGCCGGGAAGGGACCGGCTCTAGCGGATGCCCTTATCGATCAGCGGGACGAGGCCGCCGATCGTGTCCGGCGTCACCGTGCCGGAGCCGGTGTTGATGCTGAGACCGGTGAAGTGATAGTTGGCGGAGAGCACGCATTGCATCACCGGCAGGAAGCCTTGCAGATAGAGCTGCTGGTCGAGCACGGCGGTGATGTACTTGCTCTTCAGCCCGTCGATGGTGGAGGGGGCGAGGTCGATGCCGCCGACGATGATGTCGCCCGGCTTCTTGCCCGCCTGCTCCAGCGCCTTGCCGAGGAAGCTGGTGACGCCGCCATGCTCGGTGCCGATCGCCTTCAGGTCCGGGTGCTTGGCGATGTAGGCGACCAGCACCGGCACCGCCTGCGAGGAATCGGCGTTCACCTCGGGCGAGATGTCGAGGTAGTCGACCTTCACGCCGGCATGCTCCAGCGTGTCCTTGATGCCCTTGGTCGAGAGCCCGCGCTCGCCTTCGGAGAGCAGGCCGTAGACCAGCGCCCGGTCGCCGGCTTTGAGGCCCGCATTCAGCATCGCCTGGGCGGTGATCTGGCCGCCGACATAGAGATCGACGCCGGCATAGCCGAAGCCCTGGGCCTGGTGCTCGGCGAAGAGCTTGGTCAGCGGCGCGTTGCCGGAGGTGACCAGGATGCCCTGCTTCTCGGCGTCGTTCACCAGGTCCTCGAAGGCGTCGTTGCCGGGATGGCCCATGATCTCGATGCAGGTGGGCTTGGCGGCGACCGCCTCGCGGAACTGGTCCAGCATCTTCTCCGGCTGCCATTGCGAGAACTGCTCGATCACCTTGATGCCGAAGGCGGCGGCCGCGTCGGCGGCCCCGGTCTGGCGCGGCAGCGTAGCGCCGTCGCCGGGATTGCCGCCCA
>Ga0335070_10006807_pt1 | contig 13436 bp, 8 predicted proteins | sample Lox_Sample_13_FD_206722 | JGI IMG/M metagenome (GOLD analysis project Ga0335070, IMG submission 206722) | Soil microbial communities from Loxahatchee National Wildlife Refuge, Florida, United States - Lox_Sample_1.3 | ecosystem: Environmental > Terrestrial > Soil > Wetlands | place: USA: Florida...
TTGGGGTGATACTCCATGAACCAGCCGCCCGGGCTCTGGCTGATGTTGAAGGTTGCGCTGACGCGGTCCACATCGGGCTGGGGTACGGCCGCCTGGTTGAGCATCACCATGTCGTACTCCAACGCCAGGGCCTGGCCCAGGGAGATATCTTCCGCATGCACCATCAGGTTGTGGGTCTCCGGGTCCTGGGTGATCTGCCCCGGCCGCCCCTGCATGAATTTGACGCCCATCTCCCGCGCCCGGTCGTAAAACTCTTCATACCCCTTGGAGGGGGTGCGGATATCCATGTAGTAGATGGTGATATCCATGTCGGGGTAATACTGCTTCAACAGCACGGCGTTCTTGATGGCGTACATGCAGCAGAAGTTGGAGCACCAGGCATTGAAGCGTTTGTCCCGCGAGCCCACGCAGTTGATCATGGCGAGCCGCTGGGGCCGGCGGCGATCGCTCGGGCGCACCAGGTTGCCCGCCGTGGGACCGGCGGAGTTGTTGAGCCGCTCCATCTCCATGGCGGTGATCACGTTGGGATAGCGGCCGTAGCCGTACTCTTCCAGCGGGGTGGGATCAAAATGGCTGAAGCCCGTGGCCACCACCACCGCGCCCACCTCTTCCCAGACCAGATGGTCGCTCTGGCTGAAGTCGATGGCGTTCAGCTTGCCGCAGGCCTCCACGCACTTGTAACAGTGGATGCAGGCATCCATGTCGATGGTGTAGACGAGCGGCACCGCCTGGCTCATGGGCACATAGATCGCCTTGCGCGGAGCGAGGTGCATCTCAAAGGGGTTGGGCACCTCGACAGGACAGACCTTGGCGCATTCGCCGCAGCCGTTGCAGCGGTCGGCACGGACGTACCGGGCCTTGTGGCGGAGCTGCACCTTGAAGTTTCCCACAAAGCCCTCCACGCGCTCTACACGCGTATAGGCCCGAACATCGATCTTGTGGTGACGCGCCGCGTCCACCATCTTGGGGGCGAGAATTCAGATGCTGCAGTCCATGGTGGGGAAGGTCTTGTTCAGCTGGGCCATCACCCCGCCGATGGTGGGCTCCCTTTCCACGAGGAGGGTGGGGATGCCCTGGTCGGCCATGTCCAGGGCGGCACTTATACCGGCGACACCGCCACCGATCACCAGGGCGCGCTTGGTCACCGGCACCTTGATGGTCTCTAGGGGGGTCAGAAAGGCGGCCTTGGCCACAGCCGCCGCGGTGAGCTCCTTGGCCTTGGCCAGGGCGCCGGCCTTGTCGTGACCGTGTGCCCAGGTGCACTGCTCGCGGATGTTGGCCATCTCCATGAGGAAGGGATTCAGGCCCGCCTCGGTCACGGCGGCGCGGAAGGTGGGTTCATGCATGCGGACCGAGCAGGCCGAGACCACAACACGGCTCAGGTTGTACTTGACGATGTCTTCCTTGATCAGGTTCTGCCCGCTGTCCGCACAGGCATAGAGGGTGTCGGTGGCCCGTACCACCCCCGGGAGCCTTGCCGCATACTCGGCGATCTCAGCCGGCGGTACCACCCCGGCGATGTTGGAGCCGCAGTGACAGACGTAGACTCCGATGCGGAGTTGTTCGCTATGTTCTTGCTCTTTCGACATGCCGACTCCTTCGCCCTCAGGACTCCTTCGGCTTTCCCAGCACCTCTTCCTTGGCCAGCTTGTGGCGCTTGCTCTGGGCGCGCTGGTCGGCGGTAGTGAGGGAGAGGGCTTCCTTGGGGCACCATTTGACGCACTGGGGGCCGTCGACTTGGTCCTCGCACTGATCGCAGATCTCGGCCAGCTTGGCGCCGGGATTGATACTGAGGGCGCCGAAATCGCAGGCCTCGATGCACCAGGCGCACCCGTCGCACCGGTTGGCATCCACGCGGATGATGCCGCTCCCGCCGTCCTGGGCGAGGGCTTTGCGCGGGCAGGCGATCACGCAGGGCGCATCTTCGCAGGCACGGCAGGCCACGGCCGTGATCAGGATCTCGTCGGCCCGGACGGTCCGGATGCGGCTGCGGTAGGTGTTGAACTCGCCGGTCTTGGTGTAGGAGCAGATATACTCGCACAGCTGGCAGCCCACGCAATCCTGGGGGGTGCAACTGATGTACTTGTGCTTCGAGCTCGTTGTCGGCATGGGCGTACCTCCTAAACTCCGATGGCCTCGGCTACGTCATCCATACCCAATTCGATCAGCTTCTGTTTGGGAATCAGCCCCTCAGCCGTCCACCCCTTGGCCTTGTAATAACAGTCTTTGAGAAACTCCAACTCGTCCTCGGTGACCACACTCCCCTTGGAGGCGCCCTCCTTGAGCGGCTCATGGTGCCAGCGGTAGGGCAGGTGGTCGTCGGCGCGGGTCCAGCCTTCGCGGATGTTGAAGGCCTTCTTGATGGTGTGGGCCCGTTCGCCCATGAGATCGATATCCTTTTCGGTGAAGTGCCAGCCGGTGGTGGCGTTGATCAGTTGGGCGATGGCCGGCCACGAGCCGGAGCGGTCCGCTTTGCCGGTAAAACAGCGGCGGATGAACTTGCACAACGGCAGGGTATCGTAGACCGCCGCATACTCTTCGGTCTCCTTGGCCACAGCGCCGCGGGTGTCGTCGACACTGAAGCGGTCCACCTCGCCGCTGATATCGGGGTCGTAAGCCGCCGAGCGGTTGTGACAGCCGCCGCGAACGCCGGTGGCCAGACCCACGGCGAAGGTCTTCAGGCCGCGGGCGTCGTATCCGGGGAGCTCCAGTCCCTTGATGTGCATAGCCCACTTGTGGCTTTCGGTGCCGCGCTCGGCGTCGATCCGGGCGCTGGCCCGTTTGGTGCCCTCGGCTAGCAGATCGCCGAGGCCCTCACGGTCGCGGATCATCTCCAGCAGCTGAACGGTTTCGGCCCACCTGCCGAAGCCGAGGTCAAATCCTTCGGGATAGCGCCCGCACGTGAGGTCCGCCTTGGTCAAGACCCCGCGTTCAAAGCTTTCGATGGCCCAGCTGAGGGTCAAGCCGGCGCTCATGGTGTCCATGCCGCCGCGGTCGCAGATCTCGACGAGCTTGATGGCGGTCTGCATGTCGCCGATGCCGCAGTTGGAGCTCAGGGCATAGAGCGACTCATACTCCACGCCGGTCATGGCACCGGCATAGGGGCCGTCCTTGGCCCGAACCATCTGCTCGCAGCCGATGGGACACTGGGCGCAGGCGATGGTTCTGACCTTGTGATGTTCGTGCATGTATTCGCCGCTGATCTCCTCGGCATGGTCGAAAACCCCCTGCTGGTAGTTGCGGGTGGGCAGCAAGCCCAGGCGGTTCATGTTGAGCACGTTGGAGACTGTGCCCAGGATGCGGTATTTCTGGGTGTGGGGCCCCTGTGCCGCTTGCGAGATCTGCTGGGACCACTTGAGCAGGGTGTCGGGATCGGCCACTTTGACACCGTGGGTGCCGCGCACCGACACGGCCTTGAGCTTCTTGGCGCCCCACACCGCGCCGTGACCGGTGCGGCCGGCCTGGCGGCCGTCGTTGGTCACATTGGCAAAACGCACGAGCCTCTCACCGGCCGGGCCGATCGTGGCGGAGCGCACCTGATCGTCCGCGAACTCGTCGCGGATGGCCTCTTCGGTCTGGTAGGTGTCAAGCCCCAGCAGAGAATCGGCGGGACGGAAGGTGACCCGGTCGTCATCGATGAAGATCGAGACCCATTTGTCGCTGGCGCCGTGAATCACCATGCCGTCCCACTGCGCACGCTTGAGGGCGATGGTGAACCAACTTCCCGACAAGCTGTCGCCGATGAAACCGGTGAGGGGCGACTTGCTGGCGATACCGTACTTGCCGCCCACGGGCACGGGCGTACCGGCAAACATGCCATTGGCGATGCAGATGGGGTTACCGGGACTCAAGGCATCGCAACCCACCTCGATGTTCTCCCAGCACAGACGTGCGGCCATGGAAACCCCGCCGATGTACATCTGATACCAAGTTTCGGGTTTAGTCTCTGTCCAGGACTTTTGCTGCGACAAATCCATGTGGAGAATTTTGCCGCTGTAACCGAGCACGATTTCAACCTCCCGCCGATAAGGACATTAATACGAGCTGGTCGCCATCGTGGAGCGGATGGGCCATCTGTTCCGGTTTTATGATGCTTGTATGTTTGCTGCAAAAGATGTTGGGGCCTTGCAGCCGATCACCGCTCGGCTGGATGACGTCGCCGATCAGGGCCGGATAGCGGCGGCCCAAATGGCATACCAGCTCCCGGTAAGTGGCCCCTTCGTGGAGGTCAAAAAAATCCTCTTTCGCCCCCGTTACCAGTCGCGCCACACCGAGGAACTCTAAGCGAATCCGCATGCGCCCCCCCGAACTAAAGCCGGCCTACATTGAGGAATTTAGAAGTGTCGGCAACCGCATCGGGCCGACGTAGCCTACTCCGTCCCGCCTAGGCGGGGCTGCGAAGGCTGGAAAGCCCTCCCCGATTCTCTCCGTGTGCACAAAGCGACTGCTCGACGCGTAGGGCCGAGCGCCCGCCTTCGCTGCCGCTTCACCGCGGCGGAGGCAGCATCGGCCCAAACTGGGCAGGTACGGCTTGCCCGCGAAGAATCGATCGTTGCTCCACTCGATTCCTCGGAATCGCCCAATGTAGGTACCCTATATATAACATGACAAGAACTCGCTTTCGAGGGGGGTAGCATGGACGCTAGAAGGGTGTCAGGCGCCCCCGGCTGCCAACGTATGGTCGTTTGCTGGCTTTCTATGGTGTTTCGCGACTGTATAGTCACGGGAACGTGTGCGTCCGACCCACCCAGGAGGAAACTTGAACTCCCATCAGCACAACGACCCCGCACAGGGCTACTTTGGTACAACCTGTGGAGCTCTGTTAAACTTTCTGCCAATCCGGCAGAAGACCTCGACACGCGGGGCAGAGTTTCACGCTGGCCTTAATGAGTAGTATGAGCTTGCACGTCGGACATTTGACTTTCGTCAGGACGATGCTCTTGTCAGTCTTCATCCCTCGGCCGTTTCCCTTTCGGAATGGGGCGGTCACGTTGAAAAGGAGAGCGGAGCCAGAGGCCCCGTCCCGCTCCTTGGAAACCGAAGACAGATTGACTTCCTCCTCAACACAACTTCATTGCACTTGGCCAACGCCTGCACAGATGAGATATGTTGGAAATGTCGCAGTCCAGGAATCGGTATCAATGCTAAACCGAGATACTTCCCAGCCCTTTAGGGGGAACGTCGTTGAGTTCGCGGTAAGAGCTAATGCTACGGGGTTAGACAGCAGGAGAGCGGCAAGTCGTAACTGTAAGGAGAGGCTGTCTCTGCGACCTGCAGAAGCGAAAAGGAGTCGGAAAGCAGCCAAAGATATCCCGCGACCAGTCACCGACCGAACTACAGCGTTGAAAGAGGGATCTGGAACGCACCCTCGGAACTCCCCGTAGGCTGACTCCAACCCTACTGGGAGCGACAGTGGAGCATGCCGATAGTCATGAATCCCCCCTCAACTGATAGTCTAGGTGTGTATAGAATCAAAGGCGGGAAGGTCTGTCAAGGTGAAAAGGGGCACAATTCCAGGCGGTCTCCGGGTATCGTCACCGTAAGGGGGATCAGAGGGTCGGTTTTTGTCTCTCGCAGAGCCCGTCAGGGATGCCCATGGGCCAAGCCCGGTCTCGTCGGGCCCTACCTCTCTATGTTCTCACCGCCGCCAACGGACAGACGGACAGCTGGTTACGACGAGAAATTGAAAACCTTGTTTGTGTCCGGTATATTCCGCGCGAACCAAACATGAAAGGAGAATTACGGTGACCCAGGTCGTCGGCATCATCCCCTCCCGCTACGCGTCGAAACGCCTTCCCGGCAAGCCCCTCGCCCTGATCCAGGGACGCCCCATGATCCAGCACGTCTATGAACGGGCCCTCAAGGCAGGAACAATCCAGCGGCTGGTCGTGGCCACCGACGACAGCCGTATCCGGGAGGCGGCTTCAAGCTTTGGCGCCGAGGTGCTCATGACCTCGCCGGACCATCAGAGCGGAACCGACCGCGTCGCCGAGGCCGCACGCCAGCTTTCGCTTCCACCCGAGGCCGTGGTGGTCAACATCCAGGGCGACGAGCCCCTCCTCCAACCCGAGGTGGTTGACCAGCTCGTCCAGGCGCTCTCAGAGGCGGCTGATGTCCCTATGGCCACCCTTGCCCACTCCGGTTTCGGCCGGACCGATTTTCACGACCCCGGCGTGGTCAAGGTGGTCTGCGATGCAAGGAGGCGCGCCCTCTACTTCTCTCGCGCCCCTATTCCCCATCCTCGAGAGGCGACTGGGCCCCTGACCTACTACAAGCACATTGGTCTCTACGCCTTCCGGAATGACTTCCTCCAGCGGTTCACCAAACTCACGCCGGGGGTGCTGGAGCAGATGGAGAAGCTCGAGCAGCTCCGGGCCCTCGAGCACGGATTCCCGATCCTCGTAGTTCCCACCGCCTACGATTCCGTGAGTGTGGATACGCCGTTAGACCTCATGAAGGTCGAGGAGATCCTGGAGGACCTTTCCGGGGGCGGTGAGTCTTAGGCACTTCCGCGCCCGTTCTATGGGCCGGTACGGAGACCGGCCCTACGAGAATCAGTCGGGACAATGGCTCGACGGACCACTGACAACGGACGCGGAGCTGTGCTTGCTTTGCCTCTGGAAACCGATTATGGTAATGGACCAATCCGGGGGCTGGCCCCCCCGCGCGGCGCTCGCGCTCGAGGAGCATCTCCATGGGAAGTGTAGAAAAAGTGCCGGCGACGTTGGTCCTGGAAGACGGGAGGACCTTCCGCGGCCGCGCCTTTACCGGCCGGGGTGAAGCCTACGGCGAGGTGGTCTTCAACACCAGCATGACAGGCTATCAGGAGGTGCTCACCGACCCCTCCTACAAGGGCCAGATCGTCTGCATGACCTATCCCCTCATCGGCAACTACGGCGTCAACGGGGAGGACATGGAATCCGCCGGTGTGCAGGTGGAGGGGTTCATCGTCCGCGAGTATCTTCCCTTCCCGAGCAACTACCGGGCTACGAGGACCCTGAAGGAGTTCCTCGAGGCGGCAGACATCATCGGCATCGAGGGGATCGATACTCGGGCTCTCACCAAGCATCTCCGCACCGCCGGCGCCCTCATGGGCGTAATCGCCACGGGAGACCAGCGCCCGGAGGAGCTCCTGGAGAAGGTGCGAGCCTATCCCAACCTGGTGGGGCGGGATCTCGTGGCCGGGGTGACCTCCCAGTCGGCGTACCTGTGGGACGGCGCCCCCCGGCCCTTTGCCTGGAAGCCGGGCATGACCTGGGCCGACGTCTGGCCCGACCCGAACCACCCCCGCAAGGTCTTGGCGCTCGATTACGGCATCAAGTACAACATTCTCCGGAGCCTTGCCCGGGGCGGCTGCCAGGTCCTGGTGCTCCCGGCCGGGGCCACGCCGGCAGATATCCTCGCCCTCCGGCCGGACGGGCTCTTCCTCTCCAACGGCCCCGGCGACCCGGCTGCTGTGACCTATGCGATCAGCACCGTCCGTGGTCTCCTCGGCGAGCTACCCATCTTCGGCATCTGCCTCGGTCATCAGCTGTTGGGCCTTGCCATGGGCGGCACCACCTTCAAGCTCAAGTTCGGCCACCGCGGCGCGAACCAACCAGTCAAGGACCTTCGGAGCGGCAAGGTGGAGATAACCTCTCAGAACCACGGGTTCTGCGTCGATATCAACTCCCTGAAGGGGAAGGGTGTCGAGCTCACCCACATCAATCTGAACGATGATACCCTGGAGGGTATGCGGCATAAGGAGCACCCCGTTTTCTCCGTGCAGTACCATCCCGAGGCCTCGCCCGGCCCCCACGACGCCCGCTACCTCTTCGACGACTTTTTCGCCCTTATGGCAGGCAAGCAGCCCTAGCCCGCATTATGTACGAGACGCCGTCGCGACATCGTGGAGATGGTCGGGCCACCGGGCAACCACAGGGGCTCGGACCTGAGGCGTACTTGTTCAGTACGTCGCAAGGTGCGAGACCCGAGGACGCCCGGCTTCCGGGTGGGAAAAATGGGGTGGCGCCGGAGGCAGGGCGGTCTATGAGGCAAAGCGCATCCGGAGCCACTACCTTCCTTTGCCGACAGGGAGGCTTCCCGGATTTTGTATGCCCTTCCGTTACAACGCCAAGCCTCACTCGATACTATCAATGCCGCGACTATGCGCCTTTGCCGACTTGCCCGCCTCTGGCGGGATAGACTTCCCTGCCGTAGCCCAGTCCGGTCGCAGCAGGTGGTTCGTGCATAATGCGAGCTGGTACCGAGAGACAGAGCACTGAGGGAAAGGTTGCAGCTCGCTCTTGACGGGGGGAGCGGATTGCACGATCATACCTGCTGACCGCGGGCCATAACATGGCAAGAAGGGCCTCAGTTCCATGCCCAAGAGAACCGATATCCGCAAGATCCTCCTCATCGGCTCAGGACCGATCATCATCAGTCAGGCCTGCGAGTTCGACTACTCCGGCACCCAGGCGTGCAAGGCCCTCCGCGAGGAAGGCTACGAGATCGTCCTCATCAACAGCAACCCTGCCACGATCATGACCGACCCGGAGATGGCGGACCGGACCTACCTCGAGCCCATCACCCCCGAATGCGTGGCCAGGGTGATCGAGCGAGAGAGGCCGCAGGCGCTCCTTCCCACCCTCGGAGGCCAGACCGCCCTGAACGTGGCCGTGGCCTTGGGTGAGATGGGGGTCCTCGACAAGTACGGCGTGGAGGTGATCGGGGCCTCGCTGCCGGTGATCAAGAAGGGGGAGGATCGAGAGCTCTTCCGCGCCGCCATGGAGCGGATCGGCCTCAAGGTTCCCGCCAGCGGCTTCGCTCGTTCCATCCCGGAGGCGCGCCAGGTAGCCAACGAGATCGGCTTCCCCATCATCATCCGCCCCTCGTTCACCCTGGGAGGTACCGGGGGCGGCGTGGTATACAACCGCGAGGATCTCGACGAGGCGGTGCGCCGCGGCCTCGACGCGAGCATGATCGGGAGGATCATGCTCGAGGAGTCGGTGCTCGGCTGGAAGGAGTTCGAGCTCGAGGTCATGCGCGACCACATGGACAACGTGGTCATCATCTGCTCCATCGAGAACTTCGACCCGATGGGGGTTCATACGGGAGACAGCATAACGGTGGCGCCCGCCCAGACGCTCACCGATCGAGAGTACCAGGTGATGCGGGACGCCTCCATCGCCGTCATGCGGGAGATCGGGGTGGAGACCGGAGGCTCCAACATCCAGTTCGCCATCAATCCCGAAAACGGGGAGATGGTGATCATCGAGATGAACCCCCGCGTCTCGCGCTCTTCCGCGCTGGCCTCCAAGGCAACGGGCTTCCCCATCGCCAAGATCGCCGCCAAGCTCGCCGTGGGCTACAGCCTGGATGAGCTCGCCAACGACATCACCCGGGAGACCAGGGCCTCCTTTGAACCGACCATCGACTACTGCGTCGTCAAGATCCCGCGCTGGACCTTCGAGAAGTTCCCTCTCACCCCCGATTTTCTGACGACGACGATGAAGTCGGTGGGCGAGACCATGGCGATCGGCCGCACCTTCAAAGAGGCGCTGCAGAAGGCGGTCCGTTCCCTGGAGGTCGGCCGCTACTCCCTGGCGAGCGGCCTCCCGCCCGGCTTCGCCCGCGATCCCGAGACCCTGAACCGCATTCGCCAGAGGCTCAGGGAGCCCAACTCCGAGCGCCTTTTCTACCTCACCGCCGCCATGGAGGCGGGCATGGATCTCGACGAGATCCATCATCTCACCCGGATCGACCCCTGGTTCCTCAACAACCTCAGGCAGATCCTGAACTTCGAGGCCGGGCTGCGGGAGCAGCCCCTGACCGATGACCTCCTCAGGGAGGCGAAGAGCTGGGGCTTCTCCGACCGGAGGCTTGCGGAGCTCACCGGCACCGACGAGGAGAGCGTCAGGGAGCGACGACTCCAGGCCGGCATCGTTCCGGTCTACAAGCTGGTTGATACCTGTGCCGCCGAGTTCGAGGCCTACACCCCCTATTACTATTCCACCTACGAGACCGAGTGCGAGGCGAGACCGAGCCGGCGCCGCAAGGTGGTGATCCTCGGGGGCGGACCGAACCGCATCGGCCAGGGGATCGAGTTCGACTACTGCTGCGTGCACGCCTCCTTTGCCCTCCGGGAGATGGGGATCGAATCGATCATGGTGAATTCCAACCCGGAGACGGTGAGCACCGACTACGATACCTCGGACAAGCTTTATTTCGAGCCCCTGACTCTCGAGGATGTCCTCCACATCATCCGGCGGGAGCGCCCGGAGGGGGTCATCGTCCAGTTCGGCGGCCAGACGCCCCTCAACCTGGCGGTGCCCCTCGCCCGCGCCGGGGTGCCCATCCTCGGCACCAGCCCAGACAGCATCGACCGCGCCGAGGATCGGGAACGCTTCCAGGTCCTGGTGAGGAAACTCGGGCTGCGGCAGCCGGAGAATGCCATCGCCTTCAGCGCCCCTGAGGCCCTGAAGGCGGCGAAGGCGATCGGCTATCCCGTGCTGGTCCGGCCCTCCTACGTCCTTGGCGGCCGGGCCATGGAGATCGTCTATGACCCGAAGACCTTGGAGGCTTACATCAAGGAAGCGGTCCAGGTCTCGCCGGGCCACCCCATCCTGGTGGACAAGTTTCTGAAGGATGCCATCGAGATCGACGTGGACGCCATCTCTGACGGCACGACCACCGTGGTGGGCGGGATCATGGAGCACATCGAAGAGGCGGGTATCCACTCCGGGGATAGCGCCTGCGTGCTCCCGCCCATCAGCCTGTCACAGGACCTCATCGCCGAGATCAGGACTCAGGCGCTCGCCCTGGCGCGGGAGCTTCAGGTCGTGGGGCTCATGAATATCCAGTTCGCCATCAAGGACAATCTCCTCTATGTGCTCGAGGTGAACCCCAGGGCTTCCCGAACGGTACCCTTTGTGAGCAAGGCGATCGGCGTCCCTCTGGCCAAGTTGGCCACCAAAGTGATGCTCGGGATGACGCTTGAGGAACTCGATTTCAACCGGGAGGTGAGACCGCGCCACCTCTCGGTCAAGGAGGCGGTGTTTCCCTTTATCCGCTTCCCGGGTACGGATATTCTCCTTGGCCCAGAGATGAAATCCACCGGCGAGGTCATGGGGATCGACACCTCTTTCGGCATGGCCTTTGCCAAGTCCCAGTTTGCCGCCGGCTACTCGCTTCCCACGGGAGGATCGGTCTTCATCAGTGTTCGCGACGAGGACAAGCGGGCCATGCTGCCGGTGGCAAAGACCTTCCGAGACCTTGGGTTCGTCGTCGCCGCCACCCGCGGCACCTCCGCCTATCTGGCGCGCCACGGCATCGAAAATCGCACCGTACCCAAACTCACGGAAGGTCGGCCTCACGTCATCGATCACATCAAGAACGGTGAGATCAATCTGGTGATCAACACATCCACCGGGCGAAAGACCGTCTCGGACGCCTATTTGATTCGGCGCGCTACTCTGGTTTATAATCTGCCGTATGCAACGACCATCGCCGGCGCCTGCGCCATGGCCCAGGCGATCTCGGCCTTGCACACCGGCGACCTCCAGGTGCGATCGCTGCAGGAGTACTACAGCCGCGACAAGGGGCAGATGGCGGAGACGGAGACGGTCGAGCCGCTCATGGGGAGGGGTGGTCTGTGTTCCTAAGTGGCGGCGCAGGGCAAGAGAATGTCCCGGTTCGGGGAGTTGAACCGGGGCGAGAGAGGGAGACTCTGGGAAGCCCCCTTGTACCTCCGGTGCAGGGGGCTAACGGGTTTTAGTAGCCCACCGGGTGCTGAAAGACCTTAGTCTACTGAGAGATGAGGCTGTCGCGGGAGCCAGTCTGAAACATGACTGGCGGAACGGTCCAGGCGCGGCAGGGCGGTGTTTAGGTGGAATATCTAATAGGAAACTCTAGACCCAAGGAAGAGTGCGGCATCTTCGGCATCTATGGCCACGAAGACACGGCCCGCCTCACCTACTTCGGCCTCTATGCCCTCCAGCACCGGGGCCAGGAGAGCGCGGGGATCAGCGTCGGCGACGGGCGGCGCATGCTCCACCACAAGGGCATGGGGCTGGTGAGCGAGATCTTCAGCGAGGAGATCCTGAACAGCCTCAAGGGCCACCTGGGAATCGGCCACGTGCGCTACTCCACAACCGGCTCCTCCATGCTCGTCAACGCCCAGCCCTTTTGCATCATGCACTCGGGCTGCAGCCTCGCCCTCGCCCATAACGGCAACCTGGTCAACGCCCATCTCCTGAGACGAGATCTGGAACAGCGGGGCTCCATCTTCCAGACCACCATGGATACCGAGGTGATCGTTCACCTCATCGCCCGGCAGATCGTGAGGGGTCTGGAGGAGGCCCTCATCCACGCCCTCACCCAGATCCAGGGCGCTTACTCCCTCGTGCTCGCCACCGAGAGCCAGGTCATCGGTGCTCGCGACCCCCACGGCTTCCGTCCCATGTGCCTGGGCATGATCCACAACGAGACGTACGTCATCGCCTCCGAGACCTGCGCCCTGGACTTGATCGGCGCCCGTTACCTGCGGGACGTGGAGCCGGGCGAGGTGGTCTTCATCGACGCCAACGGGCTCAGGTCCCGCCATCTTCCCAAGGTGTCACGGACTGCATTCTGCATCTTCGAGTTCATCTATTTCGCCCGCCCTGATAGCAACATCTTCGGCCAGAACGTCTACATGGCCCGCAAGCGCCAGGGTCGTGAGATGTGCAGCGAGCACCCGATTCATGCCGATATCGTCATGCCCTTTCCCGACTCGGGAAATTACGCGGCCCTGGGCTTTGCCGAGGCATCGGGAATTCCCCTCGAGATGGGCGTGATCCGCAATCACTACGTGGGGCGTACCTTCATCCAGCCCACCCAGGCCATGCGCGACTTCGGGGTGAGGGTGAAACTGAACCCCGTCCGTCCTCTCATCAAGGACAAACGACTCCTCATCGTCGAGGACTCCATCATCCGGGGCACCACGAGCCGCAACCGAATCAAAACCCTCCGGGATCTAGGAGCGCGGGAGGTACACATGGCGGTGAGCTGCCCGCCCCACCGTTTTCCCTGCCACTACGGTATCGACTTCTCCACTCGCGGCGAACTCATCGCCGCTCGTCTCTCCGTGGATGACATCAGGCAGTTCATCGGGCTCGACACCCTCCACTACCTCAGCCTTCCAGGGCTCCTCAAGGCAATCGACATGGACCGCGGCGGTTTCTGTCTCGCCTGCTTCGACGGCAACTACCCCGTAAGCTTCGCCTCGGACCTAGACAAACACTGCATGGAGCGGCAACCGGGAGAGTGCTAGCCCGCATTATGCACGAGACGCCGCAGGCAGGGGGCTCTCCGAAGCAAGGCGCATCTGGAGCCACTACTTTCTCCCCGAGCAAAGCAGGACCTCCCAAACTTTGTATGCCCCCCGCAAGAAGGCCGGGCCTCTCCGTATACTATTA
>Ga0335070_10006810_pt1 | contig 13434 bp, 12 predicted proteins | sample Lox_Sample_13_FD_206722 | JGI IMG/M metagenome (GOLD analysis project Ga0335070, IMG submission 206722) | Soil microbial communities from Loxahatchee National Wildlife Refuge, Florida, United States - Lox_Sample_1.3 | ecosystem: Environmental > Terrestrial > Soil > Wetlands | place: USA...
GCCCGCCTAGCCTCGAAAAGGCAACGGCCCCCGGTGCACGCTGCACCTGGGGGCCGTCCGGCACCTCGGGGAATCTAGATGTCGTAGTAGAGGGCGAACTCGTACGGGTGCGGGCGCAGCCGGACAGGATCGACCTCGTTCTTCCGCTTGTACGCGATCCACGTCTCGATCAGGTCCGGAGTGAACACGTCGCCCTTCAGCAGGAACGCGTTGTCCCTCTCCAGGTTGTCCAGAACGATGTCGAGCGAGCCCGGCAGCTGCTTGATCTTCTTCTGCTCGGCCGGCGGCAACTCGTACAGGTCCTTGTCCACGGGCTTGCCGGGATCGATCTTGTTGGCGACGCCGTCGAGCCCCGCCATCACGCAGGCAGCGAAGCTCAGATAGGGGTTGCAGGTCGGATCCGGGGTCCGGAACTCGATCCGCTTCGCGCCTTCCGCCTTCGAGTACATCGGGATGCGGATGGCCGCCGAGCGGTTCCGCTGGCTGTAGACGAGGTTGATCGGCGCCTCGTAGCCGGGCACCAGTCGCTTGTAGCTGTTGGTGCTGGGCGCGATGAAGGCGAGCAGCGCCGGGGCATGCTTCAGGATGCCGCCGATGTAGTACAGGCACGTCTTCGAGATGTCGGCGTAGCCGCCGCGCTCATAGAAGAGGTTCTTGCCGTTCTTCCAGATGGACTGATGTGTGTGCATGCCGGAGCCGTTGTCCTGAAACAGAGGCTTGGGCATGAAGGTGGCGGTCTTGCCCCACTTCTTGGCGGTGTTCTTCGCGCAGTACTTGTACCAGCACACCCGGTCCGCCATCTTCGTCAGGGTGTCGAAGCGCATATCGATCTCGGTCTGCCCGCCCGTGGCCACTTCGTGGTGGTGCACCTCAACGCGAATGCCGACCGATTCGAGCGCCAGCACCATGTCCGAGCGGATGTCCTGGAAATGGTCCATCGGCGGCACGGGGAAATAACCCTGCTTGTAGCGGGGCTTGTAGCCGAGGTTCGGCTTGTCCGGCGTGCCCTCCCGGCCCGAGTTCCAGGCGCCCGCGTCGGAATCGATGAAATAGTAGCCGTAGTTGTAGCTCTGGTCGAAGCGGATCGAATCGAAGAAGAAGAACTCGAGCTCGGGACCGATGTAGATCGTGTCCCCAACCCCCGACTTCTTGACGTACGCCTCGGCCTTTTGGGCGACGTAGCGGGGGTCGCGCGTGTAGGCCTTGCCCGTGATCGGGTCCTTGACGTTACAGATGAGAACGAGGGTGGGCACGGCCGTGTACGGGTCCATCTGGGCCGTGGACGGGTCGGGGATGAGCAGCATGTCCGACTCGTCGATGGTCTGGAAGCCACGGATCGAAGAGCCGTCGAAGCCCAACCCGTCCGTGAAGATGCCCTCGCTGAGCTCCGAGACCGGGATCGAGAAGTGCTGCCAGAGGCCGGGGAGATCGATGAAGCGGAGGTCGACGATCCTGGCGCCCTTCTCCTTGGCCATCTTCAATACGTCCTTCGGGGTCATGCGGTACGCCTCCTTATGAAATGACGTGGACCAAAAAGCCGCGCCGGCAGAGCCTCAATGCCCCGCCGGCCCGGATACCCTATGCGCTTGTCTCTGACGCGTCAAGAGCCCTGCGCCCTCTGAGCGCCGCGCTCCCCGTGCCTCCCTGCCCTAGTGGGCGCTGTGTTTGGCTTGAGCCGCCTTCATGGCGTCTGCGAAGGCACCGGTGCCTCCGCTCATGCCGTACTCGCCGTACGAAGAGCCGCCGAGCGAATAGGCCGTCTCGGAGTGCTGCGAGAGATCCAGTCCCGCCATCTCGTCGTCCTCGGTGACCCGCAATCCCATGACCGCGTCCAGCACCTTGAGGATGACGATCGTCATCACGAACCCCAGGACAAGGGTGGCCGCCACCGCCACGACCTGCTTCCAGAGCTGCCCCGGGTCACCATACAGGAGCCCATTGCCGCCCGCCTCGTTGACGGCCTTGGTGGCGAAGATACCGGTGGCCAGCGCGCCCCAGGTCCCGCCCACGCCGTGCACTCCGACGACATCCAGCGAATCGTCGTAGCCGAGCTTCGTCTTCAGGTTGCACGCCGTATAGCAGAGAACACCGGCCAGCCCCCCGATGACGAGCGCGCCCATGGGAGTGACGAATCCGGCGGCCGGCGTCACTGCCACGAGGCCCGCCACCGCGCCCGACGCGGCGCCCAGCACGGTCGGCTTGCCGCGCGAGCTCCATTCCGTCAGCATCCAACCGAGCGCCGCCGCCGCCGCCGCCGTATTGGTCGTCGTGAAGGCGTGGGCCGCCAAGCCGTTGGCTCCGAGCGCGCTCCCCGCATTGAAGCCGAACCAGCCGAACCACAGCAGGCTCGCGCCCATCACCGTCAAGGGAAGGTTGTGAGGCGGCATGGGCTGCTGGCCGTAGCCCTTGCGCTTGCCGATGACGAGGACCGCCGCCAGCGCCGACACGCCCGACGAGATGTGGACCACGGTGCCACCGGCGAAATCGAGCGCGCCGAGCTTGTGGAGCCAGCCACCGTCGCCCCACACCCAATGCGCCAGCGGATCGTAGACCAGAGTCGCCCACGCCAGCACGAAGATGATGAAGGTCGAGAACTTCTTGCGCTCGGCGAAGGCGCCCGTGATGAGCGCCGGCGTGATCACCGCGAACATCATCTGGAAGAGCATGAAAGCCTGGTGCGGAATGGTCGCGGCATAGGCCGGATTCGGCTCGGCCCCGACGCCGCGCAGGCCGACCCACTCGAGGCCGCCGATTATGCCACCCTTGTCGGGGCCAAAGGCCAGGCTGTAGCCCCACAGCACCCACTGGACGGAGATCAGGGCGAGGATGATGAAGCTGTGCATGAGCGTGCCCAAGGCGTTCTTCTGCCTCACCATGCCGCCGTAGAAGAGGGCCAGGCCCGGAGCGGTCATGAGGAGGACGAGCGCTGAGGACATCAGAACCCAGGCGGTGTCGCCGGTGTCGATCTTGGCGGCCGGCGCCGGTGCAGGCGCGGGCGCTGTCGCTGCCGGGGCCGGCGCCGGAGGCGCCTGGGCCCAGAGCTCGCCCGCGACACAGAGGCCGAGAAGGGCCGTCAGCAGTATGACCACGAAGACCCTGGAAGCTCTCATCACCACCTCTCCTTCCTGACCGATGCCGTCACAATGCGCTCTCGTCGCGCTCGCCGGTGCGAATGCGAACCGCGGTGTCCACGGGGTGCACGAAGATTTTGCCGTCGCCGATATTGCCGGTCTTCGCCGCGCCCGCGAGAACGGAAGCGACCTTGTCCACGAGACTGTCGGGCACCACGACCTCGATCTTGATCTTGGGGAGGAAGTCCACCGTGTACTCACCACCGCGGTAGAGCTCCGTATGCCCCTTCTGTCTCCCGAAGCCGCGGACCTCCGAAACCGTCATGCCGATAACGCCTATGCCAGTCAGGGCTTCCTTGACGTCGTCGAGCTTGAACGGCTTGATGATGGCCTCGATCTTCTTCATGAAATCCTCCCGGGGCGGCTTGGTTTGCACCTGTCGTGCCGGGAGACTGTAGTGCGCTCGGCGCAGAAAAATCAATGGCTTGTAACCCGGGTCAGCGAGGCGGTTAAAAAGACATCTGCCCATTTGGTAGGCAGATGTTGAAAAGTGCCTCGGCGCTAGGCAGGGCCGAGGTCAGGTCACGGAAGACGTCAGTCGCGCCAGACTGTCGCTTCGACCGCTCGGCGGGGCTTCCCCGTGAGGTCGACTTCCACCGCACGAGGCAAGGCGGCTTCGATGGCGTTCCAGACATTGCGGAGGTCCGGGCTCTTCTGCGCCGGGAATACGCCGGGTATGGCGGGCGGACTATCCGTCGTGAAGGTACCTGAGCACACGACCACCGGGACTTTCGAGCCACGCCGCTCCATCTGGCGGAGGAATCCCATCCCGTCGAGATGAGGCATGCGGAGGTCGAGGACGATGATGTCGGGGCGCACACGATCAAGGGCAGCCAGGGCGTCGAGCCCGTCCACCGCCTCGAAAACTTCGAAGTCTCCCTCAAAGCCCATTCGGTAGAGAGCCCGCCACGCCGGATCGTCGTCGACGAGGAGCATCTTGGTCATGGGTAGCACCTCCTTGGGGACGCTACAGATGCAAGCCGGCGGCCGGAACAGAACATCCGCCTTTGCAGGCACTTACGAGCGAGGTGTCACCGGGGGGCGTCAGAGGCGCAACGATGAGGCTGACACCGTCCACGTTGGAACATGGAGCTCAGCCGCGGCGCTGAGGGATGCCGTGACGGCGCATCTTGGAGTACAGCGTAGGACGGCGCAGGCCCAGGAGAGCCGCCGCCGCTTGCTTGTTCCAGCCGGTTGTCTCGAGCGCACGCACGATCGAGAGGCGCTCGATCTCCTCGAGCGACCCGGGAGGCGGAGCGGCGCTCAGCAGCGGCGATCCGGCATTGAGCGCCTCAGGCAGATCCGCCACCGTCACCTCGCGACCGCGGGCCACGAGGACAGCGCGCTCGATGACATGCTCGAGCTCGCGGACATTTCCGGGCCACATATAGGAGAGCAGTCGCCTGAAGGCCTCGGGGTCTATTCCCTCGATCGGCCGATTGTGCTTCAGGACAAACCGCTCGAGAAATCCCTTGGCCAGGAGCGGGATGTCCTGCGTCCTCTCGCGGAGCGGCGGCAATTCCACGGTGACCGTATTGATGCGGAAGTACAGGTCCTGCCGGAGCGAGCCGTCGCGGACTGCCGCCTCGGGCTCACGATTCGTGGAAGAGATGAGCCGGAAATCCACGGGCACGGAGCGACTGCCGCCCAGGCGCCGCACGGAGCGATCCTCGAGGACGCGTAGCAGCTTCGCCTGGAGATCGGCCGGCATCTCGGTGATCTCGTCGAGGAGCAGCGAGCCTTTGTGCGCCTCCTCGAGCAGGCCCGCCCGCTCCGACGTGGCCCCGGTGAAGGCGCCCTTGACGTGCCCGAACAGCTCGGATTCGATGAGGTCTTTGGGCAAGGCGGCGCAGTTGATCTTGACGAGCGGTCCCTGCGCCCGCGGGCTCTTTGCGTGGACGGCATTGGCGGCCAATTCCTTGCCCGTGCCGCTCTCGCCGACGATGAAGACGTTGGCGTCCGAGGCGGCCACCGAGTCGAGCATCTCGAAGACGCGGCGCATGGTCGGCGAGCTGCCCAGCATCTCGCCATAGCCCATCTGCTCGGCGAGCTGCCGGCGCAGGTCGGAGGTCTCGGCCAGAAGATGCCGCCGCTCGAGGGCCTTGCCGAGCAGCGTGAGCATCTCGGCCGAGTCGAAGGGTTTGGTGACGAAGTAGAAGGCCCCCTCCTTGGTCGCGTCCACGGCCTTCGCAATCGAGCCATGGCCCGTCATGATGATGACCTCGATGTCGGGGTCGCGTGCCTTGAGGATCTTGAGCAGCTCCATGCCGTCGCCATCCGGCAGCATCAGGTCCACGAGCGCGACGGAGAAATCGGCGTCGTCCATGCGGGCGGACGCCTCCGCAATGCTCACCGCCGTCTGCACCACATAGCCTTCACGCTCGAGGATGAGGCGCAGGCCTTCCGCGATCGCGGGCTCGTCGTCCACTACCAGCACTTCGGGCTTCACGGTGCCTCCAGCGGCAGCAGCACGCGCACCTGCGTGCCCCGCCCGATCTGGCTCCGGATCTCGATGCGTCCGCCGTGCTGTTCGATCACAGCGCGCGCAATGGCCATACCGAGTCCCGTGCCGGTGTCTTTGGTGGTGAAGAAGAGATCGAACGCGCGCGCGCGCGTCTCGTCGCTCATGCCGCACCCCGTGTCTTCCACCGTCGTTTCGAGGAATCCCCGCTCCGCGACACGCGTGCGAAGCGTCAGTGTCCCGCCGTCTTCCATCGCCTCCAGCGCATTACCGATCAGGTTGAGAAAGACCTTCCGCAGCTCCCGGGGATCGACCATCACGGGAGGGAGTGACGCGTCGAGCTCGAGCGTGACATCCACCTTCTTCGCCGACCCCCGTGCCTGGGCCAAGTCGAGGCACGATTCCACGAGGCCGTTGAGGCTGGTCGGCACCCTCCGCAGCGTGGTGGGCCGGCCAAATTGAGTGATCTCACGGACCAGCTCGGCCATGTGATCGACCTCGCGGCTGATCCGGCGCGCGACGTCGACGCCTTCCGTGTCGGCCGCCTGGCCGAGGCGGTGCTCGAGAAAATCGGCAAAGAGCTTGAGACCGCCGAGCGGGTTCCGCAGCTCATGCGCCACCTGGGCGGCCATCCGGCCGAGGGCGGCCAGCGCGCCGCTTCGCAGCCGCTCCAGCTCCCGCGTGTTCTTGAGCGCCACCGCCGCCTGCGAGGAGAAGAGCGCGAGGAGGTCCAGGTCATCCGGTGTCGGCTCCACGGACGTCTCGACGACGAGGGCCCCCGCCGCGCCGCCCCCCACGAAGAGCGGCGCTCCGAGTCTCACACGCCCCTCGGCGTCCGTCACCGCCGCCGGAATCTTCTGCTCGATCACCGTCATGGCCGTGCGCGCGAGGTCGTCGAGGGGACCGGGTGCGGCGCCGGCGCTGGCCATCGGGACGAGTCGTCCTTCCTCGAGAAGAAAGACCACCGCCCTCTCCGCCTCGGTCGCCTCCACCGTGGCATGGGCCACGGTGTCGAGAACCCGCTCCATCGTTCCCGAGGAGCCGAGGGCCTCGCCCACGGCCTTGAGCAGAGTCCGGTCTCGTGCCCACCGGCGCTGGGAAAGAGCCCGGGAGATTTTCCCGCGCAGCTCCTCCGGCACAAAAGGTTTGGTCAGGTAGTCGAAGGCGCCCTCGCGAAGCGCCTCCACCGCATTGTCGATGCTGCCGTGGGCGGTCATGATGAGCACGGGCAGGCGAGGCTGGCGCTGATGCGCTGCTTCCATGAGCTTGAGGCCGCTGACGGGCTCCATGCGAAGATCGAACAGCGCGATATCGAACGCGCGGCTGTCCAGGAGCAACACTGCGTCACGATAGCTCTGGGCAAGCGCCACGTCGAGGCCCATGGACTGGAGCCTCATCTCGAGCACCTCCAGGATGCCCGGATCGTCGTCCACCACGAGGGCCCGGCCGGCGCTCATGATTGCGCTCCCGGCGTCTCGGCGGTCAGCCGACCGTCCCGGGGCAGACTCACGAGAAACGAGCTGCCCTTCCCCTCGTCCGACTCGACGCCCACGCGACCACCGTGAGCCTCGACCAGCCCCTTGACGATGGCGAGGCCGAGGCCGGAGCCGCCACGTCCGCGGTGGGCCTGCTGATAGGGGTCGAAGATGCTCCCGAGCTCTCCCTGAGGAATTCCAATACCCGTGTCTCTCACCAGAAGCTCGATCTCACCTCCACGATCCGTCAGCCCGACCATCACCGCACCTCTCTCCGGGGTGAACTTGACGGCATTGGCGACGAGGTTCACCACCACGCGCAGGAGACGGTCCTCGTCGCCCTGCACGCCAAAATCCGAGCCGCTCGTCGTCTGCCCGACGGCCAGATTCTTCTCCTCGATCTGCGGGCGGAGCTCCTCGAGCGCATGCACGACCACCTTCTCCATGTCCACCAACCGCCGCTCGAGCGGCAGGACGCGGGCGCGCAGGTGCGACAGCTCGAGGACCTGGTTCACGAGGCCGAGCAGTCGGTCCGAGCTCGCCGCGATGATCTCCACGAGCCGTCCCTGCTTGGGCGTCAAAGGCCCTGGCACGCGGTCGAGCAGCAGATGCGTCGCCTCCTTCACGGAAGTGAGCGGTGTCCGGAGCTCGTGAGAGATGTGGGAGAAGAGCTCCTCCTTCAGGTGATCCACCTCACGCAGTCGCTCCGCCATCCGATTGAAGGACCGCGCCAATCCGCCGATCTCGTCCCGGCTCGTCACCGGCAGCGGATGCGTGAAGACGCCATCGGCAAGCTGGCCCGTGGCTACCGAGAGCCTGCGCAGCGAGCGCGTCAGATGCGCGGTGAGCACGGCCGCGGCCGTGAGCGCGGCCGCCAGACTCCCCAGGAGCGTCCAGAACACCATGTTCCAGGTGTGAGCCTCGAGCTCCCGGGCCTCGAGCTGCGCGTCCTCCAGCGCGCCATAGGTGGCGCCCAGCATGCGATCGAGATGCGCGCCGGTACGGTCGGCTGCAAAGCGCCGCTCCGCCCTGAGCCCCGGTCCCATCCCCGTCAGCCTTCGGTACGTCGCGAAGGCAACCATGGCCTCCTGGTGCTGCACGCGCTCCTCTTCTGTTCCGAGAAACGCGCGGAGAAGGCCAAAATCCTTGGCCATGCGCGACGCGCGATCGTTCCAGGCCTTCTGCGCGCCTTCGGCCGCACTGGGGCCGGCATTGTCCTCGGTACGGCTGAGCCCGGTCAGCTGCTCCCGGAGGGACGTGCCCATGCGAAGCGCTGGCACGGCCTGCGTCGCGATCGCGCGGTTGACGTCGACGAGACGGCTGATCGCCAGCAGGCTCCACGTGCCGACCCCTGCCAGGGCAAGGATAAGCAGAGTCGTTGTCATGAAGACCTTGTGGGAGAGACGCATGATGACAATACTCAAGCTAGCACAGGCGCCTCGAAAGCGTCACCAGACTGACACCTAGATCTTGCTACAGGCCATAATAAGAACATTTAGGCAATATTATGAATATGTTACATCATACCAAGTGCTAACCAACTGGAGGTAGCAGGCCGAAGAAATTCGTCGGAGATTTCGACATTTCCCCCTGCCGACCCGTGACATGTCCATTTGCCGAACGGCGGCTCCCCTGCCTTGACAGGTCCGAGACCCGCGAGCAATATGACCCCGCCATGGACTTCGGTTTCGCCCTTCCTGGTCGCGGACCCCTTGCGACTCCCGATGTGCTGGTGAAGCTTGCCCGTAAGGCGGACGATCTCCGATACTCGTCCATCTTCGTGACCGACCACGTGGTCATCCCCACCACCCAGACCACGCCCTACCCCTATGCGCCGACCGGAAAGTTCGCCGGCGACTGGACCAATGGTTACCTCGAGCCCCTGACGCTCATGAGCTTTCTGGCCGGGGAGACGTCACGGGTAAAGATCGGGACCAGCGTCCTGGTCATCCCTTACCGCAACCCTGTGGTGACGGCGAAGATGCTCGCGACGCTCGACGTGCTCTCGGGCGGCCGCATCATCCTCGGAGCGGGCGTGGGCTGGTTCAAGGAAGAATTCGAAGCGCTGCACGCGGAGCCCTTCGAGCGGCGCGGGCCGGTCACCGACGAGTACATCGCTCTCATGCGCGCATGCTGGACCCGCGAGCCGGTGGACTGGCAAGGGCCCATATACCGCATGGGCTCGGTGAGCGCCATGCCCAAGCCCAAGCAAAAGGGCGGCATTCCGGTCTGGACCGGCGGCCATACGGACGTGGCGCTGCGCCGGGCGGGCGAGGTCTCCGACGGCTGGCATCCAATCGGTCTCAGGCCGCCCGCCCTGCTCCACCCGGAAGAGTTCCGCGACAAGGTCGCGATCGTCCACGACTGGGCCAGGAAAGCCGGACGCGACCCCGAGGCGATCACGCTGTCCTTCCGCTGCCCGCTCGAGATCCTGCCCAAGCGCGCGAAGCCGGCCGGCGGCGATCGCACACTCTTTCGCGGCACCGCCGCCGAAGTGGCGGGAGATATCAAGGCCTATCAGGCGCTCGGCACCACCCACTTCGTATTCGACTCAGTCACACAGGATGTGCGCGGCTGGCTCACCTTGATGGAGCGCTTCGCCGAAGAGGTCCGGCCCCGCACGCGCGTCAGCTCGCGCCGGAGCTGAGCCCGCCCATGAGCTCGCTTCCCGCCGACGTGGCCGACTTCATCGCGTCCGCGCGGGTCGGGCGGCTGGCCACCGCGGACAGCGCCGGGCAACCGCTGGTGGTGCCCATCTGCTATGCCTGGGACGGCGAGGCGCTGGTTTCGGCCATCGACGCCAAGCCCAAGCGGGCGGGCGAGCTCGCCCGCGTGCGAAATATCAGGGAGAATCCCAAGGTGTCGGTGGTGATCGACCAGTACGAGGAAGACTGGGGCCGCCTGCGCTGGGTCATCATCCAGGGATTCGCCGAGATCCTCACCGCCGGTCGTGACTTCGCCAAGGGCGTCGACCTGCTCCTCTCCAAATACCCTCAGTATGGCGGCATGGGCCTTTCCCGCGACCGCGGCACCATGATCAAGGTGAGACCCGGCAAGGTGTTACGGTGGCGCTACGCGAGCTAGCCGCTCTGGAGCGGGCCCTCGAAGGCCGCACCCTGTCCCCGGAGGAAGCCACCGCGCTCCTTGGCTCCGGGCCGTCGACCTTGCCAGACCTGCTTGCCGCGGCGTCCGCCACACGCGACCGCGGCCGTGGCCGGCGCATGACGTTCTCGGCCAAGGTCTTCGTGCCGCTGACGAACCTCTGCCGCGACTATTGCGGCTATTGCACATTCCGTCGCGATCCCGGAGAGCCCGGTGCGCTGAGCATGACGCCCGAGCAGGTCTTGGCGCTCACTCGCGCCGGTGAGCGGCTGGGCGCGAAAGAAGCGCTGTTCTCCCTGGGCGACCGGCCCGAAGCGCTGTTTCCCGAGTACCGGGAGTTCCTCGCGCGCATGGGCCACACAACGACGCTGGGCTACCTGCGACGGATCTGTGAGCTCGTCGCGTCGGAGACAGGCCTCTTGCCCCACGCGAACCCCGGTCTCATGGGCGAGAGGGACCTCGCGGCCTTGCGCGAGGTCAATGTCAGCATGGGCATCATGCTCGAGACGCTGTCGCAGCGGCTCCTCGGACCGGGCCTCGCCCATGACCGCGCGCCCGACAAGGTGCCCGCCCGGCGACTCCGGACCATCGCGCTGGCGGGCAAGCTGTCCATCCCCTTCACCACCGGCATCCTCATCGGCATCGGCGAGACGCCTGCCGAGCGTGTCGAGGCGCTTCTGGCGATCCGCGATCTCCACGAGCGCTACGGGCATGTCCAGGAGGTGATCGTCCAGAACTTCCGGCGGAAGCCGGGTATTCCCATGCGCGATCATGCGGAGCCGCCGATGGAGGATCTGCTTCGCACCGCCGCCGTCGCGCGGCTCCTGCTGGGCCCGGACATGAACATCCAGGTGCCGCCGAATCTCTCGGACGCGGACTTTGCGCGGTTACCCGAGGCGGGCATCAATGATTGGGGCGGCGTCTCGCCCCTCACGCCCGATCACATCAACCCCGAGCGGCCCTGGCCCGGCCTCGCCGCCCTCCGCCGCGCCACTGAGCGCACGGGGCTGGAACTTCGCGAGCGGCTGGCCGTCTACCCCGAATACGCCGTGCGTCCCGAATTCGTCCACGAAGGCCTGCGGCCCCGCGTGCAGAGTCTCGTGGATGATGCCGGCCTCGTGCGAGAAGACCTCGAAAGGTGGCGAACGTGGAACTGAACAACGGAACCGGTCAAAGCCCCATCACCCTGGACTGGATCGATCGGGACGTGCGACGCATTCTCGGCCGCGCGCTCGACGGCGGCGAGGTGACCGTGGACGAAGGCATCCGTCTCACGGAGGTGCAGGGGCGCGAGCTGCACGCCCTCACGCTCGTGGCCGACGAGATGCGCCATCGGCAGGCGGGCGACATCGTCACCTACGTCGTGAACCGCAATATCAACTTCACCAATGTCTGCATCAAGCACTGCACCTTCTGCGCGTTCAGCCGCGACCACCGCGAGGAGGAAGGCTACTTCCTCCCCCTGGACGAGGTCGTGCGGCGAGCGGTCGAAGCCTGGGACATGGGCGCCACCGAGGTGTGCATCCAGGCGGGCCTCCCGCCCAAGCTCGACGGCTCCTACTACGTCGATCTCTGCCGCGCGATCAAGGCGGCGGTGCCGGATATGCACCTGCACGCCTTCTCGCCGGAGGAAGTGCTGTACGGAGCGACCCGCGCTGGCCTGCCTGTTCCGGAGTTCCTCAAGACGCTCCGCGCGGCGGGGCTCGGAACGCTGCCCGGCACGTCGGCCGAGATCCTCGACCAGGAGGTACGCGACCGGATCGCCCGCGGCCGCATCACGGTGGATCAGTGGATCGAGGTGATCACCTCCGCGCATGCCCTTGGCATCCGGACGACATCGACCATCATGTATGGCCACGTCGAGACGCCCGCGCACTGGATTCGCCACATGGATCTCCTCCGCGGGATACAGCGGCAGACCGGCGGATTCACCGAGTTCGTCCCGCTCTCGCTCATCCATCACGAAGCGCCCATGTACCGGCGCGGTCTCGTGCCCGGCGTCCGCGAGGGTGCCACCGGCGTCGAAGTGATCAAGATGCACGCGCTGGCCCGGCTCATTCTCGGGCCCAGCTTCCGAAATATCCAGTCCTCCTGGGTCAAGGAGGGGCCGAAGATGGCGCAATACCTGCTCGCGGCGGGGGCCAACGACGTCGGCGGCACCCTCATCAACGAATCGATCTCCACGTCGGCGGGCGCCGGCTTCGGCCAGCTCGTGCCTCCCGCCGAGCTGCGCCGGATCATCCGCGAGGCGGGGCGCGTGCCGGCCCGCCGCGGCACCACCTACGAGCTGCTCAAGGTCTACGCCAGGCCCGAAGACGACGAGGACTCGCCGCTGGATCACGTCACCGACGCGGCCACGCGCTTCGGGTCCTATCGCGCGCTCTCCACCTCGGGTGAATTCCGCTTCCTGCACCCGACGAAGACGGAGGCACCGAGCCGCTCGTAGCTTCCCCGTGAAGCTTCTGTTTACGAGGGCCGGGGGGTAGGTTACAATCCGGGCTTGTTCCTGACGACCGCTGTCTTCCGCAGTGGCCGTATCGTTCAACCTCAACCCTGAGACGGAGGATCACCGCATGGCAAAACCCATGACCAAGTCCGCCACCATCGCCCACCTTTCCCAGAAGAGCGGTCTCGCGAAGAAGCAGGTCGTTGATCTCTTCGAGCAGCTCGAAGCGCTCGCGATCAAGGAAGCCAAGAACGTCTTCGTGCTGCCGCATTTCGGACGGCTCGTGCTGGCCAATCGCAAGGCGCGCATGGGTCGCAATCCGCAGACGGGTGAGCCCATCAAGATCCCGGCCAAGCGCGTCGTGAAGTTCCGGCTGGCCAAGAGCCTCAAGGACGCGGTGCTTGGCAAGAAGTAAGAGCTGGGAAGGCCTCGCCTTCCGGCCTCTCGCGGAGCCTGGGCGTGAGGCGCGCGAGCTCTTTGGCTTCGTTGGCGCTTGGGCGCCGCCGTCCGGCGACGTCGTGGCGGGCTGGGGCGCCTGGGAAGGGGCTGCGCTCGTCGGGGCCGTCCTCGTCGAACGCGCAGGGCGGACGGCCATGCTCCACGGGCCGGCCGTGGCAAGCCCGCCGGAGGCGGATCCCGAATCCGCCGTAGACGCCGCGGCCAGCCTCGTTGCCCTGGCGCTGGCCTGGGCGGAAACGGAGAAGATCGAGACTCTCTTCGCTCGCCCGCAAAGCCTCGATCGCGTGTGGGTGCGCTTCGGTTTCATCCCGGTGCCGGAAGTCGAGCTTCCACAGGAATTGAAGAAGCGGCCCGGCATCG
>Ga0335070_10006811_pt1 | contig 13432 bp, 16 predicted proteins | sample Lox_Sample_13_FD_206722 | JGI IMG/M metagenome (GOLD analysis project Ga0335070, IMG submission 206722) | Soil microbial communities from Loxahatchee National Wildlife Refuge, Florida, United States - Lox_Sample_1.3 | ecosystem: Environmental > Terrestrial > Soil > Wetlands | place: USA...
CGGGATCGTGCTGATCCTCGAGTCGGGGCTCGGCCTCTCGCCGTGGGACGTCCTGAACCAGGGCATCTCGAACCACACGCCGCTCTCGTTCGGCATGGCGAACGTCGCCGTCGGTCTCGTCGTGCTCACGGTCGCGTGGGCGCTCGGCGCGCCTCCCGGGATCGCGACGATTGCGAACGCGATCCTCGTCGGCACGTTCATCCAGCTCCTGACGTCGTTCGACGCCGTGAGCTCGCTCGCGGGCGAGGGGCTCTCGATCCGGATCCCGCTGCTCGTGATCGGGATCTGGCTGATCGGGCCCGCGACCGCGCTCTACATCGGCGCCGACCTCGGCGCCGGCCCGCGCGACTCGCTGATGCTCGTCGGCTCGCGGCGAACCGGCGTCCGGGTCGGCGTCGTCCGCGCGGTGATCGAGGTCGCCGCGCTCGTCGTCGGGATCGCACTCGGCGGGACGTTCGGGATCGGGACGATCGCGTTCGCGTTCCTCATCGGGCCGGTCGTCGAGTCGTCGTTCGCGCTGCTCGCGCGGTCGCCGCTCGCGAGGCCGTCGCCCGCGCCGGTGCCGGTGGTGATCGGCGAGTGACCGAGCCGCGTGCGAGCCGGCCGCGGTTCCTCGGCTACGGGATCGCGACCGAGCCGGAGGGGATGCTGCCGTGGACCTGGGCCGAGGAGCGGCTCGTCGCGTCGCGGAACTACTGGATCGCGACCGCGTCGACGGAGCGCGGCCCGCACACGACGCCGGTCTGGGGGCTCTGGCGCGACGAGGGCCTCGTCTTCAGCTTCGGCGAGCAGTCGCGCAAGGCGCGCGACATCGCCGCCGACCCGCGCGTCGTGATCCATCTCGAGAGCGGCGACGAGGTCGTGATCGTCGAGAGCGACGTCGAGCGCTTCGAGGTGAGCGAGGCGATGGTCGCCGCGTACTCGGACAAGTACATGCCGTTCGAGGCGGAGGTCGGCACGTGGTTCGTCGCGCGGCCCCGCCGCGCGTTCGCGTGGACGGAAGCCTCGTATCCGAACGACGCCACCCGCTTCGACTTCTAGCGTTTCAGCGAGAGCGCGGCGCCGACGCCGAGGAGCACGATCCCGAGTGCGCGCGGCCAGCCGACCGCGATCCGGTCGACGCCGAACCAGCCGAAGCGGTCGATCGCGGCGCCGGCGACGAGCTGCCCGGCGATGAGGATCGCGACGACGGCGGTGACGCCGATCCGCGGGCCGGCGAACGTGATCGTGAGGATGATGAAGAGCCCCATCACGCCGCCGCTCAGCAACCACCACGGCTGCTCGAGCGCCCGCGGGAACGCGTGCAGGCTGTGCTGGCCGACGAGCACGATCGCGATCGCGAGGATCGCCGTGAACGTCGTCGCGAACGCGAGCGCGCCCGTCACGCCGATGCGGGCGCCGAGCGCGGACATCACCGCAACCTGAACCGAGCCCGCGAGCCCGGCGACGATCGCCATGACGATTGCGAGAGCGCTGCCGGACACCGCCGTACGATACTGCGCCCGTGATCTTCCAACCGGAGGTGGAGACGCTCGACCGCCCCGCGTTGGAGTCGCTCCAGCGCGCCCGGCTCCGGGAGCGATTCGGCGTCGAGCTCGAGGCGCTGCCGGAGCAGGAGTTCGCGCAGAAGTCCGACCTCCGGGACGCGTACCCGTTCGGCCTGCTGCGCGTCCCGCTCGAGGAGTGCGTGCGGATCCACGCCTCCTCGGGGACACACGGGAAGGCGACGATCGTCGCGTACACGCGCAACGACATCGCGCTCTGGGCCGACTGCTGCGCGCGCGCCGTCGCCGCCGCAGGCGGTGGGCCCGGCACGCTCGTCCACATCGCATACGGCTACGGGCTCTTCACCGGCGGACTCGGCCTCCACTACGGTGCGGAGCGGCTCGGCTGCACCGTCGTCCCCGCGTCGGGCGGCAACACGCCGCGCCAGGCGCAGCTGCTCGAGGATCTCGGCGCGGAGATCCTCTGCTGTACGCCGAGCTACGCGCTCGCGATCGCCGACCACGTCTCCGAGCCGGCGCGGCTGAGCCTTCGTGCCGGGATCTTCGGCGCCGAGCCGTGGACGCACGAGCTCCGCGAGTCGATCGAGCACGCGCTCGAGCTCGTCGCGGTCGACATCTACGGCCTGTCGGAGATCGTCGGCCCCGGCGTCTCGTTCGAGTGCGTCGAGGGGCGCGACGGCTCACACGTGAACGAGGACCACTTCCTCGTCGAGGTCGTCGACCCCGCGACCGGCGACCCGCTTCCCGACGGCGCGCTCGGCGAGCTCGTCTTCACGACGCTGACGAAGGAGGCGCTGCCGTTCCTCCGCTACCGCACGGGCGACCTCGCGTCGGTCACGCGCGAGCCGTGCGCGTGCGGCCGGACGCTCGCGCGCATGTCGCGCGTCGTCGGGCGCACGGACGACATGCTCGTGATCCGCGGCGTCAACGTCTTCCCCTCGGAGATCGAGCGGACGCTGCTCGCGATCCCGGAGCTCGCGCCGCACTACCGGCTGCTCGTCGAGCGGCCGGGCCACCTCGACGAGCTGACCGTCGAGGCGGAGCTCCGCGAGGGAGAGCCGGGCGGCGAGCGGCTGCACGGGTTCGTCGAGGAGCGGCTCGGCCGCGCGCTCGGACTCACCGCGAGCGTCCACCTCGGCCCGCCCGGCTCGATTCCGCGCAGCGAGGGAAAGGCGCTGCGCGTGTTGGATCGCCGCGCGGGCTAGCCCGCGTTCGTATCGCTCTGCCAGAGCGAGAAGGCGTTCCCCTCGCTGTCGGTGCAGTGCGAGAGCCAGCCGTGCGTCGGCACCGGCGTCTTGTCGCCCGCCGTGCCGCCGAGCTCCGCCACCTTCGCCATCGACGCCTCGATGTCGGGCGTGTCGTAGTAGTAGACGGGACTCCCGGGCGGCGCCTCGAGCACCGCGGCCCCCGAGCCCTCGCCCGTCTGCGCCATCCGGTAGTCCATCCCGGGCATCGCCGACTCGCCGAACTGCCAGCCGAACAGCCCGCCCCAGAACGCCTGCCCCCGGTCGACGTCCTTGCACGGGTACTCGATGTGGACGATCTCCCCGGCCATCTTCGCCTCCATTCGTCGCGGTCACTCGACGGTACTTCGGGTTACGCTCCCTGCGCAACCGAGCCGACAGGAGGAACGATGATCCGCGCGTTCGTGATCTACACCGATCTGCCCGACCCGGAGCGGTACGCGCAGCACGTCGAGCTGTGCAAGCAGGTTCCCGGCGCGACCGCGTTCCGGCACGGCCCGGTGACGCAGACGATCGCGGGCGAGCCGCTCGCGTACTACGCGGAGTACGAGTTCCCGGACCTGGAGACGTACACGGCTGCCGGCCCCTCGTTCGCCGCGCCCTCGAAGGACGCCCACGACATGGGCTACGCGCACAGCGTCTACATCGCCGAGCTTGCCTGAGCCCGACGCACCGCAACCGCTCGACCCGGCGGAGCTCGGCTTCGAGCGGATCCGCTACGAGAAGGACGGCCACCGCGCGACGATCACGCTGAACCGGCCGGAGGTCCTCAACGCGTTCGATTTCCGGATGCTCCGCGAGATCGCGCGCGCGTGCGAGGACGCGAGCTGGGACGACGCGATCCGCGTCGTCGTCGTCACCGGCGAGGGCCGCGCGTTCTGCGTCGGCGCCGACCTGCGCAGCTGGGGCGCCGGGCTCGTCGACAACCCGCGCGAGTACTGGAAGTGGTTCGGCGCGTTCAAGGACATGCACGACCGCCTCCGCGAGATCGGCAAGCCGACGGTCGCGCGCGTGCAGGGCATCGCGGTCGGCGGCGGCAACGAGCTGCAGATGGCGTGCGACCTCTCGGTGATGGTGGACGACGCGTTCATCCGCCACGTCGGGCCGGAGCACGGGTCGGTGCCTGCGGGCGGCGCGACGCAGTGGCTCCCGATCCTCGTCGGCGACCGCCGCGCGCGCGAGATCCTCTTCCTCTGCGAGGAGATCTCCGCGCAGCAGGCGCTCGAGTGGGGGCTCGTGAACCGCGTCTGCCCGCGGAGCGAGCTCGACGCCGTCGTCGGCGAGCTCGTCGAGAAGCTCGCGGCGAAGCTGCCGCAGACGATCCGCTACACGAAGCAGCAGCTCAACTGGTGGCGCGACATCTCGTGGCACGAGACCGTCGGCCACGCGCGCGACTGGCTCTCGCTCTCGATGCACAGCGACGAGGCGAAGGACGCGATCGCCGCGTTCCTGGAGCGGCGCGGTGGCTGACGAGGCGCCGGTCCTGGTCGAGCGCGACGGCCGCGTCGGCGTCGTGCTCATGAACCGGCCGAAGGCGCTCAACGCGCTGTCGGCCGAGCTGATGGAGGCCGTCGTCGGCGCGCTCGCCGGGCTCGACGCGGACCCGGAGATCCGCGCGATCGTCCTCGGCGGGAACGAGCGCGCGTTCGCCGCGGGCGCCGACATCGGCGAGCTCGCGGCGGCGACCCCGGTCTCGCTGTACGAGTCGCGCCGCCTCGAGCGGTGGGACGAGATCCGCGCGCTCCGGACTCCCGTCGTCGCCGCCGTGTCCGGGTACTGCCTCGGCGGCGGCTGCGAGCTCGCGATGACCTGCGACCTGATCGTCGCGTCCGAGACCGCGCGATTCGGCCAGCCGGAGATCAACCTCGGTGTGCTTCCGGGCGCGGGCGGGACGCAGCGGCTCACGCGCGCGGTCGGCAAGGCGGTCGCGATGGACATGATCCTCACCGGCCGGATGATCTCGGCGCGCGAGGCGCTCGACTTCGGGCTCGTCGCGCGCGTCGTCCCGAAGGAGCTCTGGCTCGACGAGGCGAAGCGCGTCGCCGGCGAGATCGCGGCGAAGAGCCCGATCGCGGTGCGGCTCGCGAAGGAGGCGATCGACGCGGCGTTCGAGTCGCCGCTCGCCGTCGGCGTCGAGCTCGAGCGCCGCTCGTTCAACGTCGCGCGCGCGTCCGACGACGCGACCGAGGGGCTGACCGCGTTCGTCGAGAAGCGGCCGCCGGACTTCAAGGGGACGTAGTGCGGCGCCTCGGGGTCCTGCTGGCGATCGCTCTCGTGTGCGGCGCGGCGACGGCGACCGCGCGCGCCGACACTCCGCCGGCGAACGTCTTCGCCGGCGCGGGCGTCTTCGTCGACAACCCGGGGAACTTCCCCGGCCCCTGGGCGCTCGCGGACGAGCTGCGGCGGGACGGCTTCTCGTGGATCGCGCTGAAGGCGATGGACGGCTGGGTGTCGGAGGACGTCGACACGCAGTGGATCCAGGTGTTCCGGGAGCGCGGCTTCCTCGTCGGCGGCTGGGGCGCGCTCGAGACGCATCCGCTGATCGACGCCGTGCTCGCGAACCTCCAGATCCAGCGCTACGGCTTCGACTTCTACATCGCGGACGCGGAGCGGTCGTACGAGTCGACGCAGCGCGGCGGCTGGCGCTCGGCGAACTTCGTCTCGGTCTTCCGCCAGCTTCAGCCGACGCTGCCGGCCGCGCTCGTGACGTTCGGCGCGGCGCCCGCGCCGCGTGTGCTCCCGATCGACTACGCGTCGTGGCGGAACGCGGGCTTCGAGCTGCTGCCGGAGGCGTACTACAACCAGTACCCGCTCTACCGGCCCGACCTCACGGTGCAGCACGCGCTCCGCGCCGGCTGGACGGCCGACCACGTGCACCCGGTGATCGGCGTCTACCACAAGTACCCCGCGTCGAACTACGTGCCGCTGCTCGCGGACGACGGCGCGACGGGGTTCTCCGTCTTCCTCGCCGACCAGGCGACGGCCGCCGACTTCCAGGCGCTCGCGGGCCTCGCGCACGCCGCGTCCGGACGCTAGGCTCCGCCGCGATGGCAGAGGTCGAGGTCACGCGCGACGGCGCGGTGCAGACGATCACGCTGAACCGCCCCGACGTGATCAACGCGTTCAACCGCGCGCTGCACGACGGGCTGCGCGCGGCGCTGAAGGAGGCCGCCGACCCGGCGGTGCGCGCAGTCGTGATCACCGGCGCCGGCCGCGGCTTCTGCGCCGGCCAGGACCTGAGCGAGTTCAACCAGATGCCGGACGTCCGCGCCGGGCTCGAGGAGACGTACCACCCGAACATCCGCGCGATCCGCGCGCTCGAGAAGCCCGTGCTCGCCGCGGTCAACGGCGCGTGCGCGGGCGCGGGGCTCTCGCTCGCGTGCGCGTGCGACATCCGCATCGCCGCCGACAACGCCGTGTTCGTCCCGGGCTTCGTCGGGATCGGGCTCGTGCCGGACTCGGGCGGCACGTACTTCATCCACCGCCTGCTCGGCGCGCCGCGCGCGTTCGAGTGGATGATCTCGAACCGGCGGCTCTCCGCGGCCGAGGCGCAGGAGTGGGGGCTCGTGTCGGAGGTCGTCGCCGCGGACGCGCTCCCCGCACGCGCGGCCGAGCTCGCGGCGACGCTCGCCGCCGGCCCGACGCGCGCGATCGGGATGACGAAGCGCCTGTTCGACCACGCCGACACGGCGACGCTCGAGCAGCAGCTCGAGCTCGAGGGCCAGCTCCAGGCGGTCGCGACGCAGACCGCCGACTTCCTCGAGGGCGTGACCGCGTTCGGCGAGAAGCGCGCGCCCGAGTTCCGCGGAAGCTAACCCGCGCTACACGCGATGACGCCGAGCGCGTCCGCGTCGTTGCGGCTCGCGAGCGCGGCGCTCTGGAGCCGGTCGACCGCCGCCGCGGCGCCGGGGAAGTCGTGCCGCTGCCCCGCGAGCCCGAGCGCGCGCAGCGCCGACGCGGCCTCGCGGTCGTCGGCGAGCCACTTCCGGAACGCGACCTCGTCGGCCGACGACGGCTTCAGCGCCTCGAGCTTCCGCAGCGCCGCCTCGTACAGCGGCAGGTTCTCGTTCACGAAGTCGACGATCGCCGCGTACGAGCGCGGGTGCGGGACGGGCGAGCCGGCCTTCGAGACGTACGCGACGCAGACCGCGCCCGCGCGCTTCACGAGGTCGCCGTGCGAGAGGCGGCCGCCGCCGCAGCCGGCCGCGACGAGCGCGAGCGTCAGCCCCGTAGCAGCGAGAGCACCTCGCCCGGCTCGGGGAAGCGATGCAGCTCGTCCTTGGAGAAGACGAGCGTCCCGTCGTTCACGACGTCGAATTGGCCGCTCCTTCCCTCTGCGATCGAGGCCTCGAAACCCTCGTCGTTCAACTCGGCCGCGAGACTCGCGGCCCGGACGTCGTAGCCGCTTCAGACGGGGCAGTAGAAGATCTCGACGGTCACGCCGTGAGGGTACCGATCGAGCGTGACGCTAGAAGTGCGGCGCTAGAGTCCGGGCATGGCGGTGACACCGGCCACCGGACGCTTCGACGACCTCTTCGCGGCGCGGACGCGCGGGAACGTCGGGGACGGGATCGCCGCCGTGCTCGGGTTCCTCGGGATGCCGGGGCTCGTCCCGTTCGCGGGCGGCTTCCCCGATCCGGCGACCTTCCCGCGCGAGCGGGCCGCGGCGCTGCTGGCGGAGTTCGCGGCGACGGGCGAGGCGAGCGCGTTCCAGTACGCGCCGACGCGCGGGCTCGCCGGGACGCTCGACGCCCTCGCCGGCCGGCTCGAGGCGGTGCAGGGACGGCGGCCGGCGGACGACGAGCTGCTCGTGACGAGCGGCGGGATGGAGGCGCTCGAGCTCGTCGGCAAGTCGTTCCTCGACCGCGGCGACGTCGTGGTCGTCGAGGCGCCGACCTACCTCGGCGCGATCATGGCGTTCCGCAGCTTCGAGGCCGACGTCGTCGCGGTCCCGATCGACGAGCACGGCCTCGACGTCGACGAGCTCGAGCGGCGGCTCGCCGGCGGACTGCGCCCGAAGCTCCTGTACACGATCCCGGAGCACCAGAACCCGGCCGGCGTGAGCCTGTCGGCCGAGCGGCGCACGCGGCTCGTCGAGCTCGCGCGGCGATTCGGCTTCCTGCTCCTCGAGGACGTCGCGTACCGCGAGCTCGGCTTCGACGACGAGACGGCGCCGAGCCTCTGGAGCCTCGCGCCCGACGCGGTCGTCCAGGCGGGGACGACGTCGAAGACGCTCTTCCCCGGCGTCCGGCTCGGCTGGACGGTCGCGCCGCCGGAGGTGTCCGCGCAGCTCGTCGCGGCGAAGCAGAACACCGACCAGTGCGCGGCCGCGCTCGGCCAGCGCATGTTCGAGGAGTACGTCCGCCGCGGCTGGATCGACGAGCAGCTGCACGCGTCGCGCGCGCTCTACCGGCGCAAGTGCGAGCGGATGCTCGCGGCGCTCGAGCGCACGATGCCCGACGCCGCGACGTGGACGACGCCGGCCGGCGGTTTCTTCACCTGGCTCACGCTTCCCGGCGCCGACTCGGTCGAGCTCGGGCGCCGCGCCGCGGAGGCCGGCGTCGCGATCGTCCCCGGCACGCTGTTCTTCCCGGACGAGAACGGCACGGAGAACGTCCGGCTCTCGTTCAGCATGGTGCACGAAGGCGAGATCGACCGCGGCGTCGAGCTGCTCGCCTCGCTCGTCGGCGCGTAGTTCCCCGCACGCGGCCCGCGCCCGAGTGCCGATGCGTCCGGCGGCGCATCGAGGCACCGTGGGACCGTCAAGAGGGAGGCCTCGGTGTCCAAGCGAATCGTCGTCCTCGGCGGCGGCACGGGCGGCACGCTTCTGGCGAACCGGCTCCGCCGGCGGTTCGACGAGGACGAGCTCAGGATCGACGTCGTCGACCGCGACGACGTCCACGTCTACCAGCCCGGCCTTCTCTTCGTCCCCTTCGGGCTCGCGGATCCCGACGAGATCGTGAGGCCGCGACGCCGTCAGCTCCGGCGCGGGATCGACTTCCACGAGGCGAAGGTCGACTCCGTCGAGCTGGCCGCGCAGGCGGTTCACCTCGCCGACGGCTCGACGCTGCCCTACGACGTCCTCGTCGTCGCGACCGGCGCGCGCCTGCTTCCCGACGAGACCGAGGGGCTCCTCGGCGCCGGCTGGAACGAGACGGCCTTCACCTTCTACACGCTCGACGGCGCGACGAGGCTGCGCGACGCGCTCGCGCGCTTCGACGGCGGACGGCTCGTCGTCGACATCGCCGACATGCCGATCAAGTGCCCCGTCGCACCGATCGAGTTCGCGTTCCTCGCCGACTGGTTCCTCCGCGAGCGCGGCGTGCGCGACCGGACGGAGATCGTGCTCGCGACGCCGCTCGACGGCTGCTTCACGAAGCCGATCGCGTCGAAGCACCTCACGCATCTCCTCGCCGAGAAGAACATCGAGCTCGAGGTCGACTTCGTCGCGGGGAGCGTCGACGGCGACGCGCGGACACTCGTCTCGTACGACGGGCGCGAGATCCCGTACGACCTGCTCGCGATCGTGCCGCTCCACGGCGGCGCCGCGTTCGTCGACCGGTCGCCGGGCCTCGGCGACGCGCTCGGCTTCGTCTGCACCGACGCGGCGACCCTTCAGTCCGCCGCCGCGCCGGAGGTGTTCGCACTCGGCGACGCGACCGACCTGCCGAGCTCGAAGGCCGGCTCCGTCACGCACTTCGAGGGCGAGATCCTCGCCGAGAACATCGAGCGCTTCCTCGACGGCCGGCCGCTCGCGCCGCGCTTCGACGGTCACGCGAACTGCTTCGTCGAGACCGGCTTCCACAAGGCGCTCCTGATCGACTTCAACTTCGAGACCGAGCCGGTCCCCGGGATGTTCCCCACCGCGCTCGGCCCGCTTCCGCTGCTGCACGAGTCGCGCCTGAACCACGTCGGCAAGCTCGCGTTCCAGTGGATCTACTGGCATCTGCTCCTGCCGGGCCGGGGGCTCCCGCTCGTCGGGCCGGAGATGCCGACCGCAGGGAAGCGGATCCCCACATCCGTCGCAGGAGGTGCGAGATGACAACGACGCTCATCGCCGAGCGGCCCGTCGACGTCGACGCCGAGGGCTTCCTCACCGACCCCGAGCAGTGGAACGAGGAGATCGCGGAGGCGATCGCGCGCGACGCGGGCATCGCCGAGCTGACGCCGCGCCACTGGCAGGTCGTCAGGTTCATGCGCGATCGCTACCTGTCGACCGGGTCGGCGCCGTCGATCCGCGCGCTCGGCAAGGAGTCCGGCGTCCCGGTGAAGGAGCTCTACGAGCTCTTCCCCAAGGGCCCGGCGAAGCTCGCCGCCAAGATCGGCGGCATCCCGAAGCCGAAAGGATGCATCTGATGGTCGAGACGCTCGAAGCGCCGGCCCTCACGCTGCCGACGACGATCGAGAAGGTCGCGGTCGTCGTGTCGAAGGGATCGCTCGAGGGGATCTACCCCGGGCTGATCCTCGCGAACGGCGCGCGGATGGAGGGCATCGAGGCGCACGTCTTCTTCACGTTCTTCGGGCTCGACGCGATCCGCCGCGACCGCAACGAGCACATCAAGGTCGCGACCGTCGGCAACCCGGGGATGCACATGGCGTCGCTCATCGGCGTCCTGCCCGGCATGTCCGCGCTCGCGACGAGGATGATGGCCCGCCAGATGGAGAAGCTCGACATCCCGCCGATCCCGGAGTTCGTCGAGCTGCTCGCGGACTCGGGCGCGAAGCTCTGGGCGTGCAAGGCGTCGGTCGACATGTTCGGCCTGACGAAGGAGAGCTTCGTCCCGCAGGTCGAGGACATCATCACCGTCGGCGACTTCTACGGGCTCGCCGCGGGCGGCGAGGTGATCTTCACATGAGCCTCGTCGCGCGTGCGCGGTCGGTTCCCGGCACGCTGCGGCAGGACGTGACGGTCGCCGGCGTGCACCATCTGACGACGGACGAGCCGGAGGACGTCGGCGGCGACGGGTCCGCGCCCTCGCCGCACGAGCTCCTCCCGGCGGCCGTCGCCGCGTGCATCTCGACGACGCTCGTGATGTTCGCACGACGCAAGGGCTGGGCGCTCGAGGACGTCGAGGTCGAGGTCGCGTACGACAACCGCTCGACGCCGCGCCGCTTCGACGTCGCGGTCTGCGTCTCCGGCGACCTCGACGCGTCTCAGGTCGAGCTGCTGGAGAAGGTCGCGGCGTCGTGCCCCGTGCGCCGCGCGCTCGAGGCGGAGGTCGTGTTCGAGGAACGGCTGGGGGTCGCGGCGACGGGCTAGAGCCCGGCGAACGTGATCCCGAGCAGCAGGATCGAGAGCGCGGACGTCCCGATCACCGTCGCGCCCGCGAGCACGTTGAACGTGCGGCCGTTCGCGTACTCGCCCATCAGCTTCCTGCTCGACGCGAGCCGCCACACGAAGAAGAGCGTGATCGGGAGCAGCGCGCCGTTCACCACCTGGACGCCGACGAGCAGCTTGATCACCGGGATCCCCGGCGTGATCGCGACGAGCGTCCCGATCACGATCAGCGTCGTGATCACCGCGACGAAGACCGGCGCCTCGCGCGGCCGGTGCTTGACCCCCTTCTCGAAGCCGAAGGTCTCCGCGATCACGTAGGCCGCGGTCACCGGCAGCACCGCCGCCGCGAGCAGGCTCGCGCCGAGCAGGCCGATCGCGAACAGCAGCTCGGCGAAGCGTCCGGCGAACGGCTTCAGCGCGCGCGCCGCGTCGGCGGCGTTCGACACGGTGTGGTCGCCGTGGACGAACAGCGTCGCACCCGCCGCGATGATGATGAACATCGCGATCAGGTTCGCGAAGATCGAGCCGCTGATCACCTCGACCCGCTCCGCGCCGAGCTCGTCCGGGCCGATGCCCTTCTCGACGACGGCCGACTGGACGTACAGCTGCATGAACGGCGTGATCGTCGTCCCCGCCGTCGCGATGAAGAGGACGATGTACGCGGACGTGAGATGGATCTTCGGCGCGATCGTCGCGTGGCCGACCGCGCCCCAGTCCGGGTGCGCGAGGATCGCCGCGATCGGGTATGCGAGGAACGCGGCCGACATCAGCACGAAGACGCGCTCGGCCGTCTTGTACGAGCCGCGCACGACGAGGAGCCAGATCACGACCGCGGCGATCGGCACCGAGACCTGGAACGGGATCCCCGCGAGGTTCAACGCCGCACCGATCCCGACGAACTCGCTGATGCAGATGCCGAGGTTCGCGACGAGCACCGACGCGGTCGCGAACAGCGACCAGCGCACGCCGTACTCCTCCCGGATCAGCTCGGCGAGCCCCTTGCCGGTCACCGCGCCCATCCGCGCCGCCATCTCCTGCACCACGATGAGGCTGACGGTGATCACCACCATCATCCAGATCAGGTCGTAGCCGTAGCGCGCGCCGACCGACGCGTACGTCGCGATCCCACCGGCGTCGTTGCCGGCGTTCGCGGCGATCAGGCCGGGGCCGACGACCGCGAAGAGAACGAGGATGCGGGCGGTGAAGCGGTTACGCGGGCGCAGGCGCGGACGACGCCCGAGGACGCGCTGAGCCAGCTCCCTGTATGTCGATACTGGGAGGGGCATCGCTGCTCATGAGGGTCGCCGCGCTCATTCGTCCGCCAGCATGCCGAAGTTCCGGCGCCAGCCCCGTGGGAGGACGACCTCGAGCACGTCGTCGACGGTGATCACGCCGATCATCCGCTCCTCGTCGTCGACGACCGGCGCGACGGTCAGGTCGTAGTCCGTCATCAGCCGCGCGGTCTCCTCGAGGTCCGCGTCGGTGCGCAGGCGCTGCGCCGGCTGCGCGATCTCGCCGAGCGGCCGCGCCGGGTCGGCGCGCAGGAGATCGACGAGATGGATCGCGCCCTTCAGCCGCTTCGACTGGTTCATCACGAAGACCCACGCGAGCGCGTCGGCGGAGAAGGTCGAGCGGGCGATGCGATCGAGCACCTCGTCCTGTGTCGCCTGCGCGAACACGCAGACGAAGTCCGGGCTCATGAGCCCGCCCGCGGTCGCCGGCTCGTAGCCGAGCAGCGCGCGGACGCGCCGGCTCTGCGCCGGCGGCAGCAGCGAGAGGATGTCCTCGCGCCGCTCCTCGGGCAGCTCGCCGACGAGGTCGGCCGCGTCGTCGCTCTCCATCCGCGCCAGGATCTGCGCCGCCTCCTCGTCGCTCCGCTCCTCGATGAACTCGACCTGGTGGCGCGCGTCGAGCTCCTCGAAGACGTCGGCCTCCCGCTCGGCGTCGGCGCGCAGCGCGTCGAGGATCTCGCCGCCCTCCCGGTGCGACGCGGCCTCGACGAGGTCGGCGAGCTGCGCCGGGTGGAGCCGTCCGAGCTTCGGGTGCGGGATCCGCAGCCGCACCGTCGGCACGTGGCCGGTGAACGGCTCGACGGACGCCCAGTCGAGGATCTTCCCCGGCTCGATCGTCCCGGCGAACCGCTTCGGGAGGACGCGGCGGAACAGCCCGCGCGGGCCCGTGTCGACGCCGATCACGCGGTACCAGCCGTCGAACCGCGCGATCTCGATCTCGTTCGTGCGGACGAGGCGCGCGCCGTCGACGTTGATCAGCTGGTGGTCGAGGACGTCCTCCTTCAGCAGCACCTCCTGCGGCCGCCGTGCGAACGGCTGGAGGCTCAGCGTCGACTCGCTCAGCGTCGCGCCGCCGGCCGCGATCTCCGAGACGACGTCCGCGGGGACGAAGAC
>Ga0335070_10006812_pt1 | contig 13430 bp, 11 predicted proteins | sample Lox_Sample_13_FD_206722 | JGI IMG/M metagenome (GOLD analysis project Ga0335070, IMG submission 206722) | Soil microbial communities from Loxahatchee National Wildlife Refuge, Florida, United States - Lox_Sample_1.3 | ecosystem: Environmental > Terrestrial > Soil > Wetlands | place: USA...
AATGAGCGCAAACGGTCGATCAGTGCGGGAATGACAGCTTCCTCGTTGAAGACGGGAATTATGATCGAAAGGCTGGGCAGTGCCTGCTGCATCAAATCCCTCCCGCCAATGTGTTTTCATAACGGCGAAATACATTGCGCTCCGAGACGGAGTCATCACGAAAAAGAAATAGCGCGAACTCGTATGGCATGTAGTCGTGTCGCAGAAGTAGCCGCCGAGTGAGATGCCTGGCCTCAGCAAGAGCCCAGCCGGGGTCTGTATGATGCGCCCCCGGTTTCTGAAAGTCTACATGAGTGCTAAGAAAATCCATGCATGTCGCGAAGCGGCTACGACCATACATGCTCGCGAGAGCGTTCCTGATGTGCATGTCATTGCTTCCGCTTGGGAGTTTTGCATTGAAAACCCCCGAGGAAATCACAAAATCGTACTCGTCGAGCTCTGCACCTCCGTCAGTAATGTCCGCCTCTCTCACATCAAGGCCGGGATGGAGTTGGCGCGCAACCTCAAGCAGGCCGGGGACGATGTCAATTCCCGTGTAGCGGCCATGCCAGCCGTGCCTCACAAGAAAGTCGGACAGATCGCAAAAACCGCACCCCACGTCGAGCACAGACGAGTCCGGCATCCTGAGCGCCAACTCGGCCAACACTGAGAACCTCACTTCCTGTCGCCCGTGAACACCCCACCCGAGCGTTGCCGGAGAGTATCCGAACTCCTGCAAGCGTTTCTCGTAACGTTCCACGTAATCCAGGCGATCCTCAATCTTCATTGCCGCTCCATGCCCAGAATTCGGCTTAAGTTCGCCCCGAGCACGTTCGCCCGCTTCTCCTGAGGGATTCCATCAGCAAGTTCCTGGAACTCCTTGAGGGCTCTGGTAATGCTGACTTCCGGAAAATCCGACCCGAATATAATCCTGCGGTCGAACGTGGTTACAAGATATCGCAAATCGGCCGCGATCGAACTACCCTGGTACCGATGCAGCGTGAAAGACAGGTCCAGGAAGGCATTGGGGCAGTCACGAATGGCTTCGGCAACCTGAACGACCCAACTGCCCCCTCCATGCAACAAGACGAACTGAAGGGAAGGAAACCGCCCAACGAGTTCGTGGATGGTATCCACCGAAGGCTTTCTTAACTGTCCTCCCCGGTAATAAAAGAGAGTGTCCAACCAGATAGGAAGGGAATGTTTCCAGGAAGCAATCTCTTCGAGAATCGCAAGACAACGCTGATCCATCGGATCGTATCGGTTCAGTCGAGGATGCAGCTTGAGGGCCTTGTACGGCGCTTCCTTCAACTCCTTACGGATGCTAACCTGTGCTTCGGCCGGACTTGCATGCCTTGACGGGTTGAATGACGCGCAAGGGATAAGTCGATTGGGCTGACGCTCGCAAACGTTCAGCACGAAGCGATTTTCGATGTGGTCCGCGAGCGCCACCACCATCGCCCTCTCAATTCCACTTTCATCGAGTTGCCGCATTAACTCGACTTCGCTGGCGTCGAGGCCTGTGTCGAACCATCGTCCGTCGGGTGTCACGTGTGTCAGAGAGTCGAAGATCATGATCGCCGGATCCTTACTCCATCTCGTAGCGGATGGAGGCGATCGCGCGGTCGGCATTCTCGATTGCTTCCTCACGTGTCTCACCGGTCGCGACGGCATATCCCGGACGGTCGGCATCGCCCGCAATCGCCGAGACAACTGTTCCGGGATTCATCTGAAAACCAAAGTCGAGAATGCCAGGCATTCTTCCGGCCTCTGTAACTCCCAACGCTGCGCGAAAGATCCCCGACGGAGGAGTGAAAAACTTATAGCACGCCCCTCGCTGAAATTTCGGGCGAATGTCAGGATCATCTCCCAATAGAAGAAGGGCCAAAGCCTGTGGCATGCAGACTCCGCTGGAGGCTTCCACGATCTGTCCGAAGATGTGACCGCCACCAGGGCGTCCGCCCATCTCCAGCAGGAATACATCCGTCGGATTGACCATGCATTCGCAATGGAAGGCCCCATTTTCAATCCCCAGTGCTAGTGCAGCCTGGGTGACCACTTCGGAGGCTCGGTGCAGTTGCCACTCCGCAAAGCCCGCGGGGTAGTTCAAAGCCATGGCAACTCGGTATTTGGGATGCTCTTGCGGTTCCTTGTCTGACCACGCGAGAATCTGTGCATGACCCTGCTTGACCAGGCCTTCGATCGTCATCTCGGTACCGGCAATGCACTGCTCCACGATGAACTCTCCATCTCGGCTGTTAGCGCCCGCGTAATCGATTGCCCATCGAAGTTCTGCAGCTTCTGACACGCGGCTGACGCCACGGCTTCCCCAATTCATCGCCGGTTTCAAAATCACTGGATACCCAACTGAGGAAGCCGCATCGGTAATCGCTTCCGCTGATTTAAGGTGGCGAAACGATGGCTGAGGAAGGCCCGCTGCCTGCCATGCCTCGCGCATCAGTCCCTTGTGCAGGCATCGCAGGGCCACTTCAGGACCAAGGTTAGGAAGTCCCAGATTGTGGCTGGCTTCTGCGGCGGCCAGTACTCCCGCTTCATTCACCGCCAGAATTAGATCAGCGGCGTGGCTGCGCGCGAATTCAGAGACGGCGGCAGCGTTGCGAATGTCGATGACTGCATGACAGTCGGCGAAGGCAAACCCCGGAGCATCTTCAGCCGCGTCAACTGCCAGAACTCGTAACCCGATCTCCTGCAGTTTGCGAATGGAGTGGCACATTAGACGGCCCGCTCCCAACTGCAGTACAGATCTTGTTTTGATTGGCATGTACTAGATGGGTTTCAACCCGAGCAAGCTTACAGTGCTTTCGCCAGTTTCGATCCGTCGATACCAATCTTTCTCCATCTCGATTCTCTTGGCGCTCTCTTCTAAAACCTGAACCGCTCGATCGGCCGGCACGACCACGACCCCATCATCATCTCCCACAATGATGTCACCCGGTAAGACTGCAACTCCCGCGCAACTCACCGGCACATTGAGATTGCAGGGCCATCCTTTATGAGGTCCTGCTGCACAGATGCCCCGCGCGAATATCGGCAAACTGTCGGAGCGGTTCTCGGCGGAGTCTCGGATGCACCCGTCAACGACAACGCCGGCCAATCCACGCCTCTTAGCCGCTACCGTCATCACGTGACCCCAGACCGCGCTTTGCATGCTGCCACGCGCCGCTATGACAAGTACATCCTCGGCCTTGACCATTGACAGTGCTTGATGGCCTCCCCAGTTGTTCGATTCAACAGACTGGATGGTAAAGGCAGGGCCGCAGACCCGCATTCCGCGGGAGATGGGACGTATGCCCCCGTGCATGGACTGCATGCGATTCATGCAGTCGCTGAGTATTCCCGTCGGCACCTTCCCAACCCGCTCCACAATTTCCTTCGCGGGCCGCTCGAAATCTCGAACTACCCATTGGCTCATTTCTCACCCTTCAGTTCACCCGCCCTGCCGCCCAATGCAGCAGGGATTGGAAGCCGGCTGCAATCGTCTCGTCGGCGGCCGCAATCGTCATGCGCAGGAAGCCTTCCCCGTTCTTGCCATAAACCGACCCGGGAACGACTGCGACGCCAGTCTCTTGCAGCAACGACTCGGCAATTTCATTTGAAGACAAATGTAGTCCACGCATATCGATGAAAAAGTAGAACGCGCCCTGCGGCTCGCACAATCTGATCGGGCCGGGGCACTCTCGCCACATTCGAATAACGTTATGCCGGCGACGGGAATACGCGGCGGTCATCTCGCTGACGGCTGCTGCCGCAGAATCGCCCAACGCTGCGATCGCAGCCCTCTGAATGAATGGCGCGACATTCGTAATCGAGTGCTGGCTGGCTTTCAACGCCTGATTCACAACTCGCTCGGGAGCCGCCAGGTACCCGATCCTCCAGCCCGTCATGGCGTAGGTCTTAGAAAAGCTGTTGATTACCAGGCAGCGATCTTTTGCTCCTGGGATGCTCGCCGCACATGTGTGATGCAGCCCCTCGTAAAGGATACTTTCATACACCTCATCGCTGATTACGTACAGGTTCCTTCTTGCCGCTAAGTCGCATAGCTCTCCCAGATACTCTGGGGACGCGACCGACCCGGTTGGATTGCTTGGTGAGTTCAGCACCAATGCCACGGTTCGAGGGGAAATCATCTTCTCCCAACTAGACATCGTGGGCAAAAAGCCTCCCTCGGGTAGGGCGGGCACTCGGACCGGCCGTCCTCCAGTGAGGCCAACGAGATTAACATGTGTCATCCAGCTGGGGTCCGGAACCATAACTTCATCCCCGGGATTCAAGATCGCCAAGAGAGCGCAATAGTACGCGTGCACTCCACCACACGTAACCAGGATTTCTTTGGCGGGGTCGTATTCCACCGCGTCGGCCCGCATGTGCTTTCCTGCAATCGCTTGGCGCAATTCAGGAAGACCGCGGCTGTCGCAGTAATGTGTATGGCCCTGCCGCATCGCCTGGTAGGCGGCCTCCACTATAGGTATGGGCGTGGCAAAGTCCGGATCACCGGTCTGGAGAGCGTAGATCCTTCGCCCTGAAGACTGCAATTTGCGGACACGGTCGGCTAGGGCTACCGTCGCCGCTTCTTCCAGTGCTGATAACTTCACGTTCAAATTTCGCAATCGTCTTATACGGCAGCGTTCAAGTGTGGCGCGACCAGCCGCCGGTTGATCTCAGCCCGGACCTTTCGCACCCGCTCCGCATCGGCATCGTTGAACCGGAAGCGCACTCCTCCCTGACCATCACAAACGCCGATGACCCGAGTCGGATTTCTTACGCTGTCGACGATCACATCGCCCGAACGCCCCATCGCGCCACCGGCAACCACGGGCACGCCATCGATCGTCTCCCACCCCAGCGCATCGCGGGTTTCTAACAACGACTCGTGAGCGGCTGACAACGTACCGGTAAGCGCAGGCCAGATGTTGACCCTCAACAGAAAGCACCCGCGCCGCTGTGCTTCTGCAATGCCATCCGGCAATATAGCGCTAATTCCCGCATCGATAACGTATGCTCCCTTCGTGAGTCTCTCGGCGAAGCTTTGCCCGAACCACGGAGTTCCAGCCGGCCAAACCAATACTGCCGCCGCTCTCGATATCGTGTCGAAGCCGCCTCCGGATTCTGCTTTTAGTAACTCTAGACTTAACTCCGAACCTTCGAAGGAGAGCGAACGGATATGTTCGAGTGCAGGAGTTTCGCGAGTTTGCTCCGGATCGAGTAGCAGCGCTACTTCTGCGCCGCGCTCAGCCAGGCGCAATGCCAGGAATCGACTGCGCGGATGATCTCCCGCTATCACAACGCGGCAGCCGATCAAATCTTCGTGCAGAAGCCGGACTACCTGATCCTCCACCGCCTCGACCCATACCCGGCTGTCAAGGTAGGTTAGCAACGAAGTCTTCTTAAGTCCGGCACGCGCCGTTTCAGCCGTATCCGCCGGACCGAACGGTTTTCGATCCACGTCGAGCAGGACCACGTCAACCCGCCCATCCGTGACCGCGATGATTTCAAGCAATTGCTCATGACTGCTGTACTCGACCGACCCCACTACATGAGACTGGGTCGCGTGAATGTTCCCCGAGACTGTAAACTCGGCCCGAGGTGTTTCTCCCGTAACGATGTTCAGCGCAGAGAATTTCCCGGACTTCACTGCGCGGGTGCGCAATTCTTTCAACAGCAGATCTAGCGCATCGCCAGAACTCTGTCGTTCGCTGGACTCTACCCGAAATGCCGGGATGGACAGCACGCGTGGCATCTTCGTCAGGGCCAGTTCGCGGCTTAGACGCTCGAGCAGTTCATCTGGCGCGGACACCTGATCCTCCTGGCAAAGACGTACGATCAGATCGCGGACATCGATGTCGTGCTTGCGAGCGTAGCTCTGCACCTTGCTGGTGAATGATGAATGAAACTTCGCGAGCCCACTGGTGACGGCCATGGGATCAATGCCGCGTTTCCCCAGCAGTGGCTGAATCAAGCCCTGGCCGACATCCATCGCAGCCTTCAGATCGATGTGGGACAAAAGTCCCCGCTTCTGTAGAATCGCAACCAGAACTTCGGTGATGGCATTGCCGGCCGAACGCCCCATCCCCTGAAGAGAGGAATCAACCAGTACCGCTCCTTCTTCGACGGCACGAAGAGTATTCGCCATGGCAAGAGAGAGATTGTCGTGTCCGTGATAGCCGAGAGGTGAGTCGCTTTCCGCGTTGGCGGCCCGCAAGTGTGCCGCGACTGAATCTGGGTCCATGCTGCCGGCAGAATCAACGAGGCAGGCAATGTCCGCACCCCACGAGTGTACCCGCGCAACGATCTTGCCAAACTCCACGGGAGTGACGGCATACGACTTCATCGCGTTATACGAAACGATGAATCCGAGTTCCTTCGCGAGCACGATATACGGCTCAGCTTGAGCCGTCTCGGTTACATTCGTTCCAATCCGTACGAACGTCATTCCGTAACGCGCTGCTAGCCGAAGGTCCTCCTCGCGCCCGATCCCGGGAATAAAGAACATACCCCATTTGGCTTGCTTCAGCGCCTGAGCGGCGGCTTCAAGGTATTCCTCGTCGGTTGCCGCCGCCGTTCCCTTGCCGGCCCGTGAAGCGTTGAGCCCCAATCCGTGCCCAACCTCGATCCAGCGAAAGCCGACGCCCTCTAATGCAGTCGCAATCGTTGCGGTATCTTCCGCTGTGAACTGGAAATCGATCAGGTAGGAACCGTCGCGCAGCGTCACTTCGAGGATGTCGGGAACGACTTCGAACGTTGCCATAGTCAGCCCCAATCAGATGCTATCGGGTTACTGCAGTTGGTACCTTTGCAGCTGCTCTCACTGCGGCAGCCACCTGCGCAACCGCCTGGGACGACAGCTCAGGGTAGAGCGGAAGTGACAAGACTTCTCGCGCCGCCGATTCCGCTTGCGGAAACGCTCCCGGCCCGTAACCGAGATCAGCATACGCCGGTTGCATGTGCACAGGTATGGGATAGTGAATCCCGGTCTGAATGCCTTCGGATGCCAGCGCCGCCTGCAAGCCATCGCGATCCGCGGATCGCACAGTGTAAACGTGGTACACGTGCTGCGCCCAGGACATCTCACTCGGAGTCTCGACGTCGGAGTGCGCCAACAGCTCGTTGTATTGCGCGGCAATTCTCCGGCGTGCCTCTGTCCAATGATCCAGGTGCCTCAGTTTCACGCCCAGTACCGCGCCCTGAAAGCCCTCCATCCTGTAGTTGTAGCCGCGCAGCACATGATGATACTTCCGGTCCTGTCCCCAATCGCGGAGCATGCGGACCGTGCGCCCATATTCCGGATTGCTCGTCGTGACCGCGCCGCCTTCACCATAGGCTCCAAGGTTCTTTCCTGGATAGAAGCTGAAGCAGGCCAAGTCGCCGATGCTTCCCACCGGACGTCCTTTGTACTTCGCCCCATGGGCCTGCGCGGCGTCTTCGATGACAATCAATCCGTGCCGGCGGGCGTTATCCATGATGGGATCCATGTCCGCTGCCTGGCCATAAAGGTGGACCGGGAGGATCGCCTTCGTTCGAGCACTAATAGCACCCTCAATCAATGCCGGATCCAGGGTGAACGAACGCGGCTCGATGTCTACAAGAACCGGACGCGCACCCGCGTAGAGGATGGCTGCCACGCTGGCGACGAAGGTGTAAGGAACCGTGATGACCTCATCTCCCGGCCCAATTCCTGCTGCAAGCAGCGCCAGGTGCAAAGCGCTCGTCCCTGAGTTGAGTGCGATGCACTCGGATGCTCCACAGTACGCGGCAAAGTCCTGCTCGAACGCCGCCACCTCGGCCCCGAGTGCAAACTGACAACTGTCCAGCACCCGTGCGATCGCGGCATCAATTTCGGGCTTGATGCTCTGATACTGCGCTTTGAGATCCAGATACGGTACTTTGATGTTTCCCATAAGACGGAACTCTACTAAGCGAGGCCGCGGCTAAGCCGTCGCTTGTACTGTACTCAACCGCAACTCCACGGGCCGTCCTCGCTGTGCCATAGATTGCGAGGCGGCTTGGAGGATCTCCACCACCCGAAGGCCGGTGCCTCCGCCGGTTTCTGGCTCCTCGCCTTGTTCGATGCAGCGCAGGAAATGGTCCACTTCCCGGCGCAGGGCTTCGGCGCCATCAATCTGCGGCGCCAGCATGTCGCCCGTCCGATATCCGACCAGCATCTGATACAGCTTCTCTGCATTCAGATGATTGTTCAGCGTGATGCCCTTGTCGTAGACCTTGATCTTCTCGCTCTGATCCAGATCGTCGTACACGATCATCTTGCGGCTGGCACCGATCAGAGTGCGGCGCAGCTTCACCGGAGCCAGCCAGTTGGCATGGATATGGGCTATCTGGCTGCCTTCGAAAAACAATGTCAGATAGGCAATGTTCTCCGTTCCTCCCGGCACATGGCTTAGACCCGTGGCTGATACAGCGCAAGGACGGTAGGGAAGAACATAGTCCATGATCGACAGGTCATGCACCGCGAGATCCCAGAGCACATTCACGTCATGCTGAAACAGTCCCAGATTCACGCGGACCGAGTCGTAATAGTAAATTTCGCCCAGCCCGCCATTCTCGACCAATTCCCGAATTTTCCGTACCGCGCCCGTGTACACGAACGTATGGTCGACCATCATTACGAGATTCCGCTTTTGGGCGACCTCGATCAGGTGTTGCACCTGACCCGTATCCGACGCGAGCGGTTTTTCCACGAGAACGTGCTTGCCTTCCTGCAGTGCGCGCAGCGCTAAGTCGAAGTGCGTGGAGACCGGCGTAGCAATCGCAACCGCGTCGATCGCCGGGTCTTCAATCAGTTCGCGAACATCCCGAGTTGTGCGGATCGTCGGATACCGGCTGCTGACCAAAGCCAGCCGATCTTCCCGCAGGTCGCTGACGCAGGCCACTTGCGCACTCTTGGATTCAAAGAAGTTCCGAACGAGATTTGGCCCCCAGTAGCCGTACCCGACTACGCCGATCCGGATCAAGATTCCTCCCTTTCAGTCACCGACCCGCTCCGACATCTGCGTGCTCGGAACTCTCCGTCCCAGACGCGCCGGAACGCCCTTTGCGATCTGATGGTCCGGCACGTCGTGGGTCACGACCGCCCCGGCGCCGATCAGCGCGCCTTCGCCGATGGTAGTGCCGCCCAGAATGACCGCGCCGCTTCCAATCGAAGCCCCACGCTTTATCCGCGTGGGAACAACTTTCCAGTCTTCCTCGGTTTGCAGACGCCCTTCGGCCGTCGCACGCGGATACAAGTCATTGATGAACATCACGCCGTGCCCGATGAAGACATCGTCCTCGATTGTGACGCCCTCGCAGATGAACGTGTGCGATGAAATCTTGCACCTGCTTCCGATAGAAGCATTCTTCTGCACCTCGACGAACGCTCCAATCTTCGTTTCGTCGCCTACCGTGCAGCCATAGAGGTTGACCAGATCTGGCTGGAAGATCTTGACCCCGTGCCCCAAAACCACATTAGCAGCAATTGGCATGAAGACCATTGTATCCGGCAGTTCTCAGAAGCGAGACCTGCGGGAAGCGCCCCTATGCGGCGCAGAATGAGCAAAACGCACGATACAACAGAATTATGGCGGCATCAACCGCGTCAGAGGCCGCGTCAGAGGCCAGAACAACAGCCCGAAATTGCGGACCGATTTTCGTGTCGACGTACCCTGTCTTGCGCGGGAGTGCGCGGACGGGACCAGATCAACTCAAGTCGGAGATTTAGCCTACGAAAGGACGGCGGGAGTAGGTTAGGACTATGTGGGGGACTTCCGGGCGTCCGCCCATAGATTCATGCTGAAGGAGGTGAAATTGTTGCGAGTCCACGGACGCAAAATGAAGCTCAGAGTTCTCCCGGCAATGTTGGTGGCAAAGTGCCACAGCGGATTGATCGCCGTTCCCAACTTTCCCATCTTCCCAGTGATGACATGGCCGTAGTGGCAATTGGCGCTCGCGAGAGATTCCGCGAAATCCAATTCACCCAGCACGTGAACGTCTGAGAACGCCCGCAAGAGATACTGCAAACCGTCTGGCATGAAACGCCAAAAATCTCCGGGATAGCCATGCACGGGATACACCGAAGGAACTGTCACAATCAGGGTTCCGCCAGGCTTCAGGACACGATGGCACTCGTCGATTACGCGTTGAGGATTCAGCGTATGTTCGAGGACCTGCGTGCACAACACAAGGTCAAACGAGCAGTCGTCTGCTTGCATCTGTTCCGCGTTACACACAATGTCCACGATCGGCGTGTCCGCCATATCCATCGAAGTGTACGAGTTACATTTATGCTCAAAGAGCGGGTAGTACGGGCAGTACTGGGCGCCGACGTCGAGTATATGTCCAAGGCTATCCATCGTGCCCAGGAACTTCTCCATGCGCACCCTGCGGTTGCTGAGAACGAGGTAGTTGGAAGCAAAGATGGAGGGGTAGAGCCGCTGCTGCGCCGCCTTTTGGGCCCGAGAGAACTCGTCTTGCTCATATTTGGAGAATTCACGCGCGGGCACAGACTGCCTAAGGCTCAAAAAATCCTCCTCTTCACTTCGCCGCACTAGCTTGAGAATTGCCGCGGACCTTGCGACATAGTACAACTGGAAATTGGGTCCGGCCACTTGAATGTGCGGAATCTTCGGCATCGCAGCGCATAACGCGCAGATCCCCGCGGGTCTGCTGGATCGCGGTACCCAATCGCTCGCCCACCGCGGGCCCGACGATGCCGGAACGGTTTTGTTATGTGATTCCGCAAACGAAATCGGACTGGGAAACCGGCGCCTCGCGATACTTGACCTTTCTCCTCTCGGGCATCAGCCCATGCAGGACGTAAGCACCGGCAACTGGATCGTCTACAACGGCGAGATTTACAACTTCCGTGACGTTCGCGACGAACTCGAACGAAGCGGCTTCCGCTTCGTTGGCCACTCCGACACCGAAGTTCTGCTCAAGGCCTATGCGCAATGGGGTGAATCGTGCCTGGCGATATTTCGAGGCATGTTCGCTTTTACCCTCTGGGACGCAAAGGAACATCGACTCTTTCTGGCTCGCGATCCGATGGGCATCAAGCCGCTCTATTATGCTCAGAGCGGACCATTTTTCGTTTTTGGCTCCGAAGTTCGGACCCTGCTTGGAACCGGCCTTCTTCCCCGGCGACTTGATCCCGCCGGTCTGACGAATTACCTGACCTACGGCTCGTCCTATGATCCTCTGACCCTGATCGAAGGCATTAAGGCGCTTCCGGCGGGACATTCTCTCACATGGAAGGACGGGGTCACGCAGCAGTCGTGCTACTGGGATCTCGTAGGTGATGCGTCGACGACGGAACCGTTCAGCCCGGCGACCCGTTACGATAGCAACACTCTTTCCACGTCTCGAATCCAGCCGCTGCTCGAAGATTCCGTCCGGATGCAGTTGGTCAGCGACGTACCCGTCGGCGTCTTTCTTTCCGGCGGAATCGATTCGAGTGCATTGGTGAGCATCATCAGCCAGGCAGGGGTGACGCCCAGCACATTTTCCATCGTGTTCAAGGAATCCGAATTTTCCGAAGCGCAGCACTCCCGCGCCGTCGCCAAAGCCTTCCGCACGGAACATCACGAGATCGAGGTGTCTCAAGCCGATGTCCTGGCGGCGATTCCGGATGCGCTCGGGGCGATGGATCTGCCCACGATGGACGGCATCAATACCTATTTCGTTTCCCGTGAAGCCAGAAGAGCGGGAGTGAAAGTTGCGCTGTCGGGTCTCGGGGGCGACGAGGTTTTCGCGGGATATTCGTCGTTCCGCACAGTTCCAAAGTTCGAACGCATTACGCAGAAATGGGAGCGTCTTCCCGAATTCGGGCGCGACGGACTTGCCTCCGCATTTTCCGCCCTTGCCCCAGATTCTGATCAGAATCGCAAACTGGCTCTGTTGCTGTCCAATAGTGGGGTGGACATCCATCCTTACTTTGTGTCCAGAATGTTGTTCACCCCCCGGCAGCGGGATTCTCTTCTCCGAAACCATGACGCCACGGTTCTGGAGTCAGCCACTGCATCGCAGCGTGATTGCCTGAACCGCAGCCTCCGCCTCGACCCTGTGAATCGCGTTTCCTATCTCGAGTCGCGGTGCTATATGCTCAACACGCTGTTGCGCGACTCCGATTTCATGAGCATGTCCCAGGGTCTGGAAGTGCGGGTTCCCCTTATCGATCACCAACTGGCGAAAACGGTCTTGGCGCTCCCCGGAAACTGGAAGATGAACGGGACGCCCAAGAAGCTGCTGGTCGAGTCTTTGCCGGCGAAGCTGCCCGACGAAGTCGTGCATCGCCCGAAGCGAGGATTCACGCTGCCGTTTGAACACTGGATGCGCCAGGAACTGAGGCCAGAGATTGAGACGGTTTTGAAAGCTCAGAAGATCAACCACGGCCCGCTTGGAGAATTGCTCGATGGACACGAGGTCGAGCGTATCTGGAACAGCTTTCTAGACCGGAAAACGTCCTGGACGCGGCCTTGGTCGCTTTACGTGCTGCAGCGTTGGTGCGAACTGCACCTGTGACTTGTTCCGGTATGCAAAAAGTTCAAGAACTCGCGAACGCATCGACTACTGGGTCCAGCATGAACCTGCCCGTCAGTGTGATCATCGCGGCCAAGAACGAAGAGAAGAACCTGCCGCGATGTCTCGAATCGCTGCGCAATGTGGGCGAAGTGTATGTGGTCGATTCCGGTAGCACCGATGCCACCCCGGAAATCGCACGATCCTACGGTGCCAAGGTGGTCCAGTTTCATTATCAGGGCGGCTGGCCCAAAAAACGCCAGTGGGCGATGGAGAACCTTCCTCTGGCATTCGACTGGATTTTTCTGGTCGATGCCGATGAAGCCCTAACCCGGGAGCTTGCCGAAGAAATTCAAGTCGTCGTCCGGAACCCAGACATCAACGGCTATTACATCTCCTTGAGGATGTACTTCCTTGGCCGTCTTCTGCGGCACGGCGGTGCGGGATTTTGGAAACTGACGCTGTTTCGCCGCGGCAAGGGTGCCTTCGAGTGCCGTCTGAAAAGCCAGGACTCGTCCATGGCCGACATGGAGATTCATGAACATGTGGTGGTCGAGGGCGCAACAGCTAGACTGAAGAGGCCCCTTGCGCACCACAATGTTGAATCGCTTTCACGATACATCCGCAAGCATGACGAGTACTCGAACTGGGAAGCCAAGGTTTGGGTCGAGGGAGACACAGCAGAACTTCCTCCCGATTTCTTCGGTACACAGGCGCAGCGTCGTCGCTGGCTGAAAACGAAGTTTCTTCGGCTCCCCGGTGCTCCCCTCTGGTTTTTTCTATTCAAATACGTATTCAGCCTGGGTTTCCTCGATGGAATTCCTGGCTTGATCTACTGCGGATTCCAGGCTGTACAAGTCTTCCATGTAAAGGCGAAAATCTTCGAAATGCGACGGGCCACAACCACCAAGGGGCCAAATCTC
>Ga0335070_10006813_pt1 | contig 13429 bp, 10 predicted proteins | sample Lox_Sample_13_FD_206722 | JGI IMG/M metagenome (GOLD analysis project Ga0335070, IMG submission 206722) | Soil microbial communities from Loxahatchee National Wildlife Refuge, Florida, United States - Lox_Sample_1.3 | ecosystem: Environmental > Terrestrial > Soil > Wetlands | place: USA...
GCGACTGCGGCGATCATCTCATTGCCGGTCATCATGAAGCCGCCGTCGCCGACCATGCAGATGACCTTGCGATCCGGGTGTCGCAATGCGCACGCCACCGCGGCCGGCGTGCCGTAGCCCATGGCGCCCGACAGCGGCGCCATCAGGCGCTGCGGGTACTCGAACGGAACATGCCGGTAGACCGGCGCCGCGAAGCTGCCGGCATCCAGACACACGATCGTGTCGCGCCCCACCAGCGGCACCAACGCCCGCACGACCTCCACGAAGTCCACGTCCTCGCCTGCACGAGCGGTCGGCCAGGCGGCGATCTCTTCGTAGCAACGGCGCAAGCGGCGAGCCCACTCGAGCCGCGCCGTTGGTACTGGCGCGCCCCCGTCGCGCACCAGCGCCTGCGCCAGCGCCACCGGGTCGCACACCAGGCCGAGGTCGGGGACAAAGTGCTGTCCGACGACGGCGGCATCCACATAGCAGTGCACGAACGTCTGCTCGGGGCGCGGCAACCGCGGGAACGTGTAGCCCTGGCTGGTGATATCGCCGAGCCGCGTGCCCAGCGCGAGGATGAGATCGCTGGAGTGAAACGCCGCCATCTGCTGCGCGGGGTTGGCGAGTCCCAGGTCGCCCGCATAGAGCGCGTGAGTGTTGGGAAAGATGTCGTGTCGACGGAACGAGACGGCGACCGGGATGTGCCACGATTGCGCCAGCGCCACCAAGGCGTTGCGTCCGTTCGGCACGTCGAATCCGCCGCCGGCCACGATCAGCGGTCGCTGCGCCTTCTCCACCAGATCGCGAATGCGTGCGAGCGTCTCTCTTGCCGTTGTCGCAGGCGCAATGGGGGCCGCGATCCATTGCGGCTGCGCTACCGGTTGCTGCTGGACGTCCTCCGGGATGACGAGCACCGCCGGACCGGGCGTGCCGGATGTAGCCACCCGGATCGCTTTGAAGGCGAGTTCTGCAAGCTGCGACGGATCGGTTGCTTCCGCGACCCACTTGGCGATCGAGCCGAACATCTTCTGGTAATCGATCTCCTGGAACGCCTGCCGGCGCAGGTCATTCCTCGGCACCTGACCGACGATCAGGATCAGCGGAATCCCGTCTTGCTGCGCGGTGTGCACCGCGATCGCACCGTTGCTCGCGCCTGGGCCGCGGCTGACCAGGAACACGCCCGGTCGGCGCGTCAGCCGCCCGTCCGCGCATGCCATGAATCCCGCGCCGGCTTCGTGCCGGCAGGTGACCACATCGATCTGCGGAAAATCGTTCAGTGCGTCGAGCAGGCCCAGGTAGCTCTCTCCGGGCACCAGGAAGACGCGATCGATGCCATTGCTCGCGAGCACCTTCAGCAAGGCGTGCGCAGATGTGGCAGGGGTTGGGGTCGTGCTCATCGATCTATTGGTGTCCGGTGGGACGTATGCGGTCGGGTGCGAATAGCGCGCGGTGCAACGATGTCACGCAGCGGCAGCGGTCCTGATCGCGATCGGCCTGCGCGTCATGGTCTGCAGGATCGTGGCGCCCGCGACCAGCAGCAGGCCCGCTATGCCGAACGCCCAGTTGTAGCTGCCGGTGAGCTGGATCACGTACCCGGTCACGATCGGCGCGGCGATGCCGAAGGCGTTCCCGCCCACGATCAGGATCGCCATGGCCTTGCCACTGTCCTCAGGGTTGCGCAGCAGATCGTTCACCAGGGAGAAGTTCAGCGAGATCGCGGTTGCCATCCCGGTCAGCGACAAGGTGAACAGCGCCAGCATCAGCCAGACGCTCTCGACGAACGGCGTAGCGAGGATCACCGCGGAAAACAGCATCATGATCACGCCCATGGAGCGCCGTCGGCCTTGCCCGACGGCGTCGCGCGTCAGGATGCGGTCGCTCAGGCGGCCCAGCCCGATACCCAGTAGCGCCGCACCCGCGTACGGCACTGCGGTGAACAGCCCGGTCTTGAGGATATCCAGGTGGCGGGTTTCCTGCAGATAGCTAGGCAGCCATGTGAGGAAGAGGTACTGCGTGTACACGGCACAGCCTTCGGACAGCGCGAGGCCCCACATCGTGCGCGAGCTGAGCAAATCGAGCACGCGGGTGGGGCGGCTGCGTTGCGCCAGCGCCTGCGTGTCCGCATCGCGCTCCCGCAAGATCGTCGCGCGCTCCCTCTCGTCGAGCCAGGACGCGCGCTCGGGCAGATCGAACCACACCAACCAGGCGAGCAACCACAGAAAGCCGGCCGAGCCGACCACGACGAACGAGCCTCGCCAGCCGATCTGGCTCACCACCCAGGCGACCAGCAGCGCGCCGACTGCCGGACCCATCTGCGTGCCGGCCATGAACACCGCGTTCGTGACGCCGCGCTCGCCGGCCGGAATCCATTCGCGCACGACGCGCCCGCCCGCTGGAAAGGTCGTCGCCTCGCCCACGCCCATCGCAAGCCGCGTGGCGATGAGCGAGCCGTAGCTCCACGCCGCGCCGGTGATCATCGTCGCTATCGACCACACCGCGATCCCGGCCGCGTTCAACGCCTTGGAACCGAACCGGTCGACCAGCATGCCCATCGGCAGCAAGCACAGCAGATAGGTCCACAGGAAAGAGGAAAACAGGTATCCCATCGCGACCTTGGACAGACCGAAGTGCTCGGCGATGGGCTTGGACGCAATGGACAACGCGACCCGATCGATATAGTTGATCATGGCCAGCGTGAACAGGAACAGACTGATCCAGCCTCGCCGCCAGCTCATCGCCTCCTCCGAGGTCTTGTCTCTTGCCGCATTCAGCGACGCGCCGCCCCAATACAGTCGGCCGGCACACGCACCCGGATGTCGCCCAGCACCAGGAACGACAGCGACTTGCCGTGCCCGTCGAGGCACAGGCTGAAGTTCACGCCGCCCTCCAGCGCATCGTCGATCACGAAATTCATCGCCGGCAGGTTGGGCAGCAGGTAGCGCCTGCAGGCGGTCGCGCCCTTGTGTGCGAGCAGCGCGAGCACGCGCGCCTCGGTCACCTGCGCCGCCAGATGCGGGAAGGCTTCAGGGCGGTACGGGATCACGCTGATGTTCGAGCGATTCCCCTTGTCTCCTGCCCGCGCGTGCGCAACCTCATGCAGTGCGACTTCGACCTCGTTCATGGCGCCTCCATGACGGTGACCCTGGGTTGCGCGTGCGCACGGTCGACCAGGATCGACGCCGTGCTCACCTGCGCAGTGACGTGCTGCCGCACTCCCGCGCCGCCAGCAGGGCCCGAGCAGTAAAGGCTCAGGACCTCGTCCGCCACGCGTTGCGCCACCTCTCGCCTGGGGCTACGCACCGCTGCACGGACCCGATACTCTCCGTCCGCCGGAAACGCGACCTGCGCATGCCGCTGCTGCGCGTTGCTATCGAAGATGGCCTGTGTGCCGAGCACCTCCACCCGAACGGGCTCGCGGATGCCGAGGTGTCGGCACCGCTCGCGTACCACCGAAGCCGCCAGCCGGGCGCGCGGCAGGGCGTTGGGCCCGGCATAGGAGATCTCGCCTTCGCCGAGCCAGCCCGCGTCGATGCATACCGTCGCCTTGAGCGTATCCGGCGGCGGCTTGCCGCGCGCGCCGCTCACGCGCACGCGATGCGGCCCGATCTCGTCGACGCAGACTTCGCCCAGGTCCAAGGTCACGTCCGGTGTCAGGTAATTGTATGGATCGTGCACCTCGTAGAGCAGCTGCTCGATCACCGTGGCGCGGTTCACCAGCCCGCCGGTGTGCGCGGCCTTGGTGATGACCAGGTCCCCATCGGCTCCGACCTCCGCGATCGGAAAGCCGACGTTCGCGAGATCGTCCACGTCCTTGAAGCCCGGGTCGGCGAAATAGGCGCCCGTCACCTGCGCGCCGCATTCGAGCAGATGACCGCACGCTGTCCCTTGCGCGAGCAAGTCGAGCGCGTCGGCGCCCCAACCGTGCACGTGGAGCAACGGCCCCAGCGACAGCGCGGCGTCGGTCGTACGCCCGACCAGCACCACGTGCGCTCCAGTCGCGAGGGCCTGCGCCACCGGCTGCGCACCGAGGTAGGCATTGGCTGCCACGATCGGGCGATCACCGGGCTCGAGGCCTTCGATTAGCGGCTGCTCTCGAATCTCGGCTTCGGACATCGTCGCGAGCAGATCGTCGCCGGTCACCGCTGCCACCTTGAGCCCGCTTACGCCCAGCTCGCGTGCGAGAGCTTGAACCCGCCGGGCCGCCCCCAGTGGATTGGCCGCACCCATGTTGGTGACGATACGGATGCCGTGGCGATGACACTCGGCGAGCACGAGCGCAAGATAGGCGTCGAGGAACGGCGAGTATCCCTGTTGCGGGTCCTCGCGTCTGAGTTTCTGCGCGATCGCGAGCGTGCGTTCCGCCAGCACCTCGTAGATCAGAAAGCGCTCGCCGGGCAGCGTGGCCAGAGTGGCCACGACCGGCACCGCCGCATCGTAGCGGTCGCCGGAGAACCCCGCCCCGCAGCCGATGTAAGCTCTGCTCATGATGCTCCGCTCCTGGATGCCTGCGAGTGTAGCAGCGCTCGCGTCGCCGCGTGGGATCCGCCGGGCGCGCATGCTAGACTTATCCGGTCAGATCTTGGCAACAGCGTGATCGCACTGACCATCAACGGCGAGCCGCGCCGGTTCGAGCGCGTGCTGACCGTCTCCGAACTCCTCGATCAGCTCGCGCTCACGGGCAAGCGGGTGGCGATCGAACGCAACGGCGAGATCGTGCCGCGCGGCCGCTTCGCGCTGGAGCACATCGCCGAGGGGGACAAGCTGGAAATCGTCGTCGCCGTGGGTGGCGGCTGAGCAGGATACGACCATGGACACATTGAACATCGCCGGACAAGCCTACAGCTCACGGCTGCTCGTGGGCACGGGCAAGTACAAGGACTTCGAACAGACGCGCGCGGCCGTGGAGGCCAGCGGGGCGCAGATCGTGACGGTGGCGATCCGCCGCACCAACATCGGCCAGAACCCCAACGAGCCCAGCCTGCTCGAGGCGCTGCCGCCGAACCGCTTCACCATCCTGCCCAACACCGCCGGCTGCTACACCGGACAGGATGCAATCCGCACGCTGCGGCTGGCGCGCGAGCTGCTGGACGGCCACTCGCTGGTGAAGCTGGAGGTGCTGGGCGACCCGGCCACGCTCTACCCGAACGTGGTGGAAACCCTCAGCGCCGCGCAGACGCTGGTCAAGGAAGGGTTCCACGTCATGGTCTACACCTCCGACGACCCGATCATCGCCAAGCAGCTGGAGGAGATCGGCTGTGTCGCGGTGATGCCGCTGGCCAGCCTGATCGGTTCCGGCATGGGCATCTTGAACCCCTGGAACCTGCAGATCATCATCGAGAACGCCAAGGTGCCGGTGCTGGTGGACGCCGGGGTGGGCACGGCATCCGACGCGGCCATCGCCATGGAACTGGGCTGCGACGGCGTGCTGATGAATACCGCGATCGCCGCCGCCAAGGATCCGGTGCTGATGGCGAGCGCGATGCGCAAGGCGGTCGAAGCCGGCCGCGAAGCCTACCTTGCCGGCCGCATGCCCAAGAAACTGTATTCCGCCACCGCGAGTTCTCCGACCACCGGCACGATCGCGCCGATCCAGGGCAAAGCCGCGTAACGCGGCGGCAGGCGATGACCGACGGCGCCGCCCCCGCCGCGCGTCGCCCCGTCCGCAGTTACGTCCTGCGTCAGGGGCGCATGTCGGATGCGCAGAAGCGCGCGTTGCGCACGCTGCGCGAGCGCTACGTCATCGAGTACAACGGCCAGCCGCTCGACCTCGCGCACGCCTTCGGGCGGCGCGCCCCCACGATCCTGGAAATCGGCTTCGGCATGGGCGAAACCACGGCCGCGATCGCTCAGGCGCACGCCGAAATCGACTACCTCGCCATCGAAGTCCATTCACCCGGGGTCGGCGCGTTGCTCAAGCGGTTGGCCGCGCAGGAACTCACCAACGTGCGTATCGTCCAGCACGATGCGGTAGAAGTCGTGGAACACATGCTGGCCCCCGACAGCATCGACGGCGCGCACGTCTTCTTCCCCGATCCGTGGCCGAAAAAGCGCCACCACAAGCGCCGCCTGATCCAGGCACCGTTCGTGCACCTGCTGGCGCAACGCGTCAGGCCCGGCGGCTATTTGCACGTGGCCACCGACTGGGAGCCGTATGCCGCGCAGATGCTGGAGGTGTTGTCCGGCGAGCCGTTGCTGCTCAATACCGCGCCAGGCTTTGCGCCGCGCCCGGCCCACCGGCCGCTGACCAAGTTCGAGCAGCGGGGCCTGACCCTGGGGCATCCGGCGTTCGATCTGCTGTTCCGGCGCCGGTAGCATCTTCGCCGTTCTGACATAGCTCTTGCTTGGCTGTGTCCCGATTCGCCGCGCTGCGCGCACCGCTTGTGTCGCCAGCCTGCGTCATCGCGGGTATTTTGCATTCGTAAGAAGGGAACTAAGGTGGAACACATCCCGATGTCGGACGGCGTCATCGCTGCGCTGATCGGCGCCACGGCAACCATGGCGACGGCGTTCTTCCAGTTGATCACCCACGCACGCAAGCAGACGGCGGAAACCCGGGCGAGACGCAAGACCCCCTGGCTGCTGATCTTCGCGCTGATGCTGGCGTGCGCAGTGGGCGGCTTCGCCTACTCAGAGTACCGGAACTGGATGCACGAGGACAAGACCGATCAGCTGCGCGCGGAGGTCACCAAGCTGACCCAGCTCGCGGCGCTCAACGTTCAGCCCAAGGTCGTAGCGGACGGCAACCCGTTGGCCGGCAGCGCGATCCCATTGCCCAGCGCGATGGCGGGCACGCCCGCCTCGGAGCAGATGCGGGAAGCGATGGTCACGTTGCCGGCGTGCAGGGGCCTGCAGGTGGGGTTTGGGGCCGAGCGGGCGAAGTGCACGGAAGCCGATGCGCTGCGCGCGACGGTCTGCGTGCCGGTTCCGTCGAACGCGCAGATCAGGAGCGTGGAGCTATTCGCACGTACGGATGACTCGCAACAGCCCTGGGCCGACGGGCGCGTGACGCCGCAAGCGCCGGTGAGCAACGGGCGCCTGGATGACAAGTATGCCGAGCGCGCCGACGCCGACGGGAGCCGGCAGGTCTGCCAGGGGATCGCCCACTGGGACAGCGAGAAGGGCCGCAGCGTCCGGGTGCTGGTGCGGTTCGGTACCTAGGCCCCGCGAGCCTGTCAGCTCACGGCTTGCGGGTGCACAGCACGGTGAACCCCTCGCCGATGATCGATCGATCGACCGGTCCGGTGAGGCCGGCGTCACGCAGCAGCGCCTCCTGCTCCTCGCGCGTGGGGATGATGTTTCCCCACAGCAGTTCCTCGAACCCGGTCATCAGCGGAAAGGCAAATTCCGGCCGGCGCATCTGCTCCAGCGTCGTCGGGTAAGTCTCGTCCACGATCACCAGCCAACCGCCCGGCTTGAGCGCGGCGGCGGTTTCCTTGATCACTGCGGGACGGATCGACTGGGCGATCTCGTGCAGCACCTCCACCATGACCGCAGCATCCACGCTCGCCGGCGTTACGGTGGCCGCCACGCTGCCGTGCCGGGCCTCGACGCGGCCGTCGAAGCCTGCCTTCGCGATCCTGCCGCGTGCCGTAGTCAGGCTGTCGGCGTCGATATCCACGCCGATCACCTTGGCCTTCGGGAACGACTTGCCCAGCAGGGTGAGCAGATTGCCGGTTCCGCAGCCGACCTCCAGCACGCCGCCGCCCGCCTCTAGCCGGGCGGCAAGCCCGTCCAGGCCGGGCATGATCTTCTTGGCCGTCACCACCTGCAGGCCCCAGGTGGACTCCGCGATCGCGTGGTTGAAGTCGTGGCCCCGTCCCTGGAACGGCTTCACGCCGCCGGTGCGGAACGCGTCCACGCAGCGCTTGAAGTCGTCCGCCGCCACGTCGGTGCCCAGCCGCACATAGCCGCCCAGGTAACGGGGATGCGTGGGGCTGGCGAGGATCTGCTCCATGTGCGGCGCCAGCCGGTACTTAGGCCCCGGCTGCGCGTCCAACAGCGCCATGCCGAAGGCGGTCTTGCACCAAGTGTCCACGTACGGGGCGTGCAACCCGAGCTTCGCGCCCAGCTCGGCAGGTGTCTGGCCCGGCGTCTCGGCGAGCGCCTTGAACAGCCCCACGCGGATGCCCAGATCGATCAGGTGGATGGTGTTGAATCCGCGGCGCCATTCGAAGATGCGCGCCACCTGCTCATCGGCAGTGATCTCGGTGGGCTGGTCGGCCATGGTCAGTCTCCTCTGCAAGGCAGTTAGCTTAGCAGCCGCCGGCTACGCAGGCAGGAACAGCTGCAGCAGCTCGTTCAGAAAGCGCTGGCCCCGCAGAGTGGGTGCCACCTTCTCGTGGTCGCGCTCGATGAGGCCGAGCGCCTCGGCACGCGCGAGCGACTCGAGGATGGCGCTCAACGGCAGGCCCGTACGCTCCTCGAACATGCCCAGAGGCACCCCGCCCGTCAGGCGCAGCGCGTTCATCATGAACTCGAACGGCAGGTCCGCAGCGCTGACGTCCTGCTCGGTCTGTACCGGTGTGCCGGCCAGCGCCTTGTCCATGTACTGGCGCGGATTCTTCCAGCGCATCTGGCGGAAGATGCGATGCGCGAGGCTGAGCTTGCCGTGCGCGCCGGCACCGATGCCCAGATAGTCTCCGAAGCGCCAGTAGTTGAGGTTGTGCTGGCACTCGCGTCCCGGCTTCGCGAAGGCCGACGTCTCGTAGTGTACGTAACCGCGCTCCGCGAGCCGCTGCTCGATGCGCTCCTGCATCGTGGCCGACAGCTCGTCGTCCGGCACGCTCGGCGGGAAACGGTGGAAGTAGGTGTTCGGTTCGATCGTCAGGTGGTAGGCCGAAAGATGCGGCGGGGCGAGCGCGATTGCGCCCTCGATGTCCTGCTCCGCCTCTTCGAGCGTCTGCCCCGGCAAGGCGTACATCAGATCGAGATTGAAGTTGTCGAAACTGGCGCGGGCGATCTCCACCGCTCGGTAAGCCTCTCGATCATCATGGATGCGGCCGAGCGCGGCGAGATGGCGCGGATTCAGGCTCTGGATGCCTATCGACAGCCGATTGATCCCGAGCCGGCGGAACTGCGCGAACTTCTCCGCCTCGAAGGTGCCCGGGTTGGCCTCGAGCGTGATCTCGGCGTCGGCCGAGACCGGCAGCCGCGCGCGGATCATGCACAGGATCTCGTCCAGGGCACGCGGCGAGAGCAGGCTCGGCGTGCCTCCGCCGAAGAACACCGTATGCACCCGCCGGCCCCACACCAGCGGCAGCGCCCGCTCGAGATCGGCGGTCAGCGCGGCAACGTAGCGCGCCTCCAGCTCTGCGCCAATCCCCCTCTCCCCGGAGGGGAGAGGGTCGGGGTGAGGGCCCCGTTCCGGGAGAGCGCTGAGGTGAGGGGTACGAACCTCATGCGAATTGAAATCGCAGTAAGGGCACTTACGCACGCACCACGGGATGTGCACGTAGAGAGCCAGCGGCGGCAGCGCGGTCAGCGCGATGCCGCTGCGCACCGGCTGAAGCGGCGAGGCTTGAGGCATGGCCTGTCATTTTGCCACCCTCAGGCGGCGAATCCTGAGAGCCCTGCCCAGCTCAGAGCGTCGACAGGATCACACTCTGCGGGCTGTCTGGCAGATTGTGCAAGGTATTGCGCGAGAACCCGGCATTGCGGAACATCGCCTCGTACTCCTTGAAGGTGAACGCGTCGCCGGCAGCCGTCGTCGTCAACATGGTCAGGGCGAAGCGCGCGGTCGGCGGGGGCGACACGCGGTCCTCGTTGGGCACGAACTCCAAGGTCGCCACCACGCCTCCCGGCGCCAGGCTGCCGGCCACGCGCCGGAGCAGTCGCTCGCAGGTCGTCGCCTCGAAGTGATGCAGGAAGTTCGTCAGCAGGACGACGTCGTTGCCGGTGCCCAGATCCACGTCGAACGCATCCCCCGGCAGCAGCCGATAGCGCTCTGCCACGCCAGCCTTCTGCGCGTGCTCGCGCGCCACCTCCAGCACCGGCGCCCAGTCTTGCGCCGTGATCTGCGCCTGGCGGTTGCGCTGCGCGACAGCGATGCCGAACAAGCCATGACCGGCGGCGATATCGAGCACCCGGACCGGCTTGGCGGCCGTCGGGTCCGCCAGCTCCGCCAGCTTCGGCGCGGTCACGGAGAGCACCGGCCCCATTACGCGCGCGAACTTGACCCACACAGGATGCTGCGTCTCCATCGTGCCGCGCGCGGACATCGTGGTTCCGCCCTTGCGCACGCAGCCCGCCAGGTCGCGAAAGCCATCCACCAGGTCAGCCGACAACATGAACTCCACCGTGTCGCCCATATAAGCCGGCGAGCCCTTCACAACGAAGGGCGCCAGCTCCGGCTTGATTGCATAGCGTTCGGCCGCTTTGGTCAGAAACCCGTGCGTGGCCAGGTAGTCGCACAGTATCCGCGTCCCGCGCTGGCTGGCCTGGCACCGCGCGGCCACCTGCGCCGCGGATCCGTCGGAAGCGGCGATCGACGTGAACAGTCCCAGTCCCAGTGCGGCCTTGACCGCCTCGGTCAACTGGTATGCGTTGAGCGCCTCGAACAATGGAACGGGATTGGGTTTGGTCATGGCAGGCTCGTCTCCGAAGATGGATTCATCCTACACAAACCACCGCAGCGCGGCGCACGCAGGCCCGCCGCAGGCGTAAGATGCTGCCTGCAAGGCCACTGCTGCGCGAGCATGCCATGAAGCTCAACGACCCCAACTTTTCCCTCCCGCCCCAGCAGGTCAGCATCGACGTGCTGCTGGAGAAGTACGCCAAGGGCGACGAGAAGACCGTCGAGGACGTACGGCGCCGGGTCGCGCGCGCCCTGGCCTGCGTCGAGAAGGACCCGGCCAAGTGGGAGCCGGTGTTCTTCGAAGCCCTGGAGAACGGCTTCATCCCCGCGGGCCGCGTGAACTCGGCGGCCGGCACGCAGCTCACCGCCACGCTGATCAACTGCTTCGTCCAGCCGGTCGGGGACTCGGTTTCCGAAACGGTGGACGGCAAGCCCGGCATCTATGTCGCGCTGATGGAGGCCGCGGAGACCATGCGCCGCGGCGGCGGCGTGGGCTACGACTTTTCCGCCATCCGGCCGAAGGGCGCGCTGGTGCGCGGCACCCAGAGCAGCGCCAGCGGCCCGGTGTCGTACATGCGGGTGTTCGACCAGAGCTGCGAGACGGTGGAATCCGCCGGCTCGCGGCGCGGCGCGCAGATGGGCATCCTGCGCTGCGATCACCCGGACGTCGAAGAGTTCATCCACGCCAAGGATCGAGGCGATCTGCGCAACTTCAACGTCAGCGTCGCGGTCACCGACGACTTCATGCGCGCGGTGGAAGCGGACGGGGATTGGGAACTGGTGCACAAGGCGCCGCCGGGACCGGACTATCACGGTGCGGAAGGCAAGCAGCGTACCGATGGAGCGTGGGTGTACCGCAGAGTGAAGGCGCGGGATCTCTGGCAGCAGATCATGGTATCGACTTACGATCATGCGGAGCCGGGAGTGTTTTTCGTGGAGCGCGCGAACGCGGACAACAACCTGTCGTATTGCGAGCGGGTCGAGTCGACCAACCCGTGCGGCGAACAGCCGCTTCCTTCCTACGGCTGCTGCTGCCTCGGCAGTGTCAATCTCGCTCCGTTCGTCACCGACCCCTTCACGCCCAAGGCGCGCTTCGACTTCGACGCCTTCGCCAAGGCCGTACGCCCCTCTATCCGCATGCTGGACAACGTGCTCGACGCGACGGTGTGGCCGCTGGCGCAGCAGGCGGAAGAAGCGCGCAACAAGCGCCGCATCGGGCTCGGGTTCACCGGCCTGGGCGATGCGCTGATCATGCTCGGGCTGCCCTACGACAGCGAGCCCGCCCGCAAGATGGCGGCGAAGATCGCGCAGGCCATGCGCGACGAAGCGTACGCGGCGTCGGCCGAGATCGCCAAGGAAAAGGGCGCCTTCCCGCTGCTCGATACCGAGCGCTACCTCGCGCCCCCGCATTTCGCCTCGCGCTTGCCGGACAAGCTCAAGGGCGAGATCCGCAAGCACGGCATCCGCAACAGCCACCTGCTGTCTATCGCGCCTACCGGCACGATCTCGCTCGCCTTCGCGGACAACGCGAGCAACGGTATCGAGCCGCCGTTCTCCTGGACCTACCAGCGCAAGAAGCGCGAAGCGGACGGGACGCACAAGATCTACGATGTGGAGGACCACGCCTGGCGCTTGTACAAGCATCTGGGCGGCGACATGGAGAACCTCCCGCCCGCTTTCGTCACCGCACTGCAGATCTCGGCGCTGGATCACATGCGCATGGTGGCGGCGGTCACGCCGTACGTCGACTCGGCGATCAGCAAGACCGTCAACGTGCCCGAGGACTATCCCTATGAGAACTTCAAGGACCTCTACCTGGAGGCGTGGAAGTCGGGGCTGAAGGGCATCACCACCTATCGGCCCAACAAGGTGCTCGGCAGCGTGCTGTCGGTGGCGCCCAAGCAGGAAGAGGCGCCGCACGATCTCGACACGTCCGACACCGACCGGCGCATCCGGCTGGAGGTCGCACCCGAGCCGGCGCTGTCGAGCCTGCGCTGGCCGGGGCGGCCGTCGCTACCCGCTGGCAATCCCTCCTGGACCTACATGGTGGAATCGCCGTTCGGCAAGTTCGCCATCTTCGTGGGCCATGTCGAGGATGCCCAGATGCACCCGTTCGAAGTCTGGGTGAACGGCAACGAGCAGCCGCGCGGCCTGGGCGCGGTGGCCAAGACGCTGTCGATGGACATGCGCGCACAGGACAAAGCCTGGCTGCGCATGAAGCTCGACATCCTGGCGCGCACCGCAGGCGACGATGCCTTCGACTGCCCGATGCCCCCGGCTGGCAAGCCGCAGCGCGTGCCCAGCCTGGTGGCCGCCTTCGCGCGCATCGTGCGCTATCGCGTCGATTGGCTCGGTACGCTCGCCAAGGAGGAAGGCAAGTCGCCGGTGCTCGATGCACTGTTCGCCAAGAAGGAGCCCAAGACCGGCACGGACGGCACCATGTCCTGGACGGTCGACGTGTACAACCCGAGCTCCGAGGACGACTTCGTGCTGATGCTCAAGGAACTGGTCCTGCCCGGCGGCCAGCGCCGGCCCTACTCGGTGTGGATGGCCGGCACCTACCCGCGCGCGCTGGACGGACTGTGCAAGCTGCTCTCGCTGGACATGCGGGTGATCGACCCCGCCTGGATCGGCATGAAGCTGCGCAAGCTGCTCAACTACGCCGAGCCGCTGGGCGACTTCATGGCGCGCGTACCGGGCGAAGAACGGCAGCAGAATTTCCCCAGCACTGTGGCGTACGTCGCGCGACTGATCATCCACCGCTATGCCATGCTCGGCGTGCTCGACGAGCGCGGCTATCCGATCAACGAGATGGGCGTGCTGGAGATCCCGCAGGCCGATCGCGAGGAGACCGAACGCTACCGCATGCTGCCA